>Ga0180434_10005252_pt1 | contig 15361 bp, 11 predicted proteins | sample SS_ome_7_FD_132453 | JGI IMG/M metagenome (GOLD analysis project Ga0180434, IMG submission 132453) | Hypersaline lake sediment archaeal communities from the Salton Sea, California, USA - SS_1_D_2 metaG | ecosystem: Environmental > Aquatic > Non-marine Saline and Alkaline > Hypersaline >...
ATAATACACCGCCCTGGGCCTTGGACCGAGGCGGGTGATGCCGACCCGATCGAATCCCAGCTTTTGTGCCAAGTCCTTTACGAGGCTGGTCTTCTCGACACGTGTCATATTGGTCGATGATACTGGCACGGAAGCAATTGCGGCAAACGAAACCAGAGCCGGCCATGGCCCGGCCCGGAGAGTGTGGATGTTCAACTACGAATGGTTCCATCAGGGCGGGTTGCAGCGTCTGATCAACGATGCCCGGACACGCTGTGCCGCCAAGAAGTTCCCCGAGCTCGACGGGAAGAACGGGGACGCGTCGCCGGAGTACACGGCGTATCGCGACGCGCTCGAGACGAGAACCATTCTCTACATGCGCGACGGGCTGACCTACGAGATGAAGGAAATCGCCGACGCCGGCATGACCAGCGCGTTGGCGTTCGAGTGCGTGCCGATGGACGAAAATTACAAGGTGGGGTCGATCGTGATCGTCGCCCCCTACGAGGACATCGCGCGCGTCGAAGTCTTCGCCGTCTCTTCGGACGAGAAGCCGCAAGAGAACATCCGCATCCCGGGTTTCCGGGCGGCGGCGGCCGAAGCGAAGCTTGACTAACCGACCGTCGTCGCTCGTGTCGGAACAGAGTAACGGCGGCGCAGCGAGCCCAGCGGGTTTCGGGCGTTTCGACTGGGGCAGGCATGCAACGATTGGGTTGGGTGAGCATCTTTACACTGACACTGGTTATATGGACGGGCTGCGCACCGACCTTCGGGCCCAAGGCGCAGAACGGCATCACCTTCTACTGCCCGGGGGCGGGCAACTTCGACTTCGGCGACGTGGGCGTTCGGCAGGGGCTCGAAGCGGCGGGCTATCGCGGGCAGGTTGCCTCGGTGCTCTGGACGTCGGGGCTTGGTCCAGGTGTCGATCAACGGCTGGGGAATGCGCGGCTCGGCGGCCTCCGGCTTGCGCGGACGATCGAGCAATACGTCAACAACTACCCCGGCCGACCAGTCAACATCGTCGGCCTCTCCGCCGGCACCGGCGTAGCCATCTGGGCGCTCGAGAATCTCAAGCCGCACCACAGGGTCGACAATGTCGTGTTGCTGGGGTCGAGCCTGTGGCACCGCTACGATGTGGGCAAAGCGCTGCGACGGGTCAACGGCAAGATCTACAACTATTACTCGCCGCAGGACTTCGTCTTGGCCGGACCGATGAAGGTGTTCGGAACGATCGACGGCGTGTTCGGCGAGGACGGCGCCGGAGCGGTCGGGCTGCACTCGCCCAACGGCTCCGACCGCGTGGTCAACATCCAGTGGGAGCCCGCATTCGAGCGCTACGGCAACTTCGGCAACCACATGGACGGCACGCGGGCGCCGTTCGTGAAGCAATACATCTCAAAGCACATCATGCTTGGGGAGACTGGGCACGTACGGCGCGGTGAAACGCTTGCCAAGCTTGCGCAGTGAGCTCTTCGGGGCGGGCATCCGGGCTGACGCGCGCCTGGTGGAAAGCCGCCAACCCATTGAGCAGGTCCCAATCGCGTACGAGGCGGCGAAGCATCTTCCGTCGCTGGGCGAAACCCTGCTGTACGAAGCGGACGAAGTCGGGCACGTCCGCCACGTTGATCTGATCCGCCGGCCGGGGCCGCATGGTGAGCATGATCGATTGCACTTTTGGACGTGGCCAGAAGACCGAGGTCGGCAGGATCGCGACTAGCTCGATCTCGGCCAGGGTTTGGCTGATGACCGACACCGGGCCGTACGCCGCGGTGCGCGGCTCGGCGACGAGCCGCTCGCCGACCTCTTTCTGGACTGTGCAAGTCAGCCGCTCGAACGCCGGCCGGGCATAGAGCAGCTCCATCAACAACGGCGTGGCGACCTGGTAGGGGAGGTTGGCGACCAGTTTGTACGCCCCTCCAGAGCTCGGCGCCCGCTCGTTCAAAACGCGAACCACCAGTGGGTTAAGCTGGTGCTTGCTGGCCAGCACGTCGGCCTGTACGAGCGTGAAGCGCGGATGCTCGCCAAGCCGGTCGCGGAGCAAGGCTTGCAGACCGCGATCGATCTCGACGCCGACCACGCGGGCGCCACGCGCGAGCAGGACTTCGGTCAGCGAGCCGGTGCCGGCGCCGACCTCGAGGATCAGGTCTGCGGGCCGCACCTCGGCCGCGGCGACCAGCTTGTCCATCAGGTTGAGGTCGATCAGGAAATTCTGCCCGTAGCGATGCTGGGGCGCCAGGCCGGCGGCGGCCAGCAGGGCACAAATCTCCGATTTGGTCTGGCCAGGCATGCTCTGATGGTGGGGGAAGATGCGGTAGGGGGCAAGAGTTGAGAGCGCAAAGTTCAGCGCTCAAAGTGCAAAGTCCAGAGTTCGGAGCGCTGCTGCTCAGTCGCCGACCTGTGCCGCGCGGTCGTGCAGCGCTTTGATCTCCGGTTGGGCGTCGTTGATCGCCAACGAACGTGAGCAATAGCCGACCGTTTCCTTAGCCAGGGCGTGGTTTCCGGCGGAGTCGCTCTGGTAGAGCGTCCAAGTAACTTCCGCCAATCGGTTCAGGAGTGGGACGTGGACGGGGTGCCGGTCCAGCAGCGGGAGGAGCCTGTCGCGGGCCTGGTCAGCCCGCCCCAGCTTGGCAAGGGCCAGGGCGAGGTTCATGGTGGCATCGAGCGCACCAGGGTTCAGGCCCAAAGACGTCTCAAAATCCGCGGCGGCTTGCGTCCAGGCGCGCAGGTCGAGCAGGACTTCACCACGGTGAGCGTAGGCGTCGGGGTTCGCGGGCATGAGCTGGATCACGCGGTTCCACGTGGCCCGGGCATCGCGCAGGTGCCCGAGGGCCTGATGCGCAATGGCCAGATTGTACCACGCCCGCTCGTTCTCCGGCTGAGCCTCGACGACAAAGCGCAGTTGGGGAATCGCTTCGAGCCAGCGCTCCAGCCGCATCAACTGCGTCGCCAGCTCGAATCGCAACCCCGGATCGTCACGCCGTACGCGAACCAGCCGCCCCAGCAGGTCGCAGGCTTCGTTGTGCCATTCGAGTCGGCGGGCAAGCTCGAGGGCGGCTTGAAGCGCGGCCTGGTTGTGCGGGTCGGCGACCAGTATCTGGCGCAGCTCGGCAAATCGTTTCTTGGCGGCACGCTCGTCGTCGTCGGCCCAACGGACGGTCGCCTGCGTGGCCGGGGCGGCCGGCGACACACCCGCCTGAGATGAGGGAGGAGTACCTGCCGGACCGGACGGTTGGCTCGCGCTGTGCTCTTTCGGTTCGCTGCCTCTCACAGCGGCAGCACGCTCGGGTTCCTGGGCCAGCTGGATGTCTTCGTTGGCCTCGGCTGGCGCGGCGGCCGACGACGTTTCTCCCCACGCCGGTTCGTGGCTGGGGGGCGCCTGCCGGGTGACCAGCTTCAGTTGCCACCCGGCCACAGCCAGCAGCCCCAGACAGGCGACCCCGAACGCCATCAAAATCTTCACGGACGCGGCTCCCGTCGCTCAGGTCACGTGTAACGCGTCGACGATGTTAGCGCGTGAGGCATGCCGCGCAGGCAGAATCCCGGCCACGATGCACAAGCCGACCGTTGAGACGACGGTAGCAATCACGTAGCCCCAGGGCAGTGCGAGCGCGACTCGAAAACCCCACATGCGATCAACCAGTTGGGTGATATTGGAGGCCAGATGGAGCCCGAGGGCCAGACCGAGAGCACTGCCGAGCAGACCGAGCACCAGCGCTTCGCCGACAACCATCCGCAGCACGAGGGCACGCGTCGCGCCGACGGCGCGGAGAATGGCGAGCTGTTTGGCTCGGGCGGTGACGTTGGCGGTCATCAGGTTGGCGACGCCGATCGCCGCCACCAGCAGGGCCACACCCGGAATCGCCGTCAGCAGGCCGGTGACGCTGGTCAACTGGTCGTCGATCTCGTCCTTGAGGTCGGCCACCGTGCCGACCCGCATGCCCGGGTCGCCCAGGTTCTGCCGCACCTCTCGCAGCACTTGCTGTTCGCGCCAGCGCCGCCAACGCCGCTGCAGCGGAACATCGGCGTCGTAACACTTCTCCGGGAGGGCGACGGCTTCGGGAGCGTCGGCCGGCGGGGGCCAGTCGGACGGGACCGGCTCGTGCGGCAGATCGAAGTTGAGCAGCACCAGGTTCGCCCCGTCGATGCCGAACAGTCGCTTCAGATCTTCGTTGGTCCCCATCACCGACCCGGAGGCGGCGACGCTGTACTCCGAGCCCAACTGGAAGTAGCCGGCGGCGATGTCGAGGGCGGGCGAGCGGACCACGCCGGCGACTTGGAAGTGCCGCCAGCGCTTGACGCGTTCGTCCCAGACCTTGACGTCGTCGCCGAAGTGCTTGTCGCGCGAGCGTGAGAAATCGTCGGCGATGACGACGTGGCCGCCCTGTTTGAGCAGTTCGCGGGCGGTCTGCTCGTCGCCTTCGTCTTCGAGAAACTCCAGCTTGACCAGGTCGAAGAACGAGTCTGGCTCGATGCCCATGAACCAGGTCACCGACAGTAACATTCTCTCGCCCCAGGGCGGACGCTCTTCGACGATTACGTTGATCGAGTTCGCGACGGTGTGCGTTCCCACGCCGGGTACTTCCGCGAGGCGCTGGGGCGTGCGGGGCGACAGTTGCCCGAAGCTCCAGGCGAAAGCGGCCGGGAATTGCTTGGGGAACTGCCAGCCGCTCGTGACGCTTTCGTTGACGACGATGATGCCGACCACCAAGGACAGCCCGACCATCAGCCCGCAGCAGATCCCCGCCGAGCGCCAGACCGCATAGCCAACCTGATCCTGCAAGAGCCGGGTGCGGACCGCGAGCAGCCTGGCCGCCACGGCAACCGCCGGCGCGCCGATCAGATGGACGATCAGGGGGGCAAGCAACGCGTAGCCGAAGTACAGCAGCACAACCCCCGCCGCGGCCATAACGAGGAAATCCACGTCACGGACCGTATGTGCGACGACGCCGAAGTGCTGCCACACCAGCAGCACCAAGGCCAGACCGGTCGCCAGCACCAGCAGCAGCCGGCCTGGCCGACGGGCACACGGGTGGGCAGCCTCCATCGGCGAAATGCGCAGCATGGCAAGGGCCGGCAGCAGGGCGGCGACCAATGTGGTGACCAAGCCGGCCCCAATGGCCAGAATAGTTCCTTGCCGACTGATGACGAATGAGCCGACGTAGTCCGGAACCAGCCAGACGGTCAGCCCGGTCAGCCCCAGCCCCAGCGGCACCCCGATCAACACGCCGAGCACGCCCAGTGGCAGCACTTCGCCCAGCACGAGCAGGGCCAACTGGTAGCGCGTCATGCCGACGCAGCGCAGCAGGCCCAGCTGCCGAACGCGCTCGATCATGCCCATGCTGAGCGTGCTAAGGATGATGAACAGGGCGGTGAGCATGGCGACGCAGCCGAGCATGACCAGCACCAGACGCTGGTTGTCGCGGGCGATCTCGACCTGCTTCATGCGGGCCTCGACGCTGCGCACGCGGGCGTTCGGCGCCACCTGCCCGGCCTTCAGCCGGATGAGCGCTTCCGCCCGGCGGACTTGTTCGCGGTCGGTCTGCCGCAGTGCGACGTCGATCGTGCTGACCAGCGCGAATTTCAGCGTGATGCGTTGCAGAATCTCGAGCGGGACCAGCGCCAGCGGCTTCTGGATTCTGCCGACGCGCGGGCGCTCGAACAGACCGACGATCTCGAGCTCGAAGGGCTGATCTTCGGTCTGGTCCCACACCAGCAGGTAATCACCCAGCCCCGCATCGTGCTCCCGCGCGAACTCTTCCTCGATCACACAGGCGAAACCGTCATCCGGGGTCAACATGCGCCCGCCGGTGAGCGCGTACTTGCGAACTTGGACCTCGGTCTCGGGTTTGATGCCCTGGAGGTCGACGTCCGGGGTGCTGGGGGACCAGCGGAGCAGCTCGCGCCGGGCCGCCAGGTCTTTTCGCGAAATCGGTTGGCACGAGCGACGCAGCCACAAGCGCGGGTTGACCACGCTGACATTCTTGATCTCACCGAGCTGGCGGGCGAGGCGTTGGGGGATCTGATCGTGCTTCCCGAGCATCGACGTCACGGAGATGTGAACCTTCCCGACATAGCCGCCGGACCACTCCAGCGCGGATTGCCGCACCGACTCGTGGCAGCACATCACCCACACGACGGCCGCTGTGCCGAGCGCGACGGCGAAGACGGCCCCGCAGGTGCGAAGCTTTCTAGCCTGCCAGTTCCTGGTAGCCAGTTGCGACCAGTGCCGCATCGCCGGTTCCCTTGGGCTGCAAGCCCCCGATGATTCTTCCGTCCTTGAGCACGATCACGTCGTCCGCCAGCGCGGCGCCGTGGGCCTCGTGCGTCACCATCAGAACGGTGGTGAGCTGCTGCTCGGCGATGTTGCGCAGGAGCCGCCAGATGGCGTGAGACTGTTTCGAGTCGAGATTCCCGGTGGGCTCGTCGGCCAGGATGATCGCCGGGTCGTTCAGCAGAGCCCGGGCGATCGCGACGCGCTGCTGCTCGCCGCCGGAGAGCGCGTCGGGCCGGTGCTCGGCGCGTGGTCCCAGCTCGACCAGGGCCAGCAACTCGTCGACTCGGGCCCGGGCCGAGCTCAGCGAGCGCCCGTCAACCAGCCACGGCAAGGCCACGTTCTCGCGGGCCGTCAACGTCGGGAGCAGGTTGTACTCCTGGAAGATCACACCGATGCGCCGGCGGCGAAAACGCGTCCGGGCCTGGTCGGACATGCGCCCCAGGTCGTCTCCCTCGATCAGAATCGTCCCCGCGGTCGGTGCGGTCAGACCACCGACCAGGTGCAGCAGCGTGCTCTTGCCCGAGCCGCTGGCACCCATGATGGCTGTAAACGAGCCGGCCGAAACCTGGAGCGTGACCCCGTCCAAAGCTGTTACCTGATGCCCAGGCGCGGCATAGACCTTCCGCAGGTCACGGACGTCCACCACGACCGGGCGGGTGGCATTGCTGGACGACCTGGGCTCCGGCGTTTCCATCCGCGGCAGTGTAGACGTGCGCCGCCCGCTTCTCAATGACCGCCAGCCGGTTGGATGAAAGCGCTGTGCACGCAATAATGGCGCCATCGGTACGGTATGAACACGCAGGGTGCCCCATGGCTTCAGCCGTGGGGGACACGAATCGACCCTGACGCGACGTTCGCGTCCCCCGCCGCTGAAGCGGCGGGCCACCCGGCGCAGCCAAAGGTGGCGTTGGCCCCCCGCGGCCGACGTCGATCGCCAGGAAGACACACGCAATGAAAAAAGGCGTCATCTTCGACATGGACGGCGTGCTGGTCGATTCCGGGCCGGCACACATCGCCAGTTGGCGGGCCCTGGCCGGCAAGCACGGCGTCGAAATGTCGGACGAGCAGTTCGCCGCCTGCTTCGGCCAGACCAGCCGCGACATCATTCGGCAGCTCTGGGGCCCGGATGTCAGCGACGACGCCGTTCGCCGCTTCGACGACGAGAAGGAGGCGATCTACCGCGAGCTCATCACCGGCAATGTCCCATTGGCGCCCGGGGCGCGCGAGATGCTGACGGGCCTGCAGCAGGACGGCTGCGTGCTGGCGGTCGCGACGTCCGGACCGCGCGAAAACGTCGAGCTTGTCCTGCGCGAGGCGGAGCTGGCGCCGTTCTTCGCCGCCGTCGTGACCGGCTTCGACGTCAGCAAGGGCAAGCCCGCGCCGGACTGTTTCCTGCTGGCGGCCGAGCGCGCCGGCCTGTCGCCGGCGGACTGCGTCGTGGTCGAAGACGCTCCGGTCGGCATCCAGGCCGCGCTGGCCGCCCAGATGAAGCCCATCGGCTTCGTCGGCACGCACGCCGCCGAACGGCTCACACAAGCCGGGGCGCCGTTAACCGTCCAGCACCTGACTGAAATCACGCCGCACGTCGTCGCAGAGCTTCTGTCCCAATCGTAGAACAGGAGACGATTCGTCGGGTGCCACTGGCGGCTTGTCCGCCAGTGCGGGCCGCTGGTGCGGTTTACGGCAGCACAACCCTGAGAACGTTTTCGCGCTTCTCGGTGCTCCAAGGTCAAGGTGCTCAAGAGTCTCTTGCGCGCGCGACGTCTAAATGAGACTCTTGGCGATCGGGACTCTGCGGTCGGGGCGCGGATTGGCTGGCCATTCTGCATCTCCGAGCGGGGGCACAGGGCACGCGCTGGCTTTCTCAGGAATTGTAGGCGGTGCGCAGGTGGCGAAGCGCGGTGAACGGGAACGGAAGCGGCAGTTGGGGGATTCTCGCGGGATTGGGTGGCTTCTGGTGAACCTGGCCCGGCGAATCGCGCCCCCACCCTTCGCTGCGTGAAGGATGGGCCACCCCGCGCCCCCTTCCAGGGGTGGGGACTGACTCGGACTGGAACGATCCCTCACATCTGAATCCGTCCCCCACCCCGTTCGCCAGGCCCGCGGGCCTGGCGAAACGGGATGGGGCACCCGCCGGCAACTCGCCCCCTTGACAGGCCCGGCTTCATAGAAGGGGCGAGTGATAGTAGCCACGGGCGCGAGCCCGTGGTCAGCCGAACCCAGAATGGTACCGAGCCCCGGAGGGGCGATTGAAACCCGCGGCGAGTTGCTCAGTCGCCCCTCCGGGGCTCCGCGCCTCGGTCAGGCACCCGTCACCCAGGACCGGCGCCCCGGGCTACTCTCAAGCGTCCCTTCGGGACTGCGTACCGGTGCGAGATAGGAATCTCGCACGAGAACCCAGGATGACAACGCTGCACGCAGGGGGGTGCGAATCGCGCCCCCACCCTTCGCTCCGCGAAGGATGGGCCGCCCGACTCGCTGTCATTTGAATCTAACCGACTTGATCATCGCCTCGAATTCGGGGCGCACCTCGTCGATGGTGGCTTCCTTGCATGTAGCGGTGAAGATGAGCGCAACACTTTTTGACTTCGCGACCTGGTATTGCAGGCTTCGGGTATTGCGAGTTACCCCCTCGAAGTCGAAGAATACCGCGTTTCTCCCTCCAACCTGGCTGAGCCTGCTTTCGTGGAGCTTCAAGCGCCTTCCAAAGGCCTTTTCCAATTGGGCAGAGAGAGCCTCCACAGCTTTCTTCAATTCCGCAGCGGATTCAGGCACAACTTGTACTTGCTTGATCACGTTGACGTTGTCGGCGAAGAACGTGGCGTCGTCTTCTTGCCGAAAGTACATTTCCACGGAGCCGCTTTCGATTCTGGCCCTGAGCTGCTTCATCATCTCAGGTGAGACACTTTCGAGGGAGAGCCCATCGAACAGGTCGGGGTTCTCCCTGACTTCCTGCCTGCTCAGGACGATCCAGTTGTCCGGCACATCAATTGAATACCCGAACGAGTCATGATCAGGCGCGCCGTCACCGGAACACCCTGCTAGAAGAACCATGAGCAAGAGAAAGACAAGACGACACATGGTGACCTCCGTTCTCACTGGTGCGGGAAGGCCTGCTCGCACCCACTCTGAGGCGGACCCTATCCCGCCCCGTCAGCAGCCGATACGCCTCGAAACAGCGCTCGCGCGTCTGGGCGACGATGTGGTCGGGGATCGTCGGCGGTGGGGGGGGGCTTGGGCCAGTCGAGCGTGTTCAGGCCGCAACCTCGCAGGACGATAATCCTGCATATGAGCGGTGCAAGATCGGCCTCGCACACCAGCCTCCAGCCAGCCGCAGCCCCGCTGTTATCTGAATCGAATCGATTTGATCATCGCCTCGAATTCAGGGCGCACGTCCTCGAGCGTAGCCTCCTTGCACGTCGCGGTGAAGATCAGTGAGACACTTTTCGATTTCGCGACGTGGTATTGCATACTTCGCGTGTTGGGGACCACCCCCTCAAACTCCAGGAATACTGCGTTTCTGCCTCCAACCTCGGCGAGCCTGCTTTCGTGTAGTTTCAGTCGCCTTCCGAAGGCCTTCTCGAACTCGGCAGGGAGAGCCTCGTGATACTTCTTCAAATCCCCAGCGGTCTCAGGTAGAACTTGCAGTTGCTTGATCACGTTGATGTTGTCAGCGAAGGACGCGACGCCTTCTTCCTGTCGAAAGTACATCTCCACGGAGCCGCTTTCGACTCTGGTCTCGAAGTTCTTCATCACGTCGGGAGAGACACCTTCGATGGAGAGCCCGTCGAAGAGATCGGGGTTCTCCCTGACTTCCTGCCTGCTCAAGACGATCCAGTTGTCAGGGACATCGATTGAAAACCCGAACGAATCCTGATCTCGCGCTGCGTCACCCGAACACCCCGCCAGAACAAGCATAAGCAAGAGAAAGACAAGACGACCCATGCTGACCTCCCTTCTCGCTGGTGCGGAAAGCTGTGCTCGCACTCACTCTCGTGGGAATCCGTTCCCGCAACCTCGCAGGACGGGAATCCCGCACAAAGGTGGTGCGAGATGGGAATCTCGCACCAGCGTCTGCTGCACGGGCTGTTAGCCCGTGCCACACTGCTTTGCCAGGCGTGCTTCCACTCGCTCCGCATTATTCCAGACTCCGGCCCGTCAACAACCGGTAGGCCTCGAAATAGCGCTCACGCGTCTGGGCCACGATCTTGTCCGGGATCGTCGGCGGTGGGGGGGTCTTGGGCCAGTTGAGCGTGTTCAGGTAGTCGCGGAGGAACTGTTTGTCGAACGCCGGCGGGTTCGTGCCGGGGTGCCACTGGTCGGCGGGCCAGAAGCGGGAGGAGTCGGGCGTGAGGACCTCGTCGATCAGCAGGAGCTTGCCGTCGCAGAGGCCGAACTCGAATTTGGTGTCCGCCAGGATGATGCCGCGCTGCTCGGCGTATTCAGCGGCTTCGGTGTAGATCGCGAGCGCACGCTGACACGCTTGTTCCACCCACTCCCGACCGACGGCATCTGCTCCACCCGGCGCGCCTGCAATAGCCGAATCGCCGGCGAGTTGCGCTGCAAACTCCGCCGCCATCTCACACGCCTGGTCAAACGAGACCGGCAGGTCGTGGCCGTCGGTGGCCTTGGTGCTCGGCGTGAAGAGCGGCTCGGGGAATTTCTCGGCCAGCTTCAGACTCGCGGGCAGCTTGATGCCGCTGACGCAGCCGGTCTCCTGATACTCCTTCCAGCCGCCGCCGATGATGTAGCCGCGGACGACGCACTCGATCGGCAGGACGCGGGCCTTTTTGCAGACCATCGCCCGGCCGCGAAGCTGGTCGACATGCTCTTCGTAACCCGGCGGGACGCGGTCGTCGCTGACGACATAATCCAAGTGGTGCGGCGAGCAGGCTGAGAGCGTTTGCAGCCAGAACTTTGACATCTGTGTCAGCACGACACCCTTGCCGGCGATGGGCTGGTCCATCACCACGTCGAAGGCGGAGATGCGGTCGGAGGCGACGATCATCAGGCGGTCGCCGAGGTCGTAGATGTCGCGGACCTTGCCGCGGCTGATCAGACCGGGGAGCGTGGTTTGCCGGATGGCTTCGGTGGCTTTGGTCACGGTGAGGGTCCTTGATTCGGCGGGGGTTTCTCGCTTGTTTCCAGTTTTCGTTTTCGACGGCCGGTACGGGGCCCGGCCGCTACGGTTCGTCCGGCACGGAGGCCGGACGCTACGTTCTTCGTCCGGTACGGGGCCCGGACGCTACGTTCTTCGTCCGGTGCGGGGCCCGGACGCTACATAGTTCGTCCGGTACGGGGCCCGGACGCTACGGTTCGGCCGGTTTAACCCGCAGGACGATTCCATCCCTGGTCGCATTGGCTAGCGTTGCGCGGTAGCGTGAGCCGCCGGGCCAGTGCACAATGTCCGCTTGGACGCTCAACGGGGCGAGCGGGAGTGCAACACCGGCGATCAGACGCATGGCTTCACCGACGACGCGCACAAAGACGACGCTGGGATTATAAGCCCATGAGTGAAACCGACAACGAGTCGCTGTCCGAGGCTACAGCTTTGCGGGTCGGCCTGATCGCGGACGCCGACGAGGCCCCGCGCTACGCCGAGGCGGTGCGCCGCTGTTCCGGGCTGGAGTTGTGCGCGAGCGCGGGGATGCCGCAGGACGTGGCGCCGGGAGGTGTGGATTGGTATGACGATACCCGCGTGTTGATCGCGCAAGGCGGCGTCGACGTGATGGTGACCGGATCGTCGCCGCGCGTCGGGGCCGCGCTGGGCGAGATGGCAGCCGAGCACAGCCTGCACGTCTGGCAGCCGCCGCCACTGGGACGCAACTTCGCCGAGGCAATCGAGGCGGCCCGGCGTCTGAAGACGACCGAGACGGCGTACCGCGTGGCGTCGTGGTGGGAGCACGTGGGTGCCCAGGTGCGCTGGGCGCTGGAGTTCGAGCCGGGGTGTAAACCGCTGTTCAGCGAGGTGCAGGTGAGCGCCCCCGGGCCGGCGCTACAATCGTGGCGTTCAAGCCAGGTTGACGCGGGCGGGGGGGTGTTAGCCTTTGACGCCTACGCGGCGCTGGAAGCGTTGACGGCGATCCGTGGCCTGCCGGAGAGCGTGGCGGGCACGATCGCCAAATGCCGGAGTTCATCGACCGGGGCGCCGCGCGAGACCGAGGACGTGGCTATTGCGATCCTGCGATACGAAGACGGGGGCGTGGCCTGTGTGCGCGCGGCCTGGGACATCCCGCCGCCGGTTCAGATAACGCTGCACCACGGCAGCAAACTGAGTGTGCGATACGATGACAATTCGGCTGCGGTGCTGGACCGCGACGGCAGGTTGATCGAAGAGCGCCTGCTGCCGCCCGGTTTTCTTGCCGCCGAAATGGAGCGGCTGGTGGCCGAGATCACGGGGCAGCCGGATCGCGAGGCGGCCGCGGCGGCCATCGAGCGCCACTTAGCCGTCTCGGCGCTGCTGGAAGCGATCTACCTCTCGGCCCGCACCGAACATCCCGAGATCCCCCGCCGACTGTTCGAGGTACAGAAATGGCCCCAGCCGGAACGGTAACGCTCAGCCGCCCGGGTTCCGGTCCGACGGTGCAGGCGCGCGCCGGGTTACCCCGCCGGCCCGGGCGAACCCGCTTGGGTTGGGCGCTGCTGGCGGTCAGTCTGCCCTACCTGCTGCTCGGAGTCGGTTGCATCGGAGGTGGTGGTCCGGGCGGGCCGCTTACGGTCTGGGTGGTCGGTGAAGAGCGCGGAATAACCACCGATACTCCGCCGCTGCTCGAGAACGAGGTCTACTCGGCGTCGCGTGGGAGGGTGGAGCTGTGCGCAGCGATTAACGAGACGGTTGCGTTGCAGGTTGGGTTGCAGGCCGTCAACCCGCCGGCCGGCCCGTTCAATATCCGGGTGACCGATCTCGAGGGCCCGCACGGCCGGCTCGCGGCAGACGAGACTCTGTCGATCTACCGCGTGCACTACACGCGGGTCGAACAATTCGACAGTTGGTACCCGGCGCGCACTGGGGCAACCACCGCTCCGCAAGACTTCCCCGACATACTCGTGCCGTGGGACGCGCCGCGGGGCGGGGGACCGCTACGCCTCGATCAGAAGCGCAACGAGATCATCTGGATCGACGTGCACGTCCCGCCGACGACCAACCCCGGTGTATATGCCGGCCGACTGGAACTCGCGCGTGCGCGGGAGGACGTAGCGGTCTTCTCGTGCCGCGTACGCTTGACCGTGGTGCCGGTGGCGATCCCGAGCGCGCCCGGCCTGCCGCTGCTGTGTCGCGTGGACCCGCGCGACCTGCTTGGCGAGCACCTCAATTGGCCGCGCATGTCCGCGGAGGAGACCCGGATCGTGCCCGACGCGCCCACACACCAGGCGGCAAGACGGCTGGTTGACGCCACCATGCAAGTTCTCCACCAGCATCGCACGACGCCGCTGCTATGGGCCGGGTTTCCGAAGTATCGGCTGACCGGCGAGCGTTCGCTGGTGATTGACTGGGACTCGTACGACCGGGTGGTATCCGGCTGGCTGAACGGCGACGCGTTCGACGACCGGGTCGGCCTGGCCCGCTGGCTGATCCCCGCCTCAGAGCAATACCCCGACGCCGAGCGCAACGGGGGGTTCGGTTCGGCGCGGTATGCCCGGCTGCTGGGCGCGTACCTGGCCGAGTGCAGCCGCCATTTTGCCGAGCGCGGCTGGCGGGACCGCTCGTTCCTGCGACTCACGCCGCCCGGTGAACTGTCGCAGGACGCGATCGACCGCGTGCGGCGAGCAGCCGGTATCGTACGTCAGAGCGAGTTGGATCTGCCGCTGGTGGCGCATCTGCCGGTGCGCTCGCTACGCGCCTTTGGCTGGCACAACGCGGCGACGATCGATGTGCCGGAAGTGGACATCTGGGCCCCGCCGGCGCGCTGGTGCGAACCGGAGATGCTGCAACGCGTGCGTGGCTTGGGTAAGCAAGCCTGGTTCATACCCGACCTGCCGCCTTACAGCGCGTCGCTGGCGGTCGAAGCGCCCCCGGCCGATGCGCGCATGCTTGCCTGGCAGGCGTATCGCTACGGCATGGACGGGGTCTGGATCGAGCACGCGGCCGAACTCAAGGAGAGCGGGACCCCGGCTGAGCCCGGCGCCGCAGACGCGCTGATCTATCCCGGAATGGAGTACGGGCTGCTCGACCGCCCGGTTCCGTCGATTCGGCTGAAGCGTCTGCGTCGCGGGCTGCTGGACTACGAGCTGCTGCGGCTGTTGGAACGGCGGGGCAAGCCGCTGCTGGCGGCGCGGACGGCGGCACAATTGGTGCGCTGGGCGTTCACGGACGCCTGCGAGGAGAACCTGTTGAGCACGCGTGCGACCGGCTGGCCAAACAATGCGCACGTACTATGGCTGGCGCGCAGCGTGCTCTTACAGGAGCTGGTCAACGAGTTTGCCCCCTCACGAGCGGGAAGCGACCGGCAAGTCGACAACCTGGCTGACTGGGGCCGCATCATGACCGTGGCGACCGAGGTGCAGGCCGAGGTGCGCGGCGTGCGCCTGGAGTCGACCGAGCGGGTCCACATATACGCCAACCTCTCGAACGGAACGCGCCGGGCGTTGGAAGGGGTGTGGCAGTTTCCCGCGCTGCCGGTCGGCTGGACGCTGGTCGGCGAGCCGACCAGCCGAGCGGGTCCCAACGGCCGGGCGGCTGCGACGATCGAGCTCGAACTGCGCAGCCTGACCTACAATGTCAACGGTGCGTATCCGTTTCAATTGCTGTTCGACACGCCGGCGGCGGGTGCCTTTCCAGCGTCGGGACGCCTGGCGGTGGCCGCGTGCCCGCTGATCGACCAGCCCCCGACAATCGACGGCGACCTCTCGGACTGGATGCTGGCGTACAACAACGTGGCCGGTGACTTCCGGCTGGTCCGCGGCGACGGTGCGGATCACGATCCGGGCAGACCGACGCTGGCGACCCGGGCTTTCTTCTGCATGGATCACGAACGGCTCTACGTCGCGATCCGCTGCGATCTGAATCCCGAAGAGCCGCCGCTGTGGCAGGCGGACAACACCGTCCCGCTTGATGGGGCCATCCCGTGGGGGCAGGACGTGGTCGAGATCCTGCTCGACCCGCACAAC
>Ga0180434_10005253_pt1 | contig 15357 bp, 11 predicted proteins | sample SS_ome_7_FD_132453 | JGI IMG/M metagenome (GOLD analysis project Ga0180434, IMG submission 132453) | Hypersaline lake sediment archaeal communities from the Salton Sea, California, USA - SS_1_D_2 metaG | ecosystem: Environmental > Aquatic > Non-marine Saline and Alkaline > Hypersaline >...
ATGATCCGCTGTGGCCGGAGCGCTTCCGAGAGGAGGCGCAAGAGCTGTTGGAGGTCTTCGGCTCGAACGTCCAGGCGATTCACCACGTGGGCAGCACGGCGATCCCCGGCATCAAGGCGAAACCTATCATCGACGTTCTCGTCGTAGCGCGGGATCTCGAGCAGGTGGATCGACACAACAAGGAGATGGCAGCTAGGGGCTACATACCCAAAGGGGCCTTCGGCATTCCGGGCCGGCGTTTCTTCATTAAAGGCACCGAGACGGAGCGGAGCCACCACGTCCACATCTTCGCGCGGGCGCACCCGGCGATCCATCGCCATCTAGCCTTCCGGGACTATCTTCGAGCCCATCCCGGTCGGGCGCAGGCCTACGGCCGGCTGAAAGAGGAGCTCGCCCGCACGTTCCGGCATGACATTGAGGGCTACATGGCTGGCAAGGACGCGTTCATCAAGACGATCGAGAAGGAGGCGCAAGCGTGGAAGGACCGACGCAAAGGGACCGACAAGACCTAGAGGGTGGCGTACCGCAGCCTGTGCTCAAGATACTTTTCCGTTTGGCGACCTGGCGGAATATCCTGATTCTCTGGGGCATACTCTTACTCTACAATCTTTTTGTCCTGGGCCCGGCTTACGCACGCATTGAAGCGATCTCCGGAGGGGTCCGGGCCCTTGATTTCCTCATCGTCTATCGCCCGGAGAAAGCGTACGAAATGATCGCCGCCTACGGGGAGCTGGGACGGCGTTACTACGCGACCATTGCACCGACCCTGGACACGGTCTTCCCGCTCCTCTCGGCGGCGGCGTTCGTTCTGACCCTCACCCGCGTCTTCCCCCGCGCATTCACCAGGGAGGGTGTTCTTCATCGAGCTCTCTTCGTACCCGTAGGTGCGATGGTGGCTGACCTTCTCGAGAATGCAGGCATTGTGACGATGCTCCTCGTCTACCCCCGCGATCTGCGGGGCGTAGCTCTCTTGACCAGCTCCCTCTCCACCGTGAAGTGGACGGCGGTCGCTGCCGAGACCGTCCTCGTCATCATTGGCGTGGCCGCCTGGGCCGTCAGGGCGGTACGGGGCCGAATCGAGGATGCGCCGAGCGACCAGAACCAGCGGGGTCTGCCGGGGAGCCGGGATACGTAGCCAGTCACGCCGTCGAGCCTGCCACCGCAACTGCCTGTGGTGCAGTGGACTGCTTTCGGCCCTCGCTTCAGTGCTGGACCGCTCGTCGTGCGCCAACGAAGAGCAGCATCGCGGCCCCCGCCACGCAGGTCAACACACCCCATCCGGGCCGGGTGGTCACCCCATAGAGGTTGGATGCCAGGGGATGAAGCAGCACACTCTGCCAGAGGGCTGGCGCGCTCCCAGCCAGGGCCAGTGTGGCGAGGAGTGCTCCCCGCGTTCGCTCAGACAGACGAGGCGTCAGCAGCGATGCGACGGTCAGGATGACACCTGCCGCCACAATGGCCAACTGTAGCCGATAGGGAGGCGCTGAGATAGCCTGGAAGGGAGGGACCACGCTCGTGGCGACCACCGTCAGCAAGCCCGTTGCCGCGAGCCGCCACACAGGAGTTGCCCGGGAACAGTTCACCACGAGAGCCAGCGAGACGGTGCCGGCCAGCAGGGGCATCACGAAGAGACCTCTCCTCACAGGCACGGCCCCGCCCTGAACCTGTGGGAAGAACTTTGCGAACTCGGAGAGCTCGTAGCCTGTCACCGTCAAAGCGGCTGTCTTGTGGGCGATCCAGGGCCCGAAGAATCCCACGACCATCAGGAGTGCGGCGACAAACTGGAGGCTGCAGATAGAGGAGCCTTGTCGGTTCTCCGTTCGGTAGGGTGCTCGAGGTGCTCGATTCGCGCGAGCCATTACCGCACCTCCAAGGAGTCAATCGTCTCCAGAAGCTTCCGCGCCGACGTGTGCCAGCTGAAGCCTGCCGCCTGCGCCAGGCCGCGGTTGATCATCGCTGCGCGCAGTCCGTCGTCCTCCCAGATCCTGGCCATCGCTGACCCTAATCCATCCACGTCGAGTGGATCAATCAGAAGCGCACCATCCCCGGCGACCTCAGGCAGCGACGACGAGTCTGAGCAGACGACGGGGACGCCTGACGCCATAGCCTCCAGAACTGGAAGTCCGAAGCCCTCATAGAGCGAGGGAAACGCGAACAAGGCTGCCCCACGGTACAGCGCGGGCAGGTCTTCTTCCTCCACAAAGCCGAGCAGATTCACCCACTCGTGCTTGCTGGCCTCCTCGAGGATCGGCTCGAAGAGCCACCCGTGACCGCCCCCGATCAACAACTGTATGTCATCCTTCACCCTCTCCCGCATCCTGGCGAAGGCGCGTATCAGCCGGACGTAATTCTTCCGCGGCTGAAGCGTGCCGACGCTTAAAGCGTAGGGAACATCGGCTATGTCGTATCGCCCGCGTACGGACGCCGGCAGCCGGTTGGCCTTTCGGGCTATCGGATGACGCCTGGTTTCGACTGGCTGGTCTTTTTCTGGCGGGTGGAAACGCGAGTCCACACCCGGGGTGATCACCCTCACTTTGGCACCTGGGACGTTGAAGAGGGCCATTAGGTCCGATCGCGTGTGCTCTGAATCCGCCAGCACCCGGTCGGCGCGTTCGATGGACCGGGGGACGACGCGCTCCAGGTACTGGCGCAAACGGGGCACGAAGGCCTCGGGGTGGTGGATGAAGGAAAGATCGTGGACCGTCAGCAAGTTCCCGGTGCTACGTCGCGTCGGTGGCAGGGTGAAGTCTGGGGAGTAGAAGACGTCTATGGGGCCGATAGCGAGCTCCACCGGAATCGGCACGCGGAGCCTGTGCCAGATTCGCGCCAACCAGTCGTCGGTCACCGGTACGGTGCAAATGTCGAGGGCCTGTCCGCCCAGGAGTCGAAGGCCCTCTCCTTGTTCTCTCCATCGCTCCTCAGGCAGGCCGCCAGCGGCGGCGAAGAGGGCGAATCGGTGTCCGTTCTTCAGGGCGAGCACCGCCCGGACCAGCTCTCGTGTGTACCGGCCGATGCCGGCGGCCTGTCGCAGCGCCGAGGTATAGTCAATCCCGATCCTCAAGTCCCCTCCCCTAATGTGCTGTCAAGATCCCGGGCAATTCGGACGGCGGGGGAGTGTGAGAGTGGTTGGTTCACTCTACGTGGCTGAAGGTCCATAGGCGGTTGACAAAGAAATTCCAGAAGAGCACCACCGCCGTGGCCAGGAGCTTCGCGCTGTTATACGCGAAGTCGAAATGGGACATGCCCACGGTCAACGCGAGGCGGCCAACGGGGCCCGCGAGGGCCCCTGACTCTCCAAGGAGCCACTGGTCGCCTCCATAGAAGATCATCGTGTTGATCACCAGGCCGGCCACGTTGACGAAGAAGAACTGGATGAACTGGCGAGTCAAGGGGTCCTTGCGCGTCTCTGGGTAGACCCAGACCCGGTTCCAGATGAAGTTACTGATCACAGCGGCAGTGAAGGAACAGCTGTTGGCCAGCACCTTCGGGAATCCTGCCAGTTGGACCAGCAGATTGAGCGTTCCGAAGTCGATAACTGCGCCGAGTGTACCCACTGCGGCAAATTTCAGGAACCGTACGGCTTCCTTCTGATGTTCCTGCGCAAACGGTCTCACTCTAGCGATCATGAATGGATGTCATCCTGTTCGTCTGCTGTATTACAAAGGCTCCCAGCCCGAGCAACACGCCCAGGTGGAGATGGACATTGTTCACAAAAAGGTTGTCCAGGAGGTGATGCACCGTGACGTGAGTCCATACCCCAAGGAGTCCTACGCCGATGCCGCGAGCGAGGCCCCGAGCTCGACGGGTGACCAGCCAGGTCTGCCAGAAAACAGCGCCCCAGAGGATCAGGTACGCGGTCAGCCCGAGCAGCCCCGTTTCCGCCCATAGATTCAGGTAGATATTGTGCGCGTGACCCAATGCTATGGGCCAGTTGATCAAGGCGAAGGTGGGATACGCTGCTTCGTAGCAACCCAGTCCCACACCGGTCCATAAGCGATGCCGGACCATAGAAAAGGCTGCCTGCCAGTGCGCCAGCCGCTCGACGACGGCGTAGTTGGCGTCGTTGATGGGCACACCTCGGACATCCTCCAGTCGTATGTCCTGCACGAAAGAGGTTAGCCTATGCGTGAACGACGCCGGGAGGCGCCCGGAAACGTAAAGCCCCACGCCGGCGACGGCCAGGGCGGCCACCAATATCGCGCTCCAGAGGGTTCTTCGCGGCAGCGCGGCCGCCATGGCCAGGGTTGCCGCCCCGAATCCCATCCACGCACCTCGGCTCCAAGTAACGACCAAAGCAGGCAGCATCGCCATGGTCGCCGCGACGCCAAAGCCGAAGAGCGGCCACTCGGACGACCGCGTGCTGTCCCAAGCCACCGCCGGTCCAGGTGCCGCGGTCTGGAGCAATCTGTGGTCCGCCGGTGCATCCGGTTTCCCAGCGATGAAGCGATCCCAGAGCAATGCAACGACCGTGCCCAGCGCCAGTGCGGTGGTCAGGCCGATGTATCCCCCGTACGGGTTCGGCTGTTCAAACGTACCATAGGCGCGGAAGAAGTTCCCCCTCAGGATTCTGAAGTGATCCGGTCCATCACGGCGGAGGCCGAACTGCCAGATGCCTATCAGGGCCTGCACAAGGCCTCCGGCCCACACCACCACCAGGAGGCCTCGCAGCCGGCGCCCTGCTGGACCGGCTATCCGCCGCATCGAGCCGTGGTTACTGACCCCCCTTGCTGCGAGGTGTTCCTGAACGAAAACGAAGAGCAGGACGATCTCCCCCCACTTGACGAGTTCGGGGATGCCATAGGAAAGGAGCCCGATGGCATTCCACAAGGAGAGGAGCGAACCTCCGAGGAAGGCCAGTAGGGGAAGGAACAAAGGGCTCGACTGGGATCCGAAGGGACTTGGAATGCGGACGTCACGCCTGCTCAGGCCCTTCAGAAGCCACGACCCCAGAGCCAGCGCGATGAATAGGTGTCCCACCTGGGGTGGGACTTGGGGCACTTCGGCACTTAGATAAGCTTTCAGGGGACCGACGAAGAGCCCAGCAGCCAAACCCACGAACGGTTCTATGAGTGCCCCAATCACCACGCCCAACAGGCCGACAAAGGCAATGCCCTCCGCCGGGGACAGCTGAATCACCGCTAGGCTGGTCAGCAAGGCCAACGCTAGGCCGGCGGTGGTGACCAGGGGGCCGTTCCAGGCCAGGGGACGATGGGCTGCGACGAACCTCACATTTGCTCCCGGAAGTAGACCGCGGTCTCCCTTAGACCTTCCATGAGACTCACCGTGGGAGACCACCCCAGCACCTGCATCGCCTTCGTGATGTCCGGGCAGCGGACCTTGGGATCGTCAGCCGTGCGAGCGTCACGTGGCTCAACAAATGTGATCTCCGAGTCGCTCCCCGTTACCTCCAGGACTTGATGGGCGAACTTGAGGATCGTCATCTCGTCGGGATTGCCGATGTTGACCGGCTCCGTCTCGTCCGAGAAGAGGAGTCGAACGAGCCCTTCCACCTGATCACTGATGTAGCAGAAGGATCTGGTATGCTTCCCCTCGTCGTAGACGGTGAGCGGGTCGCCCCTCAGAGCCTGGCAGACGAAATTCGGCACCACCCGCCCGTCATCCATCCGCATCCGTGGGCCATACGTGTTGAAGATGCGGGCGATCCGTGTGTCGACACCGTGGTACCGATGATAGGCCATGACAAGAGCCTCTGCAAAGCGTTTGCTCTCGTCGTAGACACCCCGAGGCCCGATTGGGTTCACGTTTCCCCAGTAGTCCTCCCTCTGGGGGTGTTCCAACGGGTCGCCGTATACCTCCGAGGTCGACGCGAGCATGTAACGTGCATGCTTCGCCATGGCCAGCCCCAGGGTCTTATGGGTGCCCAAAGCCCCCACTTTCAGCGTCTGGATGGGGTAGTTCAGGTAGTCGACCGGGCTCGGAAGGCTTGCCAGGTGGAGCACGACGTCGAGATTGCCCTCGACGAAGATGTAGTTCGTGACGTCTTGTTTGATGAAGTGGAATCGTTCATTGCCTGCCAGGTGCGCGATGTTGTCCACCTTGCCCGTCATCAGATTGTCCATTGCGATGACGTCGTGGCCCGCTTCGAGCAGCCGGTCGCAGAGATGTGAGCCGATGAATCCAGCACCACCGGTGATCAGAATGCGCATGGATTGCTCCTCGTTGTTCGATATCAAGCTGAGAGGGGGTGAACCTGAGCAGGACAGGCGACCGGAGATCCGGTCAGTCCGTCTGGGCCGCGAGCGCCGCGGCGAACGTGTCGTGGGCCGATTGCCCGTATAGGCAGAAGACGATCCGTTGGAGCTGCGTGCCGGACTTGGCGTAATCGATGGCGGCGCCGAGCATCACCCGGGCCGCTTCCTCCATGGGATAGCCGTAGATACCGGTGCTGATGGCGGGAAGTGCGATCGACCCCAGGTTGTGCTCTTCAGCCATCTCTAGGGCCGAGATCACGGCCGATGCCAGCAGGTGCGCTGCTTTCGACGACGACATGCTGTCGTACACAGGTCCCACCGCGTGAATCACGTAGTCCGCCTTCAGATCACCCCCCGAGGTGATAGCCGCCGACCCCGTGGGCACGCGTCCGTGTTCTTGCACCCAGCGGTTGCTCTCCTTCTGGATCACGGAGCCCGCAGCCCGGGAGATCACGCCGGCGACGCCGCCCCCGTGGGCCAGGCGCTCATTGGCCGCGTTCACGATGGCATCTGTTTCTAGCGAGGTGATGTCGCCCTCGACCAGTTCGATCGCTGTGCCCTCGATGTTGATCTCCACGCTGCCTCCTTCCCTCAGGCGTGCCTCGGGGTGGCCGATGTCCGTCGAGCCCTCAGAGGAGCTGGGTACGGGGTGGGTGGCTGCTGGGTCTCGGAACGCGTTCGCGGGGTGTGGGGAGCCCCCTTTCTCAGAAGAAGGCTACGATGTGAACCGCACATCGACGAATCCCAACCTGCGAATCAGTTGACGGACTGTCACCTCGGCGTTTCGCTGGGCCATGTCCAGGATTCCGTCCTCGAGTGCCGCCTGCCGGATCTCCACCTCCGCGGCCTGACGGGCCTGTGTCTCCAGGTCCACCTTCTGGCCCAACACACCCGTGTCTCGATCGAAGATGTATGACTCCTCGCTGTTCAGGGCTGCGACGAACACCTTTGCCGCGGGCAGGCTGACGTGCACCACGCCTTCGGCGTCAACAGTTATATCGTCTTCGTTTAGCTCGTCCAGATCGACGCCCGCGATGATCTGCCCGTGGGCCACGAGAATAAGCCGGTCCCCCAGGAGGAATGCGAGGGGGCCCTGCTGCGACTCCGCGGTGACGATCTTCTCGACGGTGTAGGCTGCCGTCTCTAACCTGCTGAGACCCTGAACTTCCTTGACAATGGTCACCGGGTCCGGACTGATCGTGGGGGTAGGACGGACGACCCATTCAATCTGCTTCTGCACGGCGCGCTCGGCCGCGACCAGCGGCTGGGTCACCTGCCTCACCGACCAAATCACGGTCGCGCCAATAACCAACACGGTGGTCAGGATCAAGACCGAGACGACCGTGCCGAAACCCATGCTATTATTCATAATGGTTACCTCCGGCAGGATTGTACCAGACCCAATACCAAAAGGAAAGCAAACGCCAGATCCGGAAAGAAGAACGACGCGTCGACCATACCGTGGGCCACCGTGTAGGCCACAGACCCGACCAGGCCTATCGAAAGTGCCCGATGACCCTCGCCATTCGCACCTAGCGCCCCCAGGCTGGCGCTCCAGATGGCGGCGTGTAGCCCTAGACCGGCCGCCAGCCCCACGATGCCCAGGCGCGTGAGATAGGTAAGAACGATGTTGTGCGCATGGGAGAGATGCGGTTCTTGCCAGGCCGCCGGTAAGATGTACCGTCCACGGTAGGCATAGAGGAAGTTGTCCGGCCCGACCCCAAGCCAGGGGTGATCCCTCACCATACTCACCGACGAGCGCCAAAGCTGTAGCCGGAAGAAGAGGGTTCCGCTATGTGGGTCGAAGAGACCCCGGAAGCGCGGCGTGCCAAGCAGAGGGGTCAGGCTCAGGCCCACCACCAGGAGCAAGGCGAGAGAGATCCATCGCCACCGCCCACCCGCTGCCAGGCCCATCACCAGGAGCGCGCACGGAATGCCCAGGAGAATCGCCGCGCGCGAGAAACTGAACAGGATGGCCAGAGCGATGGGCGGTGTGAGCAATCGATACACGGTTCGACGGTTGCCTGATCGGCCCAAGACGGTCACCGCCAGCAGCACGGGCAGCACTCTCCCGAGATAGAGGGCCGCGTTGTTCGGTGACCCGTAGACAGAGCGCAGACGGCGGAAGCCTCCCTCCGCCGTGATGACGTTGATGTCGAAAGCGTACTGGGCTAGTCCAATCAGGGCTACGGCGGCTCCGCCTGCCACGAGGCCATCGACGATCCGCCACCGTCCTCCCCTGTTGACCAACCGGGTGGTCCTGAGCATCACGTAGAAGAGCGCCGGCTCCAGGAGGGTCACGCGGAGCTCGCGCAAAGCCACGTGAGGGCGCTGGGCGAAGAGCGTCGCCGCCGCTGCGGTCACCACCAACAGGAGTACCGCCCGGTCGGCCCAGGAAAGTGACCATGCGCCGTGCATAATGGCCCGTCGCTGTTTGATCTGTCTCACGCCCCATGAGACGAGGCTGAGCAGCGTCAGAATCTCGGCCAAGGAGAACGCCTTGCCTAGCAAGGGGCGCGGGTGAAGATAGAGGGGCGCGCTGAACGCGACCATCGCCAGACCCAGATCGAGCCGCAGCATCACCAGGGCTGCCGCTGCCAGTCCGCTGACCAGCGTCACAGGCCACCACGGCGAGATGTAGAAGACCCCAACCGCGAGGAGCAGCGTCACCGGAGCGGTCAGCGTCCTGTCGAGGGATCCCAGATCCAGCGGTAGCCGAGTTGGGACGGAGACGGAGGCCAGACCGTCCGCCGCTCTGCCGGCAGGATCCGTAGATGCTCTTCCTGTGCCAAGTACCGATGCCAAGACGGACGTGAGGCAGATGGCGGTTCCTGCTGTCAGCGCCTTGAGGATGTGATCGTAGACCGCGGTGCTCGGACCCGACTGTACGCTCCATCCGACCAGCGGGAACTGCCCCCAGCCCCGATCCGCGATCACCTGTGCCACGTGGGGTCCGTCCTCGAGGCCCCCAGCTACCTGGACGAGATCCACCTCCGGTTCCGGGCCATACTCCGGCGACGTGAGCACCAAGTAGGCTCCCCGCTCGGTCCGCGGCAGTCGGTTTGCTGGTTCACCGTCGACACGGATCCAGAAGTTGGCACGGTAGGTGCCGCGTCTCACTCGCAGCGCCAGCCCCGTGCCCTGGAAGGGGATGCTGACCTGATCGGTGCCGGACAAGCTGCCGAGCTCGCTGGGGTCCGCCCCCAGGGGAGAGAGCGTCCAGTCTCCCTCCCAGTCCGCCTCGCCGGTCAGGGGGGTATAGGTCAACGCCTCCTGGTGGAGACCCGCTCGATGCTTGATTGCCGACACGAACCCGATCGCTGCCAGGAACAGGATGAGTGCAGCAAGACAGATACGCGCCCAGTGACTGGAGAATTTCACCGGTGTATCAGCGTACAGATGCTCGGAGGTTGAACGGGAACCAGGGGGCTGGCCCAGGATAGATCAGTCTGGTCGTGGATGCCAGGAATCATCGCCGTGCCAATCATGGGGCTCTGGCGTCTCCTCTCCGTCGCCGACGTCAACGTCTGGCGTCGAAGTCGAGTCCCCGCCCGATGCATCTTCGCCCGGAATTGCATCATTGTGCGGGGTGGCTTCCTCGTGCGGGGGATGGATCTCCGGGCCGAACCTCTCATCGGTGTCCTCGGCCGGGCTCGGCGCGTCCGGCGTAGCTATCTCGCTGGCTTCGTCCCCGGGCGTCCCTTCCTCCGGCCTGGTGTCCGTGTCAGAGCCACTGTCATGGGCGTCCACCCCTAAGCCCGCGTCCCAGGTGCCCGGTTGCCACTCCACGTTCGTCGTGCCGCCAGCCACCGTCATTTGATGCACGCCTGGATCGGGCTCGCCGACGTCGATCAGATAGAGGTTTTCTTGATAGACGGTCACGATCTGATCGCCTATGGGACTCCAGGCCATCTCTGGGTACTCGAAACCCATCTCCTCGGCGCTGGGAAAGACTTGTCTGCGGTCGGATCCATCGCGATCCATCACATGAAGATCGTAACTGCTCGTCTGGCTCGCATAGGGGCTCCGGGCCCGGCCAAAGGCGATCAGACCTGTCCTTGGCGCGAACGTGGGCCACGCCCACATCCCGGCCTCGCTCGATAACTCCGCGGTGATCGCTCCGTCGGCGCTGAGGGCCCATACGTCGAATACCGGGCTGTCCTCCGGCTCGCCACGGGCTGGGCTCGGTCCGTGCAAGGTCGTGACGATGTATGCCCCTTCCGGAGACCATCCCACGGTGGGCGTCCAGACCCAGGGGGCGTAGGTGCGGTACGGTGCGAACCGGAACAGGGGCCTCTCCCATCCGTCGTAGGCGCGGACTACCCCGACCTCGTCGGGAGAGGCGTAGGCCAGGTCTCGCCCATCAGGGGACCAGGCGTATGTCGTGCCCCACCAACTATACGAGCCTGCACGGTCGGGTTGCAGAACCTGGCGCTTCCCGATGAGGTCGCCGGTGCTGGGCCGCGGTCGGGCTACCCACAGGTCATTCTCGGCCCGCCAACCCGGATTACCGTCTGTTGGGGCGCCGGTCGTGTAGGCAATGCGGCAGCGGCTTCCGTCGTTCAGTACCTCACAGGCTGGGTCCCAGGCCGCCCACAGGACGCCGTCCACATCCAGTCTCACCGGCTCTGGGTTAGCCGCGGATCCGTCGACAACCCACATTGTATTCAAGGGGGCGCTCTCGCCCGTCTCCGTCGGGGCGCGACTGTAAAGCAGGTGGGTGCCGTCGGAGGAGAGGCTGAAGACCCGTCCATCCAGGTCGCCGGTGTGAGTCAGCCGCCGTTGATTCGAGCTCGTTCGTTGTATCAGCCAGGCGTTCTGATGGGCAACGTACGCAATGGTCCCCGTGATTGGCGTGGGTCTCTGTTCTTGCTGAGCGCCGACAAGGATCACCTCCGTACGCGGCTCTTGCAGTGTCACCTCCCGGATGATGTGTTTTTCGACTTCTACACCGTCCTCCACCGTAACCCGGAACGTCACCTCTCTGAGACCGTTGATGCCCGCCTCCAAGAGCTGGGATTCTCCGGCGGGAATAGAGGTATCATGTACCGTACGGCGGTCGTAAGGAATCTCACGCTCCTCCGTCTCGACCCGGATGTCTACGCGTGTCACCCGGACGGTCATGCCATCCTCCAGGAGGGTTGGTTCAGCCGGCCGCACCTGGTCATCCCTGTCCAGGATGATGCTCTCCTCTTCAAGCAGGCCGCGCACGGTGGTGGACTGCGTGAGGATCTCTCGGGTTTCACCATCAACGGTCAGGGTGATCGTGTGCGCACCTCGAAGAGAGCCACAGGCCGCCAGAAAGAGAACGAGAAGAAGGTGAGTGGACCAACGCCTCATCATACCTGCGATTATACCATCGCGCCCCCCCGCGGCAACGGACTGGCACGGGTGCACTAACGAGTTGGCGCCCCTACCGGTGCGGTGCACCTCTCAGGTGCGTTGCACCTCACGAGCGTATGCTTGCCTCGTATGCCAGTCACAACTGGCCGGTACACCGGCGCCCGTTTGGCGCCGACGGTGTCCAACCGGTCACCATGTCCGCGACAACCCGTTAGCGGGCCCGACTGGCACCTGGGCGTTGACCAACCCCCGTTGACGTGCTAAAATCGACTGACGAGGAGGTTATGTGGAATGGCTACAGCAGAAGAGCGCATGGAGATTCTCAAGATGGTGCAGGGCGGTCAGATCAGCGCCGAGGAAGGCGCCAGGCTCCTGGAGGCTTTGCAGGAGAGCGAACAGCCTACCGTGAGGGCGGCAGAGCCGGACCGGTCTCAGCAGCCTCGCCGTCTCAGGGTCCGCGTCTCCGATCTCGAGACAGGGCGCAACAAAGTGAATATCGATCTGCCGTGGAACTTGATCAACGTCGGGATGCATATGGGGGCGCAGTTCGCGCCCGCGGAGATTGACCTCGAAGAGGTGATGCGGGCTCTGAGAGCCGGCACCGCGGGGAAGATCGTCGACGTGGAGGACGCAGAGGACAACGAGCGGGTCGAGATTTTTGTTGAATAGTGGCTCGGCGTGCCGGCCCTCATTGCGGCATCGAGCCGGGATCGGGCAAGGCAATCGGAGCCCGTCAGTCTTCCCGTCGGCGCACCACCATCAGCGTCAAATCGTCCGACGGAGGTTGATCACCCACGAAGCCCTCCACAGCATCGATGATGCGGGACAGCGTTCCTTCTGCAGTGTCTCGTTCACAGCGCTGTCGGATCACCTCGTGTAGTTGGGATTCTCCGAAGAAGGCGCCGTTGACTGAGAGAGCCTCCGTCACACCATCCGTATAGAGGACCATGCAGTCTCCAGGGTGCAGTGTCACCGGGTGCTCTCGAAAGGCAACGTCCTTGAGCACTCCGAGGGCTGTTTCGCCTCGTTCCATCTGCTCCAACCTGCCGTCCTCCGAACGGAGGATGAGGGGCGGGTGATGGCCCGCGTTGGCCACGATGGCCTCGCCGGACGCCAGGGAGACGATGGCATAGAGCCCGGTCACAAACATGCCGTGTTTCGCGTCTGGCACCAGCAGCTCATTGACGCGGCCCAGCGCATCGCCAGGCGAGCGTCCCTCCCCAGCGGCTGCCCGCATAAGCGTGCGGGTTAACGCCATAAAGAGCGCAGCTGGCATCCCCTTGTCTGCTACATCTGCAATCACTACGCCCAGTCGACGGCCTGGCAGTTCAAACACGTCGTAGAAGTCGCCGGCGACCTGGCGGGCGGCGCGCCAGGTGACAGCCAACTCCCACCCCGATATGGTGGGGAGATGCTCCGGCATGAATGTCTGCTGGATCTCTCGCGCCAACTCGAGTTCCTGCTCCAGCCGCTCACGCTCAGCCATCTCCTGCTGGAGGCGGTCGTTCTGGATCGCCAGGGCTGTCTGCTGTGCGATACCCGTGATGATCTCCAGTCGACGTTCGTTGAAGCACCGGCATCCGGCGCTCTCCCCCACCAACAGGACCCCCAGGACATCCCCCTTCACCGAGAGAGGAACGCCCATCACAGTCCCAAGCACATCCGGTGGCTTCGAACCCGTGCTCCGCTCGTGACGGCTCTCTGTCAGGTGTCCGGGAATCAGCCCCTCGAGTTGAGTGACGTCTTCCAGAATGACGCGCTCGTCCTGTCGACGGACGGCATCGAGCAGAGGGAACGAATCTGGGGAGATGGCTCCTGCCGGCATAGGTGTTCCGTAACCGCGGCCGGGCGAGAAAGCGCTTTCCTCACCGTCCCAAAGAAAGACCGCGCATCCCTCGACCCCGACCAGCATGGGCGTGATGCGCACAATAGCCGCGAGAATCTCGTCCAGATCGTTTAGGCTGACCACGGCCTGGGCAACCTGGAGGAGGGCCGCCGAGACGTAAGCCTCTTCCTGCCGTGCCTCGAGAAGCCGTGCGTTCTCCGCGGCCATAGCTGCTTGGTAGGCTATGCCGCGTAGAATAGCCATGCGCTCGTCATGGAGCTGGTGCGTTTCGTAGGCATCATTCTCGAGCCCGTAGTCTACGAGCATCGCACCCTGCACCTCCCCGTGAACCACCAGGGGCAGTAGGAGAGGGGAGTCGAATCCCTCCAATCCGGCGGGGGCTCGGTCCAGCGTGACCGGCTCACGTGTCCTGCGGAGTTCTTCGAAGGCGGGTATCTCGCTGGGACGCAGGCGCACGTCACCAACCGGACCGCCCTCCCCCTGGGCCGGATGACCGCACCTCTCTCTCGTCACGAACGCGTCGCGGTCTTCCTCCCAGAGGAACACTGCGCAGCGGTCAACGCCCACCAGCATCGGCATCAGTCGAACCACAGTGTCGAGTACCTCGTCGAGCGTGGTCAATGACTGGGTCGCGTCGGCCACTTCCAGCAGAACAGTTGAGATGTAAGCTTGTTCCTGCGCGCGCTGATACAGGCGGGTGTTCTCGATCGCAACCGCCGCATAACTCGCGAATGCGGCCGTCATAGCCCGCGACTCCGGGCCGTACCGATTTGGCCTGTGGTGGACCAGAGTCAGCAGCCCGAGGCGCTGCTCCGCGGCTTTTAGGGGCGCCGCGATGGCTGAGTAATCGGGCGCCATACCCAGGGTGGTTCCCAGGGGCTCGATCGGATCCCGGGAGGATCGGACCAGAGGCTTGTCCGCGACCAGGGCCCGACGCAGCCAGGCGTTTCCGCCCGTGCGGGAGTTGTCGATACACACGTTTTCGTCTGCGCCGCGGACGGCGGACAGACAGAGCGTATGGTCCTGCAGCAACCATATTGCGGCCCCGTCACACGGGAGGATCGCCCCCAACCGGTCGAGGACGGCATCAAGGACCTCGTCAAGCTCGATCCCGGCGGAAAGGAGACCCGCGACGTCTCGCATGCTGTCCGCGACCTGTCGGCGCCAACGCTCTGACTGGTAAAGGTTGGCATTTCGGATCGCGATGGCCACGCTGTCGGCCAAAGCTTCGAAGAGAAACTGGTCGTCCTCATTGAAGCTGTTCTTCTGTTCACTTTGGACGTCGAGCACGCCCAGCACCTCGTCCCCAAAAACCAGGGGAACGGCCAGCTGGGAATGGGCGTCGATGGGCGGCGACGCTAGGCGCTGGTAGCGACGATCCTGAGTCAGGTCGTTCGATAGCACCGTCTCGCCGTGGCAGGCCACCCAGGCCACAATGCCCTCTGAATCGCTGAGGTCGCAGACCGGCTGGCCCGCTTCCACTGTATCAGCAGGTCGGGGCGGCCATCCAGCGCGGTAGACAATCTTCCCCCGGGCCGGATCGACTGTGAAGAGATGGATGACGGGGTAGCCGAACTGCTCGTGGATAAGGGCGGCGACCCGGTCCAACAGCTCGTCGAGGTCGAGGATTGAGGCAACCACCCGGCCTACCTCAGCGACGGCCGAGAGCTGGTCCGCGTGGAGGCGGAGGTCGCTGTACAGTCGCGCGTCCTCCACGGCGATAGCGATTTGATCGGCCAGGGCGCGGAGCACCAGCATGTCTGTCTCGTCAAAACGCTCTGGCTGGTCGCTCTGTACGTCGAGCACGCCCAGCGTACGCTCCTCGATCACGAGCGGCAGGGCTGCCTCGGACTTGGTCCCGGGAAGGACATCCACGTAGCGGTAGTGCGAATTGCGGCTCACGTCCCCTGCCAGGATCTCCTCTCCCGTCTGGGCCACATGGCCAACGATGCCCTG
>Ga0180434_10005255_pt1 | contig 15352 bp, 11 predicted proteins | sample SS_ome_7_FD_132453 | JGI IMG/M metagenome (GOLD analysis project Ga0180434, IMG submission 132453) | Hypersaline lake sediment archaeal communities from the Salton Sea, California, USA - SS_1_D_2 metaG | ecosystem: Environmental > Aquatic > Non-marine Saline and Alkaline > Hypersaline >...
CTGGGCCTGGCTTGCTGCTGGAACGGGCCGCTGGCCCACAAGGCCAGCGGCCAATAACAATATCACGGTCCATAGACTCGCTCTGCTATGCCATCGTTGCTTTCGATGTCTCATCCTCTCTCCCCGCCTTGTGTTGCGATGATCGCCAGAGTTGACGATCTTCGCAGTTCAAGCTGCTCAAGACTTCGGAAGTCTCAGAGCTACTCTACTCAGCGTTCTCGGCCTCGGCGTGTCTTCAGATGTGCACGCCCTCAGGTCTCACCATCTCCTTTCAATCAGTGGCAGGTAGACACGAAGCGGCAGTGCATCCAGGTCGACGCCGCCCCACACCGGCCCGTGGAGAGTCTCGGAGCCGTCGGTGCCAATCTCGGCCAGCCAGTACCAGTACACTTCACCGGGCGTCACGTCGCGGTCCACGTGATTGTACGTGCTGTTACCGCCTTTGGCAGCCTGGTAGACGATGGCCTCTGCGTGGCTGAACGTGGCGTCCGCCGCACGATAGAGGTAGAAGCCTACACAGTCAACTTCCGCCCCTGTTTTCCACTCCAGTCTCACGGCTGCTTCCTCCGCCACCGCCTGGAAGTAGAGAAGTTCGACAGGTGTGGGGGCATCCCTGATGGTTTCGTCGTCCTGCACCTCGTCGGCCGGATTGCTGTAGATGTCCGTCGCCCCAGTGACGATGGCCGTGTTGGTGGTCGCGAATACGTCGCGTACGATGAGGAAGACGGTTGTGACAGCGAACGCCTGCCCCGGTGGCAGGTTGCGGCCGAAGCCATGCGGCGCCGGCCCCGTGAGATCGAACCAGGTCAGGAGGCCGTCGTCCGCGTCTTCCTCCGGGTATGGCGCAGCTTCAGCGAACCCCAGGTAGTTAGTGTCATACGTATCCAGCAGCGGCAGCACGTCGATTGTGCTGGGACCCACGTTGGTGATGACGATGGTGAAAGTGACGTAGTTGGGCGCGACTTCGTCTCGGTCCACCCAAACCACTCGCTTATCTACCTCTACCGCCGGATCCGCGACAACAACCACCGCGTCGTCAGTGTCGGTCAGCGTGCCACCCTCGTAGACACCCTCCACCGTAGCTGTGTTGGTGTACGTATCGTTCACCGCCGTCGTCGTCACCTGGTACGACACAGTGACGCTCTCGCCGGGCTCCAGCGGCCCGCCGATACTGGGCACCAGATCGGACCAGATCAGGTCAGGCAAGGCGATGGTGTCCGGGTCCGTTGGGTTTCCAGACCCGACGATGTAGTAGAAGTCACCCCGGTCATCCAGACGATCCTCCACTCGCAGCGCGGTGAAGGGGAAATCGCCGGTGTTGCTGATGCGCAGCCGGTAGGTGAACGGCATGCCGCGCGCTGCGTGATACGGCTCCACCGTCTTGACCAGCTCCAGGCCGGGCTGCGGTGGGCTGGCTGGATCGTCGTCGTCGTTGTTGTCTGGGTTCGTGTCGGTCGTGTCGCTGCCGGTGGATGCCGTGTTGGTGAAGGTCTCATCCACCCCCAGGCTCACCGTCACCACGATTGTCAACAGCCGCGTCTCTCCCGCTGCCAGCGTGCCCAGGTTGTCCCACACCAACGGGTTGGGGGGACCACTCGTCTGGGTTGGGTCGGCGGATACAAAGTTCACCTCCGGCGGCAGGGTATCGGTCACCACCACGTTCTCTGCCTCATTGGGACCGTAGTTGATCACCTCCAGCGTGTACGTCAGGAACTCGCCGGGCATGACCGGCTCGGGCTCGTGCGTCTTCCTGATGCCCAGGTCGGCGACGGTTTGCACCGGCGTCGTGATCTCGTCCGTGTCGGTCAGTTCCGTCGTGTCGCTGATGGCGACCGCGTTGTAGATCACCGTTCCGCTGACTAGATCGCTGTCCAACAGGACGACCATCGTCAGCGAGCCGGTCGCCTGCGTGATGCCGCTCCCCGGCGGCCAAAGGCCGCTCACCTCCCAGATCACCGGCCCTATCTCGCCCACGGCTGGCGCGCTGACGAGTGTGACCGTCGGCGTGGCTGCGTAGAAGGTGGTATCCACCGGCGTTGTGTCGCGCACTACCATGCTCTTCACCGCCTCGTTGCCCGCGATGGCGTAGTTCAGCGTGTAGGTCAGCAAGCCCCCTATCCCGACCACAGGGGGCTCCGCGGTCTTGGTGATCGTCAGTTCGTGGCTGCTCTGGACCAGGACGGCCGCGTCGTCGCATGGCGGCGAGAGGACCTCCAACCAGTTCGACGACGTGGTGCAGGCGGTGTTGGCCAGCGTCAGGCCGTCGGTCATAGGAGACTGTACCTGGACCTGGAAGGTGGCGGTGATGAACCCGCCGGCCGGCAGACGCATGCCTTCGGTGATGACCATGAGACCGGTGAGTGGGTTGTAAGAGGCCGGATCGCCATCTACAGATCTGGTGTACGAGAGCACCGTCGACTCTGAGGTGAGCGTGCGTGTGACTTCCCTCAACGGCTCAGTCTCGTAGATGGCGATGTGGTCAAAGCGATAAAAGTCACCTGCGTCCAGACCTGCTGTTGCCAAGAGGCCCAGCGTCACCGCAGAATCCCCTGCGGTGGCAGACACGTCAATCTCCTGGACCGTGTATTCGCCATCGTACTGATCTTCAAACTCGGCGAGCCCGACCTCTACGCGGTAAAGGTCATCGGCGGCGTTTGTGTTTCCAAGTACGTGATACCGCAGCCACGGTGCCTGAAACTCCGAAAGATCCATCACCCGCTGGATGCCCGAATCGTCGTCGTCTGTGTTCTGCATCCATACGTGGGCTGGCTCGCTGAGCGCGTTGCCGTCCGTCAGAACCCGTACCTCCCCATCGCCGGGATCCCCGTCGTCACCGACCTCAGTCCAGTCTGTCGACCACGGCAACGACCCGTCGTCGCCAGCGTAGCCGGTGGTCTCGGTGGGGCTCAGGTCGAAGTCGTCTGCATAGTAGCCGTGGAAGGACTGGGTCTCGGTGACAGTGCGTGCTGTGACCTCCACCTGGGCCGTTGGCCAGGTGATGTCCAGCGTGCCGGGGATGTATTCGACCCCGGAGGGAAGCACGTCGGTGAGTGCCGTCAGCAGGGCCACGCCGTTGCCGTAGTTAGACACGACCAGCGTATAGGTGATAAAGCCGCCGGGCTGGACGATGGGTGGGACTGCACGTTTGTTGATGGACAGGAGTGGCCGCATAACGGGCGTGTCCGTGTCCGGGTCCGGTGGATCGTCGGGATCCTCCGACTCGCGCGGATCGGTCTCGGAAGAGTCCACCATCGCCTGGTTGCTGATCTCGTCGATGTCCACAGGGATGTCCGTGCGCAGCTCGACGCGGAAGGTGGTGGTCACCATCTGGTCTGGCTCAATACGTGGCCAGGTGATGCGGAAAGCCTGGATGTCGGCGTTTTCGCTAGCTGTGAAGTTGATGCCATCATCGGAGAATTCGATGTCGCCGACCGGAGGCGGCGTGGTGACCTGAATGCTGCCTACCACGAAGTCCGTGTAGGTGTATGGTATGGGGTCGGTCAACACCACGTTGCTCATCGCCCCCTTGCCGTTGTTGTAGAGCAGGAGCGTGTAAGTGATCGTGTCGCCAGGGGAGATGCTGCCGGTCAAGTCGGCGTCGATGGCCAGATCATCCACTTTGGAGAGACTGGGTATAGGCGGTGGGAGGACGGTGTAGCCCAGGTCTACGTAGGGACTCAGATATCTTGCCGCGCACGGATCCTGACCCCAGGCCACAGCGATCTTCTCCTCCAGGCTCAGCGTGTAGATCAGCGCTCCCGTCAGGTCATTGTCTTGTGGGTCACCTACGCGAAGAACCTGTTCGGCCCCCAGATCGATACCCAGCGCAGAGGTAGGCTCGTCCCAACCTTCCACGCCGAACACGTTGTAGTCGAGTCGGTCGCCATCGCCGTTCAAGTCAACCGGGTCGGGCAGACCGTCCTGGTTCAGGTCCACATAGATCGTCGTATCGGTGATGGCAGCGACGAAGGCCAGGTTGCCGTTGTCCGATGGCGGATCATTGCCATTTCCGGGACCGTAGCAGATGAGGGCGTGGGAACTGAGCTTCGACTCGGGGAGCAGGCTGTATCCCCAATCCCAGTCGTCGGCCGCCGTGGCTCCGTTGGTAGAGGAATCTATGACCGCCATCCCCCAGAAGGTCTCGGACGAGAACAGGTGGGCCCCCACGTTCCCGCTGGAGATATCGTCCCATCCTGTCTCGAGCAGGACGCTGATGCTGGTGTTGGCCGGGATACCGACGTCGACCGGGTCTTGATCGCTGGACACGGTGACGGTGATGGCGTAAGGGTGAGGGTTGTGGAGGTAGATATCTGTATCCACGTTGGTGTTATCCGGGTTACAGCTCCGTGTGAAGCCAGGCACGGGAGCCCAGTAGCTCCTGCCCCACCGTCCCACGGGTTGCAGCGTGTAACCGTGGGCAGATACATATGCCGCAGGGGCGGTAGAACACGCCCCAGTCATCATCTGTACCTGAATGGGTTTAGTAGCGGTGACGGTATGATCGCTGTCCACGCCCCCGGGCGCGGGGCCATTGTTGGCGCCAGGCATGAAGTATGTCTGACCAGCGTCCAAGGGTGCACCGATATAGACGCCGTCGTAGTACACCTCGGTGCCATCCTGCCAGGCCGTCACCTGAAGGCCGGTGTAGTCGTGGTCGTCCGGCGCGCCACTGCTGAAATCCAGGTCCTCCCCGACCGTGGCCACGTAGTTGGTGCCCCATTCGGCCACTTCTGACACCTCCCACGCGCTGGCCAACCACCCGCTGGTTCCAGCACCGCCAGGGCAGCTTCCACTTGTCGAGTAACTGGACGGGCGCGCCAATCGCACCACTGTGGCCGGCTCGCCAAAGATAGTGATGCGGTCACGGCCGTCGTAGTAATAAGGAGGGGCTGGGGGCGGCCATGGCAGAGCGGTGGGATCGATCACGCTCTCGAACAGCTGGTGTGCGCCGGCATCCAGCACACCTGCCTCGGTCGTGGGACCGGGGATCAGAGGGTCGGTGTCGTACCCATCCTCCCAGTGGTCGTAATAGTAGGTGGTCCCATCGGAGCTTGCCGTGAGGTGGACGAAAGAGAGTAGAGGCCCGCAGGCCAGATGGTTCGGGTTGTGGCAACTTGCCTTGTCCTCAAACAATGTCCACAGGTCGCGGTCGTCGAAAGGCACGAAGTACTGGTGCAGCGTGGGATCGATCACACGCACACCGGGCAGTCCTGGCTCACTCAAGTCAGGCCTGCCGTCGCTGTCCTGGTCCAGGAAAACCACGCCGGTGATAATGTTGCCTTCCCAATCGTACGCAGCAGTGAAGCGGACGCCAGTGGAGATGGCGTCGGAGACTTGTTCCTGTCCCGGAGTGATCCACAGGACTGGCACCGTTTCTCCTTCAGCCGGCTGCAGCGCGGGCGGGAGCGTGGTTTGATCCAGCGTCACCTTGTGGGTGCCGTGAGGCAGACCTTCAAATCGATATTGTCCTGTGCCGTCGGTGTACGTAGTCTGATCAGCAACTTGATCGTCGCGGGAGGCAGAAAACCAGGCCGGGAGCGCCCCAATCGAAGCGGGATCGTAGTCTGTTACCGGTGCGCTGGCGACCGATGGTGGTGGTGCCAATCCCCAACTGATGGCGTTGACGAGCAGAGCGATGACACTTGCCATTCTCAAGCTGTTCATTCTCATCGTCGCGCCTCCTCACTATTCCCGCAGTTGAAGCGGATATGTCCCTAGCGCCAATGTAGCCGCGTACTCTTTTTGGTGGGGGGACAGTCGAGTACAGAAAGTCACGTGTGGATTGCACGGCTAGTATACAATAGGAAACGGGTGATGTCAACGTCACAACGAAAGTGTTGACTCATTTTAGCAAAAATCTAATGAAGCCGAACTGACTGTTACCAGTATAACACAAAGATCAGTGCCGTGTCTACGGATTCAGTTGAACTAGTCTTTGTCTTTGGTTGCAGGACGTTGGAATTTGGTTGGAGTGAAAGCGGTGCCCAGTGCAGCCCCAAGTTGCGCTTCGTTCAGAGTAGGTTATAATATCCCAAGTGACCTTGCGAAGAAGAGAACCTCCGCACGGCCTCGGAGATGATTTGACCGCTGAGAGAGTCTTGCAAACCACACACCCTGACGATCTGGTCCTGCTCGTTGGCCGTGACCGTAAATCGTTCATCGTACGGCTGAATTCAGGTTCCGAACTCCACACCCACCATGGGGTGGTGGCCCACGACGACCTGATCGGAACCCCCTGGGGGACTCAACTGACCACCCACCTGGGGTATCCGTTCCTGCTGCTTCGGCCTTCCACCGACGACCTCGTGCGTGACCTCAAGCGTAACACCCAGATTGTCTATCCCAAAGACGCTGGATACATTCTGATGAAGATGCACATCGTCCCCGGGTGTCGGGTGGTCGAAGCCGGCACGGGCAGCGGCGGGCTGACGCTCGTCCTGGCCCAGGCGGTCAGCCCCACTGGCCGCGTGTACTCCTACGAAGTCCGCCAGGAGATGCAGCGATTGGCCCGCAGGAACCTGGACCAGTTGGATCTGTCCGGGTTCGTCGAGTTCAAACAGCGTGACATCCTCGAGGGCTTCGACGAGCGCGATGCTGACGCGCTGTTTCTCGACCTGCCCGAACCCTGGGACTACCTGGCACAGGTCCACGCTGCTCTTGCCAGCGGGGGTTTCTTCGGCTGTATCCTGCCGACGGCCAATCAGGTCAGTCGCTTGATCGCTGCGCTGGAACAGTCAGACTTTGGCCTGATCGAGGTAGAGGAGTTACTGCTGCGGCCGTACAAGGCGGTCGCTGCGCGCCTGCGGCCGATGGACCGCATGGTGGCTCACACCGGTTATCTGATCTTCGCCCGGGCGCTCATACCATTGGAGGAGTGATAACGAACTATGGGAAACCTGAGACGATTGGTGCTGGACGTGCTGAAACCTCTGGAGCCGAGCATTGTGGAGCTGGTGCAGTTGCTGGCCGATCTAGAGGGTGTGGATGGCGTCAATATCTCGATTTACGAGATTGACCGCCGCGTGGAGAACGCCAAGATCACCGTCGAAGGGCACGATCTGCGCTACGACGAGATCACCCACATCATTGAGGAAAACGGCGGGGCGATTCACTCTATCGATGAGGTCGCAGCCGGCAAGGTGCTCATCGAAGACGTTGTTACGCCACAAGATTAGCTGTGAGAAATCTGATTGGGCCGCGCAGGCGTCTGGCCGAAGGCCTGGACGACATCCGCGAGTACGAACGGATTGCCGGGTTCTTGAAGATCGCTCGCCGCGCCCTGGCGAACAACTCGTTTGACGGCGTGTTGACCATGATCGGTGTGCTTATGGGCAATTATCTGGGCGGTGTCCGCAATGCTGGTACCGTCATTCGTATCGGTATTGCCACCTCCATCTCCATCGGTGTTTCTGGCCTGTGGGGCGCTTATCTGGCCGAGTCTGCCGAGCGCGGGCGCGAACTGGCCGAGCTGGAGCGAATGTCGCTGACCGACCTGGGTGGGACAAAGATCGGCCGCGCATCCCGTGTGGCGGTGGTCGTCGTTTCCCTGGTGGATGGCCTATCGCCCTTCCTCTCTTCGATGATTGTGCTTATCCCTCTGTTTATCGCGCCGCTGATTGGCAATATCTTGCTCAGCTATGCCCTCTCTTTGGCGGTTGGCCTACTAAGCTTGTTTGGCCTGGGGATGTTCCTGGGGCACATTTCTGGCCGCAGCCTCGTCGGTTATGGGCTGCGCACCATCGTCGCCGGAATCGTGGCCATCTTGATCAATGCGCTGCTGCCTCTCGAGTGACCGCCTGGTTATCAGGAGCCTCGCTTCAGATAAGGAAGTCTCCTATGTCTCGCAGGCGCCCTCTCCCGTCCACCGCTGTTCTGCTGTCCTAGGCGGCAGCGGCCTCCGCTGCTGCCTGGCATGCGTCGCGCGTTGGCCCGCGCCAACCACCTGATGGTGGAAGAACGCTTTTCCGATGCGGCCGACATATTCGAGCGCCTCTCTGGGCAGGCCAGACAGCGAGGTATGCTTGGCCGTGCTGCCAACCTGACGCTTCAGGCGTCGCGCGCTCGCTTTGTCGCGACAGACGTCGAGTCTGCGTTGGACCACGCCAGGGAGGCGATGCGGCTGTTCATCCGTGCTGGTCGCCCCGAGCGGGTTTCGCCCGTCCTTGCCCGCATGACTGCCGCCCTGCGCGAGCAAGGCTACGAGTCGGAAGCCGACCGGCTGGAGCAAGAGGCCGAGCAGGCACTTGGGCAGGTTGGACGGTCGCTCGATCAGGCGCGCCAACGGGCACCCCGTTTTTCTTATTTCTACGCATTTTCGTGCTCCCCGTCACCTGCGATCGTATCCTCTCCCTTGTTGTAGTGTTTCTTCTATTGGCACTCTCGCGATCATAGGGTTGTAAGGCAAGTGTGGAAGGGAGGCAATTATGAGCAATCAAGTTGTGGTAGTGACGGACAGTACGGCGTATATCCCTGAGGAAGCGTTGGGTGATTTCCGTATCCCCGTGATCCCCCTGTGGCTCATCTGGGGTGACGAGCGCTTCCGCGATGGGGTGGACATAGACCCTCCGACGTTCTACAATCGTTTGCGCAAGACCAAGGTCTTCCCCAGTACCTCTCAGCCATCGGCCGGGGAGTTTCAGGAATTCTTCCGGAAGGTGTCCGACGGGGCCGATACAATTGTTGGGGTATTCATCTCGTCGAAACTCAGCGGCACTGTCCCCAACGCGCAGGCGGCGCAGGCACAGATGCCTGCTCTTGATATTCGTGTGGTAGATTCGCTCTCGACCTCGATGGGGATGGGGTTCATGGCACTGGCCGCGGCACGGACAGCAACTGCCGGCAAGCCCGTCGACGAGGTCGTCGCTGCGGCCGAGGATATGCGGGATCGGGTCCACGTCCTCTTTGCCGTAGACACGCTCGAGTATCTGCATCGTGGTGGGCGCATCGGTGGGGCCAAGCGGTTGCTAGGGACCGCGCTGAACATCAAGCCGCTGCTGCAACTGGACGATGGTTGCATTGAGCCGCTGGCCCAGGTGCGTACCAAGCGCAAGGCGGTTGCGCAGATGTTGGACATTGCGGAGGAACGGCTAGAGGGGAAACGGATGGCGGAGGCGGCCATCATCGACGTCGACAGCCGCAGGGAGGCAGATGCTATCGCTGAAGGGGTCAAGAAGCGCTTCGGTGTGTCTGCGGTCTACCGCACGCCGGTCAGCCCGGTCATTGGCGCCCATGCGGGGCCGGGTACGGTGGGCATCGGTTTCTACGCCGAACGCTAGTGACCCTGCGCTTTGACGCGCTGCGACCGCACCTCGTCTCTGGGGTGCGGTCGCTTTTTGTTTCCCAATAGTACCAGAGTACTTCTTGACATTATGATGTCCCCATGGTATCATTTGTGCTGAATGAACGTTCATTCAGTAGATAGTACAGAGAGGGTGTACCTGTGAACAGTATCTCATCTTCCTCCGCTCAAGAGCCTGCCGAGCTTCGCCGTGCCGAGATTCTGGAGGCTGCTGCCGCGGTCTTTGCCGAGAAAGGGTACCAGCGCGCCACGGTCAAGGAGATTTCCGGCCGCGCTGGTGTGGCTCCAGGCACCATCTATCTCTATTTCCGAAGCAAGCGCCATCTCCTGCTGGCCATCGCCGACCAGCTAATTAGTCAGGCATGGGATCAGACACTGGCTGAGATGGCTGATCTGGACCAGGAAGTGTACATTGCGGCCGTTCTGCGGAACACGCTCCAATTCGTGCGCCATAACAGACAGTTCATCCAGGCTCTGATCACCGAGGTCTGGACCGATGACGATCTCCAAGACCAGTTTTTCAATGAGATCCTCCAGCCTATCTTCGACGTTGGCGCTGGCTACCTGCGGACCGATGTGGCGAAGGGAACGGCCCGTCCCTGTCGGGTCGAGATCGTTATACCGACCATCGCTGGATCCCTGATCATTCTCTCTATGCTGCGTGTTCTGGCCGACGATCAGTTCTTGGCCGACTATTCCGACGACGACTTGGTGGATGAATTGACCTGCCTGTACCTCTATGGGCTCAGTTCGCATTCAAGGGCGAAAACAACCGATGTGGGGCGGTTTTCCATAACCGCCGGTGCTATTTCCAAAGTAGATCGGGTGAACGACGACAAATCAGCGAATCGGGGACCAACTGAATCAACAGATCAGCAAACCTGTGAATAAATGGGTCATCGAGACCCGCGACCTGACCAAGCGGTTCAAGAAAGTGACCGCTGTGGAGGGGCTCAATCTGAGCATCCGCCGCGGCGAGATTTTCGGCCTGTTGGGGCCTGATGGCGCCGGCAAGACGACGACGATTCGCATGCTGTGCGCGATCATGGACCCCACCCAGGGCAGCGCTCGCGTCGCCGGGTTTGACACGGTCACGGAGCCGGAGGAGATCAAGAAGCGCATTGGCTACATGGCGCAGCAGTTTTCCCTCTACGGTGACTTGACGGTCCTGGAGAACCTGGTATTCTTCGCCGACATTTTCGAGGTGCAGCGAAAGGAGCGAGAGAGGCGCATTGAACGCCTGCTGGCATTTGCCCGTCTGACCGAGTTTCAGGACCGTCGGGCCGCCCATCTTTCCGGAGGAATGCAGAAAAAGCTGGCGCTGGCCTGTACGCTGATCCACAGGCCCGAGATCATCTTCCTGGATGAGCCGACTACCGGCGTGGATCCGGTCTCCCGGCGGGAGTTCTGGGATATCCTGACTGAGCTCCACCTGGAGGGCGTGACCCTCTTCGTCAGCACCCCCTACATGGACGAAGCCGAGCGCTGTTCGCGGGTGGGGTTGATGTTCGAGGGGAATATCATCGTCTGCGATACACCGGGCCGGATCAAGGGGCTGGTGGTGGGGGAGTTGCTGGAGCTGCGGCCCGACCGGCTGCGGGAGGCCAGCAAGGTCATCCAGGGGCTGCCCGGCGTGCTGGAGGTGCAGACCTATGGGGATCTGTTGCACGTGTTCGTCGACGATGCTCACCGGCGCATACCTGTTGTTCAGGACGCGTTGGCCAAGGCGGGGATCGCCGTTGACGGCTTGCGCCAGACCCGCCCACGGATGGAGGAGGCCTTCATCTCGCTGATCCGGAGGCGCTTGGAGGAAGGATCTCGGCATTTCTGAATGCCGCACACGCAACACGCAATACGTGTTGCGTATTTGTGTGAGTGGACGGACATGGACAATTATGCTGTTGAGGTAGACAACTTAACGAAGGAATTTGGCGATTTCACCGCCGTGGAGGGCGTCACGTTCAACATCCGGCGGGGAGAGATATTTGGCTTCCTGGGACCCAATGGCGCGGGGAAGACGACGACGATCCGTATGCTTCTGGGGCTCCTGCGCCCCACGTCGGGCCGTGCCGCCGTCCTGGGGTACGACATCGTGCGTCAGCCGGAGCAGATCCGCAGGCACATCGGTTATATGTCTCAGCGTTTTAGCCTCTATCGGGACTTGACCGTGAGTGAGAACCTGGACTTCTACGGTCGGACGTACGGTGTGCGTAACAAGCAACTGCGTCAGCGCAAGCAGTTTGTGATCGAGATGGCCGGGCTCCAGGGTCGCGAGGGAGAGCTGACGCGCAACTTATCCGGTGGCTGGAAGCAGCGCCTGGCGTTGGGTGCGGCCATCCTCCATGAGCCGGAGATGCTTTTTCTGGACGAGCCAACGGCCGGGGTGGACCCTATATCGCGGCGGGAGTTCTGGGATCTATTGTACGATCTGGCCGAAGGCGGAACAACGATATTGGTTACTACCCACTATATGGATGAGGCTGAGCACTGCCAGGATCTGGCCTTCATCCATAACGGCCGCATCATCGCCCATGATGCGCCAGACGAGATCAAACGGAGTAAGATGCAGGGACAGGTGTTGGAGATCGATTGCGAAAAACCGGATTCGGCCATTGCTACCCTGCAGCAGATGGGTGTGTTCGATGAGGTGGCATTGTACGGTGCCCTGATACACGTGGTAGCCGAAGACGTTTCGGAGCACAGAGATTCCATCGCCCAGGCGCTGTCCGAGGTCGGCGTCCAGGTGCACGCGATTGACGTCATCGCTCCCTCACTGGAGGACGTTTTCATCGCCAACGTTCGGAACAACTCACAGGCATAGGGATATGAAAAAGAAGCGCATCACAATCAGTGTCGTTGCCGTGGTGATCGTCGCGGCGGTAGCCACCATCTACTTCGTCGCGGGCGCTGGCACCTGGCGCCGGACACTGGTGCAACTGAAGCTGGCTGAGCCTGCGGTGGGGGATTTGATGGCTTCGGGGTTCATTGAGGCCGAGGAGATCGACATCGCGCCCGAGCTGGGTGGACGCGTGGCCGAGTTGTTCGTCGAGGAGGGAGATGACGTCGAGGCTGACCAGTTGCTGGTGCAACTGGATGGGACGCTTCTGGAAGCTCAGATCGAGTCAGCCAAGGCTGCCTTGGATGTAGCGCAGGCCAAACTTGACCAGGCACTCGCTGGGGTGCGCCCGGAACAGATTCGACAGGCAGAGGCTGCTTTGGCCCAGGCCGAGGCGGGTCGCCATGGGACCTACCAGGCCTGGCAGGATGCCACTAGCATCCGCGACAATCCCCAGGAGCTGAATGCTCAGATTGTCGAGGCCAGGGCACGTGTGGCCGCGGCCGAGGCTGCTCTGGCTCAGGCTACCGCGCTGAAAGACGCAGCCGAAATCGCTCACGACGCGTACTGGGATGGAAAGGAGAAAATGGCGAAAGCGAAGGAGAAGCTGAAGGAAATTCCCAAGGAGGTTCCTCCCACTCTCCGCCCTTCCTTGCCAGGTATGCAGTTGGACTTCCATCTCATCCCCAACCGTTACTGGAAGGCGTGGGTAGGCGTCAACACCGCTCAGGCGGGGCTGGACGGGGCTCAGGTTGCGCTGCGTGATCTCTACGCCTTGCGAAGCAATCCCCAGGAGCTGAATGTCCGCGTGGACGAGCTCGAGGCAAAGTACAAGGCTGCCGATGCATCCGTTCAGATAGCGCGGGCCGGACTGGAGGCACTGCAATCGGGAGCGACCGCGGAGGAGATTGCCGTTGCAGAAGCCCAGGTGGAGCAGGCTCAGGCTGCGCTTGACTCGCTGATTGTGCAGCGTGACAAACAGACGATCTTCGCTCCAGTCGGCGGGCTGGTGCTTGAGCTCACCATTCACCGGGGCGAGCTGGCTCCGCCTGGGGCTACGATGCTCAAATTGGGCGACCTGGATGAGGTGACACTGACCGTCTACGTGCCGGAGGATAGGTTGGGACACGTGCGCATTGGCCAACCCGTGGAGATCAACGTAGATAGTTTCCCTGACCGGATGTTCGTGGGCCGCGTCGTCGCCATCGCTAACGAAGCGGAGTTCACCCCGCGCAATGTACAGACTCAGGAAGAGCGTGTCAATATGGTCTTCGCGGTGGATGTCCACATCCCCAATCCCGACCACGTGCTCAAGCCCGGTGTTCCTGCCGACGCGCACATCATCGCTCAGGAGCATTAACATGGCCCAATCCATAATCGCCACATCCAGAATCCAGAATCCAAAATCGAAACTCGGCCTCGGACTGTTGTTCATTGTTCATTGTTCATTGTTCATTTGCCTGGCTGCCTGCAGCAATACCCCGACCAACGGCCCCATCACCGCCTCCGGTTTCATTGAGGGCGAAGAGGTGATTGTTGCGCCGGAGCTGTCGGGCCGCATCTCAGAGATGCTGGTTGATCGCGGTGACACGGTGCAGGCAGGTGCGGTGCTGGTGCGGCTGGACGATGCAACGCTCCAAAGTCAGCGGTCGGAGGCGGAAGCTGGACTGGCACTCGCCAGAGCCAATCTGGACCGCGTGCTTGCCGGCGCGCGCCCTGAGGAAATCGCCGCTGCCCGGGCTGCGCTGCGCCAGGCGGATGCTCAGCGGGACGGTGCGGCCCAGGCCGTGATCAACGCTCGAGAGGTGATCAGCAATCCGCTCTCGCTCAACGCTGAGATTGACGCAGCGCGCACCCAGGTGCGTTTGGCCGAGCAGGACGTCGAGATGGCTGAGGCAGACCTGGCCGAGACGAAGTTGAAGCATGGTGTCTACTCCGAGTATGGGGGGGATACGGAGCGCATGTGGGATCTGCAACTGCAGGCGGCGGAGGCGGTGCTGATGCAGGCCCAGGCTGAACTGGAGGGAACCCGGCAGTACCTCAACGCCCAATTGGCTATGCGTGCGAATCCGCTGATGCTTGAGGCGCAGCTCCACGAGGCGGAGACCCAGCACAGAGTCGCTGCTGCGCAGGTGGCGGCCGCGCAGGCAGTGCTGGATGAGCTAGAGGCTGGCCCAACCGAGGAACAGATCGCCATCGCCCAGGCCGAGGTGCGTCAGGCCGAGTCTGCCGTGAGCCTGGTTGACGCCCGGATTACCCAACTCACGCTGATGGCCCCGATGGATGGGGTGGTCACCAGCCGGAGCGGTCAGGCGGGAGAGACTGCGACGGCCGGCTCGCCGCTGCTCACCATCGCCAACCTCGACGAGGTCACGCTTGTCATCTACATTCCCGAGAACCGCATTGGCCAGGTGCGGTTGGGCCAGGAGGTGGAAGTGCAGGTCGATTCTTTCCCAGAGCGGGTGTTCATAGGACACGTGGGGAGCATCGCAGGAGAGGCGGAGTTCACCCCCCGCAACGTGCAGACGCAGGAGGAGCGTGTCAACCTGGTCTTCGCCGTCAAGGTGTCCATACCCAACCCTGACGGTGCGCTCAAGCCCGGGATGCCCGCCGATGCGACCATCCCCATAGCTCTTGATACGCCTTCCTCCCAGTAGGACGCTGGGGCATCAACCGCAAATCCAGGGGAACCTATCGAGGGCGTCGCTTGGGATGCCCGAGCTGCTCGACCATTCGTTCGACGCTGCCCTGTTTTGTTCGTAGTCAGCGATTCATCGTCGGGCCGACGTCTCCAATACCTTGGGCTCGCCTGGCTTGAATTCCTCCGGGCTTCTGAACCGTACCCGGCTGCTGTTGAGTGTTCGTTGACGCATATCCCCAGACCAGGTATAATCCCCCAGTTCCTTTGCCTGGCGCGGACCATAGTCCGCGCGGCGAGAGTGTGTCCTGGAAAATGATGTGTTCGTGGAGTAAAGCGTGGTGTTATCTTCCAACCCTCGTGATCCTTCGATAACGCGCCTGTCCCGGCTCCTGCTCATTGGTGCCGTCTTGCTGGTTGCTCTCTTCTTTCGCACCTACCACCTGGGCCGCGTTCCACCTGGGCTGGATGGGGACGAGATGTTCAACGGGTGGGACGCGGATCGAGTGTGGGAGGGGAACCTTCCGATCTATTTCGCAGCCAACTACGGGCGCGAGCCACTGCTGATCTATCTCATCGC
>Ga0180434_10005256_pt1 | contig 15347 bp, 11 predicted proteins | sample SS_ome_7_FD_132453 | JGI IMG/M metagenome (GOLD analysis project Ga0180434, IMG submission 132453) | Hypersaline lake sediment archaeal communities from the Salton Sea, California, USA - SS_1_D_2 metaG | ecosystem: Environmental > Aquatic > Non-marine Saline and Alkaline > Hypersaline >...
ATCGGCTCGCCTCAATGGTAAAAAAATGGCGATTAAAATAAAAAATACATACAGGAAAAATGTTCAAGTCATTGTTCTTGAAAAAATCTTGTATATCGCTGAGACAAAATTAATTATAAAAAAATCGCCATTTTTTTATGAATAGGTCAGGTTAAATTGAAACGCAAAGGTTAAAACAATTTGACACGATTCTTATACTTTAGATAATAAGAAACAATAGAAATGGAGAAACTAAAGGTCTCGGCTCCAGGAAGATTGTGCCTGCTTGGAGAACATCAAGACTATTTTGGTCTCCCCATTATAGCGGCAGCCATAAACTTAAGAATATCCATAACAGGGCATCCTATCCAAGATAAAAAAATCAAACTAGACCTCCCTGATATTGGAGAAAAAGATGAATTCCTTTTAGGAGAAGAACTGTCCTACTTAAGAGAAAGGGATTATCTAAAGAGTGCGGTGAATATACTGCTGAGAAAAAAAATCATCCCTTCCTCCGGATGGAAAGCTCGTGTTCAGGGCACCATCCCCATTAATTCAGGCACTGCCAGCTCCTCAGCCCTGGTGGTGGCCTGGATCGCATTTCTTTTAAAATCAGCCCAGGAAAAAAAATCTCTTCAACCTCAACAAATCGCTGAACTGGCTTTCCAATCGGAAGTGGCTGAATTTAAAGAACCGGGGGGAAAGATGGACCATTATTCATCAGCTCTCGGTCAGATCATCTGTCTGCATTTTGAGAAAGAACTAAAAGTCACTCAATTTAAAAGCCCCTTGAAAAATTTTGTTCTGGCAGATTCAATGATCCGGAAAGATACGACCGGGACATTAGGATTCATAAAATCCAATGTCATGAAAGCTGTTTCACACATAAAAACGAAAATAAATCATTTTGATCTTAAAAGTCCTCTTTCATCTCAGGTCAAAGAAGAAATAGAAAAACTTCCTGAAATAGAAAAAAGACTTTTAAAAGGAACCCTCATGACCCGCGACATCACAGCCCAGGGAGAAACTTTGTTTAAAGAAAAAATATTCGATCATAAAAAATTCGGATCCCTTCTCAATCAGCAGCAGAAAGTCATCCGGGATTATTTACAGATTTCCTCTCCGAAAATAAATCAAATGATAAAAACATCTCTTGATGAAGGAGCCCTGGGAGCGAAAATAAACGGATCCGGAGAGGGAGGATGCATTTTTGCCTATGCACCTGATCGGGCAAAAAAGTTAGCCAAAAAATTGGAAAAATTGGGAGCTAAAGTTTATATTGTGCACGTGGACCGAGGATTAAAATTCTAAAAAAACAAATGATCACTTTTAAGAAATGGAGGACCAAAACAAATGATTAATGCAACTCAAATCAGAAAAGGCATGGTCATAGACATCGATGGAGAGCTCTATTTGGTTCTGGAAACCTCCCATGTTACTCCTGGAAAAGGACAGGCTTTGATGCAGACCAAACTCAGGAAGCTCAAAGATCAAACCCTTCATGACCATAGATTCCGATCAAAAGATAAGGTAGAGCAGGCCTATCTGGAAGGAATAGAGATGGAGTATCTCTATAAAGAAAACAACCATTACATCTTTATGAATACTGAAAATTATGAACAGATAAGGCTTTCCGAAGAAGTCCTGGGCACCGCTATCCATTATCTGATTCCCAATGTGGTGTTTTCTGTGGAAATGTACGAGGGAAAACCAGTGGGAGTCAACCCTCCTATGACCGTTGACCTCCAGGTCACGAAAACAGAGCCTTACCTTAAAGGAGCCACCCAGACTGCAAGCAGTAAACCCGCTACTTTAGAAACAGGTATCACCATCAATGTCCCTCAATTCATCAAAAAAGGAGATGTCCTCCGCATCGATACTCGAGAAGACAAATACTTGGAGCGGATCAAAAAATAAAATGGATGATTATAAATTTGGGGGAGTTCATAAAAAACTTCTTGAAATAGACCTGACCCATTCGAAATTTCATGTCCGCAAACTGGATAATTCTCTGCTTAAAGATTATATCGGCGGCAGAGCCCTGGCTACCCGGATATTTTTCGATGCAGTCAATCCATCCTGTGATCCACTCGGTTCTGAGAATATGGTAGTCATAGCCGCCTCTCCCCTCATTGGTACAACAGCTCCCACCGCAGCCCGGGGACATATGGTGTTTAAATCACCTTTAACCGGATTTATCGGAAGCTCAAACTGCGGAGGAACCTGGGGACGTTATCTCAAATCAGCTGCGTATGATGCCGTGCTGATTAAAGGAAAATCAAAAAAACCTGTGATTATACATATCAGTCCAGAATCAGTCAGATTTGAGTCAGCTGAGAAGATCTGGGGATATGATGTACCCAAAACCACAGATATTTTAAAAAAGGACATGAGCAGAGCACGCATTTTATGCATCGGTCCTGCTGGAGAAAATCTGGTTAAGTTTTCATCTGTGATGAACGATAAAAACAGAGCCTACGGCAGAGCCGGAGCCGGAGCTGTATTTGGAAGCAAGAATATTAAAGCGATCCGTGTCTTAGGGAATGAAAAAACATCCATAGAAAAAGAAGAAATATTCAAAGCTGGAAAAGAACAGGCAGAATACATCATGAAAGCCTCCCCCATAACAAAAAGGCTCCTCAAAGAGTTGGGGACATCCGGACTTTTAAAGCTCATCAATGTCATGGAAATGCTCCCTCGTAATAATTTTCAGGATAATGTTCACTCTGATCATAAAATCAATAAAATATCAGGAGAGAGAATAAAGAAAAATCTGCTCCAAAGAGCGGGTGCCTGCTTTGGGTGTCCTATCGCCTGCCAGCGTCATACTGTTGTAGATGGAAAAACCGGAGAAGGGCCGGAATACGAATCCCTGGTTATGCTGGGACCCCAATGCGGAGTTTATGATCTCAAATCAATAACCAAAGCCAACTACTTATGTAATGAACTGGGACTGGACACCATAAGCATGGGAGGCACCACAGCTTGTGTTATGGAGCTTTTTGAAAAAGGTCTGATAAGCACCCAAGACACAAACGGCATCAAATTTACATTCGGCCGTTCAGAAATACTGGAACAAACCGCCAAAACGATTGCCTATAGGGAAGGAATCGGTGACCAAATATCAGAAGGGTCTTACCGGTTTGCCCGACTCTTCGATCATCCCCATTTATCCATGAGTGTGAAAAAATTAGAAATCCCTGCCTATGATCCCAGAGCCTCTTTCACTCAAGCTCTCGGGTACATGACGTCTCCTACCGGAGCCTGTCATCTCAGGGGGGGGTATGCTGTCTCACTGGCTTTTTTTGGCGGGACTAAAGAAATTCCCAGATTCAGCCTTCTTCAATCCCCGATTGCCATAAGAAATATGCAAAACTTGGGAATCATTCAAGACTCTTTAGGAGTTTGCCGGTTCACAGGATTTGCTTTCTCCACTGAACCCTGGTCAAGAATGCTGAGCGGAATCACAGGACATGAATATTCTTCTGCAGAATTTGAAAAATTGGCTAACAGGGTTGCTAGCCTGGAAAGAGTGTTCAATCTTAGATCTGGATTGACATATTCAGACGACATCCTTCCCCAACGATTCGGCTCACAGTCCCTAATGGTTCAAGGAAAAAAAACAGTTCTGTCAGATGAATCACAAACCCAGATGAGAGAAGACTATTACAAAGCCCGAAGATGGAGTGTTCCAGAAGGAATCCCTTCTCAAAAAATACTTGAAACCATAGGAGTGGAAAGAATATAAAATGACGGCTGATCAATGGAAAGCTGATAAAAAGTTAATCCGTCTTTTTCAAAACATCGGCCGTATTCTGCTGGATAAAGATCTCGAAGACAGCCACAGCGGGAACATCTCCACACTTTATAAAGACAACCAGGGACATGAAAAAATTGTGATCACAGCTGCCGGCTCACAAAAAGGAGATTTGGATCCAAGTCAGATCTGCTTTCTTTCGCCTAAAGAAACAGATTTCGGTTACTATAAAGCTTCATCAGAAACAGATATCCATGCAAAAATCCTTTCACTTCCCGGGGTACGCTCGGTCATCCATGCCCATACCAAAGAACTCACCATCATGACTTTTGATGAGGAAAAAAAACCCAATAAACCCAGGCCTTTTATCCCTATTGACAGCTTGGGCTTCTATCATCTTAACGGCTGTATTCCGGTCGATTGGGTGGAAGTGCCGGTCGGATCGCCTGAAATGACTAGAATCATCCCAAACAGACTTTCTCACCATAAAATCACAGTGCTTCAGGGTCATGGAACTTTTGCCAGAGGAGGCACCTTAAAAGAGGCTCTGTTCCATGTATGCCTAGCCAATAACTCAGGCTATATCGCTCATTTAGCAGACAGACTGGATATAGATGTCCAGAAATTAGAAAAAAAGATCACCGAATCCCCTTTAAAATATTTTCCTTATCCTCCTCAACCGTATGATCCAGACAAAGAAAAGACAGAAAAAATAAAGGGCGAAGAAGAAATCATTGGGGAACTGAATAAAACCGCATCTCGAATATTTGGATCCAATCTTTCTCCTTTTCACACAGGGTCTCTATCAATCCGGGGAGTGGACAGAATGCTCTACGCTCCTAAAGCCTCCATGCCAAGAGAGATCGGAGGTACCATTAAGGAAATTCCTCTCTCTTTGAAGAAAGACAAAACTAACAGGGAGCTGACCATCCACCAAAAAATCTATAAAAATACTGATTTTCAAACAGTCATCCACTGTTATGTTCCCGAGGCTGAAGCTGTTTCATATTTTATTCCTCCAGGTCAACAAAAACCCATAGACCGGCTCGTCCCCATTGATGCCGAAGGAAGCTTTTTTTATCTTGTCATCCCCATTCTGCCCCCAAGCTTTAAATCGGATTCTCTTATCCGTCTTTTACACGATTACAAAATTGTGGTCATCAGAGGAGGAGGTGTTTGGAGTGTGGGAGAGCAGTCCTTATCCGAAGCCCTTCATCACCCATCTTCTTTGAGAGATATCTGTCTCTATATCATAGGAGCCTATGAGAGGGGACTGGATCTTTCTAAGCTGCAGCCTGAAAAAGCCAAACAGTGGTAGCCGCCAAATCAATGAATCCTCATCAACAGACTCATTGGTTTTCCAGATAATCAACCGCTTCCTGAGGATGGGCTGAAGTCATATCTGCACCTACTTTTTGAGCAAATGCATCTGTAACCGGTGCTCCCCCCACTAAGACTTTTACTTCCGGAAATTTTGATTTAACAGATTTGACAGTTTCCTCCATATGAACCATGGTGGTGGTGAGCAAAGCACTCATGCCCACAGCAAGGGGTTTGTGTTTTTTAATGGCTTTTATAAAATCCTGAGAAGAGACATCCACTCCATAATCGATCACTTCCCATCCGCTTCCTTCTAAAAACATGGCCACAATCTTTTTTCCAATATCATGCAGATCTCCTGAAACCGTTCCCATGATAATCCTTCCCTTATGCTGGACATCTCCCGATATAAAATAAGGCTTTAAATGTCCCATGGCTGCGGTCATCGCTTTAGCTGCAACCAAAACGTCAGGAAGATAAATCTCATTTTTCCTAAACTTTTCGCCCACCGTTTGCATTCCTGATATGAGCCCGGAAGTTAAAATCTTTCTGGGCGGAATGTTCCGATCAAGGGCTTTTCTGGTCAGCTCATCAGCTCCTTCTTGACCTCTCAGATCAGGAGGATATCTTGAATCAGCATTAACTTTACCTCTTTCCACACACACTGAAATCTTTTCCAAAATATTATTCATTTTCAAGCTTCTTATTCTGAATGAATCTCAAAAGAAATCAAAAGGCCTATCAAAATGAAGTTCTCGCCACACCCGCATTTCCCTGCTCATCCACGGCTTTAACTGTGATCATATCATCAAAATTCTCAGGAAGATCCACAGAAAAATCAAAGGCTTCCTGAGTGGAATCGCATATTCCATCCTTTGGAAAAACAATTTTCCACCCCAATCCCCTTATAAAAAAGCGCACCTTTTCTATCCTTGAGTATTCATCCTGAACCTTAAATCTGACATTCAATTTGATTCCCGAACGGACAGCCTGAAAATCATTAATGGAAGGAGTGGAGTTATCTATGATCAAAGACGGGCTGGTTTTTTCATGCTCCAAGCGTCTTTCCTGAGGATTGGACAGAATATCGGATGCTTTGACTTTTACTAAATATTCTCCGTCAGGAAGCGATAAAGTATCAAAGGTAAATATTGGTTCTTTCCACTCATCTTTAAGAATCCGCCAATTTTCATCCCCGGTCTTTTTTATATAGATGGAATAAACCAAAGTATCGTTGTTTGGATCCGCTGCCTGCCAGATAAACGTTTGATATCCCTTTCTCTCGACCTTCTTGGCACCAGCCAGTGATTTTTTGCTCTTTTCGGCTTCAATCGCACCAGAATCCAAACCCCATATCTGTTCATCTCCACTGGGTGGCTCGATAAAAACCGTATTGGGAGGGAGAATATTTATTTTTTCAACAGACGGAGCCTTGTTATGCTGCATGAAAAATATATTAACTTTTTGAACAGAAGGAGAAACATTTCCGGAGTTGGTTTTGAACAATATTTTAAATTGAAGATAACGGGCATCCGGATTCAAAATCTGTTCTCCATTTTCCTTTTTATAAGGTGGAGACCAGTTGCTCCAAGTTGAAGAAGGCTGGCTTGAGTTGCCTGTTCTTGTCTGAAGCTGGATGACAGTGCCGGAAGGAAGATCTCCTCTCCATTCAATATTTCCCCAGGATGACATCAATTTGGCATCATAGACACGGCTTGTATACTCCCCATTATATCTTTGTTCAGGTTGAATCACACTCGCTTCAGAAGGATTGTTTGAGAGAGTGTAAATTTCCTTTTCAAAAGGAAAAAGAGTGTAAACCTGCTCAGAATCTTTTTGAAATAATAGGGATATTTCTTCATCTTTATTTAAAGTATAAAGCCTTCCTCTTTTCCCGGTCCCAAAAATGATTCTTTTCTTTGAATCATCCCAGCACAGAGAATAAATCATGTCTTTTTCAGATTTCCAAACTTGTTTAACCTTTCCATCCATCTCTATTTTATAAAGAGCGGATGGCTGGTCTCCATCTGAAGTGATTATTTTTTGGGTTCCTGCTTGAGAGGGACTCACGGTGATAGAAACATCTGTTGCCTGGTTGAATAAGGCTGAAGGAAGATCACTGCCTGCCCCCTTTTTGACTTTCCCTCCGGATCCAATAAAAATGTGGCCTTCATCATCTAGGGCAATAGATCTCACCTCTTCATACGGAGATTCAAACAGTACCGAGGCTTTCTTTTCTTTAGAAACTTTATAGAGCAGTCCGGTCCCACCGCTTCCTGCAACAAAGCTCTCCTCAGAAATCCTTTTCATACAGAGGATATGATTTTCTTTGGCATCAAAGACTTTGACTCCTTCTCCATTAGGGGAGACTTCATAAATCCCGCCGTCTTCTCCAACAGCCGCCAACAGGGATCCCTCATCAGTGAACATTAAATCCCAGATGTATTTCTCATGGGGATTGAAAAACTCATTCCCCTTTCCCTTTTCAGTTATTTTATAGATTTTCCCGTTAGGAGAGGTCCCTGCATACAAACTTCCATCAGGGCCCAGGGCAAGGCAGTAGACATCCATTTCGGGGGCCTTGAAATAGAGTTCTGGTTCACCGCCGGGCCCAATACGATAAACAGATCCTTTGTGGCCTGTCCCTAAATAAACCATCTTTCCTGATGTGACTAGAATGGATAGATAAAATTCTTCAGGAGGGGTATTCAGTTCCTCTTCAACCGGAGAAAGAGTCAAATTTCCCTCTGAAGAGACAGTTATACCTTCAAATTTTCCCTTAATATAATCATCAAAGGACTCCAAAGTCCATTTCTGAGGAGTGGCCGAATAGGCTCCTTGAAAAACAAAAAATAAACCAAAAATTATCACAAAAAGCTCTCTTTTCATCCTTTTCTCTCTCTCAATTTTTCTGAATATTTCATATAAATCATCCAGGTTATATAAAAACTCATAAAAATTATTTTATTTTTAGGGGAATCATGGCTGCACCTTGAAAGACAAACGGAACCGGAATCTGAAAATAACTTAACGTGGACTTACTGACCTCCGTGGGTACAGAGGTGGCCACCCGGGGAGATGAAAACATTGATTTCATGCTGGGAGGAAGATTAGGGAGTTCTTCCCCTTTTAAGAAAAGACCCGGTTTATCTGCAAGGATCTTTAAATAGATGCGATTGTTTTTTCTCTGATTGCTTAAAATCCTGATCAATTGATAGAGACTGCGGGGCATAAAAGTTGTGGTTTGATAAAGACTTCTTTCCAGCTGCCCCATAGAAGTTGTGTCCCCAACAAAAAGATAAAATTCAGAACCAGAGGGTAAATTGGGCGCTATAATTCCCCCCTCTCTTACAACACTATCTCCTCTGAAATTACGAGAATAAATTTTAACTTGAATTCTTTCTCCAGGAGAAACGTCGTATTTATCCAGCCAGACTTTCTCAAGATAAGAAATTTTTATTTCTTCAGAGGAATTGATTTTCAGATCAATGCGGTGAATTCCCAATTCTTTAAACTCATTATTGGTTAAAAAATAAGTTATAGCCGCGACTAAATTGGAAGCATTGTTTACAGAGATATCAAAATTTCCGGAAAAAAAATCTTCCAAATGAATACTCATCCCGTTTTCAAGAAAAACATCCCCATTTACCTCAACAGTAAGGTCTCCTATGGACCTTTCTTCAGCGGACATAATGCTGAGAACAGCCACATTCAATAAAGATGCTGTTAATATCTTGTTTTCCACGACTTCCAAGTGAAGATCCTTTGTTTTTTTTCCCGAATCAAACAATTCAATATTCACAGGTATGAGATCCGGGGTTCTTCCAAGCTCGCCATAGACTCCTGAGGACCGGTCTTGAGCGAAACTTCCTATCACCGCACCCGTAGAAGTCAGTTTCATGGAAGTGTTAAGGCTGGGCACCACAGTGATGACATCAGCCTGGGTCATGGCATAACTGACAGGCCCTAAATTATACATAGGATGGCCAAAGGCTAAAACATTTTGACCGTCTACATAAGTGGTGGTGCCTGTGGCCGCTAAGCTTAAATCCCCAGAAATCATCTGAACACCCACAGGGTCTCCTTCTTTTAATCTTTTCTCTGAAAAATCTGATTGATTTTCAATCTGTTCTAAGGATCCTACCTGCATGGGATTAAAACCTATGTCAGAAAAAAATTTTTTTGATTTCTCAAAAGCCTTTTTCGAAAAACCGCTGAATAAAAGGGGAATTTTCATAGGTTCAAGGCTTCTTCCCTTATAAAACACACTGGTATTGAGAACATTATACTTTTCATACATCCCGGAAAGCTCTTCCAGGCTGAGATGTTTTTTTATGGGAATGGGAGGAGAATAAGTGGAGGGAGTTTCTTGTGAATCCTTTATTTCCATCATTTCTTCAATAGGGGTTATTCCTGCAATAGCTTCTGTCGAAAAAGGAAAGCTGTAGGCCACGGCTCCAGCTAATTTTCCCTGCAAATAAACAGGGCTTCCGCTCATTCCCTGTATAACTCCGGTTTTTTCCAGATTACTTCCGGTTAGTTTGGCTAAAATGATATTTCTTTTTGCCCCCACACTGGGGTCATTTTCCAAAACTCCCAATATCTCAACTCCAAACTCCTCGACTTTTTTTCCTTTGAATACGGTTTTTCCTGTTCCCTTCATTCCTTCCTTTATCTGATTGACAGGAAAAAAAGAAGATTGACCATTCAAACTGGAATCAATAAAAAAACTCAATATTAAAACAATCAAAACTAATCTAATGGATATTTCTCTCATTCTTTCTCCTGGATTCATTCATCTAAACTCTTCATGAAAAACGTGAACCGTTCAGATTAAATAATTGCATCTCGAATATTAAACAAAAATAACCTTTCTTTCGTTACAAAATTATATCACTCCCAGCCCTCTTCCGCATTCTTCAAACAGTTTTAGAACGGTATTCAGTTCTTCTTCAGTGTGGGTTGCAGAATAACTTGTTCTTATGAGTGCATTGCCCTTTGGAACAGCAGGAAAAATGACTGGATTTGTGAATATGCCTTTTTCTCTCAATATTTTCCAGAGCATAAAAGCTTTCTCATCATTCCCGATTAAAACAGGGATGACAGCGCTTTGAGTGGGGCCAGTCTCATATCCCATGGACTGAAAACCGTTTCTCATTTTTTCTGTTATCTCCCACAATCTCTCTCTTCTCTCAGGCTCACTTTCAATTATATCAAGATTGGCAAGAACGGTTGCCACTGACGCAGGAGTAATGCTTGCACTGAATATCAAGGCCCGGGCAAAATGTTTTATATAAGAAATCACTTTTTTCCCTCCGGCTACAAATCCCCCTAAAGAAGCAAAAGATTTGCTGAAAGTTCCCATGACGATATCAATATCGTCTTCGACTCCAAAATGTTCACAGGTCCCTCTTCCATGCTCACCCATAACACCGATTCCATGAGCGTCATCCACCATTATTTTGGCGTTATATTTTTTAGCCACTTTGACAATCCCGGGAAGGTCAGCTAAATCCCCTTCCATGCTGAAGACACCGTCCACCACAATCAATTTTCCCGTATCTTTGCCTAGAGAGGAAAGAACTCTCTCTAAATCTTCCATATCATTATGTTTGAACTTATGCACTGTTCCATAAGAAAGGCGGCAGGCATCTATGATACTCGCATGAACCATCTCATCTGATAGAATCGCTTCACCTTTCTCTACCAAGGTTGAAATGATTCCTTGATTGGTCTGGAATCCTGTGCTGAAAGCCAGGGCAGATTCCTTTTTCATGAATTGAGCCAGTCTTTCCTCTAATTCAACATGGATATCCAGAGTGCCGTTTAAGAATCTTGACCCACAAGTAGCCACTCCATATTTATCTACAGCTTCTTTGGCGGCGTGCATGACTTTGGGATGATCGATCAGACCTAAATAATTATTAGAGCCGACCATAATCACATCTTTACCATTGATCTTGACCTTGTTTCCTTTGACCTGCTGAATGGGAGTAAAATAAGGATATATCCCCATCTCCTGAGCTTCCTCAGCCCTTGTAAAATTGTAGCATTTATCAAATAAACTCACTCCTGCCTCCTCTTATATAATGATTAAACCTGAGTGAAACCACTTTTTTGATGATTTGACCTTATAACTAGTTTTCCTTACAATTTCTATCATGAAAATTTTCATTACGGGCGGGACTGGTTTCATTGGAAGTCACGTTGTCGACTTCCTCTTAAAATTCAAAAATATCCACATCTATGCTCTCACCCGTAACCTAAAGAAACCGAAATGGCTCCAAGGACGAAACATAAGTCTTCTTGAAGGGAATCTGTTTTCTCTTCCTCCTCTCCCTTCAGACCTCGATTACATAATTCATATAGCTGGTCTCAGTAAAGCACTGAAATCTGAAAATTATTATACAGTAAACCAGAAAGGAACAGCAAGCCTTTTTCACAAGCTGAATTTGGGAAAAGCGAATCCTAAAAAAGTGGTTTGCTTGAGCAGCCTGGCTGCAGCCGGCCCCTGCAGCAACGGCCAAATGGTGGCAGAAAACAGAGAGACTTTTTGTGTGACTCCTTATGGAAAAAGCAAACGACTGGGAGAAAGAGAAGCTCTTCTATATAAGGACCAATTTCCTGTAGTCATTGTCAGAGTGGGACCTGTATTTGGACCGAGGGACAGAGATTTTCTTCCTTACTTTAAGTTAATCAACAAGGGCCTGCTTCCCTCCCTGGATTCCAAGGCAGGTTTGATGAGCCTTTGCTATGTTAAAGACTTAGCCCGTGCTTTATATCTCTGTATGAAAAAAGAAGTAAAAAGTGGAGAAATATATCATATCGCGGATCCAAAACCGTACAGCTGGGATGAATTTGGAATGACCATCGCCAGAACGTTAGGAAAAAAAACTCTGAAGATAAATCCGCCCTATTGGTTTATACATTTGTTAACAGGTCTTTCTGAGCTTGGCGCAAGAATCAGTAAAAAACCAACCATACTAAACCAAGACAAGCTTAAAGAGATGAATCAGGAAGGTTGGATCACCGACACCTCTAAAGCCAAAAAAGAGCTGGGCTTTGAAACTGAATACACCTTGGATCAGGCGGTCAATGAAACCGTCCAATGGTATAAAGAACAAAACTGGCTCTAAATTCGATCAGGATTTCTTTTGGAGGTGTAAAATGTCGCCGAAAATTCTTTTTTATCTTTTAGACACCAGCCTTCTTCTAAAGAACAGGCAAAATACTTTACCTTTCCCCTGATAATATGGTTGCCTCTTTCAGCTTCCGGTCTGACAGTAAAGGGGACCTTCACAGAGTCAGAAAAATCCAAATACTCTTTTCCATCTTTCTCAATGACTTTTATATCCAGATCTGAAGCCGTGAAAAAATCTTTGGAAAAAGCTAATGTCTCTGAAGGCTCGATTTCAATGATAAAAGAAGGCTGGGAGCTGATCATAATTCCATGCTTGACTGTGAATATTAATTCAATATTCCCCTCTTGTTCCCTGGAAAGCCTTTTTGGTTTGATGTTCACTTGAATATTTAAAAGATCATATTTTTCAGCAGAAAGAAAGGTCAAAGCCAAAAAGAAAAATAAAATACTGAATGCCAATTTTTTCATTGTTTCAAGTCACTTATATCTATAATAAATAACAACCAAAATTAATTCAATTCCATGGTTTCAAAAAGTTTTTCTATTTTAAAAAATTTGTCTTTATTTTTTTATTTTTATTTATTATAATCCACAAAAATAAAATGAGCTTGATATCCAGAATCACAGGAACAGGACATTTCGCACCTCCTCTTACAGTCACAAACTCTGATCTTGAAAAAGAAATGAATACTTCTGATGAATGGATTCGAAAAAGAACCGGGATCAAAGAAAGACATTATGCCCAACCCGGCATTGGATCCTCCGATTTAGCCTATGAAGCCGCAAAAATTGCCATCCAAGACGCTGGAATCAAAAAGAATGAAGTTGATTTCATTATAGCAGCCACCCTTTCTCCTGATCATTATTTTCCAGGTATCGGGGTTTTAGTCCAATCCAAATTAGGACTTAAAAATATCGGTGCTTTAGATGTGAGAAACCAGTGCAGCGGATTCTTGTATTCTCTGTCTGTAGCAGATCAATATATAAAATCCGGAATGTATAAAAAGATACTTTTGGTAGCCGCTGAAGTACAGTCCACAAATCTGGACTATTCTGACGAGGGAAGACATCTCGCTGTTCTTTTCGGAGATGGAGGAGCTGCGGTTGTTATCGAAGGAGCCAAAAAAGAAAAGAAAAGGGGTATTCTCTCCACTCATCTGTTTTCCGATGGAGATTATTTTTCAAAATTATGGATGGAAACTCCAAGCCCCAAAGAAAAACCTACTTTTTCCTATGATATGATAGATAAAAAAAGATGCTATCCTAAAATGGAAGGAAAGCATGTGTTTATCAATGCTGTTGAAAACATGCCCAAAGCAGTTTGGGCGGCTCTCGATCACAATAACATGACCATTGATGATGTAGATCATCTGATCCCTCATCAGGCCAATGACAGAATCAGCCTTATGGTCGCAAAAAAATTAAAAATCCCGGTTCCCAAGGTGATTCGGAATATTGATCGATTTGGAAATACGACGGCTGCCTCCATACCGATAGCCTTGGATGAATCCGTCAAAAACGGCCGAATAAAAAAAGGAGATATTGTTGCGCTGACTGCTTTTGGTTCAGGCTATACCTGGGCCTCGGCTTTATTGAGATGGTAGCTGCTCATAGGATTGAATCATATATCTTTATTTAGTCATGCTTTTATGTTAGGATTAGGGTTTGACAAAAAATCACTAATTAAGGAAAAAGCTTAAATAAATTCAGGAGGAACAAATGAGAAAGTTTTTTGTAATGCTATTCATTCTTGCCTTTTCTCTAGCCAGCGCTGGAGTCCTTCTATCTCAAGGCACCAAAGAAGATGAAAATTTCATAAAAACTTTAGAAGATTATCTTGATTCTATATGGAAATTTTATCCCACCCAGGCAACACTCGCTGGCTTCCATGATTATGACGACAAACTGGAAGATTTTTCCAGCCGCAATGTCACAAAACAGTATAAAGAACTGGATGAAATGAATAAGACATTTGTGGTAGAAATTGATAAAGATAAATTAAGTCCTGAAGTAAAAATAGATCATGCCATGATCATTGACGGCCTTTCTTTGGAATTACAACAACATGAAAGCCTCCTGCCTTGGGAGTATGATCCCTTATTTTACAACAAAATAATATTCAACTGTGTCAGACCTTTGATGACAGGAGATTTTGGTAATCCAGAAGACAGAGCCAAAAACGCGGTTAAAAGACTCAACAGTTTACCCAAATTTCTTAAAGAAGCCATGAAAAGCTTGAAAACTCCTCCCCAACTTTCCACAGAAACAGCCATTGACCAATTCCCCGCCATTATGAATTTCTATCAAAACGAAATGCCCCAGCTTATCCAAGAAGCCCCTGAATCCCAAAAATCCGATCTTCAAGGAAAACTGGCTGATGTGATCCCTGCATTACAAGAATATCAATCCTATCTAACAAATGAACTTCTTCCTAAATCCACAGGAAATTTCCGGCTGCTTCAAGCCCATGTCAAAATGGCAAGAATGAGTTTTCAGAACCTCACGCCTCTTCAGCAGATAGGAGAAAGAGCTAAAGTCGATATCAATAATATACGAAGGGAAATGGCATTGATCTGTGTTTCGTTTTATAAGATCATGGAGCCCAAGTTTGATGTAGAAAAACCTCCTTCTAATCTAACAGAAGAACAGGTCCGAAACGTCATCATCTCTCATGTTCTTGATAAATTAAAGGTCTTCCACCCCACAAAAGATGATTTCATGGAAGCCCTGAAAACAACTCAACAGGAAGTCAAAACATTCCTTCAGGAAAAAGAACTCCTGGAAAACCTTCCAGAAGCAGAATTGAATATTGAAGAGATGCCTAAAATCTATCAAACCGGAAATCGATTCCGGATGGTCAGACCTGCTCTTTATGATAATTCAAACCAATACACTCTTCAGATAGCGCCTTTTGACGAGGAACTGAGTGAAGAAGAAACACAAGCTCTTCTGGAAGAATACAATAGCTTTATCCTTCCCTTTTATGCAGCCCGAAACATATATCCGGGCACCTTTGTTCCCACATATTTATCTCTTGAAAACGCATCCTTACCCCAAAAATTATATCCAAACAGAGCGCTTATCAGTGGATGGCCTCTTTTTGTTGAAGAAATGATGGCTCTGTCAGGAATAGGCAATTATGACCTCCGG
>Ga0180434_10005257_pt1 | contig 15341 bp, 11 predicted proteins | sample SS_ome_7_FD_132453 | JGI IMG/M metagenome (GOLD analysis project Ga0180434, IMG submission 132453) | Hypersaline lake sediment archaeal communities from the Salton Sea, California, USA - SS_1_D_2 metaG | ecosystem: Environmental > Aquatic > Non-marine Saline and Alkaline > Hypersaline >...
CGGAGAAATCGAAGTACAGTTGAAATGTGTAGCACATGGCGGCTATCCATGCCTGGGCAAACGTGGGACTCACACCGTTGCCGGCTACGGCAAAGACCTGAGATACATATTTCGCTATCGTATCCGCAATAATCACTTTCTTGAAAAGGCCAAACACAGTGATTGTAACGCCAACAGAGATGTCTTCTATTTTCTTCTCGCGACTGAACCGGTCGTGAAGCTGGCCTGATATCTCGTTGTAGCGCACAAGTGGCCCGGCAATGAGTTTCGGGAAGAACATGACGAAGAAACAGTAATCCACAAAATCACTTTCTTCGATTTGATGGCGGTACCGATCAACCAGATATGCTATCTGCTGAAATGTGAAAAACGAGATGCCAATCGGAAGAGCAAGTCTTCCCACGGTCCAGTTGGTGTGAAGCAAAGCACTAGCAGTCTCTACGGCGAACAAGGAGTACTTGAAGTATCCGAGAAGCCCAAGGTTGACTATGATTCCAATAGCGACGAGAAGCCTTGAGCGCTTGGGCTCCGTTTGCTTGCCGAGATACGTCCCGATGGCAAAATTGAATACTATCGAGAACCCAAGCAGAGACAGGTGTATGGGTTTTGACCACCCATAATACACCAATGAACAGAGAATCAACCAAACCAGAGCTGATCTTTGGCTGGCACGCCATCCCAGTAGCAGGTAGCCAAGGAGAACAAGCGGCAGAAAGACGAAGATAAACTCGTAGGAGCTAAATAACAAAACGCGATGCTTTCACTGAATACTCACGTATGAACTCAGAGTACGACGCAAAAAGAAGCCAGTCAACCTTGCTCTTTGAGTGCTATTCTAATGGAGGCTTGTGTGAACTGCAATACGTTTTTGATAATAAGCCGCGGGATCGCAACTGGAAATGAGATGAGTCCCAAACCAACAGCAACTGAGTAAGAGTGGTTGCAGGTTCAAACATCTCTGGCATAACGCACATTATCGAATGACTCATTGCAATGAGGTGCGAATTGCTTGATCTCCAGCGCGTCTCCAGCTATGATTGCCAACATGTTGAGGGACCTGTGCATTGTTGTTCTCTTGTCATGCTGCCTTCTCCTGCCCTTTATTGGGAAGGCGTTTCACGTCGATGACCCGCTATTCGTTTGGTCCGCAAGTCACCTTTTGAGTAACCCGCTTGATCCATTTTCCGTTGAAGTGAACTGGGCCGGCAAGAATGAGCTGATGTGGGATCAGATGAAGAATCCCCCGTTGGTGCCTTACTATGAGGCGTTGGGAATACGGCTGCTGGGGGATAGCGAGATCGCTCTGCATCTGTGGTGCCTGCCACTTACCGTTGGGGCTGCAATCTCAATGTACTTTCTGAGCCGACGTTATACTCGTCGACCATTGTGGCCAACGTTGGCACTTGTGTTTTGTCCGGCATTCCTTGTTTCTGCCACGAGCGTCATGGCCGACATCCCGGCACTATTCTTTTTCCTGACAGGTCTTCTGCTGTTCGAAGAAGGGACGGATCGGGATCGACATATGTTTCTGGCAATCGGTGCGGCATGCCTGGGGTTTGCCGCGCTCGCAAAGTACTTGGCTGTGGGAGGTTTTGGTCTTGCTGCTATCTACGTGATTCTTCACAAGCGGAGCAGGGCGATGCCGATTCTCTTATGGCTGATAATTCCCCTAGGCATGTTTGGGCTTTGGGGAGTGTATGGAATTCTCGAACACGGCAAAGCTCATTTTGCTCTGGCAACAAGTCTTCGACTGGACACGTTGGGGTGGTCTCCATTGATCTCCGGGCTTGTGTGCACGTTCAGTTTCATTGGTGGATGTGCCGTGTTTCCGGTGATCTTTGTGTGGGCGATACTGAAGCGATGGTGGGTGAGAGGCGTGTGCTTTGTCTTCGGATTATCTGGGTGCATAGCTGTAAAATTGCTGTTCTCATCGCGAGCAGGTCTGCCGTGGCAGAATTATGTAGCTCTTTTTCTGTTCATCAGTACCGGAGTAGCCTTGGTGTGGTTGGCTGTGAGAGGTCTGCGTGAACCTAAAGCACAAGACTGGCATCTGAAGGCTTGGCTGCTTGGCGTGTTTGTGTTTTGTGCGTTTTTGAATTGGACAGTCAATGCTCGGACTGTGCTCTTTCTGATGCCTCCAACGTCTCTCCTGCTCTGGATAGAGATGGAGAAGCAACGCTCAAGCTGGCTCAGGAGTCTGCTATGCATCTCGATTGGTATTACACTGATGGTGGCGGTCCTGGTGACTGCCACCGACTACCGCATGGCCAACAGCTATCGATCCGAGGCACAGAGTGTAAGGCGCCGCGGAAATGGCGAAGTCTATTTCCCGAATCATTGGGGCTTTCAATATTACATGGAGAAAAAAGGTTTTCAGCTTCTCGTGCCAGGTGTTGTGCAGCCAAAGGTGACAGATCTGGTAGTGGCTGCAGAACACGCTTCTGGACCTTCCACTTGGCTCAATGATGTGCCCGGGGCAAAACTCTCTCGCGTGCGGAGCTCTGATTGGCCCTTGAGGTTGCACACGATGAACTTCTGGGCGGGGGCTGGATTCTACTCCAACATCTGGGGACCACTGCCATATGGATTTGGCCCAAGCGTCATCGTCAGGTTTCCTTATTATGAAATTTCTACGGTGGCAAGCTCTCCTTTGATGCGCGATAGCAGATAAGCTCCATGTGGCGCTGTTTGTTTTTTCCTTGCGGTTTCGGGTGTATTGTTGTATCATTGTTGTTTCGATGCAGTTCCGCGAAGGTTCGCGGGGCGTGCATCGAAGCCGCCCGGTAGGGTGGTTCCACAGGAGTTGCCGCGACTATTGCGGTCCTTTCTTTTCCACGCGTCCGGCGGGTAGAGATTTGTAAAACGCCGGACCAGGAAAAACATGAAAGAACACGCACACGCTCGTGCGCGGCGCTCGCGCATCGATCATTTCCCTAAGAAACCACAGGCTCTAGCTCGGAAAGGCGCCTTTGGTGCGCTAATTCCGGATATTCAGCGGGCCTTGGCTGCCGAGGGATACGTCACACCTACACCCATACAGGAACAGTGCATTCCGCACCTACTGGACGGGCGGGACCTCTTGGGCACAGCTCAGACCGGCACCGGCAAGACAGCGGCCTTTGCCTTGCCGCTTCTTCAACGGCTTGCGGGAACGCATCGGAGAATGGGGAAGGGAACTCCCCGAGCACTTGTCCTCGCACCCACCCGCGAACTCGCGGTGCAGATCAAGGATAGCATCCAGACATACGGACGCTTCCTACGACTCAGTCAGGTTGTGGTCTTTGGCGGGGTGAACCAGATTCACCAGGTCAAGGCTCTGAATCGTGGGGTCGACATCCTCGTGGCTACACCGGGTCGACTGCTCGATCTGATGCGGCAGGGATTTATCCACCTGAATAAGGTCGAGGTCTTCATTCTTGACGAAGTGGACCGGATGCTCGACATGGGCTTCATCCCTGACATCAAGCGGATCTTGACCCACGTTCCGTCCAAGCGGCAGACACTGTTCTTATCGGCCACAATGGCTCCGAAGATACAGGCACTGGCCCAAACAATCGTCAAGGACCCAGTGCGGGTAAGCATTGCACCTGACAAACCCGCGGTGGAGTGTATCGAACAGAAGGTGCTATTCGTGGGAAAAAAGAGCAAGGACGCACTACTCCTCTCGCTGTTGAGCACAGCCCAGATCACCAAAGCCCTTGTCTTCACTCAGATGAAGCACGTTGCTGATCGGGTGACGAAGAAGTTGTGTGGAGCAGGCATCAATGGTACTGCTATCCACGGCAACAAGAGTCAGGCTGCGCGTACCAGGGCGTTAAATGGATTCAAGCAAGGCTGTTTCCAGGTGATGGTTGCGACAGATGTGGCGGCACGGGGTCTGGATGTGGACGACATCACCCACGTGATCAATTACGATCTTCCCATAGAAGCCGAAACATACATACACCGCATCGGGCGCACTGCCCGGGCCGGAGCGGGGGGCAACGCCATTTCATTTTGCTGCGCTGAGGATCGCTCCTATCTGCGGGACATCGAACGCCTCTTGGGCGATCCGATGCCCGCCGAATTGGAACATCCCTATCATTGCGATGTGGCTTTCCAGACCAGCCAGCCAGCCCCAAAGGCATTCAGCCGTGGCAGTGTCCGCAGACGGTCGAGCGGGCGTTCCCATAGCCGCTATGACGGCGCGCGCCGCCGAGGCCGCAACCGCGGCATGCGCTAGAGCAGAAGGCTCAGGCAAAGGGACCAATCCTCAGTCGCCTCACGGAAACGCAGAGCAGAATAGGATCAATCAGGTCAGAGACGGTGTAGGTGTCGCACGGGCATCCGTGCGGATAGAATATGCGCAAATCCCAATCCAAGATTCCAGCCTGACGAATGTTTCAATCAGTAGCAGTGTCTACATCGGAATGAACTGAAGCACAAGCACGCCAGCCAGGATCATAAAGAGCAGCAGCAATATCAAGGCCCATATCGGAATCCCCAGGACACGATTTCTTTCTCTTGGGAACTCTCGGTTGATGAAACTCTCGTAATCGAACTCGTCATACTGTGCATAGCCAGTTGGAATATCTGCTGTCCACTTATCAGCATCCTCACTCCATCCGGTATTCTCATCTGATCCACATTCTGGGCATGCGTTTGCATCAGCAGACACCATAGCGCCACAGTGTGCGCACACGATTTCTTCGTGATTGTGTTTCGCCACGAGAGCTGTCCATTTCTGAAAGAAGAACGTTACCCGCGTCTTAGCCCAAGAGAGACCAATCCGACCTTGTCTCATTCTCCCGGAAAACGATTGTTGCTGCAAGGGTGCTGTCCTGTCGTTAGACACCTGATTTTGCGTTGAATGTCAATTGAATGGGAAGATGTGTGGTGGCGAGTATGTGTTGTATACCGTGATATAATGATGGTGGCGAAAGGGATAGAAAAATGCTAGCTATCCGATGTTTGATAGTGGTTCACGTGGTTGTCCTGCTGTTTGCTGCTGCAAATTGTCCACGAGCTGAGGTGCAGATTCCGGTGAGACCTACAGGCAAAGATCAGCCAGAGGGATTCATGCAGCCTCTGTCCGATGAAGAAGAGCGTATCATCATTGATAAGGGTACGGAGCGTCCGTTTACGGGCGAGTACTGGAATCACTTTGAGCCTGGCGTGTACGTATGTCGTCGGTGTGGAGCGAGACTATATTCGTCGAATGACAAGTTTGCTTCGGATTGTGGTTGGCCGAGCTTTGACGACCAGGTCTCGGATGCTGTCAAACGCGAAGCTGATCCCGACGGTGTGCGAACGGAGATTCTCTGTGCTTCCTGCGGCGCTCATCTTGGGCATGTATTTGATGGCGAGGGTTTCACGCCCAAAAACATTCGCCACTGCGTCAATTCGGCATCACTCCATTTCCTTCCCGAAAAACAGACCAGCAGGGAGACAGCCATCTTTGCGGGAGGATGTTTTTGGGGAGTCGAGCATCATTTCCAGGAGTTGCCGGGAGTGGTAGATGTGAAATCAGGGTATATCGGCGGGAACATTGTGAATCCGACCTACGCTCAAGTTTGCACAGGGCAGACTGGTCATGCCGAGGCTGTCCGTGTGAGTTTTGATTCAGAACAGGTCTCGTACGAACAACTGGCCAAGTTGTTCTTCGAAATCCACGACCCCACCCAAATGAACCGCCAAGGGCCGGACGTTGGCACTCAGTATCGTTCGGCGGTCTTCTACCTCAACGAACAGCAAAAGGAAATAGCTGAGGATCTGGTCAAAAAGCTTCGCGACAACGGTTACGAAGTAGTCACTGCAATCTCGAAAGCATCAGAGTTCTATTCAGCCGAGGATTATCATCAGGATTACCTGAACAAGAATCCCGGAAGATCTTCCTGCCACGTGCGCGTGCCCCGTTTCGACAAACCCAAGGAATAGTCCTGACTTGTTGACATTGATTGCGGCTATTCATACAATCCTGCGCATTCATTTGTTGTCGGTCGGTCCCTGCGTGATTGGCACCAACTCGGCATTGTTGCCACGAGAGAGACAGGGTCCTCTTGAAGAAGATGACTTCCCGAGAGCGCATGTCGAAGTGAGCCTGGGTGAAGCGCTGGAATGGTGGCCGGACAAGGTGTCGTGGATCAGTTTTCCCCTCTTCCATTCACCTGTGTGAGCCAGAGATACTTGCCGTAGACAAATGAGACATTTTCTGTTGGATTTGTTCTTCACATAACATCAAGGAATTGTCCTATGGCCGACGACAACATTATTACTATCGGTGACCTCAGCTACGATGTGCAGTTTGTGCGAGAAGACATGGTCCGGGTACGAATCCGACGCGACGGTGAGTTCCGTCCTGAAGAAAACGAGATGGTCGTTGTCTCGCCTATGCCGAGCATCGATGCCAATAGAAGCGAGACGGATGAAGAGATCTCCATTTTCACAGGGTCTATGATTCTTGTCGTGGATAAGAATGTTGGCGCTTTCAGAATAATGGATGCGGAAAAGAATACCGTGCTTCAGAGCCTTTCTGCTCCGGAATGGTTTTCTGCCACTCGCTTCCCAAGAATGAAATGGCGAGATGATGACGTTGTGTGCATGGATCAGAGGCCATCCGATGAATGCGTCACTTCTGCCAACAAGGTCTCGATCACAATGCTGCGGTTCCCACTCTCCCTGAATGATGGCGAACGCATCTTCGGCTTTGGAATGTCCGGTTGGGCGAGGCCACTTGAGATGCGCGGGGAAATGGTCAGCACTTGGACTGATTGGGGAGACGACTACCGAACGCCATACTACTGGTCCTCGAATGGATACTCGGTATTTGTGCGGACCAGCCGAACGGCAAAGATCGATGTTGGAAAGACACAAGGCGACCGGTTGGTGTTCGATATAGAGAACGAAGATGAGCTGGAGTATTTCGTCCAACTCGGCAATGCGCGGGCTTGCATTGAAGGCTACACGTGGCTTACCGGACGCTCACCGAAGATGCCCGACTGGGCGTTTGGGAATTGGATGGGGGGCTACTGGAAGACCAGAGAAGACCTCCTGGAAACAGCCAGGCAGTTTCGTCAGAATCAGATTCCCATGGATGTGCTGCGGCAGGACTCGATCTGGTTGAAAGGCCACGAATGCGACTACAAGTGGGATGATAATTTTCCCGACCCCAAGGGGATGCTCGAAGAGCTTGCTAACATGAATTGCAGGCTTCATGTTTGGATATCGCATACTGTCAATCACGACTGCTCAAACTTCGCTGACGGACTCAAGAAAGGTGTATTCCTCAAGAATCGGGACGGCAGTGTTCCTCTCATTAAGTGGTGGAAAGATCAAAGGGGAGCCACGATCGATTGCACAAGTGACAAAGCCTGTGAGTGGTGGAAGGATCAACTGCGACCATTGCTCAAAGAAGGCATTGCGGGATTCAAGGTCGATGGAGGAAATGACCACTACTTTGTAAATGACGACCGCGTTTTTGCAGACGGGCGATCGATTGATGAAGCGAGAAATCTATATGCTCTTCATTGCTTTCGCTGTGTTGCTGAAGTCCAGGAGGAAATTCACGGCGAGTACAGACCCATTTGGATTCGTTCCGGAACTGCCGGGGCCCAGCGGTATCCTGTAATGTGGGCCGGAGACCAGGAACCTGCCTGGGAATCAATTCTGCTTCAGATGCGAGCCGGCATTTCTGCTGGCCTTTGCGGAGTGAGCTTCTGGTCCTGCGACGGTGGGGGATTTATGGGCGGCGCCACGCAGAATGAAGAAATGACTCTGCGCGGCACGCAGTTCGCTTTCTGGAACCCGGTCTGCCAGCCCTTTGGCATAGACCGTGAACCATGGCATTACTCAGAACGGTCTTGCGAAATCTTCCGCTCTTTTGCGGAAATGCGAAACAGGCTCAACTACTATCTTGTGCGCCTGGGAGACGAATCTATCCGATCAGGTCTTCCAATGATGCGCGGCATGATGATCGAATTCCCTGACGACCCTGAGTGTTTGGATATTGATGATCAGTACATGCTTGGCTCCGCATTTCTTGTTGCTCCGATTTACGAGGACAAGGTCGAGCGGAAACTCTACCTACCAGAAGGTGAGTGGGTGGAGATTCACACGAACAAAGTGTACGACGGAGGACAATGGATTACTGTCAATGCTGATATCCACACGATTCCCGTTTTTGTCCGCTCCGGAGTCATTTTGCCCATCAAGCCTCTCACGCAGTTCATCGAGGACAATGATACCAGCACTCTCACACTATATCGCTGGCAGGGTTCCCGTACGCCCGCTCACTACATAGACTATGCAACTGGATGCCCGATAGAGGAACTTCCAATCGACTCTTCCGACGAGAACATAGTCAAAGTGTTCAGGAAGAGAGAAGAAAGAGATGTGGAATTGAAGCCCCTCAATTCCCCATTGTGCGAAATGCTATAGCCGACAGTGACACCGACTTGCTCCCAGAAACGGACGATTGATCGGCGCCAACACCGCAACTGTAATAGTCTGTCTTAAGGAGAACGGATGACGCCTGTCGAAAAGCAACTCATCGACGCTATGGCAGAGATGGACATCATCGATTGCCACGAACACCTCGGACCTGAGAGCGAACGGATTGACAATCCGGCAGACGTCTTCAATCTGTTTTCGTGCTACCCCTACACCGGACGCGATCTGATGATGGCAGGGATGACGTACGCAGACTATCTATCCCTTTGCGATCAAGACATGCCGCTTGAGGACCGGTGGAAAACGCTTGAGCCATACTGGGAACGCGTTCGCTGGACTTCGTATTCCCGAGCAATTCTACTCGCAGCGGAGAAGTTCTATGGCGAAAGTGAAATAAACGAATCCAACTACGCCGCTATCTCAGAGAGGATGTCGAAGGCCAACACCAAGGGCATTTATGATAGGGTTTTGAGAGACGCCTGCCGAATCCGAAAATGCTTGATCGTAAAAGACATCCCCTACGTGAAGACGGATATCCTGACACCGTTGAACTCGGTCATGATGTGCGACATGGAGTCATGGAGTTCCGTATCGCATCCCCAGTTTGCTCCCAACGCTCAAATCAAGACGCTTGATGACTACCTGGACTCATGTAAGCAGTACATTGTAGAAAGCAAGAAGGATGGTGTTGTCGGACTAAAGACTGTGTCTCTTGAGTACGGCGAACCTGACCGACAAGCAGCGCTTTCTGAATTTGGGCAACTCAAGTCTGGAAAGATTGAACGCCTGGCGCCCGCGCACAACTTTCCCGATTGGTATCCACCAACGGCACTGCGCGATTACATTTCGGATGAACTTGTCACCTTCGCGGGAGAACAGGACCTGACGGTTGCTGTTCACGCCGGATACTGGGGTGATTTCAGAAAGCTAAATCCCCTCCACATAATCCCCTGGCTACAGAGGCACCCAAATGTCCGCTTCGATGTTTTCCACTTGGGCTTTCCGTGGATGAGAGAGACACTCATGTTGTGCAAGGGTTTTCCAAATGTGTGGCTCAATCTCTGCTGGACGCACATTATCTCGCAACAAGCCACGATTCAAGCACTGGACGAAGCTCTTGACTTGGTGCCGACAAACAAGATTCTTGCATTTGGGGGAGACTACACTGCGCCGTCAATAGAGCTGGTCTACGGGCACCTTGTGATGGCCCGAGAGGACATTGCCAGAGTATTGGCGCGACGCACAGGTGAAGGACAGATGACCGAAACACAGGCTCTCGACCTGGCAAGGAAATGGTTCTGGAATAATCCGGTCGAACTCTACCATCTGAATTTGTAGACGGCCCATACGAAATTGCGGTGCTGCAGACAGTCTGTATCGATAATTCCTGGTCACGCATATTCTTCGTTCACAGAAGTGACCATGAGGTAATACTAATGGCCAAGCATGTGTGTCCGTGGAGGCACGCATACCTCTTCGATAATATTCTTCGAAGACTTGTGCATAATCCGAAGAAAATCCTCAGTCCGTATTTGAATCCCGAAATGACAGTAATGGACTTGGGATGCGGAATGGGTTTCTTCTCAATAGCTATGGCCAAAATGCTTGGTAGTAGTGGTTCCGTTATCGCGGTTGATCTTCAACAGGAGATGCTCGACGTATTGGCTGGACGCGCTGCAAAGAAAGGTGTTGCGCAACGCATACGTTTGCACCGGTGTGAAGCGGGCCATATTGGCGTGAAGGAAAAGGTCGATTTTGCCCTGGCGTTCTGGATGGTTCACGAGATACCCGACCAGCTCTCCTTCGCCAGACAAGTGCTGTCTTGCCTGAAGCCTTCGGGCAAGTTTATGATTGTCGAGCCGAGGTTCCACGTTTCGCAGGCGGATTTTCAGGGTACACTCGGTGCTATCAGTGCTGCCGGCTTCCACAAATGCGGCGAACCTCATATTCGACTCAGCAGAACTGCCGTGTTTGAAGACAAAGCAACGGTTTAGTAGCATGCCGCCTGCGTTCTTGTGCATGGCGCACTGAAGCGAAACATATATGAAACAGAGGTTAATGGATGTCGCAGAACAATATCCTCGTCATACTGACAGACCAACACAGGCTGGACTCCATAGGTGCATACGGAAGCACGATCTGCAGAACGCCACATATTGACGCACTTGCAGCTTCGGGAACGCGTTTTGACAATTCTTATTCCGTCTGCGCGCTTTGCACGCCGGCAAGAGCGTCAATCTACACAGGCCTGTACCCACATAACCACGGCATGATCAGCAATTCGGAAGTGAATTTCTGCAAAACAGAATTTGATGATTCCGATAAGCTTATTTCTTCTTATTTCCTCGACAGCGGTTATCGTTGCGGCTTCATAGGCAAATGGCACTGCGGCAACCACCTGCTGCCCGAGGACTTTGGCTTTGAAGGTATGAGCATTGGCGGTTATGGAGAGGACATTGTCAATCACCCACAATACCTCGAATATCTGAAGAAGAACAATCTGGAAAGAGGGGAACTCACGCCGTTGGGAACGGCTTGGAGTTCACATCAAGTAATGGCCGGTACACTGAGCGGCCAGAAAGAGGCAATGGTTCCCCACTTCATAGCCGAAAGAACGATCTCTCAACTTGAAGACTATGCGAGTAGTGAGAAACCATTTCTCCTTTTCTGTAACTTCTGGGGGCCGCATCAGCCGTACTTCCCTACCGAGCCTTACGCATCAATGTACGATCCAAAGGACCTACCACCTTGGGGACATTTCGAGGATGATTTTGCAGGAAAGCCAAGAGCACACCGCCGCTATCTCGACGCTTTTCTTGGAAAAGACAGAAAGGAACGAAGTTGGGAAGAGTGTGCTCAGTGGCTCGCTCTCTACTACGGCTCGTGCACGATGGTTGACGATCAGGTCGGACGAATAATCGACAGCTTGGACAACCTTGGTCTGGCATCAAATACCAACGTCATCATGAGTGCTGATCACGGAGACTTGATAGGTGCCCACGGTGGCATGCATGACAAAGGCGTGATGATGTACCAGGATACCTATCATATTCCCATGATCATACGTGGACCTGGTTGCCCTGCTGACAAAGTAGTGGACGAGACGGTCACGAACATGGACATTATGCCGACGCTTCTCGATCTCGCTGGCATCGAACCCAGCGAAAAGCTCGACGGACGCAGCGTCGTTCCGCTGCTTGACGGCTCCGGAACTGCCGACTGGGAAGAGGATGTCTTCTGCGAGTTCTTCGGACACCACTATCTTTGCGAAGTACGTATGGTGGTCAACAAGCGATACAAGTATGTGTTCAACATCACCGACATCGACGAGCTTTATGACCTGAAAGAGGACCCTTGGGAATTGCACAACCTGATCGACGATCCAGATTCCCAGGAAATCGCAAAGCACATGCAAAAGCGGCTGATTCATTGGGCCAGGCAATCTGGAGACGGATCCACCAATTTCCTCGCGGGAAACCTCTTTCTCAAACGGGACGACTCCACCGGCGCAGTATGTTGGGTCTGAGGATAGGTCATCCTGGCTGTGTCACTATCTGCACGCGCACGAGAAAAGCATCTGCAATTTCTTGCTGATCAATCCATCAGATAGGGGCGCCTATTCGGCACTTTCATTTCTGACTTGCCATGTGCGCACAAGGAAAGTCGCAATTGCTCCCGCGAGGTTTACGGCGAGTTCGGCGTGGTGAGGGGTCGGTTGAATCGGCTCATCAGTCTCACCGTCAACGAATCTCCTGCAGATCGAGTCCAGACTGTCCGCCACTCCCTGACCACCGGCAAGAAGCTGTCGCAGCGTTGGCTCTGTATGTCCGCTCGGATGAAGACTGAGCTGCATTGCAGTCAGCTCGTAAAGGCCCGGCAAGTCCAACTTCTCCGTATGCTCTTCTCCGACATCATGAAGGATATGTCGGCACACGCTTTCGAGCATTACACGTGCGGCAGTAATCGCCTCTTCCGGTGACTCCTTGCGGCGTTCAAGAGCGCGGTGCCGGGCTTGCTGCACTTTTTCCATGTCGAACTCTTCGAGTACTTCAGCAAACTCTTCATCTGAAGATTCCGTCGAGCTGTGCTCGAGTTTCTCTCGAACGCGTGCAAATTCCTTCTCGATGTACTCGCGACGATCATTGTGATAGCGAAACTCAAACCTGATGAACTCCCAGAACGTATCGATATCGTCACAAGTCTTGATGAAGCGGGGGAGGAAGGGCTGGATAGCAGGGTTCGAGACAAGCTCTGAGCGAAGGACCTGGTAGTCCCTTGCCGGTGCTGATCCGCCCGTCGCAACGGTGACCAGCATATCCTGCAGAGCTTCTGTGCCCCTAATGAAGTCAGTGCGATTTGTCATTCTGTCAGCAGCCGAAAAATACCTACTTGCCACAAGAACGCGACACACTATTATTGTATCGTCCAATTCCTGATCCGGCTCTGACGGGTTCAAGTTTCAAGGAGGGGCAATGATTGTTGCCGATGTGCATAACAACCACAATAGCAAGGACCTTTAAGGCAGGATTGACAAGAGTCGCTAGTGTTGAATTTGTCGTAGGGCGCCTGTGAGGCCCGCTGCTGGATTAGCGTGCCGCTCCATCTATACTATCCAGTGAACATTCCGAGCCAGAGTTTGCCGGCGTCAACTTGGAAACTCCCTTGCTTTGCAGGAGCGTCGCCACCAGGAGCAAGATTGCCACTTCCGCGCTGGACATTTGGCAGGGAAATCTCGACTGCAACACCGCGCTTGTCCAATTCCTCCTTGACCCTGCCGACAAGAATGTTTGCGAGTTCACCGACCGTGTCGTCCATGTCTTCACTGTCAAAAGGAATCTCGAATCCGGCGAATGCCTGAGCGAGAGCGACCGCAGTATTGGGCGGTAAGGCGACGAAGACCGAACATGCTATATCGCCTGTAAGTGATATGGCACCGCAGATATGATTTCCTTTAGGCGAATCACCGTCCGGCAGGGGACTTAGACTAGTCGCGCAAGTCTCAGAGAATATGTCTCTCGCGGCTACGGTTACGCATTCCCAATGTTTCGAGGCCACTTGTTCGACAACGCCAACGCTTTCAGACATCGCTTCTTCCAATCACTCCCAATCGAGGAAATCGTACCAACGGTGTCTGCACCTCATCGTCATCTGCCTGGAGCGCGATGAGATGCGACTGTAGATTTTTTCCGATCAAACTCTTCTAAGAAGTCCGCAATATGGCCGCGGCAAGCGCGACGCTGAATCAATGTAATCCCTATTGTGAACCTGATGTGCACACAGCACACGAGTCGCATCTTATTATCGGATAAACTACATGCTACATTAACAATAATAACAAGACATTTGCTGCCGATGGTTTCAGGAGACTCTGCACAGCAGCGAGAATGCGGGCTGGCTTCTACATATAGCTCCACCCCTTCCAACTCGCGCCAGCTTACGGGGGCAATTTGAGGACGGTGCCAGTTTACATCAGGCTCTCGATTACCCCTGCGGTCGTAACAACAAAAAAGCACAGTTGGCCACAGTTCCTCGGAACTGTACAACTGTGCCTTCATCTCTCAGGTCCTATGTCCTGCTCGATAAGGCGACTCGAACCATTAATTCGAGCCTCGCTTGTCTATATTGTCGGTGCCTATCACGTACAATTTAGTGCCTCTTGCATAATATGGCGATTTTCAATGTTCACTGCCCACTTGTGGCCAGTAGACGTATTCTATTGCTATCATTCAACGATATGGTTCAGCACGCGATAAGGCGTTGGTTGCAGATGAGCAGGTTGTGGGGACGCGTGCATGTCGTGTAGTCTTGAGATTGCCGCAGACCTGCAGTAAAAAACGGCTTGCAGGTCAATCCATCAGCAGGCCGCCGTTGACGTCGATAATCTCGCCAGTGATGTAGTCAGCCTTGTCTGAGGCGAGGAATAGCACAGCATTGGCAACGTCTTCAGGCTCACCGATCCCCAGCGGGATCAGCCCTCTCTTTTCTTCCACGATGTCGACGGTCATATCGGTGTCGATGACGCCGGGGCAAACACAATTTACGTTGATCCCGTGTGGGGCCATCTCGGTAGCGATGGATTTGGTGAAGCAAATAACACCAGCCTTGGAGGCGGCATAGTGGCACAGTGGCATGGCGCTGCCGGTCTTGCCGGCAATCGACCCGAGATTGATGATCTTACCCTGGCCTTGTTCGATCATCGTCTCGATAAACGCCTTTGTGCAGTTGAAGGTGCCTTTGAGATTGATCGCCATCACGCGGTCCCATCGCTCTTCGGTCAGGTCGCGGAAAGACACAATCTCGTACATGCCTGCGTTGTTTACCAGCACGTCAATCCGACCGGTCTGTTTGAGAAAGTTTTCGGCCATTTGAGCAACCTGTTTGCTGTCGCTCACATCTGCGCGGCAATCAACAGCCTTTCCGCCGAGGTCTTCAATTTTTTGAGAGACCTCGCGGATGAGTGCTTCGTTCCGGCCGTTCACGCCGATAACTGCACCTTCCTCTGCAAAGCCCAACGCAATGGCTCGACCTATCCCTCTTGTGGCTCCCGTTATGAGGACGACTTTTCGATCGCTATCTTCTGTTTTTTCGGACACGGTGGATTCTTCCCAGAGATTGTTGGTTTTCAGACAGGTTTATTCGAATTCTTTTTCGACCCTCTTGTACGTCAGCCAGGCGGAGTGAAGATCGTCGCCGGTGATCGTTGCGATACCGTCTTTCTCAACTACGACATTGTCTTGTTGTGATATACGCTCCAACTTTTCGGGACTCGTGATATCAATTCTTATTTCAAACGGCGGGGCGACTTTGAACGGGTTGATCTCTCCCCGTCTCTTCAGGCCTTCCGTTGCCTTCTGTTTGATCAGCTTCTCACTTTCCGTCGCCGGAAGACATCTAGCTGCTTCCTCTTCCATCAC
>Ga0180434_10005260_pt1 | contig 15329 bp, 35 predicted proteins | sample SS_ome_7_FD_132453 | JGI IMG/M metagenome (GOLD analysis project Ga0180434, IMG submission 132453) | Hypersaline lake sediment archaeal communities from the Salton Sea, California, USA - SS_1_D_2 metaG | ecosystem: Environmental > Aquatic > Non-marine Saline and Alkaline > Hypersaline >...
AATTAATTTTCATGTCTTCTTTCTTATTCTTTAATTAAGGCTTGATAATACCATGTATAACCGTCAGCACTTTGTCTGATAATAGGGTCTCCATAGAGCCTCCATCCTTCACGTATAGCATCAGAGATAGTACTTTGCCATCTCATTCTGTCAACATCTCCACACATCCAATAACTATGTTTAGGATCTTTGTGAATCATGATTAATCCGATCTTCTATGCTTGGGTAATTCATCCCTCGTCTTTTAAGAAAGTATCTACTGCACAATCATATGCTCGTTTCATGTGTGATACAAATGTTTGTAAGTTAGACTCTCTCAGAGCCGCTGTGCGGGCTTGTGTAGCGTATGGATTCTGAGATATACCTCCAATACCATCTTCTTTATTAAGGTCATCCCAGACATTGCAGGCGGCGTCTAAACCAACTCTTTCAGCATGAGCATGCCTAAAGTCTTCTTGTGCTTTTTCATATTTTTCACGAATGATTTTTACGATTAACTGTCGGGGTTCCATGATGTCTATCCACTGATAATCCCCAGACATGAGCCATGATGCTCCAAAGATTATCTGTTTTTGATTCTCGTGTAATGTTTTTTGGAAGTTCCAACCACCTGAGCGATTCCAGTATACCATAACCAAGCTCAGAATGCAAGACCTCTCCGGGTAAAAGTGGTCTTTTCATCGCATCCACCTTTCCATAGCACCTGACATAATTCCATGCATTCTTACCATTTTGTTGTCTAGTCTTGTTAATTTAGAATGGTCAGATTTTCTATTTGGTGATGGGACCGTATAAGGAGGCATATGATCTACAAATTTTAATCCTGTTTTGTGCTTGATTTTCTGCCCGAAAAAGTCATTTTCGTGTATTTTTCTATTTTTTTCGTATCTTTTTCTAACTCTTTCGTGATCTAGTTGAGCGAAGGTATTTAAAAATAATAAACCTATTGCTATAAGGATAAGAGCAATTACTGCAAGATATATACATGCTTCAATCATTGCGAATAACCCTTCTTAGATTTGTACTTAGCACTGTGTTGACTAGCAAAAATACTATATGCCATAGAAGAATTAACCCCCGTCATCCTAATACTTAATCTATTAAATAAAACCCTATACTCACCATCTAAAAAAAGACTGGATTGCGAATTGCATGGAGTTTGTTATGAATGTCTATACTCATTTTCAACCGCCTTTCGCCACACAATATGCTATCCTCAATCACAATAAGGACTTACGTCATTTCCTACTTAGTTCGTGATCTAGTCTTGTTGTTCTCAAATATATTTTATTTATCTTATGTGGTATTGTTACACCCATGGAATTTCCTAGTCCGGGAATTGCTATCCTTCTCTTAAGTCTTTCCCTATCAATGACTTGCGTCGATTCCTGCATGCTATCAATCTTAGTTTCAAGTCTCTATCTAGGTTCATCATTACACCTGTAAAGCGAAGTAGCTTATCACTCCAAAGCATAAGACCTTCTTGTCTATCTATTAGATATGGCCTAAGTTTATTGATAGTAATCATTTAAGTCGATTTCTGTATCTATAAAGAACCGTTCGTACTCTAAATATTCTATCATCAAGTTTGTTTGTCTTGCCGTTGGTGTAGTCATTATAGAACTCAACAGGCAGAGAGTCAAGCCAATTTTGGAACTTTTTTTGATGAAAATCGTGCTTTTTTAGCATATTTTACACCTCTTATACCCAGAAAAGTGGGTATAATGTATCAAAAAACCCAGGGTTTTATCCCAAAATTTGGGTATAGGAGTTAAAATGCTTGAATATCGTTGCTCAAAGTGTCGAAATAGAGACATAAAGTGTTATATATCAATAAGATACGAAGTAATTTGTATCAATGATACACAATATATAGGAAAAGAAGAGGACCGCGAAATCTCTAGTTGTCTATGTAAGAAGTGCGGTCACTCTTGGATTCCTAGAAAGAGTTAATTACTTGCTACTATTGATAGCTCTTTCCAAAGCCTTCATAGATGATGCCTTGATCGCGTTTCGACCAATCGACCAGCCGTAATACAATCCATCATAGGGACAATACTGCGTCTGCCAAGTAACACCGTTCTTAGCTCGGAAAAGATGAATGGTAGTGTTTTCTTTTGTTTCTGTCATGTTCATCGCTTATGGTTAAGATATGTTTATGAGTTTTGTCAAATTTCTTAATTTTGCTAGGAGTTATATGATTGTATATATAGAGAATAGAGAAAAGACCAAATCTTTCGTCTAGTCTATTTCCCAAGCTTCTTAAGTGCTCGTCCGAGTGCAATAGTAAGTCCTAGTTTGTAGTTGTAGGTATCTGTTGGGCAACAGAATGCTTCTTCTTCTACAACATGATCAGAATCTTTAATACTGACGTAAGTACTTCCACCTTTTGGACTTACGGAAGTAGCGTAGTCTGTTTTAAATTCATGCTTTGGCTGATACAGTCCAGTCAATTGATTGACACGGTTATGTCGAACCTTGACCTGATAGCCAGCTTCACGTAGTTCTTGAATAGTTTGTCCCGGATTCTTCATTTTAAACCTCATTAATAGAGTTAACAATATTTTGAGCCTTACGCAAAGCTTTACCATACATACTATTTGGACCAGTTCGATTGTGGTATCCCTCCCCACAACGAATGATGACAATTCCTCTTTTTCTAGCTATTGAATCGTTTAGCACAGTTAGAGGCTTGACATCATCTGGAACGATTTGTACTGCCACATATTTATTAGGTCCGCGATTAGGCCAAGTTCCTTTGGCTGGCTGCGTCCTAACTTCAATGTATGCTTGCATTTACGTAACCTTTATTTGAGTAACGATGTACCACCATAGTATACCATACCCTATGATGATTGTCAAGTATCCAATTGTGTATTTGTCAATTTTAATCATATTTAGTTAGGTGTCTTGAGTCCATAACATTACCCATGGCCCTTGCGGGGAGCGGGTTTCCTTGAGTGCTTCAATTCTTGTTCAAGTACTCTTGTTATTAATATGTTTCTTATAAGTATTCGTTTATTCGATCTATCACCCCCAAGAGACAATCTTATTTCATCAAATTTACATTCAAGATGTTCGTGCCTTAGTACCATAACATATTACCACGGGCCTCTGGCGGAGCCGGAGAGTGGGGGCGAGACTCGATACCCCCACACTCACAAGCCGCAAAGGATTATTTTTCGATCTCTTCTAAAATTGCTTCATGAGCCATATTGAGATCTTTGTATCTTTCTACTTTCTTTGAGATTTTCTCTCCAAAAACAGCCTTAATGTCTGCTGGGGAGATATGTGATGATAGGTCATGGACAAAAGAGAATGGATCGGCTGCGATGTCTGCGATGACTTCTTTGTAAATCTCATCTACTCTAACACCAAGCAGTCGGCAAATCTCATTTTCAAGAGTAGCCCATTCTTCTTTATTCGTTATTCGTTGTATTTTCCACCTGCTGCTCCTAAGATCATGATAGCCAAGATTGTGATGAAGATTCTGATCAAGATATTTCCTTTTAAGAGTATTGTAACATCAATCGCCTCGCTTGTCAAGTCCCTTTCTACATTCCGTAAAGATAAGTTCCGATTTTTTCATCAATTGGATCGTACCGTAAGAAGCCACTTTCTTCGAGCATGACGCAAATCTCTAACTCGACATCATTTAGAAGATCGGATTCCACCCCGTTAAACTTCCGGGCAATATCTTGTAAAATAGAAGAAAGGGCAACAATCTCCTCTTCTTCTTCAGTCAAATCCTCTTCAAAATCCATACTTTCCATCATCCCTCCAATCTAGCGGATAATCGCTTACTAGCTGTACCGTGAGCAAGAAAGCCAACAATTGACTTCCTTTCTTTTACCTGACATAGCCGACATTGATCGCACGACATTTCATCTTGCGTCTGTGCTGGACATACAACAATCGGCAATCCCTCAGGTGTTTTGTTGCCCCTATGTGGAGCATCTTTTGGCAGTGTCACCACCACCGGACCAGCATTCAGTTTAGCATACTGATCAGCTTCTGTCAAGCTATCCGCTGACAAATTTACTGTCATTCCGGAATTTTTATTCATGTCCCGGACAACAGCTTGATTGTGAGCATCAGTCATGTCATAATGGCAGTACGTCCAACCATTAGTATGCTGACTCGCTCGCGACAATTGCATAGCCTTGCGGCGATGAATCTTGCCGTCCTTACGCTGCGGGAGGTCGCCAGCCTGATTGTGTCGCCACAATTGACCAACAACGAACTTGCGTACACGGTTACAGAACGCTGTCCAGTTATCGCCACGACCACCTTCACCAACTTTACGCCAGTGCATGCCCAATGGGCCAAACCTCGCGTAACAGTCCTTATCCTTTAACGGACATTCCGTTGGACAAGACGCTTCCTCAGTTGTAGATACCGGAATTGGACCTACTTTGCGGTTTCCCGACTTTGGATTCAGACTAACCCACATGAGCTTGTTCCTCTCGTTGTGACTTGTGAGACTCTATTGTAACATCAAAATTGTGACTGTCAAGTGTATGATGGAAAGTTTTAGTTTTTGTTTTGCAGATAGCTTTCCTAACAACTGCTTTTACTATGGTTTAGTGCATGCCCCTCCCCATAGCTTACCATCCAATTACTCGGATGAAGGCCGTCTTCTAATGCCTTAGCGGATTATAACATATCCAATCTGATTGTCAAGTATTATTTTGTTCCTCTCGTTTGTCCCTCGTTGTGCTCCTATTATAACATAGGGTATAGCATATGTCAAGGGATTGGAGAAGAAAAAAAATAAAAGAAAGATTCCCAGATATGAGAACGGGTTTCTCACTTTCGAGAAAATCGAATTGGCACGCTTTTTGCTGTGCGGCCATCCGTGGCCGCCCCGTGGCGGCCACTTCAGGCAAAATGAGACAACAGACTTGGAGTTATACAGCGATCATTCGCGGTCATGATCTAACTGCTCCTTACTAGACACAAGCCGCCTGTCAGAGCATTTTCGCTACGCCTAGCTAGTGTATCCATTAATAAGGGAAGGTGACATATTTAAGATGCCACCCTCCCACACGAAAGGAACTTCCTTATGATTCTTGTTTGAGCAACATTCGTGCCGCTGCTTTTCCGACGCATGTACGTGTTGAAAGACTGACTCCTTCTCCGCATTCTTTTGCGTACGGAACATTGATGGGTGAGCGATCCCACTTCCAAGTCTGACCACCCTGTTCCCACTTGACAACATCATTTAAGTGAGGGTCTTTGCTGGCTTTGATTTTGTCCATCCCAATTTGGTTTCTTACAAAATTGAGAGTCTCTGGAGTAACGAACTGTGAATAGTAAACATGATGCAGTTCGCTACTATTTTCCATGTATTCTGATCGTTTAATCATCTTTGTTCCTTTGTGTGTGTTGCGGGGACTCGATGTGAGTCCCCATTTTAGCATCGACTCTTCTATTTGTCAAGAGCTTGAACGGACTTTGTAAACTTCTCCCCCGATTGTTAGCTGGCGAATTCCTTCGTGAGGAATACAACGGTAGCCAGCCTTTTGCACGTCATAGACACTAATCAAATTCTTATTACGAATTGTTGATTGTCCTCCTTTTAAGTGCTTGGTTACACCCGTACGGCAATTCATTTCTCGCAAACTACCGTCTGTTCGTTTTTCAAACAAAATGCCGAACATCTTGCCGTTGCTTTCTTGAATCATTTTGACTGCTTGTTTGTGTGTTACCGTCTTCATGTTGTCGTTCCTTTCAAGGACTGGGAAAAGAGAGTGTATTATAACACCCGTTTCTTACTTGTCAAGAGCCTTTTCGGCTTCTTTGAAGGAAATTTTGAATTGTTGTCCGTGATTCTGGATCAACACACCGTCCGTAACAATGCCGACGACTTCGCCGTATTTTGGTAAGACTGTTCCGATTCCGATTGTTGGTTTCATCATTCATTTACTCCAAAGGCTAAAACTGGTCCTGTTCCTGATGCTTCCAGTATATCATCGATCATGCACATTTCAACATATTTCGACGAAAATACCGGAATCACTTCCAAATTATTCTTCTCTATCACAAATGAATCATACTTATAGGGATTGTACGTAACACTATCCACATATGAATCATCTCTGATGTCATCGGGTGAGCACAGGAATCCACGCACCCACGCATGTACATTCTTCTTTTTTTCCTGCAATACCCGCTGTCTGCCTCGCTCGTTGACAACATAGTCCACGTCTTTTAGCGTAACGTACTTAGTATGCACTACTACGCGATCTTGTTTAAGACTCCAGCAATTTTTGTGGAGATTGCGATACACTTTGATCGGCTTGTTCGTATCGACGAACGGTTTGATCTTTTCGTACCAGTATGGTCCGTATTGGATGAATGGTTTTTTCATGGCTGTTGTGCTGGTAAAAGGAAAAGGATCGGCTGAACTCACTTGTGGTGGAACATTTAAGGCGAACGCACACCGGATTTTTTGCGGTCTGACTCTGACCGTGTCGTTTATATTTTGTTTTACTAAGTAGGAAAACTTGTGGCTGACGACCAACCCCTAAAAGTCTACTCTGTTTCCTTCCAAATCTCGTGATGGAAGAACTAGAAAACAACGTCACGTCAAGCTTGAGAGCTTATTATATCATAGCTTTCGCTGTTGTCAAGTCGGGTTAGAAATTTTCTGGAAAAAACAGGAATTCATTATTACTCAAATGTTCACCTGTTTTCATGAAGAACGCATCTTCTGCACTTTGCTGAGGACGGACGGAGACTTTTTCCCCCGTTCGTAACCAGCTTTTAGCGACATCGGACCATGTAAACACATGAGCCACGTTCCATTCTCTTGAATTAGTTGGTCGTGCTGACCACCCGCTTGGAGCATCTTTCATTTTGTTTCCTTTCGTTGTTGGTCTTATTATAACATGGCTTTCGCCAGTGTCAACCCCTAGAGAACCAAAAGTGAAGATTTTTGTTTGGACTGGAGTTTGTGCAATGATTCACTACATTTGAAAGCAGTGCGTCATAGTCCCCGTTGGTGCTCTTGAGCGGATCGCTTCCACGCAAGACCACTTTTCCGTCAATTGCGATTTCCCATTTAATGTATTCGGGAAACATAGTGATAGCGACGTGCTTTTCGTTCATTGTTGTGTCTCGTTTGTGTTGTGTTGTTTCTTATACGAGTATTATAACATCCGGTTTTCCAGTGTCAAGTGTTTGGAGAAAAAATCTTTTATTTTCGTTTGGCACGCATTTAGCAAGCGGCCCTCCATGGCCGCTCCGTCGCAGCCAAGGAGAGTCACCCCGGATTGCTCCGGGGCTTCCCAACCAACCAACCTAAGCTGTCATCGCCAGTTCTTCGGCCTTGGCGACGTATTTGCCAATTGAGCTTGAAGGGTCGTTCGCTCGCAGGATGCGATCAAAGTCATCGACATTTTTACCGGAACGGGTGCGGGCTGGAGCAACGTGCTGGGCGTAACCTTGCACCGCGTTGAACGCTTCCCAAGCAGACACTTGGAAGTTGCCCCCCATGAGAGGACGACCAGTTTTCATACGTTCATCCAGAACGCGACTCATGATGGCCTTGGTGCGATTCTCATGACGTGTGACCGCTGACGGCTTGTTCTGATCGGGCTGTCCGTAAACAGCGTCCAGAAACTCGTTCAGCAAGACGTCACGAGACTGCATGTGACGAACGGCGGTTTCAATGCTCCCCCATGATTGCTTCAGAACTGAGAATTGCTCAATCAGTTCATTCATTTGAGCACGCAAGCCGCTGGTGTGACGAATTGTCACAGTGGTTCCTTCAACCATGCGAAGCATGGCAAGATTCATGCATGCATCGCGGAAAAACCCCATGGTTGCACGAAACGATTCTTTATCGAGTCCCGCACGAATCACGACACGCGGAAAGATGTTGTCAGATGTTCCGTAGATCGAGCGACGATACGAATCATTCGGGCTGATTGTAACGTAGTGACCATCTCGGAAGTGGCAATCAGGGACAATGTCATCGTCGAAAGCATGCTGTGCAGCTTCCGCGAGTGCAATCACATCCTCAGAAGTGTGAGGCGTGTATTTTTGGGACACGCTTCCACTTCCCACGAATGCTCCAGTGTCATCACGAAACAGACCATAGACGCCTGTTTTCATGTTTTCCGGACCAAACAGTGGCATCTTGACGACTTCAAAGTTGAAGGCTTCACGGACGGGAGAGAGTTGCTCAGTTGCGTTAATCATTCTTCAGTTCCTCAGGGGTTAGTGTTGGTTATGCATGTATTATAACATCGGGTCTGCTGGTGTCAAGTGTTTGGGGAAATTTCTTTTAATTTTCCTTTGGCATGGTATTTGCAAAGCGGCCCTCCTTGGCCGCTCCGTCGCAGCCAAGGATATTGTTATTCCCATTCTTTCAATAATGCACGTTTCTGTGCTCCTCGTGTGCGTTGTCGTTTGGGACGCGAGTCATGAGATCCCGCCCCGCTACGATAATCAACGTGTTCACGTCCACGTTGATCCTTCACGGATTTTTCAATCTTAATCTTTGAGCGTGTCACAGTAGGCTCCCCATGGGGTTGGTGAAAGTGTAGTCTCTGAATGATCATCATCGTACCAGCATTCGAACCAATCGATTGAATTGTCGGGACGAAACGAATCGGCCTCAATAATCATCCTACGACCTTGATTGTCATAAGTTTCGTAGTCCCCATGCTTTGCAACATGAGCCGCTACGTCTTCATTGAATTTCAAGATTTTTGCAAGATCTTCGATAGAATAAACCTCTTCGCAAACCTCGCAATTGTCCTCTCCGCAATATTTGCATTGCATCGTTACCACTCCTTGGAAAAAAGAAGGTTGTCAACTTGGCTGATTCCATGACCGTTTAGCTTTTCCATCAACTGATCAGGACCATCAGCCCGATAGAATTTTGTCTGCCACATTTCGATGCATGCAGCCATAGCTTCTGATTGAGTTCCATGGAATTTAAGCTGATCTTGATAATATTCGTAGTCGCCAGCTTCAATGAACCACTTTTCGCTAATGCGGCGAAGATTGATTGTGATCTGGTACGTTTGTCCGTATGTTTGCTCGCTCATTTTCCGGCCTTTTCAATGAATTTGCGGATTGTTTCGTCTGCTGACTGGACATCTGCCAGCATATGTTTGTTGCCCATAGCTTTCTGAGTGGCAATCTTGAGAAGATAGTTGAGTTCCCTCAAAGCCTCATCGATTGATGGACCGGGAATCAAATTGTTAGAGCATACGTCGCGTTCCATCCACATTGTTGTGTCCTTAGTTGTGTTGGTTGTGAGTGTATTATAACATAGGTTGCCCCAATGTCAAGCCCTCATGATCTCATTTTCAGATTTACATGTACTCAACGTTCCGTTTCCGCTGCTGCTTTCACACTCAATGGAATAGACCCATTGACCATCCAGCTTGAAAACTTCCGCGACCCGGAATTTCTTTTGAAAGTACAGACAATCCCCATCAACATTGATGACAGACTGCCCCTTGCGAAACTTAGGTCGCTCGCTATAGCCACACTCCTCGCAGCGACCATACATATCACCACCATAAGCCTCATGCAGTGTAGTCTCTGCACACTTATTACAGTACTTAGAAAAGACTCGTTCACTCATCTTGTTTGTCCTCTTGGTTGTGTTGTGCATGTATTATAACATACGGTCGTCATATGTCAAGTCCCGGACTATATTTTTTATTTTTCCAGTTTGGCATGGGATTTGCTCTGACTTTTATGTGCGGCCCTCCATGGCCGCACCGTTGCGGTCATGTAAACAGAAATTGATAGACTTGGAGTTCAGAGATCATCCGGTTAGGATCTTACTGCTCCTGCTCTAGACACATGCCGCCTATCAGAGCGATTCGCCGCGTCCAGCTAGTGTTCCTCGTAAACAACCCATCCAATATCTGGAATGTATTGCTCAGTACTGCATCCAGTAACTTCCGTTTCCATTTTGTCCATCACACAATCCAGCAATTCATTCATTCGCGATTGAGTGACTGGTGACGACTCAAGATGAGTGCCATCTTCGAAGTAGATTTTGAAGCGAAACATGTTTTTTCCTTGGTTGAAAAACACCCCGCCCCGGAGGACGATAGGGCGGGGTGCCCCACACAACGAATATTTAAACGTAAGCGGCCTCGATTTGTTTTTCGCAGACATCGCAATGAAGATTGTCGTCTTCGTAATTGATGTAACCTTGATATACGGTCACATTTGCACCAACTCGATTTTGATTGACGCATGAAGGACAGGAGTGGAATTCTCCATCGTCAGACTTGACGTAGTAAAACATCGGGTAAGCTCCCGGCCAAGCGTAGTGTTCAACCTTAGGCATTGTGTGTTCCTTGTTGCGGGGACTCGTGTTGAGTCCCCATTGTAACATTGGTTTCCTCGCTGTCAACCCTACCAGCCACGTTTCCGGTAAAGTTCGTCGATCTCGTCCCACTCGGAAACGTCTTGCATTTCATCCCAGTATTCTTGTTCGAGATAGTCGAACATCTCATTTTCCCACTCTGGATCGTATTCCGTTTCCATGTAACGGGTATGATCTTCAAGCACTTGTTCCGACAATGCTACGAGTTCATCGTCAGACAGTTCGGCAAAGTTGATCCAACGCGGACGAATGCCGTTGATGTCTTTGTAGTCGTCACTGATCTGTTGAATCAGTGCATCGCGGACGGTGAGATTGGGGCAATTGTCAACGTAAACTTCTGAAAGTGACATTTTGTTCCTCGTTGTGTTGTGTGTTGTGTATGTATTATAACATGGCTTCGCCAGATGTCAAGTAATCGAAGAAAAAAACTTTTTATTTTGTTTTGGCATGGTATTTGCAGTGGTATTTAATGTGCGGCCCTCCTTGGCCGCACCGTCGCGTCCAAGAAGGGTTTTTTCGTTTTTAGGAAAGAATTTCGTCGATCAGGTCTTTGAGGTTTTCCAAAAGCTCAGGATCTCGCTGGTGAAGATGAACGTCTTCATCTACGTACCTATCATGAAGATTTTGCATTTTCGCCATGATGAAACGATCAGAATCAGAAATCGTGGGGGTGTCTTTCTTGCAATAGCTCCCATCGATTGATGAGCTATTGTTCATTAGGACGATATTTTCCCTTTCTTCGTCCGTAAGACACGCACTCGCGGCACAGATAGTACCATCAGAATATTGATAGAGACATTCCGATTCATCGTCCTCGGCATCCATCACGAAAGCCTTAATCCGATCACGGTTCTTTCGCAACAACTCTTTACGCATTTCAGATAACATAGTTTGTCCTCTTGAGTAAAAAACACCCGCTCCGCACAACTCGAAGCGGGTGCCCCACACAACGAATTTCTAGTCCACGAACAACAGAGTATTCAGCACTTGGATGGTCTGCATCGCCTCATCATTGCGACCATCATTGACTTGTTGAGCGAGCAGTTGAGTTACTGCCTCGCGAAGTGTTGCCAACTCCTGTGGGTTGACGTAAATCGTAGACTGCTTTGGTCCGCAGCATTTTCCATCGTCTCTCATTAGTGTTCCTCAGTTGAGTGGGTGAGTGATAGGGGGATGATATCATCCCCCCTTGTGATTGTCAAGCCCTAGTCGAGAAATCCATCGTCAATTGCTTGTTCCCATTCGTAATCCGCGTGGGCATCGATTTCATCGAGCAAGGCGAGTTCTGCATCGAGTTCCTCTTGCGTCATGTCCGCATAAGGATCTTCACTGACGTGGAGATGAAGATCTTCATCCATCCAATCCACATCCTCCGGCATGGAATAGAACTCCTCGGCTTGCACTCCGGCATCAAAATCGTCAAAGCGGGGATCAGTCATTTTTGTCTCCTGTGTGTGAGTGTTGTGTTTTCCCTTCTGACACGTTTATTATAACATCGGGTCGCCCCATGTCAAGCCCCAGAGAGAAAAAACTTTTTTTTATTTTATTTCCATTTGGCACGGCATTTGCAGTTGCAATTCGTGTGCGGCCCTCCATGGCCGCACCGTTGCGGCCAAGGAGAGCTTTCTCAGTTTTAGGAATCTTCGTCGATGGCGAGCCAATCTGGTGCATCGGACAAATTCTCATAATCGAGAAACATCCACGTCATCTCGCCATCCACGTTTTCGCGGTGGCAATTCGGACATTCTTCCTCGTGTTCGTCTAGGATCATACCGCATGGGCAGTCTATCATAGTGGTCTCCAGTGTGGGTTGAGGGGACTCAGTGTGAGTCCCCATTGTAACATCCGCTTTGCTGGTGTCAATAGGTTTGCCAGCGAGTTGTAATTTTTGATCCCCTTTCTTTTGCTCGACGCAAAAGATAGACAGCCTGTTTGCGACTGATCATAATGTAAGGGCCACTTGAAAGATGCAGTGATGCATCAGGCTTGATTATCTCGCCATTTATTCCAAGTCGAGCTTTCTCGGTCGCGATAATCGCGTATCGCGTTCCATCGCTATAGCGAAGGTCGTGCTGTGTATAAGGACGTGATTCAGGATGTGACATTGTGTGTTCCTCGTTGTTGTGTGTTGTGTCCTCTTGTGCCCCCATTATAACATCGGGTTTCTGTGTGTCAAGTCTCCAGCTATTTTTTTTAAAATTTCTATTTGGCACGGAAGTTGCTCTGCGAATCGTGTTTTTTCGGAATTTATTTTTCTCATTTTTGAGAATTTTTTATTTTCTCACTTTTGGGAATTGGCATGGCTTTTGCTGTGCGGCCCTCCATAGCCGCACCGTCGCGGCCAAAGAGACGGGAGGGTGCCCGCCGACGTTGACGAGTCTCCCCCTCCCGCGTGCTGGGTTTTAGCCCAGTCTATTCAAATTTACATTGATTGAAATCGATTTGATAGATCTCAACCACGACTGATGCACGTCGCGTGTAAGGCTGGATTCTGATATAGCCTTCATAATCATCCTCTCCGCTGTCGATTCCAAGCAAACCACCCTCGATGGTTTCGCCTTTAACGACTACGGAAATGTATTTGCCGAAATGGTTTTCACATTTCGACTCGAATTCCGCACGAGTCACGTTTCTCCTCCTTTTGTGTTGTGTGTTGTGCCCTTCTGAGCTTATTATAATATCCCGATCCCATATGTCAAGTTTCTGACAAAATTATTTTTACTTTATTTCGGATCGGTTTGGCATGGTATTTGCAAAGCGGCCCTCCTTGGCCGCTCCGTCGCGGCTAAGAGAGGTCGGGATTCCCATTTCTGAGAATCCCTTTCTCATTTTCGAGAATTTTGAATTTTCTCAATATTGGGAAAAGTACAATCCCAGAATCGAGAATGTAAACGCACATGCTGTGCCAATTGCGATCAAAATTGCGGTTTTCATAGGATTCCTTAAAGTAGTGGGATTCCCAAAATTGGGAATCCCGGTTTTCAATGTTGACTATTTGAATGATGACTTGATCGTCAAACCCTGCTTTTTAACTTCACGCAGGGCACGAACTGCATCGTTACGAGATATTTCCACGCAGACATTGCTATCTACAAGATGCATCGTCGGGGCGTGCTTTTCTTGTTTCCAATTCAAACCGTATTCGGTCAGAATAGAAAAGATATGTTTGCTTCCCTCATAAACTTGATGATGATTGAACAATTGACGCATGATTGAAAACTCCGATTAAGTGGGTGAGTGGGACAGGGTAGAAATTACCCTGTCCCGAAAATGCTATCGACGCTATTCAAAATTCGCATCTATTTTTGCGAATCTTTTTGCGTGACGAATAATCTCGGAAGCCTGTTTTCGCGAGATCTGTATCATAACTCCACCAATATGCAAAGTTGGAGTAGATTTCTTACCGTTGCAGCTTTGACCATTTGCGATCAAGATAGAATAAGAATAACTGACACTATCACCATGTTCAACACAATAGTGGCTGTATTTTTGCATCTTGAAAACTCCAGTTGAGTGGGTGAGTGGGACAGGGTAACGTTACCCTGTCCCGAAAATCTTGTCAAGTCTATTTGCCGTCGCGAATAGCCTTTGCTATTGCCATTGCAAATTTCTTGCTATCGAATGGTTCTGAGAACTCATCAATTGGTTCGTATTCAAACTCAAATTCGTTGCCTAGTTGAGAATTATTCTCGTGCATTGCAGCATAGAGAGCAATTCGGCGTTTACGTTCCGCTTTTTTGCGGCGAATGGGGTTGTCTTTGATACGATCCAATTTTTTCTGAATCTGTGCGAGTGTGGGTCCGTGTGTTCCATCATCGGACAACGTTTTGTGATTCTTGAGAGTATCGGGCAGTTCGCCCAAATTTTGAGTCTCATTCGGAATAACGATACACTCCATAACGGCTTGGCGTAAATTGCCAAGTAGTTGCTTTGCATTCTCAGATTGCAGCTTGGCGATGCGTGACGATTGTGTTTCGTAGTTCATTTTGAATTTTCCGTTGACCCATGTTGTGAAAGTGATAATTGTGTGCCCACTACCTTTATACGGGCTGACGCAAGGGAATCAACAGACTTTTTTCCAATTTTGTCAAAATTCTAGGGAATTCCCTATCGTAAGAATTTATTCTCAATTTTGAGAAGGTGGTAGTTTTATCTTCAATGTCGAGATGTCGCAGAAATCGGTATTCCAGCGGGGGGCTTCTACAGACGATATCAACTCCCAATTCTAAATGTCCACTTTTACTGTATCAAAAAGCCCGCCTTTTACGCAATTATTTCCACCTCTTCGCTAAACTCCTCTTTTGGGAAAAGCCACTTCAATGTAATAATATCTTGTTCTGTACATCCATTCATAAAAAAATCATTCAAGAAACGTAATTTAGCATAAAATTCCCCCTCTTTCAATAGATTCCAATGTAACGGATACCGCCTCGTCATATTTCTTCTAGTAAAGCTACTATAATCCATCAATTCATTTCTTCGGTCTGCCATGTTTTTTCTTTATCCCCAATCTCTGCCTCAACTTACGAAACGCAACGAAACTAATATCAGTTTGAAATCTTACACAAAACTCCTCATGTAAAACCCTATCCTTTGTTACAGGTGCTCTTTCTCTGATAAAAGAAAAATGTTCATCGGTGTACTTGATATTCATGAAAATGTCTCCCATAAACCATAACTATTCCCACCCCATCCGTTCAAAATAAAGAAAATCATCAAGCCAGTCAAAAGAAGGGTCATCTAAATTTACTGGCTCATCAAACCCAGAAAAACGGAAGTATTCAAGCCAGTCAAAAAAAACATAATCCATATCAGGGTTATATTCATCAACCGGCTCAGCGAAAACCCCTTTCATGTCATGATATTCTTCCATCATTGTTTCTTTTCTGTCTATCATAAATCACCTGCTAATATGGCACACCACGGTTCAATTCCTTTATAGATCCTAGCACGTAAAACATTA
>Ga0180434_10005261_pt1 | contig 15326 bp, 9 predicted proteins | sample SS_ome_7_FD_132453 | JGI IMG/M metagenome (GOLD analysis project Ga0180434, IMG submission 132453) | Hypersaline lake sediment archaeal communities from the Salton Sea, California, USA - SS_1_D_2 metaG | ecosystem: Environmental > Aquatic > Non-marine Saline and Alkaline > Hypersaline > Sediment...
ATCGTCTGCCCGGGATAGAGTTCGAACGGTCGCCCGTCGCTCCGGTACGGGAGTTCGATGCGCTCGGGGAATCCACCCGACTCCGGATACATGAGGACATCGCCCCGAAGCTCGCTCTCCCAGACGCCGGAGTTCCGGACATCGACGAGCAGTTCGCTCTCGCCCCCCGACGAACTGAGTTCGATGCCCTCCACGCCAAGCTCAAGTGGACCGCTCGAGCGAACGCGCACCAGGATCTCGACGTTGACCGTCGGCACGACTGTCGCCGAGAGCTGGGCGGACGGTCTATCGGGACGAAGATTGACAACAAGGAACGAGGAGTACGTACCGAAGGCATCCTCGGGGACGGGGACGGAGACGGACACATCGCGCTGTTCGGTCCCGTCAACACTAATCTCGGAATCCACAACGATCCAGTCGGAGGCGGACCTGGCGCCAGTCCCAATGTCAATGGCCTCCTTGTGTCCAATCGCCGACTGCCTGAGATCCTGTACTTTGATATCAAAGACCGAGCGCCTGCCCGGTACGCTTCCGACGATGCGGAAGCTGCCCTCCCAGGTCTGGCCCGGTGACACATCGGCCATCAGCTTGAGCGGACCGATACCGATGCCGCCCTCGCGAACCTCCGTCTCCTGGGCGACAACGCTCGTGGCAAGCGTTGCTGCCAGGACAACGACAAGGCAAAGAGTGAGATGAGATGAGTCCACGATGATCCTCCTCCTTGGAAGCCCGCGAGGGAGGTGGGAGACGCCGGGGAGCCTCCCCGACGCCTCCCGAACTTCCGCTTACGGGCTCGTGAACAGCACGTTCAGAACCGTTGTGTAGTTGCCGCCCATGTCCTCCATGCCGTGGCGGTGGATACGACCGAGGAACTTCAGAGTGCCTTCGATGCCCGGGCAAAGAGGTCCGAGCGTCCAGCTGGTCGTCGCGGGGCTGCAAGGGAAGGCCGTCTGGTTCGGGTGCAATCCTTCGACCGGGTCGTTGTACCCGAGTACGCCTGTGCTGGTCTCGTTCAGATATGTACCGAAGCCGTCACCCGGGATGTCGCCAACGCCGGTCCAAGCGCCGTCAACCATGAACGGCGCAGCGCACATGGTGAACCAGGTCGGGATGTAGGACTCGCAGCCTTCTTCCTCGAAATACAGGTCACCGTTCGTCGTCACGCTCATCGACAACGGATTGTTGGACCTGATGAAGATCACCGCGCCGTCAGCCGACTCGTAGAACAAGCCATCGCTGGCGTAGTAGCTGCTACCGGCCCACGGGTCGGTCGGGAATTTCCCGTCCCCGTCAGGGCTAGCCGCGTAGGGAACATCCTCGAGCTGGTCGCAGAACCACCCACTTGTTCCGTCGAAGACGATATCGGTGTCCTGCCACTCGATCTGGATGTAGCAGTCCAGGGTGAGATAGATGGTAATGTCACCAGCAGCATCGCCATCCCATGTCGTAGTGTACGCCGCGGCCGACAGCGTGAGTGTCGCCACAGCCATGATTGCCACGATAACGCGCAGCATGATAAGCTCTCCTTGAGGTTGCTTGTCGCACGCAACCCATTGGTCCGCCTCTGTCTCCATTCAGGGAAAGGGATGCGTCCTGTCAGGGTTTCGTCCCTTGCCGGGGGTGGCGGATCACCCCGGTTTCCCCGCCCGGCTCTGTCCTCGGGGAGCCGGTCTGTCTGTGCGCGGCCCGAGGCCGCGACCAGCACGCCATGGCAGCTCCTTTCGACGTTCTGGATCCCGCACGGGCGGAGACCGCTCCCAGGAACACCGCTCTCGCCTCCACCCTGCCGGGACTGTCCAGACAAGCGAAGGTCGCCGACCTACTGCGGCGACCCGACCAAGTGAAGCTCGCAGATGTACTCACCCGCGACATCCGTGACGATCACTTCGAGCGCCATTCGGAAGCTCGCTGAGAGAACACCCCGTTCATCGTATCCAGACATGAGACAGTTGCTGTCACCCACCAGGGTCCATGGACCGGGCTCCCCACCCGCGTCCAGGACCGCCCACTCGACTCGCTCGAGAGAGATCTCGTCCTCCTCACAAACGAAGGGCGTGCCCATCAGCAACAGGTCCCACTCCTCTTCGTTCGTCGCAACGACCACATCCAAATCCGGCTCCACCATGTAGCGACCCGGTCCCGGACCCGTTGCGATATTGAATTCCGTCTCCGAGGTCATGACCATGGTCAAGGGCGCGACGGTCATCACCACCGGGATCGTCACCCGTGGTCCGAACGCGCCGGCGAGCATTCCATTCGTACCCGTCACGACCCGCAGTCCGCCCGGGTGCTCGATCTCTGAGTCGTGGTCCTCGGGCAACACGACTGGTGTGAGATGAAGGAGCCCTTGATAGAGACCCGCTTCGTCCGTCCACCCCGGCCGAGCCTGGACCTCGAGCCACAGATCCTCCGCGGGCGCCGGACCCTGGCCCCGGGCAATGATGAGCCCGTCACCCACACTCACGAACTCTCCACCCGTAGCAGGAGACCACACCATCAGAGAGCCGAGATCGATGGGACCACCGGGACCAGCCGTGGGCTCGAGTTCGAGCCTCACCGACCACGCCGGAAGCGGCGACGCCACGCTGAACGCGAGCGACCCCTGGAGGGCGGGCTGTGACGGAACTCCTGACACGGGAGGAAGCACAACCTGCTCGTCCAGAGACAGGAACTCCGCGTCGGTCGTGATCCACACCATCCCTCCCGACTGCACCGACATCCCCTCCTGTGCCGAGCGCTCCTGCTCCCTCGCCGTGCAGAGACCGACGAACAGGAACACTGTCAGGAGCGTCCCGGCGACACATTGCCACCCGACCGATCGCCGTGATGCGCGCGGACGTGGCGCCGCGGCCGTTCGACCGTTCCGCACAGCACTGACGCAATGCATATCATCACCTCTCTTGTGCTGACCGCCGCTCAGCTGTCGCGGTCGTTTCTCCCGATTCTTGCCGCCGGTCCTCGTAGCATCCATGCTCAGCCTTGACATCCCGGCCCGCAGCGGGCACATTGTACGCACATGGAGCCGGGCCCCGATCCTCACGGATCTGGTACGCTGCGGTTCCGCTCGGGCGACTGGATGGCTGCGAATCCATCACCAGTCGCCCGCTTTTATCTCACCTGCATGTGGTCGTGTCTCTCTCCACGCACGCGGCGCTTCCTGCCCTCACACTGCCCGCCCCCCGCCCGGCTGCGAGACCGGACGGAAGGGCAGGCGTTTCCCGAGGGAGGAAACGTGAGCATTATACTGCGTGTTACTTGCCATGTCAACTAGTTAGAACAATGAAACCTGCTTTTGTCAGCTACATCCAGTTAGACGAAAGCTATTCTCCCTATCTTACGAGCACATAGTATATCCTTCGTCCAGCTCGCATATAGTGACTGGCTGCTGCCCATCAAAAAGTCGGCCCCGACGATATCCGTCGGAGCCGACCCTCTGTGTGTCTCTTCAGCTGCCCGTGACCAGTCCTGATGCCGGCCGCCATCCCGGAGGGTGGTCTCTCTATGCAGTGACCTTCTCGTCCCGCGGCTGCATCGTCAGACACCCGTCCACCGGACAGACCGTCCGGCAGAATCCGCAGCCTATGCACTTCTCGTCATCGACCTTCGGGATGCGTGCATCCTCCCCCGCATCCGGACCGGCGAACTCGATCGCCTGATGTCCACCGTCGCGGCACGCGATGACGCACGCACCACATCCGATGCACGTATCCTCATCGACGGCCGCGAGCACCTTGCTGTCACGCGAGAGTTCCCCATGCCCGACGATCTTCGGGAGTCCCTTTCCGACGAGATCCATCGGCGACGTGAGACCCTTGTCCTCGAGATAGAGCAGGAGTCCCTCGTTGAGTTCCTCGATGATATCGTAGCCGTACCGCATCACCGCCGTGCAGACCTCCACGATGCCGGCGCCCGCGAGCAGGAACTCCACGGCGTCCTTCCACGTCACCACACCGCCGACACCCGCGACGGGAATTCCGACATCGCGCGCGACATCGGCGACGAACCGCAAAGCGATCGGCTTGATGGCCGGCCCGGAGATGCCTCCCTCGGTCGAGTACCCTTCGACCGAAGGGATCGGCGCCATCGTGTCGAGATCGAAGCCGATGAGTCCCTTCACCGTGTTGATCGCAGTCACGCCCTCCGCTCCCGCCTCCTTGACCTTCTCGGCCACGGGGCGCATGTCGGTGACGTTGGGCGTGAGCTTGATGAGCACCGGGATCTCGGCTGCTTCCGCGACCCACTTCGCGCGCTCATAGGTCAGCTCGGCGTTCTGGCCGACGGCCGATCCCATCCCCCGCTCGGGCATCCCGTGCGGACAGGAGAAGCTGCATTCGATCATGTCGGCCCCGGCCTCCTGGACACGGCGCGTGATCTCCTTCCACTCGGCCTCCGTGCTCGCCATGATACTCACGATGACGATACGGTCCGGGTAGCTCTTCTTGAGCTCGCGGACCTCTGGAAGCACCTCGCGGATATCACGGTCGGATATGAGGTCGATGTTCTGGAGCGCGACCAGCTTCTTGTCCTCGTAGTCCAACCCCACCATCATCGGAGACACGAGGTTCACTTCGACGTGCTCGAGGCCCAGTGTCTTGACGACCGCGCCGGCCCAGCCGGCCTCGAAGCCGCGAGCGATCATCTCAGCGTCGTCGGTCGGCGGCGCCGCCGCGAGCACGAACGGGTTCGGGAATCGGACTCCACAGAAGTCGACTGCAAGGTTCGGCTTCTTCATCAGGCGCCACCTCCCTTCCCGCTCTCTCGGTCAAGCATCGCGATGATGGCTCCGGCCGCTCGCTTTCCCTCTCCGTACGCAAGAACCGCGGTCGCTCCGCCGTTGGCGATATCGCCTCCGGCGAATACGCGGTCCATTGATGTCTGCATCGTGTCCTCGTCCACCTTGATCACACCGCGCTGGTCCGTCTCCACGCCGTCGAAGCGATCCAGCACGCCGGTGCCTATGGCCTCGATGACCGAGTCCGCCTTGAGCCCGAACTCCGTCCCGGGGATCTGCTCGGCGTTCGCCGGGACAAGGACGCCCGGCGTCTTCCAGCGGATACCGATGCCTTCGTACCCCGAGACATTGCCGTTCTCACCCAGTATGCGAACCGGCATCGTCCGCGGGTGGAACACGACGCCCTCGCTCTGCACCTCCTCGATCTCCGAGCGGAAGGCCGGCATCTCCTCGTGCGACTCAAGCGAGCAGAGATGGACGTTCGCAGCACCCAGCCTGAGGGCCGTCATCGCAGCATCCATCGCCACGTTCCCGCCGCCGATGACGACGACGTCCGTGCCGAGCGACGGCGTCTCCCCGGCCGCGACACGCGCCAGAAGCTCTCCGGCGATGTGCACGCCCGTCAGGTTCTCACCGTCGAGACCGATCGTGTAAGGCTTCCCGAGTCCGATGCCGACGAACACGGCGTCGAACCCGTCGGCCAGAAGGGTCGCGGGATCGGCGCTCACACCGTACTTCGTCTTCACGCCGAGACGCTCGACGTAGGAGAACTCGTCGGTTGCGAACGAGGGATCGAGACGGAACGGCGGGATGCCGTGCGTCAGAACGCCGCCGGGAGCGTTGGCCTTCTCGAAGATGGTGACGCCGACACCGGCCTTCGCGAGTTCAGCAGCCGCGCCGAGACCGGCCGGGCCCGCGCCGATGACGGCGACGCGCGCATCGCGCCTGGCGGCAGGCTCCGGAACCGGAGCGAGACCCGCGAGTTCAACATCCCCGGCGAAGCGCTGGAGCCCCGCGATGTCGATCGGCGTATCGAGCTGCGCCCGGGTGCAGTGCTCCATACAGAGCATCTCCTGCGGGCATACACGTCCGCACACGCCGACCATGATGTTGGCCTCGCGGATGAGTCTTACGGCCCCTCGGAAGTTGCCGAAGCGGATCTTTCGTATGAATCGGCGCACATCCACCGAGGCCGGACACCCCGTGTTGCACGGGGGATCCTCACACATGAGACATCGGGATGCCTCGATGACCGCCTCGTGCGGCGCGTACGTACGGCCGTCCTCGCTCAGGACCGCCGCCTTCGTGTTCTCTGGCATTGCTGGCTCCTTGGGTTCGCGGTGCCGGTAGGCCTCGTAGGTGCTCGGCGCCCGCTCTCATCACCTGCCGGTCGTCCCCGCCTCAACGGCGAGCCCGAGCGTCAGCTCCTCCCCGGTGGTGGACCGTGACATGCGCACGGTCACGAGAGTCCCGGCCGGGAGTGCTTTCCTTGCCCGAATATACCACCCTGCTCCGGAGCCCTTCAAGGAGCGAAGCCCGAACGCGCCGGGAAGTCCGGGCTCACCTGCATAGAGAGTCGGGGCGCTGCCGTCGCTCGAGACGAGCGTTACCCCTAGATCCAGCCGGTCGCCACGCGCGCTCAGCACCGAGACCAGGGAGCAGCCGACACCCGTGCGCCGGCCGCATCCGCTCCCATCCTTCGTCCGGGCCGACCGGGCAAGCCAGAGTTTCCATCGTCTGTCGCGTCCCACGACAAGCGAGAACCGCTCGCGGCGATCGGCCGTGGACTCGGTCATATGTGGCTTGGCGCTGGTTCCCGTCTCACCGCGAATGCTCGCTTCGGCTGTGAACCGCGCGGTCCGGCCCAGTCGAACGGCGCCGCCGGCGGCGAGCGAAGCGCTGCGGGGCGGCAGCGGATCGTTGTACGTGCGCCACGGATGACCGGTCACACGCCCACGACACCACGCTGACCAGCTTCCTCGGGTGCTGTACGATAGCCGAAGCCAGGACGAGAGACAGTTCCCGCCCGAGGACGCGCCGGGCGGTGACTCCCCGAGAGGGCTGTAGAACCCGCGGGTGACCGCATCCGCGCCAAGAAGCACCCGTCCGCGACCGCGGCGCCCCTCTATAGTAATGAAGGCCGCATGTTCGCGCGGCGCATGAGTCGCTATCTCGACACCCCATCGCAAGCTCTCACCGCCGCCGGACGCATCGAGGCCGTACAGCTCGAGCGCCTTCCCCGCGAAACCGAACCGGCTCCGCAGTGGATCAGCCGGCGCCAGGGTCCGATCATATTGGATGCGCAATGCCGACACGCCTGCGCGCCACGCACCATCACCGGGAACGCCATCCGCGGCGGCCCGCCCCCGAACAGTGGAGCCTCCGAACGACCGAACGAGTCGGACGCCGAGCGCCGACTCGCGCATCGCATCCCTCCCCAGCCGTTCCCCCTCCGTCACGTGCGTCCCCGAGGTACGGATCGTCGTCACGTGTCCCTCTTCATCCAGCGCCGCATCCAGCCGGGTTCGCGTCGCCAGCACGCTTGTCTCGAACGCGCCGAACCTCGCGCTGGCCGCAACGCCCCGCCGACTCACGGACTCGGCTGCGCCATCGTATCCCCGGAGCCGGTCGGTGAGTTCGGGTCCTCCCGGCGCACCGAACCCTGGTCCGCCCGCCAGCAGACGCTGCCCCCACTCTGTGACGACATCTCCCGCGATGACCGTGCCCCACCGCACGTACCAGGCGGAGTGGTCAAAGGCGTCCGGCTCACCGGGATCGCGTTCGATGGCACCCCCGAAGGTGATGCCGCCGGCCACATCGCCCCGCACTCTCAGATACGTCCGCGCATCGAAGTCCCTCCACCCGCCGGTCTGAGATCCCCCCGGACCACTCCCGCTGCCCGCCACACCCTCGAGAACCCCCTCGGCCCGGGAGAGCACGCTGAGAGTGATGAACGGCAGCGGCAGCGGCTGGAGTTCGTTGTCGGATGAACCGTCCCTCGCGAGTGCGTCATCACGGATGGACGCGAATCCACCGGATTCGGCCAGCAGGTCAGCAATCAGTTGCTTCGTCTCGTCGTCGACATCGTCCGGGAGTGACTCCACGAGGTCGACGAGTGACTGCCAGTCCACGGCGGTCTCGATGCTGTCGGGCGAGGCGCCGTTGGCCGCCCCGGCGACGCTCTCGGCCACGGCCGCTGCGCTTCCGAAGATCGCCACGAGTGCTGCGAGTACCATGAGTGTCATCGTTCTCGTATCCGTATCGTCACCTCACATCCACATTGTCACTGTAAGGGAGGAGCTCACGCCGAGGACCGGATGCCACTCCCATGCGAGACCGAGGTCCGGCCACCGCGTCCGTCCCTTCGTGCGGCCTCGGCCGAAGGAGAGCCCGAATGCCGCCGATGCCGGCTCCGCTCTAAGTCCCGCGCGCACGCGGGTCCACGATGCGAGCGGAAGCTCGCACCCAATGGCCGGTGATGGAGCGAACCCCGGCTCGCCTGAGAGCGATGCGAGAACCGTCATGCCGTCGAGGACGAGAGCCGCTTCGCCGGAGACGCGCGAGGCGACCGGAGACGACAGGATGGACGAGTGCGCGACGTTCCGAACGGACAGGCCGATGACGAGTCTGCCGTGCACCAACCAGGCCGCGGAGCAATCGGCAGCGCCGCTCCACTCAGTCGCCCCTCCCTCCCAGGACAGCGAGAGGGCCCGCCCATGGAGGCCCACCGCCACGTCCTCTGACCATCGCCGCGCGCCCATGACCTCCACTGTCATCTCGCGGTAGAGTCGCCCCCCGAGAGATGAGACACCGGCACAGAGGCATGCGCCCGGCGACTCGCGGGAGAGAGCCAGTGCAGCACAGCGAAGCTCCGCGAGCCCGTAGAGCTCCGAGGACGTCGCCTGGAGACACCATCGGGAGCCGCGCTCCGGTCTCATCAGGAGGTCAATGAGTTGTGAATGCGGCCCCGCATCGCACGCGGCACGTGCCTCCGCACTCCCGACATCACGTTCAAACGCCGCGTCCGCACGGCTCGTGACTGCGCCGAGCAGAAGTAGCAACCACAGGAGAACGCCGATTGCGGCAACAGGTCGGGGCAACGATCCGTAAGCACGTGTCCGGTGACGCATCAGCGCACCAGTCCGACGGCCGTCTTCGCCGTCACGAGGATTCCGGCACGTGCGTCGATCGCCTCGAGGCACGCTACGTAGATCCCGGCCGGGAGGATCGCGCCGTCCTCCCCGCCGCCGTCCCAGATGAGCTCGGTCGACGACGCGACGAGGTCGTGATCCCGGAGCACGGCCCGCACGCGCCCCAGCACGTCGAAGACCGTCAATCGCACGGTCGACTGCGGTGTCGGCAGGTCGAATCGGATCGCGCATCGGTCGTCGATACCGTCGCCATCGGGTGTAAATGGGTTGGGCGAGATGGTGAGTCGCCCGGCCACGGGCAAAGCCGAGACGTGGATACTGTTGACCCGGCCCGGCGTACTACCCTCGGGTGAGACCGAGCTTCCCCAGTTCGCCTGATCGCCGGAAGGCAGCGATGGGCGGACGCGCTCGAGCGTCACGTCCCGGTCCCCGCCCCACGAGCGCTCGTAGCGCACGATGTCGACCGGCGTGCCGTGCTCATCGGCGAGCACCACGACGTCATCGACCGAGAGCGCTTCCCAACTCGACAACGCCACGACCGGGGCGCTTGTCCGAGGTTCGACGACTTCCGGATCACGCGCGACCACGATGAACTCCCCCGGAGCGAGTTGGAACCGATCACCACGACCCGCAGTGCGACCGCTCGAAACGCTCCCGCTCCCGGTGCAGTCGATCGCGCTGAGGTCCTCATCATCTCCGATGAGCCATCGGTCGATCTGCACGGGCGCGCCGGATGTGCACACCAGTTCGAGCCACTCGGTCTCATGCTCGCCCGGTGAATGCATGACCTCGTTGACGACGACCTGGCAGCCGGGAGAACCGACGGTGAACGATGTACGCGCACGGTTGTCCGTCGTGTCCGCGTCGGCCGGAAGCGACGCCTCAATGACCGCCGTGTGATAGCCGGCTGAGCCGGGATCGAACGCGAGCGAGAGACGCACGGTGTCTCGGACCGCCAGCGGCTCGTCCATCGACAGCGTGGCGGCAGGGAGAGCGGCCGCATCGAGAAAGAGCCGAACCGCCACGGCGCCCCCGACGACAGGAAGCGCTCCGACGTTCGCCACAGCGCAGTCGAGTGTGACGTCACCGAGAGGGAGAACCTCGCCGACCTGATGCACGACCGAGACCGCCACGTCCGTCCCCTCGACATTCCTCCGCCCGGGGGTCGGCTCGGAGGCGGCGAAGTCGGACGCGTTCACGCCCTCGTCGAAGCAGTCGGGCACGCGAGCGAGCGACAGACCCAGCGATGTGTCATCCGCCGGCTCGCCCTCGTAGTACTCGGGGGGAAGCGGGAGACCCCATCCGACGACATCCACGACGTCGACACCGTCGGTGAGACGGAGTCCGTCCGGCCCGTTCTGGAGATCGAGCGGCTCCACGACGTCCGGCACCGGAAGCACGTCGCTCTCTCCGATGAGGAGGATTCCTCCCGCCTCGAGACGGTCGAAGTCACCGCCGATCCACTCGACGGTCCAATCGTCCGGACTCGCGCCGTTGCCGGTCTCGAGCGTCCAGCCCGTCAGGAGAACGGCCGACGAGCCGCAGTTGAGCAGCTCCACGAATTCCAACCCGGTGTCCGGGCCGTCAGGATCGTAGAGCACCTCGTTGATGAGAACGGACGCGGTGGACGGGGATGAGGCCAGAAGCCAGAGGACGAACAGAACAGGGTGCAGGAACCCACGCTGATGCGGCAGATGGCGATGCCGTGGACGGTAACTCGGGCGATGATGGTCTGACAAATGCTCATACGGGGGATGACGGTTCAACGGGCGGCTACACGGGGGCGGACAACTCGGGGGACGAACTCCGACCAACGACCGGCCTGCGCGCACGACACACATCCCCACCTCCCATCGCGCGGAACCATGGTCCCTCACTCTTCGCGACGCAGGTGCGCCGCATGTGTACTAGCTACGGAAGACCCTTGCTCCTTCTGAGCACCCACTCGGCGCCGAGCAGACCGACGAATGCCAGAAGCATCCACGGCGAGTTCCAGAGCTCGAACTCCCGAGTGACGGTGCGAGACGCCCACTCGAGCGGAACGGCATCCGGAAACTCCCCCACAATCTCCGGCGTGAAATAGCCACCGCCGGTCTCCTCTCCCAGTCTGGTCAGCAGCGTCGAGCGTCGACGAATCTCCGAGTCCTCGAGACTGAACTCCTCGACGGTGAACTCACCACGCGCGCTTCCCACATCCTCGCCGGCGAGTACGGCGTTCGCCTCGAACACGTACCGCCCGGGCGGCAGCGGCTCAACCTCACCACGATAGAACTCCCCGTCCCCCTCAAGCGTGAACTCCGCAAGCGGTGCCGCCTCCGCTCCGCGAGACACCGTGCACGTGACGTCGGCGCCTGCCGCAGGTCGGAAGTCCGACCGATACACCTGCGCGGAGATGATCGCGGCTTCGCCGGCCGCGTACACGTCGCGGTCCGCGTGCACAACGACACGTTCAAGATCCCCGCGCGCCGTGAGCCAGCGCGCCGCGTTCGCCGCAAGACGGTCAAGAAGTCCCGAGTCACCAGCAGCAAGCTCCCATCGCCAGATACCCTCCGCGGCGACCGCAATCACCTGACCGGCTCCACGCCGCACAGACGCGACGACGGGAACCCGCGCGTCGGCCGCACCCGCGACCGCCAGCACGACCGCATCACCGACCACCGCGGATGCACCCGGTCTGAGAACCCATACGGGTGGAAGCCCGCGCCACACGTCTGCGTTCTCCGCACGGTCACCGACCACGCGTGTCACCGGCGAGGGCTCTCCGGCGATGGTCAGCGCAACCCGCTGCTCGGTCGGCGTTCCCCGCGCTGCGTCCGTGACCACGGGTGACAGCTCCGCGATGCCGTTCGAGCCGTCGCTGCGAGCTACGGGAAGCCCGATCAGTAGAAGCCCGCCTCCACGTGTGCGGACGTACTCCGTCAACCACTCCTCCGGCAGCGGAACCCCGACCGCGGGCTCGACAAGCACAACCAGATCATACTCGAGGAGCTCCTCGCGCGATCGCGGCGCGTTGCCACCTGCGCCCGGCACCGCGCGCGACGAGAGATCCACAACGACATCGAGCTCAACGTTCGGATCTCCCTCGAGTTCTCGTCGGACGAAGGAAAGATCGAAGCTCGGCCGCGGCGCGGCCAACAGCACGCGGATGCGTCCTTTGAAGACGTTCGTCACGGCCACACGCGTGTTGTTGCTCGTCAGTCGCTCGCTGGAGACCGGAGGAACGGTGACCGTGTACCGATGGATCCCCGGCTCCCCCGGAGTCACCCGGAACGTGACCTCTGTTTCCTCCCCCGACTCCGAGAGGTGGATCGATCTCGTGTCCACCACGACCGAGCCCTCGCGCAGCTCCACGACGGCCTCGCCGTCGGCGTATCCGAAACTCGTCACGCGGACGCGGATTGGGAGTGATTCGCCGGAGTACGAGACCCGATTCGTCGTCGCCTCCCGGACCGCGATATCCGTCCCGGCATCGCTCTCCCCGAGTCCGAGGGTGAACACGGGCACGCCGAGCGCGAGACCGGCGTCGTACGGACTCTCACCGACATTCGCGGCACCATCAGTCGCGACGACCACGGCGCCCAGATTCCGGCCGGCGAGCTCCAGCCGAAGACGCTCGAATGCCCCCCCTATGTCGGTAAGCTCGCCGTCAAACGCTGCAGGGGACGCCACTGACAGTCGCTCGGTACCGAGCGTCTGCGTATCGCCGGCGAACGAGAATGCCGCGAGTTCGGCGTCTCGTCCGATCCTCGGAAGCACGATCTCATTGAGCAGCCCGACCGCCTCGTCTCCTCGTGACGCCCCGGTCGTGGCATCAGCGATCGCCATGCTCCGTGAACGGTCCACCAGAACGCCGATCACCGGCCGTTCGCTGGCGGTCCGGACGAGCGAGAGAACGGGCTCCATGAGGAGCACGATGAGGAGTGCCAGCGCCACGCCCCTCAGAACGGCCAGGAGCATTCTCATCGTGGCACTGACCGTCTCCGGCACCCTGCGATAGAACCACCGGGTAGCGGCAACCCCCGCGACGAGCGCGGCGAGATAGAGCCAGGCATGAGGCTGGTTGGCAACGATGCTCACAAGCGATTCTCCTCTGATCACATGCTCGATACGGTCGTGCGCCAGTCATCGCCATCCGGTTCAACGACGAACTCGAGCGCGGAGCCCGGAACCAGCGCGGCCTCGACCGTCTCCCCGCGTCGCTGGACATCGGCGCCCGGCGGAACCATCGGCGTGAACCGGACGGTCAGCTCCGGGAGACCCTCCCCCGCCGCGATCCGATAGACACCTCTCGGACCGCCGGCGTTCGGTTTCCCGTGCTCGCCCGGGATGGCATCGCTCGGAGCGGCCGCGTCGCCCGTCCTGAAGAAGACGGACGCCGTGCCCGAACCAAGCCGCACCGGGCACGAGACCCACGACAGGCCAGGCGGAAGCGCCGGTGTCAGATCGAGACGTCCCGATGTCATGTCCGGCCGAAGCCCGAGATAGTCCTGATAGAAGTTCCGCAGGAACTCCGCGAGGCTCCATGCCTGAGACACGGTTCCGGCGACATTCTCCCCACGCTCCGGAGCCCGTCCGTTGCGAAGCTCCGGAAGCGTCCCGGCCGCCCCCTCATTGAAGAAGATATCCCGGAGGACGCGCGTCTGCTTCCATGCCTCAGCGACGCGTCCTCCGCGCACGAGCGCAGTCACCACGGGACCGGTCAGCCAGACCCAGACATCCCCGTTGTGATACGCCTCGTCGAAGTGGTACCTATCGAGATCCAGGTGGACCGGATGAAACCCGGGGTCATCCGGAGAGAGCGATGCGACACCATGCGGAAGTACGCAGGTCGCCATCAGCTGGTCGAGCACCGCGTCGCGCTGCCCGCAGGTGAGCAGCTCACTCCTCGCCGGCGGCTCACTGTCATCCGGCAACGCGTCCGCTGACGGCACCACGTCGTCCGGCAGGCTCAGTGCGAACGCCTGATTCGGACGGTCGCGACCATCTCCCGTGCCGTCCGGCAGCAGTCGGTCGTAGAGCGCGTCCTTCTCACTGTTCCAGAACGCGGAGCGGAACGACTCTGCTATCCTGTCCGCTAACCCGCGCCACCGCTCCGCACGATCGTCGGTCACTCCGTTGACGACCTCTCCACCTTCGCCGCCACTCGACACGGCCGCCGCTGCCGCTATCTCGGCCAGTCGCGCTCCCGCGAGAAGCGCCTCGCGCCACAGTACCTGGACCTCTACGGCCCGGTCGCCGCGAGGCGACCATGGACCGTTCTCTCCCGCCGCGTCCATCCAGGTCTCGGCGTCACCGTGTCTGAGGAGCAGATCATCTCCGACTCGGTGGAGCAGCGCGCCGACGATGGCGCGCTCGACCGCCGGCAGAATCTCAGCCGCGAACTCCACATCTCCCGAACAGCGAACGTACTCCAGCGCCTCCCGGACGAACCACCAGGTCCCATCGGTCGTGTTGTAGTAGACCTCACCCGGCATCGCCAGGTTCGGGATCCGCCCGTACGTCGTGTCGCTCTCATCGGTGTTCTGGAGGCCGGCACACGTTCTCAGCACCTCGCGCGCGACCTCGAACTCGCCGCGGCAGAGACAGGCGCCGGGGAGCGAGATGAACGTGTCGCGTCCCCAGTAGTTCGGGAACCAGTGCAGCCCGGCGAAAATCCCGACGCCCATCTGGTTCATGATGAGCGCGTCGACCGAGGCCGTCGCCCAGCTGAGCGCATAAGCGAGATCCGAATCCGCGCACGCAACGCCGACGCGGTCGAGCAGGTCGCAGACCCTCCGCATCTTCGCGTCGTAGAATGAGAGCTCGTCCCTGATCCCGCGGAGCGCAAGGGTCTTCGCCTCAGCCTGCGTGTCGCCGACGGCGATGGCGATCGTCACTGTCGCCGCGAAGCTCTCCTCTCCTTCAAGCTCAAACGTGAGACGCCCGGGGACGAACGGTGTCGCCGACGCCATCGAACGCCGCGCGGAATCGCGTTCGTACGTCGTTTCGCGATAGCTGGACTCGCCGTCGAAGGTAACCGGCCGATCGCACGCGATCGCCAGCCAGACCGGCCAGTCCTGCTCCTGGGTCCTCGAAGGGTGGTCGCTTCGTCGGACGCAGAGGACGCCCTCCTCGGACTCCCAGCGCACGTCGTACTCCGGACGCACCTCTTCCCAGATGCTCCGAATGTCAATGCGGGGGACGAAGGAGGCCTGCCCCCGCCAGTTCGAATCATAGGAGACCAGGAGCAGGTTCTCATCGTCCGCGAGAAACACGGTCTCGGTCGTCCCGTCCGCGACGTAGGTGCGCGTCATGCTCTGCGGGAGTACGACGGCGTTCCTCAGGCTCCAGACCGACGCCGGTCGGTCGCCGACGACCAGATCCCATCCCTCGATGAACTTGTGCAGCTCGACGGTGAGGCCGCGGTAGTTGCGCGTTCTCGCCGTACCCGTCTCTCCGCAGAA
>Ga0180434_10005262_pt1 | contig 15313 bp, 13 predicted proteins | sample SS_ome_7_FD_132453 | JGI IMG/M metagenome (GOLD analysis project Ga0180434, IMG submission 132453) | Hypersaline lake sediment archaeal communities from the Salton Sea, California, USA - SS_1_D_2 metaG | ecosystem: Environmental > Aquatic > Non-marine Saline and Alkaline > Hypersaline >...
GCGGTGGCTGCGCTGCTGGTCCTGGAAGTGGGCCCGGCTGTGGTGCGCGCGCTCAGCGGGCCGGCCGCCGCCGTACCCTCGCCAGTCCCCTCGGCTGCCGAGGAGGCCGCCCTGGACTGCGTCGACGAGCCGGTGGCACTCGTCGGCCAACAACCGGTCGGCGTCGATCGGCTGTGGGCCACCGTGCTGTCCGGCGCACTGGCCGGCGCGGCCGCTCCGGCGCTCATGGTGTGTCCGTCGTGGTGGCCGCGGTCGCGGGTCGAGCGGGTGCGTGCCTGCGCCGGAGGCCCGCCGGCGCTGACCCGCGCGGCCGTGGTCGCCGCGCGGCGTGGCCGGGAGGTGGTGCTGGTGGAGATCGCCCCGGGTCTGGTTGCGGTCAGCGCCGACGGGTCCACCCGGGTGCTCCCCGGGTGGGATCCGGCCGAGGTCGTCGGCGCCGCCGCGTCCGCGGGCCGGGAGGTGCTCGTCGACGCGCCGCACGGAGTGCCGGGCGCCTCCCAGGCCGCCGCCGGGATCCGGGATGCGCTGCGGTTGCGGGGAGTCGCCACGGCCGTGGTGGACCCTGCCGAACTGGCCGCCGAGATCGGCGCCGGACGGCGCCGGTTGCCGCCGCTGCGCGCGGTGGTGCGGGCCGCTGCTGGACTCTCCGTTGCCGTGCTGGCCGTCGCGGGGCTCTCGGTGTGGGGCGCGGTGCCGGGTCCGCCGCCGCCCGAGGCGCCCGGCCACTCCGGCGCCGTCGTGCCGGCCACCCTCGTCGAGGGCCACGTGGCGGTGGTGATCCCGCCCGACTGGCTGGTCACGCGGGTGACCGGCGGTCCGGGATCGCCGCGGGTGCAGGTCGACTCGCCGGCGGACGGGGACGCCGCGCTGCACATCACCCAGTCTCATACGCCCGGCTCAGGACTGGCTGAGGCCGCCGAGGTGCTCGGGCGCGCGGTCGCCGCGGCTCGCCCGGCGGGGGTGTTCGTGGACTTCCGGACCGACGGCGAGACCGCCGGGCGCCCGGCGCTGACCTATCGCGAGGTGCGGCCCGGACGGGTCATCCACTGGTCGGTTCTGCAGGACGGTTCGACCCGTATCGGCATCGGCTGCCAGAGCGCTCCGGAGCGCGAGGAGTCGGTCCGGGCGGCCTGCCGGGAGGCGGTGCGCTCGGCCCGTGAACTCAGCGCACCCCGGCAGCCGGGTTAGGGCCGGTGGCCGCGTTTTGACCTGCGCTGATCCCCGCCGGTAAGCTGCCATGTCGGCACGCGGTGCGTCGCGGGACATCCCGCAAGGCACGCCGGGTCCCCGGGTCAGTGTCGGTCGCCGGGGGCCGTTTTTCGACCGCGTCCACACGACCGGCACCCGGCTCGACCCGGGATCCACCCCGACCAGGAAAGGTTCAGCGCTGTGCCTACGTACACGCCGAAGGCCGGTGACACCACGCGTTCGTGGTACGTCATCGACGCCACCGACGTGGTGCTCGGCCGGCTCGCCGTCGCGGCAGCAACTCTGCTGCGCGGCAAGCACAAGCCGACATTCACGCCGAATGTCGACGGCGGCGATTTCGTCGTCATCGTCAACGCCGACAAGGTCGCCATCGGAGGCGACAAGATCAACAGCAAGAAGCTCTACCGGCACTCGGGATACCCCGGCGGCCTGAGATCGCGCACCGTGGGCGAGTTGATGGCCCGCCACCCCGACCGTCTGGTCTACCAGGCCGTCGTCGGCATGTTGCCCAAGAACAAGCTGGGCCGTCAGATCCAGAAGAAGCTGAAGGTGTACGCCGGCCCGGATCATCCGCACGCCGCCCAGCAGCCGATGGCCTACGAGATCAAGCAGGTGGCCCAGTGAGTGAAACCGTGAACCCCGAGGGCGTCGAAGAGACCGCCGCCGCCGAAGTTGCTCCGGCGCAGGATGAGCCGCAGGCCGACACCCCCGCCGAGGGCACCCCGCGCCAGCCGGTGTTCATCGACCGCCCGATCCAGACCGTGGGCCGTCGTAAGGAGGCCGTGGTCCGGGTGCGCCTGGTGCCCGGCACCGGCCAGTTCAACCTCGACGGGCGCAGCCTGGAGGACTACTTCCCCAACAAGGTGCACCAGCAGCTGATCAAGGCCCCGCTGGTGACCGTCGACCGGGTGGACACCGTGGACATTCACGCCCACCTCGACGGGGGCGGCCCGTCCGGTCAGGCCGGGGCACTGCGCCTGGCGATCGCCCGGGCGCTGATCCTGGTGCAGCCCGAGGACCGTCCGGCGCTGAAGAAGGCCGGCTTCCTCACCCGTGACCCGCGCGCCATCGAGCGCAAGAAGTACGGCCTGAAGAAGGCCCGCAAGGCGCCGCAGTACAGCAAGCGCTGAGCGATGGGCCGGCTGTTCGGCACTGACGGCGTCCGTGGCGTCGCCAACCGCGAACTGACCGCCGAGCTGGGCCTGGCGCTCGGCTCGGCGGCGGCTCGTCGGATGGCCGGCGCCGCGGGCCGCCGAGTGGCGGTCATCGGCCGCGATCCGCGCGCCAGCGGCGAGATGCTCGAGGCCGCGGTGATCGCCGGGGTGACCAGCGAGGGCGTCGACGTGCTCCGGGTGGGTGTTCTGCCGACACCGGCAGTGGCGTACCTGACGTCCAGCTACGACGCCGGATTCGGGGTGATGATCTCCGCCTCGCACAACCCGATGCCCGACAACGGAATCAAGTTCTTCGGTCCCGGCGGTCACAAACTCGACGACGACGCCGAGGACCGGATCGAGGAACTGCTCGCCCAGGGTCCCGGCCTGCGCCCCACCGGTTCCGGTATCGGGCGGGTGCGGCAGGCCCGCGACGCGCTCGACCGTTACCTGGGCCATCTCGGCGCGGCCGCCGGTGCCGGGCTGGCCGGGCTGACCGTGGTTGTCGACTGTGCCAACGGGGCGGCGTTCGCCGCCGCGCCGCGCGCCTACGCAGCCGCCGGTGCGCGGGTCATCCCGATCAACGCCGAACCCGACGGTCTCAACATCAACGACGGCTGCGGGTCGACCAGCCTGGGTCCGCTTCGCGCCGCGGTGCAGCACCACCGCGCCGACCTGGGCCTGGCCCACGACGGGGATGCCGACCGCTGCCTGGCGGTGGATGCCGCGGGCTCGGTGGTGGACGGCGACGCGATCATGACGATCCTGGCGCTGGCCATGCGGGATTCCGGCGAACTGGCCGACGCCACCCTGGTCGCCACCGTGATGAGCAATCTCGGCCTGCACCTCGCGATGCGCGAGGCCGGGATCACCGTGCGGACCACCGGGGTCGGCGACCGCTACGTGCTCGAGGAACTTCGGGCCGGGCGTTACTCGCTGGGTGGGGAGCAGTCCGGGCACATCGTCATCCCGGCGTTCGGCACCACCGGTGACGGGATTCTCACCGGACTGCGGTTGATGGCACGGATGGCCCAGACCGGGCTCTCGCTGGCCGATCTGGCCGCACCGATGAAAACCCTGCCGCAGGTGCTGATCAACGTCGAGGTGGCCGACAAGGCCGCCGCAGCGCAGGCCCCCGCGGTGCGCACCGCGGTCCGTGAAGCCGAAGCCCAGCTGGGTGCGACCGGCCGGATCCTGCTGCGCCCGTCGGGAACCGAGCAGATCGTCCGGGTGATGGTGGAGGCCTCCGACGAGGACACCGCCCGCCAGGTCGCTCACCGGGTGGCGAGGTCGGTCAGCGCCCAGGACTGAGGGGTGGAACCGGATCGCCGGTCGCCGCGTCCTATCAGATATGCCCACCAACTCGGTCGATCCCGCGGCGCTCGCGGCGGCCGCCCACCGTCTTGACGCCGCCGCCGGGATGCTGGCCGCACTGCACGCGCGCCTGGGGGTGCCGCAGTTCGACGCGGCGGCCGCCGGCCGTGCCCATGCCTCCGTCGGCGCGGAGGTGCGTGCGGCGGTGGACCTGCTCGTCGGCGGTCTCGCGCAGTGGGCTGCGGCGGCGGCTGAGATGGCGGCCGCACTCAACGTCGCGGCGCTGCGCTACGACTCGGCCGAGAACGCCGCCGCCGGGGCGCTGCGGTGACCGCCGAGGTGTCCGTGCGGCTGGCCGACGGGGAGGCTGCCGTCGCCCGAGCGGAGATCTACGCGGCGGCCGCCCGGGCCGTCGGCTACGGCGGGCCGGTGACCGCGCGCGAGGTTCGTGACCGCTACGACACCGAGCGGGGGATGCGCTTGTCCGCCCTGGACGCCGACGCTTCGGCACTGTCGGCCGTTGCTGCCGGAGCTGAGGAAGCGCTGCGCGCCGGAGAGCAGGCCGCCGGGTTGCTGCGGCAATCGTGGCGAGGTGAGTCCGCCTCGGCGGCAGCTGATTTCGTGGATCGACAGTGCGCCGCCGGCGCCGATGTGGTGGCCGGGCTGGCCAATGCGGCCGTGGTCCTCACCGCGTTGCGAGAGACGCTGGCCGTGGCGGTGAACGCCAAAGTCGAGGCGGTCGTGCGCATCGACGATCGGCGGGCCGCCGAGCACCGTGGGTGGCTGGGCGCCGCGCATGCGGTGCTGGGCGGATCGGCCGACGCCGCCGCCATCGGCCTGGTCGAGAGCCGGATCGTGCCCTACGTCGATGGGGAGATCGGCGGGGATTGGCTGACGGCGATGCGCTCGGGCACCGCGGCGGTGGCGGCGGCCTACGACGAGGCCCTCGACCGGCTGCGGGTACATGCACGGCCGCGTTTCGAACAACCTGTGCCGCCCGGCGGCGTCCGCCCCGGGCCGGGCGCCCGGGCCGTGAGGGCCGAGCCCTCCGGTTCGGCAGCACCCCCCGAGTGGTCCGAGCCGGGTTCGGCGCCGTCGTCGTGGTCCCCGGCGGGGATCCCGGATCCAGGCGGTGGGCTGGCCGGCCTGGTCTCTGAGATCGCCGGCCTGCTCGGCGGCTATGCGGATCCGCTTCTCCCGCCGGATCCGTTCGGCCCGGTCGATCCGTTCGGCCCGGGCGAGGCTCTCGACGAGGCCGGACCGAGTGCCGAGTCCGGGGAAGAGCCGGCAGAAGAGGCCGAAGAAGCCGGGGCTGAGGCCGGGGAAGCCGAGGCTGAGGCCGAAGAAGCCGGGGCTGAGGCCGGGGAGGAAACCGGGGATGAGGCTGAGGATGCCGGCGAACCCGAGCAGCCCCGCGAACCCACGGGCGAACTGGCCGACGACGCCGTCGCCACCGCTGAACCGCTGGCTGCCGAGGTCGGTGGGCTGCCGCCCGTGGAGGCCGGTGGGCTGCCGCCCGTGGAGGCCGGTGGCCCGCTGCCCGCCGTCGAGCCGGACCCGGAGGAACTGACCCCGTGTGAGATCGCCGCCGACGAACTGCCCCAGGTCGGCCGGTGAGCTCAGGGCAGCAGGCCGACCATCTCCTCGACGAAGGCGCGGTACTCGGCGCCGTCGGCGGCCACCGGAGTGGCCAGCAGCGTCGTCACCCCCGCCTCGGCGAACGCTGAGATGCGTTCCCTGACGTAGCCGCGGGGCCCGATCAGCGACACCGCCCGCACCAGATCATCGGGAACCGCCGCGACGGCCTCCGCCTTTCGCCCGGACAGGAACAGCTCCTGAATGCGGTCGGCCACCGCTCCGAACCCGTAGCGGGTGGCCACATTGTGGTAGAAGTTGCGGCCGCGGGCGCCCATCCCGCCGAGGTAGAGCGCCAGTTGCGGTTTGGCCCAGTTCAGCCGGTCCGCCACGTCCTCGCCGACCGCCAGCGATACCCCGACCATGACGTCGAGATCACCCAGCCCGGGATCGCGTTTCGCCATCCCGGCGCGCAGCGCGTCACCCCACACCTCCCCGGCCCGTTCCGGGTAGAAGAACACCGGCTGCCAGCCCTCGGCGATCTCCGCGGTCAGCGCCACGTTCTGCGGGCCGAGCGCGGCGATGGTGATCGGAATCCGTTCGCGGACAGGGGTGTTGATGAGCTTGAGCGGCTTTCCCAGCCCGGTGCCACGGTCGGCCGGCAGCGGTATCTGATAGTGGCGGCCCTGATGGCTGAGCCGCTCGCGGCGCCAGACCTGCCGGCAGATCTGCACCACCTCCCGGGTGCGGCCCATCGGGGCGTCGAAGGGCACGCCGTGGAACCCCTCCATCACCTGCGGTCCGGAGGTCCCGATACCGAGCCGGAACCGGCCCTCGGAGACGTAGTCCAGCCCAGCGGCGGTCATCGCCAGCAGCGTGGGGGTGCGGGTGTAGATCGGGAACACCCCCGAACCCAGTTCGATGGTCGAGGTCTTGGCCGCCAGATAGCCGAGTTGGCTAACCGCGTCGAAGGAATACGCCTCGGCCACCAGGGCGATGTCCACCCCGACCTTCTCCAGGGCGGCGACGTGGTCGGCCGCCTCCCGGAAACCGCCGGAATAGTCCAGAAAGATGCCGGTGCGCATGCCCCGGTTATATCTCCCTCACCGGAACAGCGCGACGATGCGGTCCTCGGCGGTCACCGGCGGGGCGTCGGGGTCGGGCTTCTCGGTGCGGGGCAGCGCGGCGTCGGCGTCGGCGAACGCCCGGTAGGTCTTGTCCCCGGTCAGGTGGAACAGCAGGAAACCCGTCAGCAGCGCCCGCACGGTGCGTTGGGTCCGGGTGTTCGACCCGGCGATGCCCAGCATCCGGCGCAGTCGGCGCTTCTCGGCCAGCCCGGCAGCGTCAGCTTTCTTGACCACCCGCAGCACCGACCCGTCCCAGGCCCGGGCCACCTCCAGGGCGTCGGTGCGCAGCGAGGTCGCGTCCTTGGGCGTGGCCAGCACCAGACCGGGCGCCGTCAGGCGCGCCGCGACCGCCTCCGCCGACGGGCGGGTCACCGAGGGGAACACCGCCGCCACGGCCCTGGCGACCTGCGGGCGCTCGGCCGCGGCGAAGACCGCCGCCGAGGCGCCCAATCCGTGCCCGGCCAGCCCCAGCCGGTCCGGGGACACGCTGATCCGGCCAGGTCCGAGCCGGACCCCGCTGATGACATCCAGCGTCACGGCCAGGTTGTGGCCCAAGTCCAGCACCGACGGTGCCGGCCCCAGGCCGGTGTTCGGTGCGGCGGCCACCACGCCCCAGCTGGCCAGGTGCTCCAGCGTCGCGGTGTAGTGGTCGGCGCCGGTCAGCCAGTCGTGGCCGAAGGCCACGCCGGGCAGCCCGAACCCGGACTCCGGGGTGTAAAGCACCCCGGGAATACCGGCAAAGGCCAGGTCACCGCGCAGAACCCGGTGCGGCCCGCGCCGGGCCAGCGAACGCATCAGAGAGCGGGTGCGACGGGACACTCGACGACGGTAGCCGACCGGGCGCTGGACTACCCTGATAACCCATGTGCGGAATCGTGGCGTACGTCGGGCACCGCCCGGCGAGCGACGTCGTGGTTCAGGCGCTGCGCCGGATGGAGTACCGCGGCTACGACTCGGCCGGGGTGGCCGTTCTCGACGGCGACGGCGGTTTGACCGTGCGTCGCCGCGCCGGCCGGCTGGCCAACCTGGAGAAGGCGCTGGCCGAGACCGACCCGTCGGCACTGAGCGGATCCGCCGGGGTGGGCCACACCCGGTGGGCCACCCACGGCCGGCCCACCGACCGCAACGCCCACCCGCACCGTGACGCAGCCGGCGACTTCGCGGTGGTGCACAACGGCATCATCGAGAACTTCGCCGCACTGCGCGCCGAACTGGAGGCCGAGGGGGTCGAGTTCGCCAGTGACACCGACACCGAGGTGGCGGTGCACCTGGTGGCCCGGGCCTACCGGCAGGGCCCGACCGCCGGCGACTTCGTCGAATCGGCCATGGCCGTGCTGCGTCGGCTGGAAGGCCACTTCACCCTGGTCTTCACCCACGCCGGCGATCCCGGCACGATCGTCGCCGCGCGGCGGTCCACCCCGCTGGTGGTGGGTGTCGGCGACGGCGAGATGTTCCTGGGCTCCGACGTCGCGGCCTTCATCGACTACACCCGCGAGGCGGTCGAACTCGGTCAGGACCAGGCCGTGGTGATCACCGCCGGGGGTTACCGGATCACCGACTTCGACGGCAACGACGCGTCCGGCCGTGCTCGGCCATTTCATATCGACTGGGACCTGTCGGCCGCCGAGAAGGGCGGCTATGAGTACTTCATGCTCAAGGAGATCGCCGAGCAGCCGGCCGCCGTTTCCGACACCCTGCTCGGCCACTTCACCGACGGCCGCATCGTGCTCGACGAGCAACGGCTGTCCGACCAGGAACTGCGCGATATCGACAAGGTGTTCATCGTCGCCTGCGGCACCGCGTACCACTCCGGCTTGCTGGCCAAGTACGCCATCGAGCACTGGACCCGGCTGCCGGTGGAGGTCGAGATCGCCAGCGAGTTCCGCTACCGCGACCCGGTACTGGACCGCAGCACCCTGGTGATCGCCATCTCGCAGTCCGGCGAGACCGCCGACACCCTGGAGGCGGTGCGACACGCCAAGGCCCAGAAGGCCAAGGTGCTGGCGATCTGCAACACCAACGGCAGCCAGATCCCCAGGGAGTCCGACGCGGTGCTCTACACCCGCGCCGGTCCGGAGATCGGGGTGGCGGCCACCAAGACCTTCCTGGCCCAGATCGCCGCCAACTACCTGGTGGGCCTCGCGCTGGCCCAGGCGCGCGGCACCAAGTACCCCGACGAGGTCGAGCGCGAGTACCGGGAACTGGAGGCCCTGCCCGGCCTGATCGAGCAGGTGCTGTCCCACCTCGAGGTGGTTGCTGCGCTGGGCTCCCGCTTCGCCGACTCCCCGGCGGTGCTGTTCCTCGGTCGCCACGTCGGCTTTCCGGTCGCTCTTGAAGGCGCGCTCAAGCTCAAGGAACTGGCCTACATGCACGCTGAGGGCTTCGCGGCCGGCGAACTCAAACACGGCCCTATCGCGCTCATCGAAGACGGCCTGCCGGTGATCGTCGTGATGCCCTCGCCCAAGAACGCACCCACCCTGCACGCCAAACTGCTGTCCAACATCCGGGAGATCCAGGCCCGCGGCGCGGTCACCATCGTCATCGCCGAGGAGGGTGACGACACTGTTCGCCCCTACGCCGACCACATGATCGAAATACCATCGGTATCAACGCTTTTCCAGCCACTGCTGTCCACCGTCCCGCTGCAGGTTTTCGCCGCGGCGGTAGCACGTGCCCGCGGCTACGACGTGGACAAGCCCCGAAACCTCGCCAAGTCCGTCACGGTCGAATAGCCCGCCATGCGGCACTACTACACCGCCGAGCAGATTCGCGCCGCCGAGGCGCCACTGCTGGCGGAACTGCCCGACGGCGCGCTCATGCGCCGGGCCGCCCACGGCCTGGCCGCCGTGCTGGCCGCCGAGTTGGCCCGCCGGACCGGCGGGGTGGCCGGCCGGCGGGTCTGTGCGGTCGTGGGCTCGGGTAACAACGGCGGCGACGCGCTGTGGGCGGCCACCCTGTTGCACCGGCGCGGGGTGGCGGCCGGCGCGATCCTGCTCAATCCCGCGCAGACCCACCCGGTGGCACTGGCGGCGTTCCGCCGGTCCGGCGGCCGGATCGTCGGGGCTCTCCCGGCCGGAACCGACCTGATCATCGACGGGGTGGTCGGCATCTCCGGCACCGGCCCCCTGCGACCCGCCGCCGCCGAGGTGTTCGCCGCCGCCGACGCCACCGGAGTGCCCGTCGCCGCGGTCGACATCCCCAGCGGCATCGACGTGGCCACCGGCGCGATCACCGGCCCGGCCGTCAGCGCTGCGCTCACCGTCACCTTCGGCGGGCTCAAGCCGGTGCATGCACTGGCCGACTGCGGCCGGGTCGAGGTGGTCGACATCGGCCTGGATCTGCCCCACACCGACCTGGTCGGCGTCGAGGCCGCCGATGTGCGGGACCGCTGGCCGGTGCCCGGTCGCACCGACGACAAGTACACCCAGGGCGTGGTGGGAATCCTCGCCGGATCGGCGGCTTATCCGGGCGCTGCGGTCCTGTGCGCCGGCGCGGCGGTGGCCGCAACCTCCGGCATGGTCCGCTACGCCGGGCCGGCCGCCGCCGAGGTGGTGGCGCACTGGCCGGAGGTCGTCGCCGCGGCACGCGCCGCCGAGGCCGGCCGGGTTCAGGCCTGGGCGGTCGGCCCGGGCTTGGGCACCGACGAGGCGGCGCTGGCCGCGCTGCACTTCGCGCTGCACAGTGAACTGCCGGTCCTGGTCGACGCCGACGGGCTGACCCTGCTCGCCGCTCACCCCCGCTTGATCGCCGGCCGCGCCGCCCCGACCGTGCTGACCCCGCACGCCGGGGAATACGAGCGCTTCGGTCTGGGCCCGGTCGGTGCCGACCGGGTTGCCGCGGCACGCCTGCTGGCGAACCGGACCGGCGCCACCGTGTTGCTCAAGGGCAATGTCACCGTCATCGCCGAACCGGCCGGACGGGTGTTCCTCAACCCGGCCGGGGCGTCCTGGGCGGCCACTGCCGGCTCCGGTGACGTCCTCTCCGGTGTCATCGGCGCTTTGCTGGCCGCAGGTCTGCCGCCCGCCGAGGCCGCTGCGGACGCGGCCTTCGTGCACGCCCGGGCCGCCGGGATCGCCGCCGCCGACCCCGGCCCCCGGCCAGTTCCTACGTCGGCGTCGGGCATCCTGGCCCATATCCGTTCCGCGATCGCCACCCTGTAAACCGACAACACCCGGAGGACACCTATGCCGCACGTGAAGTACCGCTCACCGTCGATCGCCCCGGCCTACACCGGCCGGCTGTCCACCGACCCCATCCCTTCGCTGCGGTTGCCTGACGAGCCGATGGAGCCCGCAGCCGCCTACCGATTCATCCACGACGAGCTGATGCTCGACGGCAGTTCCCGGCTGAACCTGGCCACCTTCGTCACCACCTGGATGGACCCCGAGGCCGAAAAGCTGATGGCCGAAACGTTCGACAAGAACATGATCGACAAGGACGAGTACCCGGCCACCGCCGCCATCGAATCCCGTTGTGTGGCAATGGTTGCCGACCTTTTCCACGCCGAGAACCTGCGCGACGATGACGCCGCCACCGCGGTCGGGGCGTCGACGATCGGGTCCTCCGAGGCGGTCATGCTGGGCGGACTGGCGCTGAAGTGGCAGTGGAAGAAGCGGGTCGGCGGCAAGGACGGCAACGGCTGGAAGGGTCGCACCCCCAACCTGGTGATGGGCTCCAACGTGCAGGTGGTGTGGGAGAAGTTCTGCCGCTACTTCGAGGTGGAGCCGCGATATCTGCCGATGGCCGAGGACCGCTACGTGATCACCCCCGAGCAGGTCGTCGACGCCGTCGACGAGGACACCATCGGAGTGGTGTCCATCCTCGGCACCACCTACACCGGCGAGTTGGAACCGATCGGCAGGATCTGTGCGGCGCTGGACAAACTGGAGAAGTCCATGGGCCTGGACATCCCGGTCCACGTCGACGCGGCCAGCGGCGGTTTCGTGGTGCCCTTCCTGCATCCCGACATCAAGTGGGACTTCCGGTTGCCGCGGGTGGTCTCGATCAACGTCAGCGGCCACAAATACGGCCTGACCTATCCGGGCATCGGGTTCGTGGTGTGGCGCAACGCCGACCACCTGCCCGAGGACCTGGTGTTCAACGTCAACTACCTGGGCGGCAACATGCCGACCTTCACCCTGAACTTCTCCCGGCCCGGCAACCAGGTGGTCGGCCAGTACTACAACTTCCTGCGCCTGGGCCGGGCCGGCTACACCCACGTGATGCAGACCTTGTCCGAGACCGCCCGCTGGCTGTCCGACCAGTTGCGGGATTCCGGTCACTTCGACGTGATCTCCGACGGTTCGGCCATCCCGGTGGTGGCCTTCAAACTCTCCGGGGACGCGCCGTCGGGAGGATGGGGCTACACCGAGTTCGACGTCTCCGCCGGCTTGCGCACCTACGGTTGGCAGGTGCCGGCCTACACCATGCCCACCGGAGCCGAGGACGTCTCGGTGCTGAGGGTGGTGGTGCGGGAGGGCTTCTCGGCCGACCTCGCCCGATCGCTGTGGGAAGACCTGCGTGCCGTGCTGAGCAGCCTCGACGCCATCAAACCCGGCGGGCACTTCACCGAAGCCCACTTCGCGCACTGAGCCCCGGGCGGTTCTGGGACAATCGGCGGTGGTGAGAACATGCAGACCACGCCATTGACCAGCGCCGGTGTCAGTGGGGAAGCCGTCGTCGACCTCGACGCGATCGCCCACAACGTGGCGGTGCTGCGCGAGCACGCCGGCCCGGCAGGGGTCATGGCGGTGGTCAAGGCCGACGGCTACGGCCATGGCGCCGTGGACGTCGCACGGGCGGCGCTGGCGGCCGGGGTGGCCGAACTCGGTGTCGCCACGGTCGACGAGGCGCTGGCGCTGCGCCGGGCCGGGATCACCGCTCCGGTGCTGGCCTGGCTGCACCCGCCGGGCACCGATTTCGCCGCCGCGCTGGAGGCCGGGGTGCAGATCGGGGTCTCCTCGGTGCGTCAGGTCGACGACCTGACCGCCGCCGTCGCACACACCGGCCGGACCGCCGAGGCGACCATCAAGGTCGACACCGGACTCAACCGCAACGGGGTCGGCGCCACGGAGTACCCGCGGCTGCTCACCGCGCTGGCCCGGGCGGTGGCCGACGACGCGATCCGGGTCCGGGGGATCATGTCCCACCTGGTCAGCGGTGACGTCCCCGACGACCCGCTCAACGACCTGCAGGCCGGCCGGTTCGCCGCGATGATCGCCGAGGCCCGCCGGCGCGGGATCGACCCCGAAGTGGCGCATCTGTCCAACTCCCCGTCGGCGATGACCCGCCCGGATCTGGCCTTCGACATGGTCCGCCCAGGGATCGCCGTCTACGGCCTGAGCCCGATCCCGGGCCGCGGCGATATGGGGCTGCGCCCGGCGATGACGCTGAAGTGCCCGGTCGCCATGGTCAAGCCGGTGCCGGCCGGTGCGGGAGTCTCCTACGGCCACACCTGGGTCGCCCCCCGCGACACTGTGGTGGCCCTGCTGCCGCTGGGCTACGCCGACGGGGTCTTCCGGGGCCTCAGCGGGCGGTTCGACGTGCTGATCAACGGCCGGTTGCGGCCCAGCGTCGGGCGGGTCTGCATGGACCAGTTCGTCGTGGATCTCGGACCCGGCGCCACCGACGTCGCCGAGGGCGACGAGGCCGTCCTGTTCGGGCCGGGCACATCAGGTGAACCCACCGCGCAGGACTGGGCGGATCTGCTCGGCACGATCCACTACGAGGTGGTGACCGGCCCGCGCGGCCGGGTGCTGCGCAGCTACCGGGGCGGTGACCGCGATGGACGCTGATCCCGAACGGGACAGGCCAGAGCGGCGGTCCAACGGCCGGAGGAACGGGCTGCTGGCCGGGGTCGCCGGCCTGGGCGCGGTCAGCGCCGCGGCCGGCCTCTCAGCGGCAAAGGCGTTGCGCAAGCGCAAGATTCAGGACGCCTACCAGGGCGAGGACTTCGCCCTGCTGGAGGCCGACCGCGGATGCGTGGTCACCACCGCCGACGGTGTCCCTCTGGTCGTTCGCGAGGTGGGACCGGTGACCGCGCCGCTGACGGTGGTGTTCTCGCACGGCTTCTGCATGCGGATGGGGGCATTCCACTTCCAGCGTGCCGCGTTGGCCGAGCGGTGGGGCGAGCAGGTCCGGATGGTGTTCTACGACCAGCGCGGCCACGGCCAGTCCGGCACCGCGCCCATCCGGTCCTACACCGTCGAGCAACTGGGCCAGGATCTGCAGACCATCCTGCAGGTCATGGTGCCCAGCGGACCGGTGGTTCTGGTGGGCCACTCGATGGGTGGGATGACCGTGCTCTCCCACGCCCGCCAGTTCCCCGGGGAGTACGGCCGCCGGGTCGTCGGCGCCGCGCTGATCTCCTCGGCGGTCGAGGGCTTGCCGCGATCGCCGCTGGGGGAGATCCTGGCCAACCCGGCGCTGGAGGCGGTGCGCTTCACCACCCGCTATGCGCCCAGGCTGGTGCACCGCTCCCGCGGGGCGGTCCGTTCGGCGCTGCGCCCCATCCTGCGGACCGCCTCCTTCGGTGACGAGGAGATCTCGCCCAGCGTGGCCGACTTCGTCGAGGCGATGATCCACGACACCGACATCGCCACCCTCGTGGAGTTCCTGCACGCCCTGGAGGTGCACGACGAGTGCGCCGCGCTGCCGGTGCTGGCGCGCATCCCGACACTGATCGCCTGCGGCGACCATGACCTGCTCACCCCGGTCAAGTACTCCAGAGAGATGGCCGCCGCGCTGCCCGACTCACTCCTGGTGATCGTGCCGGGCGCGGGGCACCTGGTCCAACTGGAGCGCCCCGAGGTCATCAACGACGCCCTCGTGCGCCTGGTGGAGCGGGCCACCCCATCGCGGCTGGTGGCCTTTGCCCGCCGGCTTCGGGGTCGCGCGAAGTGACCGGCGCGGCCGGCACGGCGACGCTGCGCAGGGCCGAAGACACCCTCGCGCTCGGTGAGCGGCTGGGCCGCGGGCTGCGGGCCGGTGACGTGGTCGTGCTGTCCGGCCCACTCGGGGCCGGGAAGACCGTCCTGGCCAAGGGCATCGCGGCCGGGATGGATGTCGAGGGTCCGATCACCTCGCCCAGTTACGTGCTGGCCCGGGTGCACCGCGCCCGGCGGCCCGGCCGCCCGTCGATGGTGCACGTCGACCTCTACCGGCTGCTCGACAGTGACGGCGACGGCGGCGGCCCCGCCGATCTGCTCGCCGAACTGGACTCCCTGGACCTCGACACCGATCTCGACGACGCGGTCGTGGTGGTGGAGTGGGGTGAGGGCGTGGCCGAACGGCTCTCCGAACGTCACCTCGACGTCGACCTGCAACGCCATCCCGGCGACGACACCAGGACCGCTGCCTGGCGGTGGAGCCGGCCATGACCACGACCGTGCTGACCATCGACACCTCAGCCCCGGCCGTCCTGGCCGGCCTGGTGCGCCGCGGCTCGGCCGGTGGCGGTATCACGCTGCTGGCCGAGCGGGTCACCGTCGACGCCCGTGCGCACGCCGAGCGGCTCACCCCCAACGTCCTCGCCGCCGTCGCCGACGCCGGCCTGACCATGTCCGACCTCGATGCGGTGGTGGTGGGCTGCGGTCCGGGTCCGTTCACCGGACTCCGGGTCGGGATGGCCACCGCCGCCGCGATCGGTCACGCCCTGGGCCTGCCGGTCCACGGGGTGTGCTCGCTGGATGCGATCGGCGGCCAGAACTGCGGCGAGGTGCTGGTGGTCACCGACGCCCGCCGCCGCGAGGTCTACTGGGCCCGGTACTCCGACGGACTGCGGGTGGCCGGCCCCGGGGTGGCCGCCCCCGCCGACGTCCCGGTCGACGGTGCGCGGTCGGTAGCCGGACCCCCTGAGCAGCGCGCCCTGTTCGAGACCGTCGCCGGGCTGGAACCCGTCGGCCCGGACCGGCCGACGCCGCCCGGGCTGGCCGA
>Ga0180434_10005264_pt1 | contig 15308 bp, 15 predicted proteins | sample SS_ome_7_FD_132453 | JGI IMG/M metagenome (GOLD analysis project Ga0180434, IMG submission 132453) | Hypersaline lake sediment archaeal communities from the Salton Sea, California, USA - SS_1_D_2 metaG | ecosystem: Environmental > Aquatic > Non-marine Saline and Alkaline > Hypersaline >...
AGTATTTTTAACGACGATTTCAAGTCCTCAATCCTCTCTTTGTCCTTAACCCTGAACCCCGATTTCATCGGGAAACCCTGAACCTGTGAACGCTTACGTTCTATTTTAGATATTGGTCTTAAAGTAACGACACTGAGCTGAATAACAGGGGTAAATTTTGAAATGAAATCAGCCGGCAAAAAACAGAGCGCTTCGCACTCACTCCAGGACATGTTATCTCAGCTGGAAGCACAGGCTGCACAAAAGAACATCTATGTCCATTATGACCTGCTTGAGGCGGCGGGGCTGAAGCTAAAAGGAGGGATCTGTAAAATAAAGGGTGAATATCACCTTTTTGTTGATCGGCGGAAATCCATCGCCGACAAGATAGAAATGATTCAGGACTCCCTCAACCACCCCTTACCCCAAGACATCCCACAAGGGGATGCGTGAGCACGACCCGGCGGACTCGGAAATGTCAACCGTTCGGATGCCCACGCCCCTGCACGATCTCAAACGTCTTTTCAAAAGAAGTCCACGGAGGAAGACCCTGAAAATAATCCCCCACTCGGCGGCTTTTTTTATTTTCCTCTGGGCGCTTTCCCTGGTGTTTCCGGCCATCGGACGCTCAAAACAGAACCTTCCCTGTTTGGCCGGCATTGGACCGGCCGATGCATTGATTGTCGCGGATTCCGACGGCCGAATTCTTTACACGCACCATGAGAAAAACCCGTGTATTCCCGCCTCCACACTGAAGGTCCTCACAGCGCTCGCCGCCATTCACCATTTAGGCGCTGCATACCGGTTCCCCACCGAGTTTTATACGGACTCCGGCCAAAATCTCAAAGTCAAAGGCTTTGGAGATCCGTTGCTGGTCTCGGAAATCTGGAGAGATATCGCCGAGACGATCTCCAAAAAGATATCGGCATTGAATGACCTCGTCCTGGATGACACCTATTTTTCAAGAGACATTCCGATTCCCGGGCGTAAGGACTCCACAAACCCGTATGATGCGCCTGTTGGGGCTCTGTGCGCAAATTTCAACACGGTTGATTTCGATCGAGACGAACGGGGGAAGATCATTTCCGCTGAAAGCCAGACTCCCCTGACACCGCTTGCCGCAACAAAAATTCAGAAGTTGGGTCTAAAGCGCGGCCGATACACCTTCTCCCATGATCAGCGTGAAGCAACTCGCTATGCCGGCGAAATCCTGTTTCATTTTTTGAAGGAAAGACATGTGAAGATTCGTGGAACCATTCGTTTGGGTGGTGTCGCACCGACTGACACATTGATATACACTTACCGATCCAAATTCAGTCTGGAAGCGTCTCTGCAAAAGATGCTGGAATACTCCAATAACTTTATGGCAAACCAGATCCTCCTTGTCACGGGGGCTCGAATTCACGGCCCACCGGCGACCTTGGCGAAAGGCATTGATGCCGTATCGGGCTTTGCGAAGCAGGAACTTCGGCTGCAGGATATCAAGATTGCGGAAGGCTCCGGGATCTCCAGGAAGAATCGCCTGTCGGCGCTGGATATGTTGACCATCCTCAAGAAGTTCAGGCCCTATCGCCATATTTTGACCCATCATGACGGGGTTTCTTATAAGACAGGCTCTCTCAGAGGGATAAGAACGCGGGTTGGGTATGTGGAAGATTCATCCGACAAATTTTATTATTTCGTGATCTTTCTGAATCAAGGCGGTCCGGATATACATGCCGTCATGAAGTGCGTCACGCAGACATTGTCAAAGCGGCCCGATTGATACATCATGGAACACTCCCATGCCGCTTCCAACGCATGTCGGTGCAGTGCGGCTTTTTCTCTTTACCGGGTTTCCACGCGACGGATCGAGAGACTTTTTTGCCGCCACCGGGAAAGCCGGCGCGGGATGAAGAAACCCTATTTCTTCTTTTTGAAAAGGGCTTCCAGCGCGCTTCTCGCCTCCTGGGCTTTGTTCACATTCTCCCGTGCCGAACCCTTTGGGACAAAATAGTCACAAAAATTGGCACGTTCCTTGTCAACAATTCGCTCCGCCAAAACTTCCCGGCACTCATTGTAAGCATGCGGGTCATAAAACTTGCACTGTTTGCAACACCTCAAGTCTCTGTTGCAGTGGGGACAGGTGTCGCTCCGGCGGATATTTTCCTTCGTTTTAACCGGTTCTCCGCAAAATGCGCAGTTCATGATGCGATTCCCTCCGACTCTTATAAACGAAATTTTGACAATTCACCTGCCGACGAATAGGATGCATATATGGATTCAGATACGCTTGATTTCAGCATTTTGAACCACACCGCCGACTTGGGGATTCTCGTGCGCGGTTCCGACCTCAAAGAGCTTTTCCGAGTTGCCGCGTTGTCGATGTTGCGGGTGATGGTCCAAGCAAAACCGGCCGAGGATACGAAGCGTGTCAAACTCTCGGTCACCGGCGATGACCTGCCCGACCTCATGGTCCGCTGGCTTGGGGAAATACTCTACCTGCTCGAAGGAGAAAGGGTCCTTGTCATCCGTGCCGAGATCGACTTTATTTCCCATTCTCAACTCGACGCAACCCTGGCAACCGTTCCCTTTGATTCTAACCGGCACAAAATACGGTGTGAGATCAAGGCGGTCACCTATCATCAAATTGAAGTCATCCAGAAAAGTGACCACTGGGAAGCAACGATTATTTTCGATTTATGAGTCAGCCCCTATTTCCCGGGGAACTTTTTGAAAACTTCGCAGCAAGATAGATCTTCCTAAGTCTTTCAGGGGCCCACACGATGGAGATGAAACACATCAAACTCGAAAAAATCGATGACTACCGATGGCGAATTCCGAGAACCGGCGCCATGCGTGTACCCGGACTTATTTTTTCAAACCTCGAGTTGATTCAAGCGGTCCGGGAGGACCAGAGCCTTATCCAGGTGGCAAACGTCGCCACGCTTCCCGGAATTGTCGGCCATTCCCTGGCCATGCCCGACATCCACTGGGGGTATGGGTTTCCCATCGGAGGCGTCGCGGCCTTCGACCTGGAGGACGGTATCGTTTCTCCCGGAGGGGTCGGTTACGACATTAACTGCGGCTGCAGACTCATGACGACACGGCTTCGTGCAGACGAAATCCGCCCTTCGATGCGAAACATTGTATCCGCCTTGTTTCAAAACATTCCGAGCGGCGTGGGCGCCACCGGCCCAATCCGCCTATCCAAAGGCGATCAAGCCAAAGTGGCCGTCCGAGGGGCCGCCTGGGCGGTGCAACAGGGCTTCGGCTGCGCTGAAGACCTTGAAAGGACGGAGGATCAGGGGGTCATGGAGGGAGCGGATCCGTCCGTCCTGAGTGCTCGAGCGATTCAAAGGGGCAAAAACCAGCTGGGGACCCTGGGCTCCGGGAATCACTTTGTCGAGGTTCAGGTCGTAGATGAAATCTATGATCTGGAAAAGGCCCACGCTTACGATCTTTTTGAAGGTCAGGTTACGATCCTTATTCATTCCGGGTCCCGAGGTTTCGGCCATCAGGTATGCGATGATTTCCTCAAAGAAATGAGTCGACACGTCCTGCAGGAATCCCTGGTACTGCCGGACAGACAACTGGCATGCGCCCACATAAAATCCGACCTGGGTCGACGCTATTTCGCGGCCATGGCGTGTGCGGCAAATTATGCGTGGGCCAATCGGCAGATCCTGATGCATTGGACACAGGAAACGCTGCAACAACTGCTTTCGATCCGCCCCGGAGAACTCGGCATGAAACTTCTTTACGATGTCTGTCACAACATTGCGAAAAAAGAACAACATATGCTCGATGGAAATCGTGTCACACTCTGTGTGCATCGAAAAGGTGCGACCCGCGCGTTACCTCCGGGACATCCGCTTCTCCCGGGGATCTATCGGGATGTGGGACAACCGGTTCTAATTCCCGGTGACATGGGCACCCATTCCTATGTACTCTCCGGCGCGGAAGGCGCAATGTCTCAAAGTTTTGGCTCCAGCTGTCACGGCGCCGGACGGGTGCTAAGCCGTTCCAAGGCGTTGAAAATGGCGAAAGGTCGAGCGATTCATCGCGAGTTAGAGGATAAAGGGATCTTGGTGCAATCCAGAGGCAAAAGAACCCTGAAGGAAGAAATGCCGGAGGCCTATAAGGACGTATCCCGGGTCATCGATGTGGTCCATAAAGCCGGCCTGGCCCACAAAGTCGCTCGGCTCACGCCTCTCGGCGTCATCAAAGGTTGAAAGCACCGTTTGCAGGAGTCTTGACCGAAAGACTTGCACTGAACTTTTTAGACGAATTTATCAAGGCTGTTTGATCAGGTCAACCAAAAAGAATCGTATCAATTTAGATTTTTGGTATCACTTTAGCGCTTTGAAAATCCCCCCTTTACGAAAGGGGGACTTGAAAAAAATTTTGTCGCTTTTCGTTCAGACACCCGTTCGGGAGGGATTGTGAGAGCGGAATCAAAAACAGCATCCGTGATCTTGGCTGCCGGAAGGGGCAGCCGCATGACGGGATTTACCGGAAACAAAACGCTGCTGCCCCTTGCCCCAAAAGACTCGCCTTACTCCGGTCATCACCCTATTTTGCTGCACATCCTGCGCAACCTGCCCAAGGGTCCGAAAGCGCTGGTTGTCAACTACCGCAAGCAAGCAGTCATAGCGGCCACCCGAGGCTTGAATCTCATCTACTGTGAACAGCCGACGCTCAACGGAACCGGAGGCGGCTTACTGGCGGCGCAGCCTTTTCTGGAAACCCAAAACTGCGATGAAGTCATCATTACGATGGGAGACGTTCCCTTCGTAAAAGCAACCACCTACGCGGCACTTGTAAATCATCTGAAGGAGAACAGCCTGGCGGTACTGGGCTTTCGCCCGAAACACAAAAAACAATATGGCGTGCTCGAAACCCGTGAAAGCAAGGTGTCCAGAATTATCGAATGGAAGTACTGGAGCGAATATCCGGAGAAGACAAGGCGGAATTTTAAGATTTGTAACGCAGGAATTTATGCCGCAAGGAGATCCGAACTCCTCCACTACCTCTCCGTGCTTGCCTCCAGGCCTCACAGCGTCCAAAAAAGCATTGACGGAGAAGAAAAAAAAGTAGCGGAATACTTCATCACAGACCTCGTGGAATACATGCATCAGGATGATCTGCCGGTGGGATTTATCGTATCGGAGAACGAAGCGGAAGTGATGGGAATCGACGATGTTTCCGCACTTCAGGAGGCACAGAGAATTTTCATGCGGGACGGTTAGGTCCCCGGAGATGAACTGACTGCCTCCACGGTAAACTCACTCAAATTTTTGGGCAGATTCTCAAAAACGATCGTAAACGGTGTGAGCGCATCGGGAGGAACGTTCACATTTTTTTTATCTTGGCCGTACCGGTTTTTCATAGATTTGTTGATTTCCTCCATGGGCATCGCCCTGATTTCCTCCTCGTCAAGACTGTTTCCGGCATACGCCAGTTTTCTTGTTACGATCTGTCCCTTATCATCCAGGATACTCCCTTTGATGAGAACAAAGCTTCGTGGTTTCGGATAGTCGTTGCTCACCATGCCTTGAATAACGAAGAGATTCCCTGAGGTTTCCGACTCCACGAAAGAACCCGTTACGGCCTTGAATGAAAGGCGGCGCACGCCCATGTCGGTCATTTCTTGCTTTTCCGCAGGCTTCAGCATCGACAAGGAATCAGGAATCATCTCGGGTATCCACAGAAATATGGCGACGGCCCCACCGATACCCGCGAGTATCACCACAAGAAGAATCGGCAGCAAAAGCGATTTGCCGGCCCGTTTCCGAGCAGTTGTGACCGTCTCTGATCCGGTGCCTTCTCTGATTTCCGCCCCATGTTTCTCTTCGCCGGCCACCTTTGGGGTTTCTTCCGCCCCGTACCCGGACTCACCCATTTTTTCGGCAAAGGTCGATTCATCCACTGTTTGATCAAACGGACGCTCCGAAGTCTCAGCGCCCTTACCCTTTAGATCTTCAAACGAGTCCTTAAAAATATTGTCGAATTCGATCTCCGGATCCTCCGGCACGGTGTGACCCCCGCTCTCCGCTCCGACTCCGGGAAAATTTTCGGCCATCGAATCTTCTATCGCTTCTCTGCGAAACGCAACGGTCTCTCCTTCTTCCGCATACAGAGGTTCGGGGGGGTGGACAAGAAAGATGTGTTTACAAAGGGAGCACCTGACCTTTGAGCCCGCTTTCTTGAGATGGGATTCATCAAGCTTGAACTTTGTTCCGCATTTTTCGCATTGAATGATCATGTCACGCTCCCCTTTGAGATAATAAACGCCTTTCACTTCAAGACATACACGTCAGGCAGGTTCCTGTATTTCTCATTATAGTCAAGTCCATAACCGACTACAAAACCTTCCTTCACTCGGAACCCGCAATAATCGATAGGAACCTCTGTTTCTCGTCGCTCAAGCTTTTCGATGAGCGCACAGGTCCTTAGGGATTCGGGACCTTCATTTTCGATTCTGTCGATGATTCTTTTTAGAGTCAGACCGGTATCCACAATGTCTTCAACGAGAATAACCGACCGATCGTGGAGGGGAATTTCGACATCTTTGGTGAATCGCACATCCCGGCTCGATATCGTCCCTGAACCATAGCTTTTGGCTCGGATAAAATCGATCCGGGCGGGGACAGTGAGCTCTCTCACCAAATCGGCAAAGAAAAAAATCACCCCATTGAGTATTCCGATGAGGACGATCTCCCTTCCCTTGTGATCGGAGGATATCCGGCAGGCGAGCTCTTTCACCCGGTTTCTGATGGCCCCTCTGGGGATCAGCAGCTCCTTTTCCACGGCTGTCTTTTGAAGTGTCTGAAGATCAATGCTTCTATTCAGCGCTTTTTCCGCCTTATCCGGCATTTGAAAAGTAGAACTTTGCGTACAGGCATCGTTTCGTTGTGAACAAAAAATTCCAGTTGCCAAACATATTGAGATTTCAATTTTTTGTCAACCGGATATGAAAAAATGCAGGGGGTTTTCACTTGGAATCTTATGCGATTTGGAGGGAGCCGAGTGCGCGGAATGCGGTGCGGATGCAAAGTCACGTTGCTTTATCCGTGCCGTTGGGGTGGCATGGCATTGAATCCGTGCCTTTCAGGCGTCAACGCAATCTCCGACGATGGGCAATAAAGACGCCGAATCTTAAATGGAGCGGGCTGTCTTTTGCACCTTCAGCTCCCCGCCGACTCGTGCGGCTGCGATCTTTCCTCCAGGAAGGGGAGCTTTTCTTTTTTTCTGTAGGCAAGGGCCCGACATGAGGCAATGAGGCAATCCGTTTCATCTCTAACCGTGATGTCATAGGTGGCCGTTTTCGGGGAACGATGGATTTCCGTGGATTCCGCCACAAGCTTGGCGCCCGCTTTGGGAGGTTGATGATAGACCACGTTCACACAAAGTGCGACCGCAACCGTGCCGTAAGAGTTGCACGATACCTGAAAGGCCTCATCCATGAGAGAAAAAATCGCACCGCCGTGGATCATCCCGAAAATATTGGTATCCGAGTTCCGTGAAACCATTTCGACAACTGCATGTCCGGGAGTCAATTCAATGAGTTTCATCCCCAACTTTGTGGCATAACCTTCCTTCGCCACACTCGCAAAAATGGATGAACGAATCGTTTCATCCATGATTCACCCCCTGCTTTCCGTGTTTCCGAATCCGGAGTTGTCGAAATGTTCCAATCGGTACGGCCTACTCAGACGCGGGCGGGAAAAAAACCGTAAACACCGTGCCCGAGGATTGATGACAATCCCCCTGTGTTTTACAAAGATCACAATCACCAATTTTCCCTGGACATACGTCTTTGTCCCTGGGAAGATTCCGGCATCTTTGGGAGGTCATGTCGATTTTGAAGTGATAGCGTTCGGAAAAAATCTTCATGCGCAGAAGATCGGCACCTTTCCCCCCCGCGTTAAAATCAAACGGCCGTTTGGATGAATAATCCATTGTTTCCTGTGTGGTGAAAAATCCTTCAAAAATCCGTCTCTGATTTTCAGCTGTGATCCCTACCCCGTAGTCATGGACCACCAGTTCCGTCCCGTTCCCCCTTTTCCGGACGAAAATCTCTATTTTCCCCTCGTCCGGGGTGTTCTCCACCGCATTCTTGATCAACCCGGCGACAACCTTTTTCAGTGGATCGACCGGCATACGAATGGCCGGTGCGGATTCAAGTCGAGTTATCAGCTCTACCTGACGGTGGGAAAATTGCGGTTTTATCGCTTCGAGCGTTTCCGAAACAAATTGATCGAGCAAAATATCCTGAGGGGGGTTTTCTGTTTCGCCGAACATTTCATCAATTCGATTTCGGATTTTCTCCACCAGTTCACCCTCACCCACTTCCGCTGCGAAAAGGGACTCCAACGCATCGGCGCATTCATCGAGCAACCACGAAAGCAACCGATGGGTTTCGTAGTGCCTGTCGCGCATGATATCCTCCACCTGGTATTGCATCTCCAGTATGCGGTCCAGATTTCGTTTGGCCCTTTCGATGGTGGGTTTCCAGCTTTGATGCGGCAATTCGGAAAGACGCTTCGTCAAAATATTCAAGGAAGCGCCCAACACGGCCAGCGGTGTCCTGAGTTCGTGAGAGAGATGATTGATAACCCTGTCTTTTGCCCGGTTGAGGCTTGTCACCTCATTGTACGCTTCCTTCAATTCATCTGAAAACCGGGCGTTTTCAATAGAAAGCGCCACCGTACTTCCGATCATGTTCAGGAGTTCGACGTCTGTCTTGTCGAATGCGCCCGCCTTCTTATTCATGGCACACAGGACTCCGATGACCCGCTCTTTGCTCTTAAGGGGCACATCCAAAAGACTTCGGGTCTTGAAGCCGGCCTGGGTATCCACCACGGAATAGAAGTCGGCATTTTTCGATACATCCTGAACGATGGTGGGCTCCCCGGTCCGGATCACCTTTCCGGAAACCCCCTTTTCAGCAGGGAAACGAATTTGGATTTCTTTCACCCGCTTCTGGGTAGCCGAATCATCATGGGCGGCGGATTTGAAGAAGAGCTCGTTTTTTTCCTCATCCAGGAGGATGACCAGCGCCCCCTCGGTCCCGATCAGGTTCTTGATCTCACCGCTTATGTAATCCAAAAGCCCCTCCAAAAGTGGGTATTTGGGGAGTGCCGTACTGATCCGCAAAAGCGCCTCATTGTTCCGTGCGATTCTCTTTTCTTGCGTGATATCCCGGAGGATGACCAGTTCGCCGGAAGGGGTCGCTTCGGTTTCCGAAAACACCGCCGCCCTGAAACTCACCTCCAGGACGCGACCGTCCTTCGTCATTCGTCGGGTTTCTTGACGCAGAATTTCTCTGTCTTCAAACAGCCTTTTTCTGTTTTCTCTGAACTCCTTCTCAAGGTCCGGCGGAACATAGGGGATCTCTTTGCCCTCCAGTTCGGCCAGGGTCCACCCGAAAGTCCTCGAAAAAGCCGGATTGAGATAGGAAACCCGTCCATTCAGGTTGAATACAACCAGAGGATAGGGAACAAAGTCCAAGAGGGTTCGGTAGCGTCTTTCTGATTTTCTAAGATCTTCCAGGGCATCGAATTTTTCCGTGATATCACGGGCAATCCCACGAAATCCGATTCTCTCTCCCTTCTGATTGGTTATCAGGTTTGCTGACAGCTCAATGACGCTGACTTGGCCGTCTTCTTTCTTTATTTTCCAAATGAGATCTGAAACGGCTCGGCCCGTTTCATACATTGTGCCGAATGCTTCAGATCCCCCTCTGGCTTGCGCTTCATCCAGAAATTTTGCAAAATTTTGAAACTGTATTTTCTCTCTGGGGTACCCGAGAATCTTGCAAAGGGATTTATTGAAGTATAGAAAATTTCCATGAATATCTAATTCGTATACCCCTTCCTCAATATTCTCCACAAAGGCCTGATACCGTTCGCTTGACAACCGCTCACATGCCGTCAGGAAGCTTTCCCCCGCATAGCCGTCCTCTCCGGGCGCGAACGCTTGAGGACTTCCCGGCGTCGATTCGGCAGGCCGCTTTGATTTATCTTCTTTCATCGCAAAAAAGATCCTGACCCAAAGGGTGGGGTTTCGTGGTTGGGAGGGACATGGGCGCCCCGCAAGACAACCGCTTTCGGACCAAACTGGTAAGGCAGGGCGGCGGCTCGACTTTCGGGTTGCGCTGCCATGGCCTTTTCAGTTCTCCTTCGAACGAAGCGCCGAAGAATCAATTTCAAACTTCTTGATTTTATAGTGGATAGCCCGGCGGCTTATGCCGAGCAATTTGGCTGCATTCTTTTGCACACCCCCTGCCTGCTTCAGTGCACGAAGGATGGCATGACGTTCGCTCTCTTCCAGAGAGAAAGCGTCCTCATCGGAAGCGGTCGCACCGGGAGCCTCAGGAAGACCGGTCAAACGGAGGTCACTCGGCCGCAAGACCCCGTCCCGACATAAGACGATGCCGGCTTCCAAAGCGTTCTTCAGTTCCCGAACATTTCCCGGCCAAGGATAGTCGCTCAGCCATTTCATGGTTTCCGGTGGAATCTCGACCGTGGGCAACTCACGGCTGTCGCAAAATTCCTTCACAAAATACGCCGCCAAAGGCGGTATATCCGCTTTTCTCTCACAAAGCCGGGGGATTTTCAAAGTAAAGACGCGCAGCCGATAAAAAAGATCCTCCCGGAAACGACCCGCTTTTATCTCCTTGTCCAAATCCGTATTCGTGGCGGAGACGATACGGCAATCGACCGTTTTCGCTCGAACCGCTCCGATTCTTCGTATCTTTCGGTCCTCCAGAAAGCGCAGAAGCCGGGTCTGCATCTCCGTAGTCACATTGCCGATTTCATCCAGGAAAAGGGTCCCCCCATCGGCCGATTCGATGAGTCCTTTCTTGTCGCGAATTGCATGGGTGAAAGACCCCTTTACATGCCCGAAGAGTTCACTTTCCAATAAACCTGCAGGCGTTGAACCGCAATCCACCACCACAAGGGGCTGGTCCCGACGAGGGCTTAATTGATGAATCAATCGGGCGGCATGTTCCTTCCCCACCCCGCTTTCACCGAGAATGAGCACGTTGACATCGCTCGTCGCGACCCGTTCAATCAGTTCATAAAGTTCCTTCATGACGGCGCTTTTCACGCCGTCAAAACTTTTGGGTGCGGAAATCCCCTCTCCCCGATCGCGATGGAGAGAAACCCCCTCAAGGATATGATGAATTTTCTTCAGCAGTTCGCGACCGTCGAAAGGCTTTGACAGATAATCGACAGCGCCGGCCTTGACGGCACGAACCGCATCGGGAATTGTCCCGTAGGCGGTGAGAAAGACCACCGGAAGTTGCGGACGAAGGACTCGAACCTCCGTCAGGAGGTCCATCCCCCCCATTCCCGGCATCTTCATATCCGATATCATCACATCCAATTCTCGGGCCTTGATGATTTCGAGTGCCTCTTGAGCTCCGGTGGCCTTGAAAACCTGGAAGCCACCTGAAGAAAGCCGCGCCTCCAGCACCTCCAACACGTGATGGTCATCATCCACCACCAGTATGGATTGCAGCGGGTTAGATTCTTTGTCCCTTTCAAGCATTATCACGGGGTTGACACCTCTTTCTTCTTTTCTTTCATCTTTTGGTCGATCACTTCCAAGGATTTTATTTTATCCTTTAACGCCTGGATTTCTTTCTCCATTTCGCCCACATATACCGTATGGGTTTTCGAAAGTGTCTGGATTTCATTTTCCATGTGCTTCACCAGATTGTTCAGACGTTCAATTTCCATTTCTTTTTCCTTGATAATGGCCTCGCATTTTCCTGTTTTTCGAGGCACCGGTGTTTCGGCGATGTCTTTTTCTTTCGTCTTCACACGGAGTTCACTTCTTATAAGCGGCATCAACAAGCGAGGATCTTCATTGTTCGAATCACTCGGAACCTGATCACTCCAAGCTTGCCATAGGCGCAGTGCTTCCCGAATTTCACTCGGGGTTTCAGCCATGATTAAGTGGGCACATGCGCGGCCGTAAGATGCCCGTCGAGCAATTTTCTCATCCGCAGCACGCTCCAGCATTTCGAAACCTTCCAAGGCTTTTCTGAAGTCTCCGTCTTGAAGCGCCTGGTTTGCAATTTCCAGGGCGACCTGATCCGGATCCGGTATCATCGCGTCATTCACGGAGGGAGACTGCTCTGCACCCGTTATACAACCGAAGACCGGCATGAGCCCAATGATTATCAGCAGTATTGCCAAACTGCCTAACGCCGGTTGATATGTCTGTTTCAATTTCACGTTCCGTCGGTTCCGTCTCATCTACAGCGGGTTCTTGGGCAAGTGAAATATATCATGGGATGAGTGTACTGAAAAATTATTACAAAAGGCTAAATTGAAACATTTTTCCGAGCCGCGGGCAGCGTAAAGGCGAAGGTGCTTCCTTTCCCGATTTCACTCTCCACCCACAGTTTTCCGCCGTGGGCTTCCACAATTTGCTTGGTTATGTGAAGGCCCAATCCGACGCCATCCATATGACTTCTAACCCGTCGCGCTTGATAATACTTGTTGAATATGAGGGATTGTTCCTCCTCCTGGATTCCGGGGCCGTTGTCTGAAACAAGAAACCTTATGTCGGGTGCACGCTTGTCCGCGTCGATCCGAACGCTAACCGTGCTCCCGGGCGGAGAGAACTTGATGGCGTTGCCCAGAAGGTTCACAAAGACCTGTTGCAGATGCTCCGGATCTCCGCGCACCCGGGGGATCGTGTCGGGAATCTCTGTTTCGAGTTTTATGCGTTTGGCCTCAGCCGAGGAGATCAGACCGTCGATACACCGAAATACGAAGGCGGAGGTTTCTATGGAAAGCGGACGTATTTTGACGGCGCCGGATCCCAACCGCGAAACCTGCATAAGATGATTCAGTAATTTACCGATCCGCCCGATCTCCGAGCTTGCGATCTCAAGAAATTTCCTCTGCCGCTCATTGATAGGCCCCATAACCTCTTCGGCGATCATGTTCACCGATTCACGAATCGAAGTCAAGGGGGTTCTAATTTCATGGCTCAACATGGAGATAAAATCCGAGCGCATTTGTTCTTCCTGCTTCAACCGCATGGCCATCTCATTGAAGGCGCCGGCCAATTCCCCGAATTCATCTTGAGATCGGACTCGAATCGGTTCGCTGGACCGATCTTGAGAAATGGATCGGATTCCCCGCAGGAGTTCTTTGAGGGGTCGAAGTGTGGTGTAGGCCAAAAAGATGATTCCAAGCAGACCCACAAGGCTTGAGATCCCCAAGCCCAACAAGCCGTTGCGGGCAGACATTCGACCCCGGCGGTTCAGTTCCAGGGTTGCCAGATAGGCATCATACTCGTTTTCGGCCCGGGCGATGGTTATCCGCTCGATCCACTCATTAATTAAAGACTCGGGTATCCACGCCTCTTTAGAGGCTTGCGTTTCTCGCAGATCTCCCAGCTTTGAAGTTCGCTCCCGGTAGCTCTTGAAAAGATCCTTCCAATGGTCGGAGACGGATATTCCCTGCGCCTCCATGTTCAAGATCTTTACGAGATTGTCTTGGAATTCTTTTTGTGCCGAAGTGAAATAGTTTAGATAATCCTCCTTTCCCAGCAAATGGTACTTCTTGTCGTTTTCCTCCATACCGAGCAAATTCTCGATCATGTTTTTTGATGTAGAAGAAATTTCATTATTTTTGTTTACTATGCTTGCAGATATTTTTACGATTCGTTGAACGTCGATGTATAGAAGCAAAATCGTTCCGAAAAATATCAGTACAATAATAAAAAACCACACAAACAACTTATCCGTCATTCCATAGGTCGGCTTCATGCGTTCCCCGATGCCCGATATTTTGTGAGACCATCAAGATTCTTAAGCCAATAGGGTTTCAAAATCAAGTAAATCGTGTGAAGTTAGCGGTTTGAAACGGGAGGGTGGAGACCTTAGGGATCGCTTTTCCGCCGATCGGGGCTTTTAAAGCGCTGAATGGATACGATTCGCTTGGGTGCGTTGGATTCAGCGATGATGATGACGACCCGAACCCCTCGATTTTCGTGGTTGCGGGCACCGCCGACGGCACCCATCGACCCGAGAAAAGCGGACTGGATCATGTGTCGGTGAAGAAGCCCTATTCGGCCGAAGCCTGGACGGGTGTTTTCCGAAAGCATTATAGCCGGCGCCCAAACTCCAGGCTGTTTTTGTTGATGCTGGTGCGCATCTGCTGCTGGATCATCTCGTGGCCGGTGTCGGTGAATGGAAGATAAACCAAGGTCGAATCCATTATGTCAAAACTGACGTTGGGGAGATGGGGCAGCACATCCTTCTTGTTGAGTGTGGCGCCGGCCAGGATCATTTTCAGGCTCTGCACGGCCTCGCTTTGCGGCAGGGTGACGGGATAGAGGTTTTTCTTGGGAATCATCTCTTCAGGATGGAAATTATGCTGCGATACGGTGAATTGCCTCGAAAGATTCAGAAAGACTTTGGGCCGGATTTTGAAAGCGGGCACCCAGAAACGCATCTCCTGATTTTCCATTTCCCGTCTCACCACTCTGGGCTGATTGGTAAGCCGGATAAAATCGGCGAAACTATGAAGCGGCAGACCTTTGCCGCTTGCGGATATTTTCCAAAAGGGCAGATATACCGTGCTTCCTTCTGCCCCTGAAACCTTTGAGACACGGACACGATTGAATTTTCCTTCCAACGCTTCCCATGCCGTCTCACAGTTGCTGCAAATCAAGACCACACTGTCCCTTTCACCCTCGAGATTCCAACCGCACCGGGGGCACAAGGTGGCCAGGAAATTGACTTGCCACCGGAGATTGCTGTGGGTGGACTGCTGAATGATTTCCGCTGCTTCGGATATCTTCGCTATGGACCGGTTCAATACGCCGTCAAAAAGCTTATCCCCTTCCAGATAGAGCGGCAAATAAATCAGGCTCAATGTTTCCCCGATGTACGCGCGGTGAAAAAGCTGCCCGGATGCTTGCATCGACGACAGGTTTCCCGCTCTCCCCAAAATGTCGGTTGCCTTGTACGAAAACCTGAGAAAAGAACCCTGTGTCCTCGGGGTCACGAATTTCATTTTCATGGCCTGGGGTCTCACCCCCAGGGATACGGGAATTCCCTTCAGCGGCAGCCCTACATGCGTAATGTCCACGACACGGTGACCCACCGCGTTTCCCGCGCAGTAGTAAACATTGCCCTTAAAACGGAGGTAAGGTGCGTAGATGATTTCCCTGTGGTTGACCTTGTGGGGTAGCAGATAACGAAAATACCCGGAGGTGAATAGGAAGCTTTTCACGTGGCAATACGGGCAGCGCAGGAGGTGATCGGTTTCATCCAGCTCAATCGGCGCCCCGCACTGCGGACAATCCTGCTC
>Ga0180434_10005266_pt1 | contig 15304 bp, 11 predicted proteins | sample SS_ome_7_FD_132453 | JGI IMG/M metagenome (GOLD analysis project Ga0180434, IMG submission 132453) | Hypersaline lake sediment archaeal communities from the Salton Sea, California, USA - SS_1_D_2 metaG | ecosystem: Environmental > Aquatic > Non-marine Saline and Alkaline > Hypersaline >...
ACCTTGGTGATCGCTGCTGTTAATGTCGTCTTGCCGTGGTCTACGTGCCCTATCGTCCCTATGTTTAAATGCGGCTTCTTCCTCTCAAACTTTGCCTTCGCCATTGATTTACCTCCTAGTCTTTCTTTCTATCATGACTCATTTATAAATCAGTAAGATATCTTTCCTTCCATTCTCGCCACTATTTTTTCCATTACCGAAGGAGCTGTGGGCTTATACTCAGAAAATTCCATGGTAAAAAGCGCCCTCCCCTGAGTCAGAGTTCTCAGTTCCGTGGCATAGCCGAACATTTCTGACATGGGGACAAAAGCTCTTATTGTCTGAATTCCTTCACTTGACTCCATGCTCGCAATTTTGGCTCTTCTTGAATTAAGATCTCCTACCACGTCTCCTAAATATTCTTCCGGAGTGAGAACTTCCAAACTCATAATAGGTTCCAGCAGTGTAGGCTTCGCTCTTTTTGCGGCGTCCTTAAGAGCCTGTGATCCGGCAATTTTAAAAGCAATAGCGGTTGAATCTTCCTCGTGAAAAGAACCATCCATCAAAGCTGCTTTGATATTTGTCAAGGGAAAACCTGCCAGCACTCCGGCTTCCATGGCTTCTCTGATCCCGTCCTCAATAGGAGGAATAAACTCTTTAGGTATGATTCCTCCTTTGGTCTCATTTATAAATTCAAAATCTGTTTTTTCTTCATTGGGTTCAATTCTTATCTTACAATGACCGTACTGACCCCGTCCCCCACTTTGTCGGATGTATTTACCTTCACCCATGGCTTCTTGGGTAATAGTTTCTTTGTACGCCACCTGAGGATTTCCAAGATTGGCTTTTACTCCAAACTCTCTAGACATGCGTTCCATTAGAATTTCAAGATGCAGTTCCCCCATTCCATAAACCAGTGTTTGTCCTGTCATCGGGTCTTTTTTTATTTTGAAAGTGGGGTCTTCTTTAGCCAGTTTATGCAGAGATTCGCTTAATTTAAGATGCTCGCTTCTCGACTTTGGCTCGATAAATGCTGATACTACAGGTTCTGGGAATTCTATAGAAGAAAACAAAATAGGTCTGTTTCTTACACTCAGAGTGTCTCCGGTTGAAATGACTTTGGTAGAAGTTAAGGCTGCTATATCACCGGTAAAAACTTCTTCAATATCTTTTCTCTTATTAGAATGCATCTCTAACAAACGATTTATCCGTTCTTCCTGCTCCCTTGAGCAGTTATATACTGAGGATCCTATTTTGGCTTTTCCTGAATATACTCTGAAAAAAGCCAATGTCCCTGCATAGGGATCATTAGTTACTTTAAAGACAAAAGCAGAGAAAGGCTCCTCGTCCAAAGGCTTTCTCTCTTCAACAGATTTGGTCTTTGGATGGTATCCTGTTACAGGAGGGACATCAGCAGGAGAAGGCAAATAATCCACAATAGCATCTAACAGAGGATGTACTCCTTTATTTTTAAATGAAGAACCAAAAAGAACAGGGACTATCTGAAGAGAAAGAGTTCCTCTCCGGATCGCTTTGACAATCTCATCTGGAGAAACATCTTTCCCTTCAAGATATTTCTCCATGATGGAATCATCTACATCACTTAGATTCTCAAGCATTTCCATTCTTTTTTTCTCTGCTTCTTCTTTATGTTTTTCAGGAATCTCTTTCACTTTAAATTTCACTCCGAGCATGTCCTCACCATATTTAATTTCTTTCATATGAATCAAATCGATAACACCTTGAAATTCGTCTTCTATACCTGATGGCATCTGAACAATCAAAGGAGATATGTTAAACCTCTCCTTTATCTGCTCGATTGCTCTTGTAGGATTAACTCCAATTCTATCCATTTTGTTTATATACACTATTCGGGGTATCTTATAATGGTCTGCCTGCCTCCAAACAGTCTCGGATTGAGCTTCCACTCCTCCTACCCCACAAAGAATGACGATAGCTCCATCCAAAACTCTGAGGGAACGTTCAACCTCTACCGTAAAATCCACATGCCCAGGAGTATCAATAATATTTATCCTGCAGTTTTTCCACCTGCATGTGGTTGCTGCAGATGTAATGGTTATTCCTCGTTCCTGCTCCTGAGCCATCCAGTCCATAACCGCTGTTCCTTCATCGACTTCTCCCATCTTATGGGTGATGCCGGTATAGAACAGGATACGCTCTGTCGTGGTAGTCTTCCCCGCATCGATATGGGCCATTATCCCAATATTTCTGACTTTCTCTATTGGATCTCTTCTCTTCAAATTTGAGCTCCATTTTACCTTTCTTAAATATCCTTAATACGAATAAGACTACCATTTATAATGAGCAAAAGCTCTGTTCGCTTTTGCCATTCTGTGGGTATCTTCTCTTTTTTTGATGGCTCCACCTTTACCATCAGCTGCTTCCAAGATTTCTGCAGACAGTTTGTCCACAAAACTTTTTCCAGGCCTCTGCTTTGAATAACTGAGAAGCCATCTTATAGCTAATGAAAGACCTCTCTTCTCTTCGACTTCCACAGGCACTTGATAAGTGGCTCCTCCGACTCTTCTGGATTTTGTCTCTAAAAGAGGCTTTACATTATTAATGGCTTGTTCAAAAACCTTTAAAGGATCTTCTTTTTTTCTTTTCTTTACTTTTTCCAGGGACTCGTAGACTATCTTTGAAGCCGTGCTTTTTTTTCCGTGGTTCATCACTCCGTTGATAAGTTGAGAAACAAGAGTACTGTTATAGAATTGATCCTTTGTTTTTTCTCTTTTTTTAACTTTGCCTTTTCTCGGCATTCTTAACTCCTCTATCCACCGCCTTTTTTCTGCTTGGGTTTCTTCGCTCCATACTTTGAGCGTCCCTGGCTTCTGTCCTGAACTCCTTCACAATCAAGAGTCCCCCTGATCACATGATAACGGACTCCGGGTAAATCCTTGACCCGGCCTCCTCTAATAACAACAATAGAGTGTTCCTGTAAGTTATGACCTATGCCTGGAATATATCCTGTAACTTCTTTGTTGTTGGTCAGTCTGATTCTAGCTACTTTCCTCATAGCAGAGTTGGGTTTCTTTGGAGTGGTGGTAAAAACTCTGGTGCATACTCCCCTCTTTTGGGGGCACTTCTCTAGAGCTGGAGATTTAGTCTTGCTTTTTTTGCTCCTTCGTCCTTTTCTCACTAACTGATTTACTGTTGGCAATAGATTGCTCCTTTTAAAATTAATATGTTAGTTGTTATTAAATTTGGCTAAAATCCGCCAAAATGAATGTTCGGATGATAGCAAACCTCGCCTGTTATGTCAAGGTTTTTAAAATATTTAGGGAGATTTTTACTGGCTGATTTGAAGGTCGACTTCTTCTTCCTTTTTCTCCTCTTTTTCTTCCACTAATTCTATACGCTGATGAGTTTTATAGCCAGTGCCAGCAGGAATCAATCTTCCCATAATTATATTTTCTTTAAGCCGACGTAAATGATCGACTTTTCCATAAAGGCTTGCTTCTGTTAACACGCGGGTGGTTTCCTGAAAGGAAGCCGCGGCAATAAAACTACTCGTACTCAACGCGCTTTTGGTTATCCCAAGGAGTAACGGCCGTGCTTTAGCGGGTTTGCCCCCTTTTTCTATGACCTTTCTATTTTCTTCTTGGAAAACAAACTTATCAACTTTTTCATCAATAATAAAATCAGTATCTCCCACTTCCTCTACTTTTACCCATCGCAACATTTGCCTAATGACGATTTCCATATGCTTATCATTGATAGAGACACCTTGGAGCCTGTAAACCCCCTGGACCTCTCTTAATAAATACTCTGCAAGTTCTTTTTCTCCCAATACCCGGAGAATATCATGTGGATTCACTGATCCGTCCATCAACGGAGTCCCTGCTTTGACCCTCTCTTTTTCCCCTACAATCACATGAGCCTCTTTGGGAATAAAATACTCTTTCTCTCCTCCACGTTCATTTTCAACAATAATCTTCCGATTTCCTCTGACTAAACCTCCATAGCCAACCACTCCATCTATTTCAGATATGGTGGCAGGTGACTTTGGCTTTCTTGCTTCAAACAGCTCTTCAGCCCTTGGTAATCCTCCCGTAATATCTTTGGTCCTGGTGGCTTCCCTTGGAATTTTTGCCAGCGCGTCACCAGCAAAAACTTTATCATTATCCTTAATTTCAAGATTAGCTCCAGAAGGCAGAAAATACTTCTTCAATGTCACTGGCTTGCCTTTGTCGTCTTTCTTCTTTTCATCTAAGATCATGATCTGGGGCTGCATCCTGTCATCTTTGGGGTCTGTTATCACCTGAGTGATCAAACCCGTGAATTCATCTTGAATTTCTTCCATGGTTAATCCCAGAACAACATCATGAAAATGTACCTGACCTGTCTCCTCGCTTATGATGTAAGTATTAAAAGGATCCCATTCAGCAAACTGTTGTCTTTCTTTGACTTCCTCTCCATCTTTTATCAGGATTTGTGCTCCATAAGGAACCTGGTAATGTTCTATTTCTCGAGCCCTGTGGTCAAGGATAGCGATCCGAGCGTTCCGGTTGACCACAATGATCTTTCCTTCTTTATTGATGACAAACTTTAGATTGTCAAACTTAATGATTCCGTCATTTTTTGCCTCAAGTTTTGACTTCTCGGCTCCTCCCATGGCGATTCCACCTATGTGAAATGTTCTCATGGTCAATTGGGTGCCGGGCTCTCCGATAGATTGAGCTGCCTGAACACCCGCTGCTTCTCCCAGTTCAACAAGATTTCCCGTAGCCATATCGCGGCCATAACAAAGCTGGCAAACGCCTCTTTTTGACTCACAAGTCAAAACAGAACGAATTTTTATCTGCTCAATTCCAAGACCTTCCAGCCTCTGAGCAATATCTTCTGTAATTTCCTCATTGATATCAACAATCACCTCATTCGTATCCGGATGGATTACTTTTTCTAAAGAAATCCTTCCTATGACCCGATCCACAAAAGGCTCAATAAGCTCCCCGTTTTCAACAATAGCTGAGACCTGAACTCCCTTTAGCGTTCCACAGTCATGCTCATCCACGATCACTTCCTGTGAGACGTCAACGAGTTTTCTGGTTAAATAGCCTGAATTCGCTGTTTTTAGAGCCGTATCAGCCAAACCTTTCCGGGCTCCATGAGTAGAAATAAAATACTGCAGCACATTCAAACCTTCTCTCAAATTAGCAATAATGGGAGTTTCTATGATTTCTCCCGAAGGTTTACTCATGAGACCGCGCATTCCAGCGAGCTGACGGATCTGCTGTTTGTTTCCTCTCGAACCTGAATCAGCCATCACAAACAATGGATTTAATTCATTGCTTTCAAAACTGATCTTTTGCATGTCTTCAATCATAACCTGAGAAATTTTATCTGTCACTGATCCCCAGACTCCTACCACTCTATTAAATCTTTCTCTAGCTGAAATGATCCCCTCTTGGTAAAGACCCTCGATTTTTTGTACTTCTTTTTGAGCCTTATCAACCAATTTGGGCTTTTCAGGAGGAGTGAAAAAATCGTCTATTCCTAAGGAAAAACCTGCGCTGCTGGCATATTTAAATCCGATCTCTTTCATCTCATCTAAGACTTTAATAGTGACTTCCCGGCCCAATTTCAGATAAGTATAATAAATAAGGTTCTGAAGTCCTTTCTTTTTTAACTTTCCGTTCACAAATGGAATCTCATCAGGAAACATCTCATTAAATATGATCCGGCCCGGAGTCGTTTCTATAAGTTCATTATTAATCTTTTTCACCGGACATGTGAGTACGGCTTGATCGTCATAATAAGTAGCCAAGTTCATAAAAAGCCCTTTCAGCTTAACTTTTATTTGAGCATGAAGATTTATCTGCTGATTTTCAAATGCGCTCAGGGCTTCCTCTTTGGACGCAAACATCCTGCCTTCGCCTTTCTGGTCTTTCTGGGGAATAGTCAAATAATAAGCCCCCAAAACCATATCTTGGCTTGGGATGGCCAAAGGACGGCCATGAGCTGGAGATAAAATATTCCTGGTGGAAAGCATGAGATTCCGAGCTTCAACTTGAGCCTCCACAGAAAGGGGAACATGAACCGCCATCTGGTCTCCATCAAAATCAGCATTAAAAGCAGCACAGACTAAAGGATGTATCTGAATGGCTTTTCCCTCCACTAAAATAGGCTGGAATGCCTGTATTCCAAGCCGATGAAGGGTAGGTGCGCGATTAAGAAGGATAGGATGTTCTTTCACGACTTCTTCCAGATAATCCCATACTTCAGGCCTTTCCTGTTCATGCCATTCCCTGGCGACCTTGACACTGGGGACCAGGCCTTCTTTTTCTAATTTATGAAAAATAAACGGCTTAAAAAGCTCTAAGGCCATTTTTTTGGGCAGACCACACTGATGGAGTTTGAGTTCTGGTCCCACCACAATCACAGACCTCCCCGAATAGTCGACGCGTTTCCCAAGCAGGTTCTGTCGAAACCTTCCCTGTTTACCACGCAGAGATTCACTCAAAGATTTCAAAGGTCTTCTGTTGGGTCCCAAGTGAACTCTTCCTCTCCGTCCATTATCAAATAAAGCATCCACAGCTTCCTGTAGCATTCTTTTTTCGTTTCGGATGATCAGCTCCGGGGCCCTTAGTTCAATCAGCTTTTTCAACCGATTGTTTCTGTTTATCACTCTTCGATAAAGGTCATTAAGGTCAGAGGTAGCGAACCTTCCACCATCTAACCTGACCAAAGGTCTTAAATCAGGCGGAATGACAGGGATAACATCAAGTATCATCCATTCAGGTCGGTTTCCAGAATTCCTCAACGCTTTATAAACCCTAAGCCGTTTAGCGCATCGGAGTCTCCTCTGTTTTGAAGTCTCTGTCTTCATTTTTTTTCTCAAATAACGGCTTTCTTTATCAATATCGATCCGTTCTAGAAGAGCCTTGATCGCCTCTGCCCCGATTGATGATTTAAATCTATCTCCATATTTTTCCTGTGCTTCTTTATACTCTTCTTCAGTTAATATTTGCCTTTCTTTAAGAGGGGTATCTTCAGGATCGATCACAATATAGGATTCAAAATAGAGGACTTTTTCCAGATCTTTTACTTTTAAATCCAGCAGTAATCCAATACGGCTGGGAAGACTTTTTGAAAACCATATATGAGCGACAGGGGAAGCCAGTTTGATATGGCCCATTCGCTCCCTTCTTACACTCGAACGAGTCACTTCAACCCCGCATCTCTCGCATATGATTCCCCTGTACTTCATACGTTTGTATTTCCCACAAAGACATTCATAGTCATTGATGGGTCCAAATATTTTGGCACAGAACAGTCCGTCTTTTTCGGGCTTAAAGGTTCTGTAATTTATAGTCTCAGGTTTGGTAACTTCTCCCCAAGACCAGCTAAGGATTTTTTCTGGAGAAGCAATACTTATCCTTACCTGATCAAAATCTACCTTAGGTTTTCCTCCCATAGAATGCCTTGCTTCCATTATTTCTCTCCTTTAAGGATTTTCGGAACATCAATGCCCCAAGGAAGAACTTCCTCCTCTTCTATCTTTTCCAGCTCAATATTCAAGCACAAACTCTGAAGCTCTCTGATCAAGACATTTACTGATTCAGGCAGACCTGCCTTAAAATCAAGGTCTCCTTTGACAATGGCTTCATATATTTTGGCTCTTCCTTCGACATCATCTGACTTTGCGGTCAATAACTCTTGAAGCGTGAAAGCCGCTCCATAAGCTTCCAAAGCCCAAACTTCCATTTCTCCAAATCGCTGCCCTCCAAATTGGGCCTTTCCTCCTAATGGCTGTTGGGTAATCAATGAATAAGGACCGGTTGAACGAGCATGAATTTTATCCTCCACCAGATGATATAATTTCATGATATACATATAACCCACGGTCACAACATTATCCAACAACTCTCCGGTTATTCCGTCATAAAGGGAAAATTTGCCGCTTTCTGGGAGATCGGCTTTCTTTAAAAGTTCTTTTATCTCTGTTTCAGAAATCCCATCAAATACAGGAGTCGAAACCCACATTCCAAGTTCAGAGGCGGCCAAACCAAGATGTGTTTCCAGTATTTGGCCTACATTCATCCTGGAAGGAACTCCCAAAGGATTCAATATCACTTCCACTGTCCTACCATCAGGTAAACGCGGCATATCTTCTTCAGATACTATCTTTGCGATGATTCCTTTATTTCCATGCCTTCCAGAAACCTTGTCCCCTACAGAAAGCTTTCTCTTCATGGCTATATAAACTTTTATGGTTTGTATGACTCCAGGGGCCAGTTCATCTCCTTTTTTCAGAGCATCACATTTTCCTTTGAATACAGATTTTAAAGCCTCTATCTGGCGGTTGGCTTTTTTCTTGACATCAGATATTTTCTTTTCATAGGTTTTTGCCACTTTAATCTTGGTTAAATCATCCAGGGTAATTCTTTTTAAAACAGCAGTGGTTAATTTATTTCCTCTTTTGACATGAGACCCACCAATTTTGACTCCTTTTTGTACCACAGCTCCCTTTAGAACTGATTTGATTTTTCTAAGCTTCTCTGCATTTAATATACGAATCTCGTCGTCGAGGTTTCTCTTCATCCTCTCAATTTCTTCTTTTTCGATCACTTTCGCCCTTTGTTCTTTTTCTGTCCCCCGCCTTGAAAATATTTTAACATCAATAACCGTTCCTTCTATTCCTGGCGAGCAATACAAAGATGCATCCTTCACATCCAAGGCTTTCTCTCCAAATATGGCTTTCAACAGTTTTTCTTCTGGAGATAATTGAGTTTCCCCTTTTGGAGCTACTTTTCCCACCAGGATATCCCCTGGTTTTACCTTTGCTCCTATCCTTACAATTCCATTCTCATCAAGATTACGAAGGACTTTCTCCGGAACATTGGGAATATCCCTTGTGATTTCTTCAGGACCCAGTTTGGTATCCCTGGCGTCAATGGTTTCCTCAGCAACATGCAAAGATGTAAATATATCTTCTTTTATTAATTTTTCACTGACAATGATAGCATCCTCGAAATTATACCCTCTCCATGGAATAAATGCGCAGAGCACATTTCTGCCCAAGGACAGCTCTCCTTTATCCGTACATGAACTGTCTGCCAGTATCTGACCCGCGACAACTCTGTCCCCTTTTCTTACAATGGGACGATGATTCAAACAGGTATTCTGATTGGTCCTCAGACTTTTTGTCAACAAATAAAGGTCTGTCCCCACATCATAGGTTTTCCCATTAGATGGCTCATCAATGAGAACCAATATTCTTTCAGCATCCACAAATTCAACTACTCCGGAACGCTGGCATATCACCACATCTCCAGATCCTTTGGCAACAAGATGCTCGATTCCTGTCCCCACTCTGGGTGCTTCTGGTTTCAGCAAAGGAACAGCCTGTCTCTGCATATTCGAGCCCATTAAAGCCCGGTTGGCGTCATCATGTTCCAAAAAAGGAATTAATGAAGTAGAGAGAGAGACCAATTGTTTGGGCGACACATCAATATAATCCACCTGTTCCTTGGGAACAAGCCGATACTCTCCCTTCTGCCTGACATTGATAAGGTCTTTTACGAGATTCCCCTTTTCATCAATAGGAGAATTAGCTTGGGCAATGATATAATTTTCTTCTTCCCATGCGGTGAGATAAAAACAGTAAGGTTCATAAGCAGGGAGATTCTTGTTTTTTCCTTTTTTGAGTCTTTTGATCTCTTTTTCCAGTTCATCTTTTCCTATGGTCTCGCCGATATTATAATGGCTGTCTCCAGGATTGACGATCTTATAATAATCAAGAACTCTTCCGTCCTTCACTTTTCTGTAAGGAGTTTCAATGAATCCAAACTCGTTCACTGTTGCGAAACAACTGAGAGATGAGATGAGTCCTATGTTAGGCCCCTCAGGAGTTTCAATAGGACATATTCTTCCATAATGAGAAGATTGTATATCTCTCACCTCAAAACCCGCGCGCTCCCTGCTCAATCCACCAGGTCCTAAAGCGCTCAGTCTGCGCTTGTGGGTGACTTCAGCAAGACTGTTTATCTGATCCATAAATTGTGATAATTGAGAACTGCCAAAAAATTCTTTTAATGCAGCTATGACAGGTTTTGAATTAATAAGGTCTTGAGGCATAGCTGACGCTAAATCTGTAGCCACAGTCATCTTCTCTCTAATGGTCCTTTCCATTCGTGTCAATCCTATTCGGAATGCGTTCTCTACTAGTTCCCCTACGGAACGAACACGACGATTTCCTAAATGATCAATATTATCAACCTCTCCTTCTCCCATACGTAGTTTCAGCAAATGTTTTATGACCTCCACAAAATCCAGAGGGGACAAAGTTTTCTCATCAAGAGACTTATCAAGACCTAATTTGATATTCATTTTAAGCCGGCCGATACGAGAAAAATTATACTTCTGAGGATTAAAGAAAAGATTGTGAAAAAGGTTTTGAGCGCTCTCCATAGTATGGGGCTCACCCGGTCTTAATTTTTTATAAATTTCGTCCAGAGCTTGGTTGGTGTCCTTCTTTTTGTCTTTTTTTAATGTATTAGAAATAATCTTGCCAATTTTGCTCTTGGTGGGAAAAAAGATTTCAAAGTTCTTCCCATTTTCCATAAGCTGTTCAAATTGAGAATCTCCGATTTCCTCGTTGGATTTAACGATATTAGGTATGATGCTTATGGAATAAGCTCCCTTTAGCTGGGTTTTTGAAACAGGGATCATCTCTATGTCCCGGCTTTTCAGCTCCTTGTATAAATCTTTAGTCAACTTCTTTTTTGCCGGGGCAATGACTTTTCTGGTTTTGGAATCAGGATCTATAATATCTGCTGATAAAGTCCTGCCAATAAGGTCTTCAGTCAATTCCCAATAGAAACGTTCTCCCTTAGGAATAACCTTATATGTGCGATAAAAGAGCCGCAATATTTCTTCGTCTGAACCAAATCCTAAGGCCCTTAAAAACACACTGGCAGGGAATTTTTTCTTTCTGTCCAGCCGGGCATAAAGTACATTATTCTTACTGTATTCAAACTCTACCCATGCTCCTCTATAGGGGATGACTTTTCCGACAAAAAAATCTTTTTTTCTTTTGTCGGGTCTGAAAAACACGCCAGGTGATCTCTGAAGCTGACTGACAATGACTCTTTCGATTCCATTAAAAATAAAGGTTCCTTTATCTGTCATAAGGGGGATATCACCAAAATAGGATTCCTGTTCTTTGATGTGCTTTAACCGCTTGGCTTTTGTTTCAGGGTCTTTTTCCCAAGAAATCAGTCTTATTTTTATCCGAAGAGGAATACTATAGGTGTATCCTTTTTGAAGACATTCATTAGGACTGTATTTCATTTTAAGTCTTACTCTGTCCCCACAATGGTCACATATAGGAAGTTCAATTTTCCCAACAGTCCCGCAGAAAGGACAGATTTCCTTTTCTGTTAATTCTATATCCGCCGGTAATAAAGTACCGCAGGATGTGCACTTTCGGCGTGCGTTTTCCACTCCTTTAAGCTTACCGCACTTACATTCCCAGTCTCCCAGTGAATAACTCACAAACTCTAACTGGGTTGTTTCTTTAAAATCAGAAATAGGAAAAATGTCCTTGAAAGCACCCTGCAGGCCAGTGTCTTCTCTTTCTTCTGGAAGAAGTTCCATCTGTAAAAATTTTGCATAGGACTTTTTCTGTATAGCCAGCATGTCTGGTATAGGAAAAGTTCCTTTGATTTTTGAGAAATCAACCCTTTCCCGATAAATATTTTTTAATTCTATGTGCATAATGTTTTCTCTCAAAAGAGATTTGTTATGTTTCTAAAAATCTTTTCATTCGATCAAATATTTCTTCTTCATATAAATAATTAATGAAGTATCATACAGATTCATATAAATAATTAATGAAGTATCATACAGAGTTTATTCCAATTCTATAACAGCACCCACTTCTTCGAATTTTTTCTTCATCTCTTCAGCTTCTTCTTTAGAAACCCCTTCTTTTACTGGTTTGGGAGCGTTATCTACCAGATCTTTTGCTTCTTTTAATCCGAGGTTGGTTACTTCTCTCACTGTTTTGATCACGTTGATTTTTTTGTCACCGATTTCTTTCAAAACAACATTAAATTCAGTCTTTTCTTCTTCAGCTGGAGCTTCTCCTCCTGCCTGAGCTCCTGCCGCAGCCACAGGAACTGCTGCAGCTGATGCGCTGACATCATATCTTTCTTCAAACTCTTTGATATAATCAGCAAGCTCTAGAACAGTAAGGTTATCCAAATGTTCAAAAAACTGCTCCTTGGTCAACTTTGATTTTTCCGCTTTCTTAGCGGTTGTCTTTTTGGTTGTCTCCTTTTTTTTATTTGTTTTGGTCTTACTAGTCTTTGTGGAACCACTAGATTTTTTAGTCTGTGCTTTAGCCATTTTTACCTCCAACTCTATTTATTTGATTTTAATTGACTCAACATGCTGCCTAGACTACTAAACGGGGCCTGCCAAGTCCTTAAAAATTTCATTAATGGGGCTGCCATCAAATACCCGATTTTTGCCATAAGTTCATCACGGGACCCTAGACCAGCGATTTCCTTAAACCGATCACTCTCTACAAGCTGCCCCTCTACTATCCCTGCTTTGACACCTAATATTTTATGAGTATCAATAAAATCGTCCAAAATACGAGCCAAACTCACAGGATTATCCACGGTAAAAGCTATGGCTGTAGGGCCTCTGAACTTTTCTTTAAACTCTTCGGGTATATCATTTTTTAAAGCTTTTAGCGCCAACCGATTTTTTATGACCTTAATGGAACAATTGTTTTCTCTCAGTTTTGTTCTTAGCTCAATTGATTTAGAAACCGGAATATTAATATAATCCACCAAAAAAAACGTCTGGTTGTTTTTAAAATCTTCTCGGATTTCCTTAGCTCTTTTTTCCTTTATTTCACGGTTCAAACTCAATTCAATATCTCCTATTTATCAAAAAGGCTTTCAGATATTCTTATGGAAGGCCCCATAGTTGATGAAATATAGATGCTTTTTATATACTTCCCTTTACTTGCCGCTGGTTTGGCTTGAAGAATAGCTTGGATAAAAGCTTCTATATTTTCCTTTAGTTTCTTTTCAGAAAATGAAACCTTTCCCACGGGTGAATGAATGATCGAAGTCTTATCCACCCGAAATTCCACTTTTCCCTTCTTTATCTCTTTAACCGCTTTCTCTATGTCAAAAGTCACTGTTCCGGATTTTGGATTGGGCATCAGTCCTTTAGGTCCCAGCACTCTCCCGAGTTTTCCGACTCCCTTCATCATATCAGGTGTAGCAACCACAGCATCAAAATCAATCCATCCTTTTGATATCTTCTCAATAAGGTCTTCTCCGCCCACATAATCAGCCCCAGCTTCTTCTGCCTCTTTTATTTTTTCTCCAGAAGCAATAACGCATACTTTTTGGCTTTTTCCGATTCCATGGGGAAGCACTAGTGTTCCCCTTACCATCTGATCCGAATGTTTTGGATTAACCCCGAGAGCCATAGAGATATCCACAGATTCATCAAAATTCACATAACTTCCTTCTTTGAGGAGGCTGATCGCTTCGTCCAGAGGATACTCCTCTTTTTTGATGATTTCTCTTGCCTTAACGTATTTCTTTCCTCTCTTAGCCACTTATTATCTCCAATCCCATGTTTTTTGCAGTTCCTTCAATGATTTTGACTGCAGCATCTATGTCATAAGCATTTAAATCAGCCATTTTTTGTTTGGCTATCTCCTCCAATTGAGCCCGGGTAACTTTGCCTACTTTTTCTTTATTTGGTTCTCCTGAGCCCTTAGCTATCCCAGCAACTTTTTTCAATAAAAAAGCTGCTGGAGGAGACTTAACAATAAAACTAAAGCTCCTATCTTTATAAACAGAAATAACCACAGGAACAATAGAACCGGGTTCCATCTTTCCTGTTTGCTCATTAAATTTGCGCACAAAATCCATTATGGGTACATTGTGCTGGCCAAGAGCTGGCCCCACAGGAGGTGCAGGGCTTGCTTGGCCTGCTGGTATCTGAAGCTTAATTTCTGTTACAAGTTCTTTCTTTGCCATATTGCCTCCTATATTTTTTCAACCTGTAAGAATTCCAGCTCAACTGGAGTTGAGCGGCCAAATATAGTCACCATCACCTTTAGGGTGTCTCTTTCATGATTGACTTCTTCAACAATTCCGTTGAAATTGTAAAAAGGACCGTCAATAATCCTTACAGCCTCGCCCTTTTCAAAAGTATGTTTGGGCTTTGGTTTTTCAGAAGTGCTTTCCATATGTTCCACAATCTGGCTCACTTCTTTCTTGCTTAAAGGGGAAGGTTTTTTCCCTGAACCTACAAAACCTGTAACTTTAGGTGTGTTTCGAATAATCAACCAATTTTCATCACTCATTTCCATTTCAATCAAGATATATCCTGGATAGGACCTTTTTGTAGAAACGACTTTTTTCCCGTCTTTTATTTCGACCACACCTTCTGTGGGGATAATGATCTCTCCTATCTGATCCTTAATCTTATGTTCTGCCGCTCTTTGTTGTATAGATTCAGCAACAAATTTTTCAAATCCTGAATACGTATGTACAACGTACCAATTTTTTGCCATTTTTATCTCTTCTTTGTTTTATAAAAACAGTGACTGTATATTTTTTATGACATATGAAAAAATAATGTCCATGAAGTAGAGGTAAAAACCAAAAAAGATAGTGGCTATAATCACAACAATAGTAGTGCTGTATATTTCATTTCGGGAAGGCCAAGTCACCTTCTTCATTTCTGCTCTTACCTCTTTAAGAAAAGGGATGAGGCGCTTATACCACTTGTTTTTTTTAGTCATTTGATTCACTTAATACAAAAATAAGTTTTTTAAATTTCTTTTCATCCATAATCTCTTATTCCCAAGGTCTCAATGGCAGGTGAGGCAGGACTCGAACCCGCAACCCTCGGTTTTGGAGACCGATGCTCTAGCCGATTGAGCTACTCACCTGTTTCCTAAATGGTATTTCCTTCGGTCTCGAGAACAGATATCTTCCAAAATATCTATTTATTTCACCTCTTTATGAACGGTATGTTTTCTGTCAAACTTACAGTACTTTTTTATTTTGATTTTATCTTTGTTTTTCTTTTTATTTCTGGTAGTGGTGTAATTTCTCCTACCGCATTCCGTACACTCGAGTGTGACAATATCTCTCATCTTAATAAATCCTTAATAATATCAGACTAAATGGACTACTCGATGATATCTGTGACAGTACCAGCTCCCACAGTCCGGCTTCCTTCTCTTATGGCGAATCTCTGTCCTTTTTCCATGGCTACATTGGTGATCAGCTCTATCTCCAGGCCCACATTATCT
>Ga0180434_10005267_pt1 | contig 15303 bp, 23 predicted proteins | sample SS_ome_7_FD_132453 | JGI IMG/M metagenome (GOLD analysis project Ga0180434, IMG submission 132453) | Hypersaline lake sediment archaeal communities from the Salton Sea, California, USA - SS_1_D_2 metaG | ecosystem: Environmental > Aquatic > Non-marine Saline and Alkaline > Hypersaline >...
GCTTTTTCAAAAAGTTCGAAATCGTTTTCCTTTATTGCATAAAAAAGATTTTTGTTAAGCTCGGCCTCTAGGAATTCCACTACCTTGGTATAATCCTGTAATCTTGCGCAGTCTATAGCCCTCATTCCTACTCCGTTTCTGGAGGCCGGCTCCGCACCCCGTTTGACCAGTGCTCTCACTTCCCCCAGCGCGCCTTTGTTTGCCGCGGTGATCAATGCCCTGTTCAACTTGTTTTCTGGATGCATTTTCTCAAGCAGGGGTTCGTCAAACCGCCCTACATGGCTTTCCATACGCTTTATCTCGGATGCTATGTCCCTAGGTATCCTTACCAATCTTCGCATGGTTATCACTTGCTAAGTGTCGTGTTGATAATGGTTTAAAAAGGTTATTCCATCGCACCATTTTCCTTGAGGAATTTCACCATCTCTTCATTCCCCTTTTCTTTCGCATGATCTATTGCGCCTTTGTCGTTTTCATCTATTGCATTAACATCCGCCCCCTTTTCAACAAGCAGTTCCGCAATATCCGTTTCCTCGTTCCTTGCCGCAACCATAAGCGGTGTTATTCCATCTTCATCTGGAGCATCAAAATCTGCTCCAGCATCCATAAGCATTTCCAATATTTCGTAGTTTTCATTTTCCACTGCGTAGAATACAGCATTCCTGCCTTTTACATCTACATCGTTCACATCCGCTTTTTTTTCAATCAGCAGATCTGCAATGTCCATCTGGTTGTGCTTAACCGCGAGCATTAGAGTAGTAACTCCCTTGGAATCTGCACTTTCCGGAGTTGCACCATTATCGATAAGAAACTCAACCATGTCGTAATTCCCGTTTTTCACCGCATAATCAAGAGTGCTGGTGCCGTAATCGTCGGACACGTTTATTTCCGCTCCTTTTTCAACCAGAAGTTCCACTGTTTCCGTTTCATTGTATGATATCGCCAGCATCAGCGCGGTTATCCCGTCCTTGTCGGCGGAATTTACATCGGCACCCTTTCCAGCGAGGAATTCAACAGCTTCAGGATTTCCGCATTCTACGAATCTCATCAGGGCGCTGTATCCTATTTCGTCCCTGGCGTCTATTTCCGCTATCTCTGCCAGTATTTTTACCTGTTCAAAATCGTCAACATAAGCAGCTTCGAGCATTTTCTCGTTCTTTGCTTTTTTATCCACCACAACCAGCGCCGGAGGTGGAGCAGCCATGTCAGTGCCGGCAATGCCTTCGGAAGGCGGTTTGTGCTTTCCATTCACCGGCGGAAGGCTGCCTCTCTTTTTTCCCTTTTCCACTCTCTCCTCTTTTTCAGCTTGACCCCTTCTCATGTTACAATAAATAATAAAAAGAGTTTAAAAGGGTTTCACTTTTTCTTCTCTTCTTCCATGATCGCCCTTGCATCCCTTGCTATTTTCTTTACGTCTCTCCTGAGTTCGTTGAATTTGTAGAGAACTATTACCATCGAAAGCCCGAGGACTATGCTTATGAATATCAGGAATTCGAATGATATGCTCGTGGTGTCGTTTATTACAAAATAGTCGTATATCGCTTCGGCCCATAATGCTCCTATTACAGCAAACACGATGCCTAAGAAGAACAGTTCGTATGAATAAAGAGCATCGCTTCTCTTCTCGTGCCTTTTCCAGAGGTCTTCCGCCATCTCCCTGCGCGTTTTCTCATGTTTTTCTTTTTTCTTTTTGGGCTTCTTTTTCGCTGCTGCCATGAGTTACACTAACACCTGATATTTTAAAATAATTTCTTTATTTGCATTCCAAACTATCCCAGTCGCACGTCCACTGTTCGTAGCACCCGTAAATGTCGTTTTCATAAGGGCAGCACGGCTCGTTTTCCCATCCGCAGTATTCCTCGATAAAGAAATTCTGCGTAACTATGATTGCATGGTCGTTTCTGTATTCTATTCCAAGTCCCATGTGCGTATATCTTTCATCAAGGACGTTCTCCCTGTGCGTAGGACTGTCCATCCACCCGTCAACGATGATTCTTGCTATTTCCTCTTCCGAGTAATATCCTGCGGGTGCTCCGGAATCGTAATATGAAGGAGAATCCCATGCAAGGAAGAGATTTTCCCCTGTCGAATCGGTTATGTTGAACTGTTCAACTCTCTTGTCAAGCGCTCCGCATTCTTCAGTATGATGGTCGTAGACATTATGCTCAACAAGGCATTCGCTCTGCCACTGGGCCATTTCTTCAAGCGTTCCGTCGTATTCCAGAGGTTCAAGCCTATGCCCCGCCCTCTCGTCGTTAGTGTATTTGAAAACAAGCTCCTCGACTTTGCTCAGGTCGGGTGGTGTTTCCTTAGTCTGGATTTCGGTTTGTACGCATCCGAAGAGCAGAATTGCAGCTATTAAGATGATTACGAGTGGTTTTTGCATGAGGATACTTTGTGGATGGAGGGTTTTAAGGGGTTAGTGAGGTTGAAGACCAAAAATTTAAAATGAAGAATATATAAAAACACTTTTTTCTGTGTTAAAACACAACATTTATAAAAATGACTGTATAAAATTATACTTGGTGGGATTACATGTCCAAGACTATGAAAAGAAAAACGGATGGAAATACCAGAGATGGAAATAAACCGGGTACTTCTGCTTTTAAAACTGGAAAAGGATCGTCTTCTTCTATAATGCCATCATCAAGAATAGCAGTTAAAACTTCCTTTTCAACAGTGGAAAGAGCTCAAATGTTATACACTCATCTTTTTGGAGACTTTGAAAAAGACGAATATGGTGATAAAAGTTTTATGGAACTTTCAGGAGTTAATCCTCAAGAAATTAAAAACTTAGTTACTGCTGTTTTGGAATATAGGTTGGAAGGTAAGGGAGATTTGAACTCTTTAATTAAGAAGTCCTCAGATTTGGCCAATAAATTTGAAGGTAGTGAAAGGCTTACAATGATGGTGGGTCGTTTATTGAATGATTTAGTGGGATGGAATGAAGAAACATTAACGAAACAAATTAATTATCTGGAAGAACTTCACATAAAACTAGAGGAAGAAATCATTAATGCACAGAAACTTAGAGAAATATGTATTTTGAATTATGTAAATGACTTAAAAAGTGATGAAGTTTCTGAAAGAAAAATGGGAGCAATTCTTCTTGCTGCAGAAGCTGAAAAAGGCACTGATGTATCCTTTGCAATACCTGAACTTCATGAGTGTTTGAAAGATGAGAATAAAGATGTTGTGGCATATTCTATTGCGGCCTTGACATATCTTACTGAAAGAGGAGTTGATATAAAAAGAAGTGTCCCGAGGATAATGGAATTACTAAAAGACGATGACTCCATGGTTAGATGCAATAGTTGTGCTGCTCTGGCAAGAGTTGCAATGCAGAAAACGAATGTATCTTTGGTTGCTTCTGATCTTATCGATCTGCTGAAGGATGATTATGTCTTTACAAGAACGAATGCAGCCGGTGCTCTTAAAGAAATCGCCGGAATGGGAATAAATATAGATTACGCACTTCCGAATCTTGTAAATGCTATGGATGATATTGAAGATTCGGTAAGACGAAACTCTACAGGCGCGATATTGAATATTGCTCGCCAGGGAGTTGACATATCAATGGCCGTACCGCAACTTAAAAAGGCAATGAAGGACTACGATGACAAAGTCAGAATATTTGCTTCCCGTGCTCTTGCCGAAGCAACTTAAGCTGAGTGATATGAAAATAAGATACAGTGAAAAACCGAAGAATGAAAGAACTGACAAAAAGTCAGTCAAAAAACCTAAAATCCGATTTGCAACTTATATTTTGTCCTCTTGTTTTCTTCTCGGATGCGCTGTAGGACAAAAAGCCCCTACTGCTCCAGAAAATACCCCTGCGGTATCTTCTAAAACAACTTCTGAAGAAAAACGGGCAATAATTACAAAACGGATTGATGAAATAAATTATGAAAATTATGATAAGGAAATAAATCAGGCAGCATCATTTTTTGTTGAGATTTCTGATGGTAATGCAAAAGAATGGCTTGAGGAAATAATAAAATTGGCAGACGAAGATTTATCTGAAGACAAATCTGTTTTTTGGGATATTGTGAAACGCATGGTAGCTAGGCATTCAGAATCCGATCCCTCTGTTGCTGTTGATTTGGCGGATATCATGTGGCGGGATAATTATAGCAGTGAAGCCTGGATTGGCTACATGCTTGACTTGATAAACGAAATAGATTTTAAAACCCAGAAAAAAATACTAAAGGAAATTTTCACAAATGAATTAACTGACCATAGTTCGGTTCTCGGATTATTGATTCTTTACAACACTTCAAAGTCCAATATTTTATTTGCTGCGGTCGCCGATTACTGGCATATCAGAATAGATAATTATGAAGAAGAGACTTCAGGTCCATTCAATATATTGTACAATATTCCTGCTTTACTCAGTAATGTCAAGTTAAAAATAGAAAATCCATTCGAAAATGAAGAATTCATGAAAGATCTTGGCTGGTATGATGAAGAAAAAGGCGAACTTTCGGTAGTTGTTGATGACGAAATAAAACAAAATATTGCTTATGGACTAAGTCTTTTGTCAAAAGAAGATTTGATAAAAGTGCATGAAAAATTCAATATACTTTATTTTATCAGATATCCTCCATATATAATAAAAAATCTGGCAGAAACAGCGAATGGCAAGAAACTCGAGAAACCAATTGCATTAATCATCACTCCAAAAGCCGACCATAATGGTGCATTCTATCTTGATAATTCTCCTTTAAGGGGGAGCAAAGAAAGCGTATATGATTTTATTATATTCGAGGCTGGAACTGAGAAAGAAGCCTTTGATTTTATGTATGGATTTTCAGAAGAATATCCGCCTATAAATCTCTTAGCAATATTCGGTCATGGAGGCGACTATGTCGGTTATGGGGGCTGCAATGCAAAAATGGAATGTTCTGTTGCAGAATTTAGTGGGGCATATCTGGGCGGCCCTTCAGTAAAAGAAAAAAATAAAGCATATGTTTGGATGGATGATTATCTCTATATTGATACTTGGGATAAAACAGAACTCGAGAAACTGGCAAAAAAGCTTGAATTTACTGACGATGCAGTAATAGTCATCCATTCATGTATGGGTGGTGCGGACGAAGGTCTGGGACCCATGCTCCGCAAAATTTTCCAATTGCCGGTGTTGGATATAGAAAAAGACTATTCGAATCCAAATTTCACTTATGATGAAGAAGGAAAATTAAAATCAATGACTTATACTCCTTGATGCTTTATCTGCTTATCAGTACAAAAAATTTTGGCATTAAATTATCCGCATCGACTATCCCATCCTTTTTAAATATTTCTAACTAAAGATTTCATCCTGCATATTATAATCTATATTATATATGCTCAAAATGCACTTTGGAACACCTCGTCTCATTAACGGGATTCCAGGGGAAGAAGTTGAAGCCAACTCACACTCCAATCAACGAGGGGGCTTTGAAGAAAATACGAAGAGTCAATAAGAGGTAGTCATATGGCAGAAGATAAAGATTGCGGCGATAAGAAATGCTGGAAGCACGGCTCCACGAAAGTAAGGGGGGAAAGGCTTCTGGGCAAAGTCGTCAGCACCAAAGGAAAGAATACGGCAGTAATAGAGAGGGACATAACGAAAAAGCTCACAAAATACCAGAGATGGGCGAAGGAGAAATCAAGAATCTCGGCCCACAATCCCGCCTGCATAAATGCGGAAGTCGGGGACACCGTTGAAATCGGGGAGACCAGAAAGCTCAGCAAGACCAAGGCATGGACCGTGCTCGACATAATACTCAAAGGAGAAGAATAGGTGGGTTTGATGAAAGGACTTACAGGAAATGTTGTAAAGACAATTACTCTCGGAACAAAGCTTCCTTGCACTGACAACAGCGGTGCAAAGATAGTCGGCGTGGTGAGCTCAATCGGCTACAAGGGTAAAAGAGGAAGGCTTCCAAGGCTCGGGGTTGGAAACATAATTGTGGCTTCGGTGAAAAAAGGAAAGCCCGACATGGTAAAAAAAGTAGTAAAAGCGCTCATAGTAAGGCAGAAAAAGGAATACAGGAGGCCCAACGGAATGAGGGTTATGTTCGAGGACAACGCCGCAGTGGTCGTAACGGACGATTATCTGCCGGTAGGAACGGAAATCAAGGGCGTCGTCGCAAAGGAAATCGCGGAAAGGTTTCCCAAAGTGGCGGCAATATCTTCGGGGGTTGTTTGAAATGAAACCGGATACTGAAAGGAAAAAACATTACAAGGCAAAGCTCCACAGAAAAAGAAACGACCTTCATGTTCATTTGTCAAAAGAGCTGAGAAGCAAGATGAAGACAAAGAAGCGCTCCATCCTTGCGAGAACCGGGGATACCGTGAAGATACTGAGGGGTCCTGGAAAGGGAAAGGAAGCAAAAATTTCAAATGTAGACGTTACTGAAAGAAAAGTATTTGTCGACGGGATAACGGTAAGGAATGCAAAGGCAAAGGAGATACAGATTCCGCTTCAGCCGTCCAATCTCGTTCTGACCGGTCTTGAATCCACCAGGAAGAGGAAGGAATTGTTCTCTTCAGATGCCTTCAAGGCTCCTAAGATTGAGAAGAAAAAAGAAGAGAAGAAGGAAGAGAAGCCTGAAGCAAAGAAGGAAGAAAAGAAAGAGGCGCCCAAGCCTCCGAAGCCTGCAGAGACAAAGGTTCCTGCAGCGGTTAAAGGGTGATTCTAATGGGTAAGAGAGGAAGCACGAAACATATGAAAAGGATTGCAACGCCGAAAGCGGTCCCGGTTGCAAACAAGAAGGAATATACCTGGATAAAAAAGCCGATTGCAGGTCCGCATCCCAGGGATAAATGCATGGCGCTTGGAGTACTTCTCAGGGACGTGCTCAAAATTGCATCAACCACCAGGGAAGTCAGGAGAATTCTTGCTGCAAGGAAGGTAATGGTTGACGGAAGGGTAAGGGCCAGGGAGAAATTCCCTGTAGGGCTCATGGATATAATCTCATTGCCTGACGCCAAAAAACATTACCGGCTCGTTATTGACTGGAAGGGAAGACTGGTTCCCATGGAGATAGAAGAAAAGAAGACGGACTCCAAGATACTCAAGATAACCGGGAAGCACACCGCGCCGGGCGGCAAGACAATGCTCAATTTCCATGACGGAAGGAATATGTACGGCGACAACCACCTTAAAGTCGGTGACAGTGTAGTGCTGAAAATCCCCAAGCCCGAATTGGTGACCCATATGAAGCTTGAATCCGGTGCAAGATGCCTGATAAAGGAGGGAAAGCACGCGGGAAACATAGTAAAGCTCAGGGAAATACTCAAAAGGAAAGGGGGCAAGAGGCCCGAAGTAATGGTTGAAGGAGAGGACGGAAACTTTGAAACCGTTCTCGATTACCTGTTCGTGGTTGGAAACGAATTCGAGGTGAAGAAATGATTGACGAATCAATCATAAATCACCATTGTGAGGTGAAGAAATGACTGGCGATAATCCGATGAGGAAAATTTCGATAGAAAAAGTTACTGTCAATATCGGCACCGGACAGCCCGGAGAAATACTCGACAATGCGAAGCTTCTCCTTGAAAGGCTTACCGAAGGAAAGCCTATTATCACTGCGGCAAAAAACAGGGTCCCGTCATTCAAGCTGAGAAAAGGCCTTGAAATCGGAACTTCGGTTGTACTGAGGGGAAAGAAAGCAACCGATTTCCTGGAAAAAGCATTCGCGGCAAAGAGAAAGATGATAAAGGAAAAGAACTTCGACAGGGAGGGAAACTTCTCTTTCGGGGTTGCTGAATATATAGACTTCCCCGGGGCAAAATACGACCCGGCAATGGAGATGTACGGTTTTGACGTTTGCGTTACTCTGAAAAGGCCCGGGAAAAGGGTATCCAAAAGGAGGAACAAGAAAGCCAAGATTGGCAGGAAACACAGGATAACCAAGGAAGAGGCAATGGAATTTGCCAAATCCGAATTCGGAATTAAAATAGAATGATGGTGATTCTTTGGCTGAGAAGAAAAAAGAAAAGAAAGGAAAGACCAACGAAGAAATGTTCAAAGGCAAGAAAGGCAGGCTGTGCAAGAACTGCGGAGCAACCCGCGGTTTGATCAGGAAGTACAGCCTTTACATCTGCAGAAGATGTTTCCGGGAAATGGCTGAATCTATAGGATTCAGGAAATACGGTGGTTAATATGACAGATCATCTTGCAGACGCGCTTAACACGATGAAAACCCATGAAATGGTGGGGCAGGAAATATGCACTGTTGCATCAACAAAGCTTATTGAGGAAGTTCTCAAGCTCCTGAAAGAGCATGGGTATGTTAGGGAATACAAAAGAGTCGAAGAAGATGTCGGAGGACACTTCGAAGTGGAACTGGACGGAAGAATAAACGACTGCGGTGTCATCAAGCCAAGATTCCCCGTTAAAAGGGATGAATGGTCCAGACGGGAAGAGCAGTTTATTCCGGGAGTCGGTGTCGGGCTTCTTATAGTCTCAACATCGCATGGCGTAATGACCAACGTCGATGCTGAGGACAAGAAAATCGGCGGAAGACTCCTCGCATATATCTATTAGGTGTTTGAAATGGTCGAAATTCCGGAAGGAGTCACTGTGGAAGTAAAAGACAACGAAGTAACCGCGAAAGGTCCGAAAGGGGAAGTGAAAAGGAGATTTTCCAAGATAATAACCGTGGAGAAAAAGGACAACGAAGTAGTTGCAATGGGCAGTGAAAAAGAAAAGGCTTACCTGGGAACGGTGAACTCGCTCCTAAAAAGCATGTTCCATGGAGTAAATGAAGGATTTACAACCACCATGAAGGTTCTTCATGCGCATTTCCCGGTAACTCTTGAAGTTCAGGGAGACAAGGTGATTATCAAGAACTTCATCGGGGAAAAGCATCCTAGAAAGGCAAGGATAATGAACAATTCCAAGGTTGAAGTCAAGGGAGCAAACGTTACTGTTTCAGGGCCCGACAAGGAGGCGGTTGGCCAGACAATAGCCAACCTGAAAGCCGCAATGAAAATCAGGGAAAAGGACTGCAGAATTTTCCAGGACGGCATTTACGAAGCAGGGTGATTATCATGGCTGACAAAAAAGACAAGAAAAAAAGGCTGAAGAAAAAGAAAAAACCTTCATTCACTACCTTGAAAGCATCAGGACATCCGAAAAGGGTTACTGAAAGCTGGAGAAAACCTAGAGGAACTGCAAACAAGCAGAGAAGGAAAAGGGCATGGACTCCTGCACTGCCGAGCATAGGCTACAGGAATTCAAAGGAAACTAGAGGCCTGAGAATAGACGGAACCGAAGAAGTTCTTGTAAGAAGCCTCAGCGACCTGAATTCTCTGAAAGACAGGAAGAACATATGCATAAGAATCGGAGGCCAGGTCGGAAAGAAAAAGAGGATTACGATAAACGAGCAGGCAAAACAGTTCGGATTCAGGGTGCTCAACTTCAAAGAGGAAGCTCCTAAGAAAAAGGAGGAACCAAAGAAAGAAGAAGCTCCTAAGAAAGGGTGATTATGATGGCTGTTCATACCGTAAGAAGACTGGCTGCTGACCTGTTGAACGTTGGTGAAAACAGGATAAGAATCGACTCCGCATCAATCAGCGATGTAAAAAGCGCGATGACAAGGGCCGACGTGCAGGCGCTTATTGACAAGGGAGCGATAAAGGCGGCAAAGAAAAAAGGAAGGAAGAAGAACGTCAAAAAGAAAAGAAGAGGCAGAGGAAGCAGGAAAGGAGTAGGGGGAATATCCGACAAGGAAAAATGGATGATGAAAGTCAGGGCACAGAGAAAACTCCTCAGAAAGCTTCTCGAGCTCGGAGCTCTTGAAAAAGAAGACAAGAGAGCGGTTTACATGAGAATCAAGAGCGGAATTTTCAGGAGCAAGAAGGCGATGATTGCATACCTGAAAGAAAACGACTACGTAGATGAAAAGTTCGAGCTTCCGAAAGAGGAATACGTTCCAAAGAAAAAAAAGAAACCGGCTCCGAAAGCGAAGAAAGAAGCAAAAAAAGAAGAGCCGAAAAAAGAGGCTAAAAAGCCCGAAGAGAAAGGTGAGAAGAAATGACGAAGGCAAAAGGTCCGACTTATGAAGTTGCATTCAGGAGAAGAAAGGAAAAGAAGACCAACTTCAAGAAAAGGCTTGCCCTGGTAAAGAGCGAGAAGCCGAAGATGGTCGTAAGGAGGAGCAACAAGTACATCACGATTCAGTTTGTTGAATTCAAGCCCGCGGGAGATAAGACAATTTTCTCTCTAAGCGGAAACAAGCTTGAAAAACTGTACAAATGGCCCTCGAAAAGGAATGTATGGAGCGCATATCTTTCAGGACTCTATGCGGGAAAAGAGGCGTCAAAGAAAGGAGTTAAGGAATTCGTGCTTGACATCGGTATGAGGACCCCTTCGAAAGGTTCGGTCGTATTCGCTGCACTGCAGGGAGCGGTCGATGCAGGTCTGAAAACCAGTTACAATGAGGAGAAAGTTCCGAAGGACAAACTTTCGAATCCACCTGAAGCCGTTAAGGCGCTGTTTGAAGATACGAAGAAGAAAATACTTGCAGGGTGATATTTATGAGAAGAAGAGGAGGCGGAAGAAAAGGAGCGGAAAAACTCAAGCCCGTTGATAAGGAATCATGGGATCCCAGGACCATTCTGGGACAGAAAGTGAAATCAGGAGAGATCACCTCTTTTGATGAAATAGTTAACAGCGGAAAGCCGATACTGGAGCCTGAAATAGTGGACCTTCTGGTTCCTGACCTGGAATCGGACACTCTGGAAATAAGAACCACCCAGAGAGTTACCGACTCCGGTAAGAGAACCAAGTTCAGAATAGTAGTAGTCATCGGAGACAAGAAAGGACATGTAGGAGTCGGGGTAGGAAAGAGCGAGGAGCTCAAGCCTGCCATGGACTATGCTGTCAGGAATGCTAAAAAGAAAATAATTTCAGTGAAGAACGGATGCGGAAGCTGGGAGTGCAAGTGCGGACTCGAACATTCCGTCCCAAGAAAAATCGATGGAAAAGAGGGAAGCACGATAGTCACTTTAAAGCCCGCACCAAGGGGACTCGGACTTGCGGCAAACGACATCGTAAGGAAAGTTCTCGGAATGGCAGGAGTAAAGGACGTCTGGAGTTCAACAACCGGAGGTTCGAATACTTACAACATGGCACAGGCAACGATTAAGGCATTGGACAACCTTAATACGCTGAAGCCTGCACCGGAGTGATTTAGATGAAGATTGCAGTTATTCGTGTTCGTGGAATAAGAAAAGTGAAGCCGAAAATCAAGAAAACAATGGAATTGCTCAGGCTGAACAGGCCGAACCACTGCGTTATAGTGGATGACAGCAGGCCGAGCATGGGAATGCTGAAGACCGTAAACGATTACGTCGCATACGGTGAAATAGACGAGGAAACCCTTTTCAAACTGCTTTACAGGAAAGGAAAGAAAGGTTCCAAAAAACTCAGCAGCATAATCGAAAAGGACAAGATACAGGCTGAAGCAAAGGAAATAATCGGCGGGAAAAAGAAGGTCGCGGATGTTGCAGACCCTGTTTTCATGCTCCACCCCCCAAGGAAAGGATATAAAAATGCTAAGAAAGCATATCCGCTTGGAGCTCTGGGAAAGCATGACGACATAAACGCTTTACTCAGGAGGATGATGTAATGGTCAAAAGAAAAGACAGGAGAAACAGGAAGTTTCTCGGAACCAGGTCTCACGGCCAGGGTAATATCAAGACCAACAGGGGTAACGGTTCAAGAGGAGGAGTAGGAAAGGCAGGACTGGGAAAGCACAGGAAGAGCTGGGCAGAAGTATACGAGAAAAACTATTACGGACGCTCCGCGCACGGATTCGTAAACCCTGCAAAAAAACCTGGAATGAAGGTAACCAACCTTTATGACCTTAATCAGAAAGCATTACTCGGAAAGCTTGAGAAAAAGGGAGACAAGTACGTAGTCAGATTCAAGGGAAAAGTTCTCGGAACCGGAAAAATAACCGTTCCGCTGAGCATAACAGCAGTAGCATGGAGCAAGAAAACAGAAGAAAAAGTGAAAGCTGCCGGCGGAGAGATCGTGAAATCCGAAGCTAAATAAACGGTGGCGGAATGGGAATCTTCGACATAACTCATGCTCTCGCAAGCTTTCTTCCGGAAGTCAGCGCGCCAAAGATCCCTCCAACGGGAAAGGAAAGGCTGATGTGGACGGGAGTTGCGCTGGTATTGTTCTTCTTGATGTATAATACCATGTGTTTCGGTGTACAGCAACCCGAAAGCGCAGGACTTGATTTCCTTCAGACGATTACCGCTTCTAACATCGGAAGTCTTCTTACCGCAGGTATCGGTCCTATCGTGTTTGCGAGCATTTTCCTTCAGCTGTTCAACGGTGCAGGGCTTATCAATCTTAACATGAGGGACAAAAACGACAAGAAGAAATTCCTTGAAACCCAGAAAATACTTGCAATATGTCTTGCATTTATTACTGCGATAGTTTACGTAGTTACGTTCAGGGTAACCATAATCCCGTTATTCGAAGGTTTGGGGGAAGGCTATATAATGAATCCTGACGGAACCACTTCGCTTTATGCACCATTTACAATGGCTATGGTGATACTCCAGATTGCATTAGGTTCAATTATCATTCTTTATCTTGACGAAATCCTTACGAAATACGGAATAGGAAGCGGAATCAGCTTATTCATCGCTGCAGGTGTTTCATTCGCAATAATGACGGGCCTTATACAGCTTATAGTAGGATACAGCGGTATCCTGCAGCTAATGACTGAAGGCGGAGCGGAGGCGCTGCCAAATGCGCTGCTTGTGTTATCGCCGTTCCTGGCTACAGTGGTGGTGTTCCTCATAGTTGTATATTTCGAGGGAGTAAAGGTAGAGATACCCATAGCCTTCGAGCGTGTGAGGGGCCTGGTGCCGAAACTCCCCCTCAAATATTTCTATGTTTCGAACATCCCGGTTATCTTCGCTTCAGCTCTTATTATGAACATCTACCTGTTTTCGGGCATGCTAGCGGGAGCTGACCTTGATGTCGGCGGAATAAACGTGGTTGACATAATCGCTTCTGTAGATCCGAACGGACATCTTAACGACGGCCTGCTTTATCTTATGACCCCGCCAAGATTTTCGATGATTACCGACTGGGAATATTTCATTAATGCAACCACTCCCGTGTGGGGAATCCCCGAATGGTTCCACGCGATATTCTACGTCATAACATTAGCAATACTATCATTATTGTTCGGTCTTTTCTGGGTTGAAACTTCCAACATGGATGCAAAAAGTGTCGCGGCACAGCTTCAGAGCTCAGGACTGCAGATCCCAGGATTCAGAAGGGACCCTAGAATGCTTGAAAGCATACTGAACAAATACATTTTCCCGCTTACCGTTCTTGGTGCGTTGTCGGTAGGTATTCTTGCAGGAATGGCTGACCTTACTGGTGCGCTCGGAAGCGGAACGGGTATCCTGCTTACCGTAGGTATATTGTACAGGATGTATGAGCAGATGGAACAGCAGCAGATGTTCGACGTGTTCCCTGCATTGAAGTTCCTTACGAAATAATCTTAATGGCTGGCGCGGGGGAACCGCCGCAGACGGTGGGTCCCGTGCCTCCTTAGAAATCAGGCGAATATTCGAAAAAGCCGAAATGCATAGGGGTGTAATGAAATGATAATCGTAATGGGTTTGCCCGGTGCCGGAAAAAGCACTGTTCTCAAAGGAGTTAAGTCAGAGCACAAAATTCTGAATTACGGAGACCTGATGTTTGAAATTGAAAAAGAGAAGTACGGTATAAAGGACAGGGATGAAATGAGGAAGCTTCCCGTTGAAAAGCAGAAGGAAGTTCAGAAGCTTGTTTCTGAAAAACTTTCAAAGGAAACGGGAAAAGTAATCCTTGACACCCACTGCTCTGTAAATACTCCCGGAGGATATTACCCGGGTCTTCCTTTCGATTTTCTCAAAGGAATAAATGTAGATGCTCTTGTTCTTGTTACCGCAGACCCGGAAGAGGTTGCTAAAAGAAGGGCTGCAGACCCGTCAAGGAAAAGGGATGCGGACGACATTGCATTGCATGACAACCTTAACAAATCATTCCTTACCGCTTATTCTGCTTTTACGGGTGCTCCTGCGATAGTGATAATGAACAGGCAGGGAAAGCTTGAGGATGCTGTTGCAGAGCTTCAGAAAATCTGCGACATGTATTAGAGTTCCTCGTCTTCAAAGGAAAAAAGCCTGTTTATCGGGACTTTTACTATTTTTGATATTTTATATGCCAGCCTTAGCGAAGGATTATACTGCCCTTTTTCCAGGAACAATATGGTCTGCCTGGCTACTTCCACCTTTTCGGCAAGCTGCTCCTGCGTAAGACCGGCTTTCTCTCTTGCTTTTTTCAGGTTTGATATCATTTTTTGCCCTCTGCGTCAGGATTTCTTATCATAATCTCGAAAATTATCCTTGCGCTGAATACTGCAACTAAAATTATTATTCCTGCAGTAAGGGGGACAGTAAGCCACTCCGGTTCATATATCTTCGCCAGTAACCCTAGTACTATTGCACACCCAGTAGTTATCAATAACGCATACATGTTACTTTTTCCACTTACCCTTACCATCCGTTCGTCGTACATTACTCCCTTCTTTGCCTTGTTATCCAGCAAAACGATTATCAGCACCAAAAAACCCATTAATAGGGAAGTGTACCACGGCATTTTTCCAGGAACCAATAGGACTAGGGGGACGAATATCAACAAAGCAATTAATGCTACAATGTCCCTTAGTGTTTTGTATATACTCAATTTCATCACCAAGTTAGAAATATATAACGTTAGATTTATATAACATTATGTTTCTCGCATGAGTAACCTGTATTGATTAAAACATATCGCAATACATTCAAGTTCATGCTAGATATTCATACAATAAGGGACAATCCCGAGACCGTGCAGGAGGCATTGAAGAAAAGAGACTATCCTGAGCAGGCATTCAAGGCGCTTGAGGAAATAATAGAGCTTGACGTCAGGTGGAGGAATGTAAAAAGGAAGAGGAAGAGCTCAGGGCGGAAAGGAATTCGCTCAGCATGAAGATAAACGAGAAGAAAAAAGCAGGGGAAGAAGCGAAGGAAGAAATAGAGCGCTCTGCAGGAATAAGTAAGAGAATCAAGGAAATTTCTGTGGAAACAGAACAGCTTGAGGAAAAAAGGAATGACTTGCTTCTTCAGATTCCAGCAATTCCGCACGAATCGGTTCCCGTAGGAAAAGATGAAAGCGAAAATGTTGAAGTAAGGAAATGGGGAGAGCCGAAGAAGAAATCAGCAGATGTTCTTTCGCATGACCAGATAGGA
>Ga0180434_10005270_pt1 | contig 15302 bp, 10 predicted proteins | sample SS_ome_7_FD_132453 | JGI IMG/M metagenome (GOLD analysis project Ga0180434, IMG submission 132453) | Hypersaline lake sediment archaeal communities from the Salton Sea, California, USA - SS_1_D_2 metaG | ecosystem: Environmental > Aquatic > Non-marine Saline and Alkaline > Hypersaline >...
TCCGTGGTGGTCTTCGACCGCCTATTTTCGAGGCAGGCGGGAACCCAGAGTCCTGCAGGAAACGCCTGGGTTGCAGCCTGTGCGGGAATGACGGATAGTTAAGCGAACGAATTAACGAATCAGGACACTAGGTTCCCGCCTGCCTCGAAAATAGAACTGATTCCAGCCCCTTTTCGTCACTGCCGCGCAAGCGGCATGACAGATTGCGCAGGAATGACACTCAGACGGAACCACCGCTGCTGCCGAAATGGCAGGCGGCGACGGGGTTGCGGCAGCCGGTTCAGCCCGGATTCCCCAGTTCTCTCTGTCGCGGAAGAAAGGAAACTGAAGTAAGCTATTATTGGGTAAGCGGTTAATGCTGAGGCACAACCGGGCGCGACGCAAAACGGCCGGCAACGGTATCCGAATTGCAGGGTGAGTCGAAACGGTCCCTTCCTCCTATGGAGGCACCCGACAATGAACATTAGCGCGCCATCACTGCTGATCACCGACGACGATCTCGACTTCCGCGAAACACTGCGCGAGGCGCTTGAGAGTAGGGGGTACAGCACCCTTCTGGCGAGCGACGGCGAGGAAGCTTTGAAGATCGTCCGGCACGAGATTGTGCATGTCGTCTTGCTCGACATGCACATGCCCAAGCTGACCGGCCTGGAGACCTTGCAGTTGTTGAAGCAGTTCCGGGCAATGCTCCCCTGCATCCTGTTGTCGGCCCAATTGGACGAGTTGATCGTCGAGCAGGCACGGCGGGCCCATGCCTTCTCCGTGCTGGCCAAGCCGATCACCCTCGGGCAACTGACCGGCACGGTGCGGCAGGCCTTGCAGCGGACCTACGCCTGGCCGGGGTGAACGCTTCAAAACAACTCGCGCTGCGGCTCGATGCAATCCGGAGCGTCGTGTTTTGGGTTGTTCACCGCGCGGCTGACCGGATAGGCTTCCATCGCGTCGCTGGGAAAGGGCCGCAACAGCGCCGCCAGGGCGCCGCCACGCTGCTCGGACGGATCAAGCCAGCGGTCGTGGTCTTCGCGGGCGAGGATCACCGGCATCCGGTTGTGGATCGGCGCGACCCGTTCATTCGCGTCGGTCGTGAGGATCGTACACGACTCGATGTAGGAATGCTCAGCGCCCTCCCAGGCCTCCCAGAGTCCGGCGAAGGCGAACGGCCGGTCGTCGCGCAGGCGGAGGAAATAGGGCTGTTTCTGCCGCCCGGTCTTCCGCCATTCGTAAAAGCCGTCGGCAAGGACCAGACACCGACGACGACGGAAGGCCGCGCGGAAGGCCGGCTTCTCGGCCGCCGTTTCCGCCCGGGCGTTGATCCAGTCGCGTGGTAGCGCGGGCCCGCCCTCGGGCTTCTTCGCCGGCTTCCCCCACGATGGGATCAGTCCCCAGCGAAGCCAGACCAGCTCACGCCGCGGCGAGACGCCATCGGGGGCCAAACGCACGACGGCCACCGGCTGCGAGGGAGCAATATTGAACCGCGGCGCAAACGCCGGCACTTCCAACAACGCGAACTGTTCGGCCACCACACTGGCCGGCGCCCGTAGAGTAAAACGTCCGCACATGGCTAACCCGTAAACCGCGATAAAATCAACGCCGCGTTTTGCCCGCCGAAACCTAGGTTCGACGTCATCACGTGCGTCGGCGACTGTTCCCGGGCGGTATTGGGGATGTAGTCCAGATCGCACTCGGGATCGGGGTTCTCGTAGTTGATCGTCGGCGGGAGGATGTTCTCGCGCAGCGTCATGAGCGTGGCGACCAACTCCAGCGCCCCGCATGCGGTCGTGGCATGGCCGACCATGCTCTTGGTGCTGGAGATGGGGATGGACCAGGCGTGCCGGCCGAAGACGTGCTTCAGCGCTAGCGTCTCGAGCCGATCGTTCAGCGGGGTGCCGGTGCCGTGAGCGTTGATGTAGCCGATCGCTTCGGCATCGAGGCCGGCGTCGTCCAAGGCCGCGCGGAGGCATTGCACATAGCCGCGGGCTTCGTAATGCGTGTCGGTGATCCGGTAGGCATCGTGCGTGCAGGCGTAGCCGCGCACCTCGGCCCAAATGTCGGCCTTCCGCGCCAGGGCATGTTCGAGGCCCTCGAGCAACACGACCGCCCCACCCTCGCCGACGACGAACCCGTCGCGCTGGCGGTCGAAGGGGCGCATGGCCCGGCCCATCCGGTCGTTGGCCCCGCTGAGCACGCCCAGCGCACACAGCCCGCCGACACCCAGCGGATGGATCATGCTATGCGACCCGCCGGCGAGCATCACGTCGGCCTGGCCGCGGCGGATCACCTCGGCGGCGTTGCCGACCGCTTGGGTGCTCGACGTGCAGGCGGTCAGGTAGTTGGCCACCGGCCCTTCGGCGCCGGCTGCCGCGGCGACCATCAAACAGGCGGTGTACGGTTCCTCCTCGGGGATGCTGTCCAGCCGTGCGCCGTGGAGGGCGTGGCGCATGAACAGCGATAGGTCGAACCCCTGGCCGTTGATCGACTTCAACAGCCGGGACGCCATCTCGCGAACGTCGGGAAAGATCTCGCCGCAGCCGAGAAATACGCCAAACCGACGCGGGTCGGACGAAGCGTCGGCCAGGCCCGAGCTCTCCATCGCTTCGCGGGCGGCGGCCAGGGCGAACCGCGTCTGCCTGGGCACCGCACCCCCGTTGGTCCAGGGTTCGCCTAGCGGAGCCAACCCTTGTTCGGCGGCTTCCGCGGCAATGCGCACCGGGAAGGGCGTGGCGTCGAACAGCGTAATCGGCCCGATGCCGCCGCGGCCTTCCGCCATGCTCCGCCACGTCTGCGCAACATCGGCCCCCACCGGCGATACACACCCGGCGCCTGTGATGACCACGCGCTGGCGATTCCGTTGCGGTGACGGCATACGGCCGCACTCCTGAGGACTGGCGAGGAAACAAGTGTTTCGCGGGTCTACCGAGACTCCGTAGTTTCAAGTTTCATCGTGTCGGAGGTCGAGCGGGAGAGCGAAGCTCCTACTGAGCCGTGAATCTTCAAGGTGTCAACGGCTCGGCGGGCGCCTCGCCCCCCCAGACTTGGAGTTACTGAAACTGTAAACAGACCGCGACCGTTGGCAATGGCCACAGTCGAAAGTCGCCCCGGTGGGAGACCGCGACACCGCAACCCGTAGGCCGGTCGTCGGGCCGTTTATGGAGTTCGGGGCAAGATGGTCTCCATCGCAAGTGTGCCGAATCCCCTATTTTAGCATGCCGAACCGAAATCTGCTAGAGGTGCGGCCGCGTTGCCATGCGGACACTTTCGACGGGAAAGCCCACCGGCGGTCACTTCGCGGATGTCCCGCACGGGAATATGATATCGCACCCCTTGCAGGTGGCCACGCATCAGACCGTATCGCACTGCCATTGCCCTGCTCGCCCCTCAATCCGGCGGAGCGTCAACCGGCCTGCCAACCGTTCGCCCGACAGCGCGACCTCCAGCAGCTCGTCATTCTGCTGGAGGACGGAGAACGTGCCCGAAGCAAAGCGGGCCACCGTGCCGCGCTCTCCGGAGACGGGCCCTTCGTAGTCGAGGTACTCCAGGCGATGGTCTTCGAGGGCTCGGCATTCCAGCCGCTTTCCCGGCTCGGGCACCTCCGGCAGCGCCCAGGTCCGCAGCACCTGGCCCCAGTGGAGCATCAGGTCGTAGTGGACGCCCCCTGGGCTGTCGTGACGCAGAAGGACATAGCGCGGCATGAGCGTCACTCGAACACTTCGGTCGTTTCCTCCGCGATCACCGGCTGCGGCAAGTTGTCGCTGCTAAGCTCCGCGCGGAAAGTGAACGTGCCCGGCTGCTGCGTTAGCACGCGAACCCGATACAAGACCTGCTCGCCCGGCGGAAGCGCGGCCACCGGGGCGAAGCGAACCGTTCGCCCATCGATGGCCGGCGTGGTCGGGCCGCTGGTACCGATCCGGTCGGGCAGCATTCCTTCCGGCAGCCGGGCCGAAAGCACCACCTGGGTGTCGGGCGTATCGCCGGGGTTTGCCACGCGGATCTCGTAGGTCAGCCCCTTGCTCAGCCGGACCGGGTCGCGCGAATCGCCCACCTCCATGGTCACTTGCTCGCCTGCCTCGACGATCTCCAGGCAGGCCTCGTCTTCCACGGCGAAACCGTTCGGCCCGGTCACCGTCACGCGGTTGCAGGCCTGCCGCGCCACGCGCAGGGCATCGCAATGCACCTGGAATCGGGCCGTCTTGCCGGCCGGCAGCGACGGAACCCGCCAGATCAGGCTGGTGCCCTCGGCGCGGTGCTCGGCCGTCGCTTTCACCGGCGACAACGCCGCGTCGTACCGGTCGACGATCGTCAGTCCTTGGGCCTCCTCGTCGCCGGTGTTGGTCACGTCGATTGTGAATTCCGCAATGCCGCCGACGACCGCCCGATCCGGACCCATCTTCTGGACCGAGACCGACGTCGGCGTCTCGGGCATGGCCGGCTCCGGCTGCAATTCGGGCTCTTTCCGCGGCGGGAATCCCAGCGCTGGAGGCGATTGCTGCTCGGGTTGGGCGATCGGAGGTTCCGCCGTAGCCGCGACAGCCGTGACACATGCCTCCGCGCTGCTTAGAAGCTGGCCCTCGGCAAGCACTTCGACCGTATGGCACCAACGCCCCGGTTCGACGGCTTCGAAGGTGACCTCCAGTTGCTGCGTCTCGCCGGGGGCGAGGCTGCCGAGGTCGCGTTCGATGGGGCTTTCGGCGGCGGCATGCCGCAGCCCGGCCGCGAAACGATCCTTAATCAACAAAGGGCCGGTCGGCACCTGTCTCCGATTGGTCACCACGATCTGGAAGGTTGCCTGCCCGCCGACGGCGACCTGCCGCGGGCCGGACGTCCGCACGTCGACTTCCGCCGCGGCGACGCTGGTGGTGGCCTGGGCGTTGGCCCGAAGCCCGCCTTGGCCGCTGACCTCCGCCTGGTTGGTCACGCTGCCCGGCGCGGTCGTGCGGCAGCGGACGTCGACCGTTTGTGTCTGGCCCGGGGCGAGTTGGCCCAACCGCCAGCGAAGCTGCCGACCGCCCAACTCGGCCGGCGGTGTGCTGCTGAGGTAGTCGAGTTGAACGGGCAGGTTGTCGGTCAAGACGACCTCGTTGGCCGCGAGGTCGCCGGGATTGGTCACCTCAATGCGGTAGGCGATCTCCGCGCCCACGCCGGCGCTGGCCGGCCCGGTCTTTTGGATCGCCAGATCGGCGGCGGTCCAGGTCTTCAGCGTCGAGCCATTGCCCACCACAAGCCGCCTGCCCGCCGCGCCGGCCACCGTGGCCGGGCGAATCACCTGAATGGCGATCCGGTTGGTGCCGGGTGTCGGTTCGGCCTGGAAGATCTCCGCGCTCGCCTGGCCATCGGCATTGGTCGGCACTTCGACCGCCGTGGTCCCGTTCGGCGTGAATCCGGCCGGCGGCCCATCGACGATCTCGTAGCGAACCACCCACGCCTCGCACGGTGATTGGTCGCTCTGCCGGGTGACGGTGGTGGTGAGCACATGGCGGCTGCCGGCCGGGTTGATCGACGGGGCAGGGAAAGCGAACTGGGCGTCGATCCAGTGGACCATGGCCGTCCGCGAGCGGCAATCCCAGGCGTTCACCTCCGGAGCGTAGACGGTCACCCGACTGGTCCCCTCGACCGGCGAGGAGAGCGACACCCAGCCTTTCCCGCGAGGCAGGCAGATGTCGTCTTCCGGGGTCGGCGTGCCGCGGTCGAGCAGGACATCCTGCCGCGACGTGCTGCCGATCGCGTAGGTGTTGTCGACCTTCCGGGGTCGATTGAAGTCGCCGACCAGCCAATCGACGAACGTATTGCGGCCAACGTCGACGAAGTGGCCCGTCCCGCTGAGCGACCATTCCAGCCGGCGGTTGGTCCGCAGCAAGCCGTCGGCCCCACGCACGCCGCCGGTGAGCACCACCTGGCTGCCAACCGGAGCGACGATCGTGGCGGGCGTGAGCACGACGGCCACGTCGGTGTCGCTCAGCGGCGGCCCGGGTTCCGCCCGATCGGCGGGGGCTGCGGCGATCGGCGGCTCGATGAAGATACTTTCGCCCGTCGGATCGATCCGAGGCACCCGCAGATACGCGCAGCCCGAGCTTAACAGCGCGGAGAAACCCAACGCGGTTGCCAGTAGCCAGCAGGTCGTCCGTGAGCGGCTCATGGGGGGCTATGGAGGCTTCAGTGGTTCACGATGGGGCGGGGGGAATGTGCAATGTCCAAGAGGCAGGGGCTACGACTGATTCAGATTCGCGCGGTCCGTTCGTGGCGTGGACGTTTCCCCTCTTGGTTCCATGGAAAACGTACCATACGATCCGCCCCGATGTGGCACTTTTTCCACAAGAGGCGTTGCCAAATCGCCCCCGGCCGGCACGACCGGCATAACCTGCGGGGTACATGGTGCCCCACGGCGTGCCTGTTTCCCGCTTCACATTGACAGCCACCTTTCCATAAGCGAAAATTATATGCTTGTGTTCCTCCCCCTAACCGTTCTTCCTGAAGGAAAGTGCCGTGACTGCCCCTTGGATTACCTATCGGCCGGAGCTGAAGGTTCTGGATTGTACAGTCCGTGACGGCGGACTGATCAACGACCACAAGTTCAGCGACGATTTCGTCCGCGCCATCTACGAGGCCAACGTCGAGGCCGGCATCGACTACATGGAGATTGGCTACAAGAACTCGAAGAAGCTGTTTCCCCAGGACCAGTTCGGGCCGTGGAAGCATTGCGACGAGGAGGATATCCGGCGGATCGTCGGCGAGAACAACACGCCCCTGAAGCTCACCGTGATGGCCGACGCCGAAAAGTCGGACTGGAAAACCCAGATCCTGGCCAAGCAGGACAGCGTGCTCGACGTGATCCGTGTGGCCTTCTACGCCCACCAGGTCTCCGAAGCGGTCGACATGATCCACGACGCCGCGGAGAAGGGCTACGAGGTGACCGCCAACCTGATGGCCGTCTCGACGAACACCGAGTCGGAAGTCGACCAGGTGCTGGAAGTCGTTGCCGAGACACCGGCCGGCGTGCTGGTAGTGGTCGACAGCTACGGGGCAATGTACGCCGAGCAGGTCGAACGGCTCGTGAAGAAGTATCTCGAGTTCGGCAAGGCCACCGGCAAGGAAGTGGGTATGCACGCCCACAACAACCAGCAACTCGCCTTCGCCAACACGATCGAGGCGATCATCCACGGGGCCAATCGGGTCGACGCCTCGATGGCCGGCATCGGCCGCGGGGCGGGCAATTGCCCCATGGAACTGATGATCGGCTTCCTGCGGAACCCGAAGTTCCACATCCGCCCGATCTACAAGGTGCTCCAGGACCACCTCGAACCGCTTCGGCAGGAGATGGAATGGGGCCCCTACGTGCAATACAACATCACCGGCCAGCTCAACGAGCATCCCCGCAGCGCCATTGCCGCCCGCAACGGCAACGGCCGCGACAGCTACGTCGAGTTCTACGACAAGCTGACCAACGACGTCTAGTCCCGACTGTTCACCGTTGTAGGACGGATCCGCAATCCGTCATCAATGGGTGTTGGCAGACAAGACAGGTAAGCGAATCGTCATTCCCACGCAGGCGGGGAAACCAGTGGTTTCCGGTAAGGCTCTGGGTTCCCGTTTGCGCGGGAATGATGCTCGGAAGGCCTCGCTGCCAGTCCTGAGCGCCAAAACTCATCAGACCGGCTACAGCAGATTGATGTTGATCGTCACCGGCCCGCGCGACGGCGGCGTGGGCGGGAGGATCACCCGGGCTGAGCCGCTACGTTGTAGCAGGCCGACGATTCCCCGCGCGTGCAGCGTATAGCGCCCATAGGGAACGCGGGCGAAATGGAACCGGCCATGCTCGTCGGTCACCGTCCGGCGGTCGGCACCTTCGAGGACGACGGTCACGCCGGGCACGACGACCCGGAACATCAACACTTCGAGCATGACCTGCCCCTGAATCGTCATCTGCAACGGGGGCGCGTCGTCGGGCAACCGGACGCCGACCCGCGATGCCCGGACTTGTAGCCCTCGCTTGAAGTAGGGGAACTTCATCCGTTGCGGCTTTTCTCGGGCCCAGTGGAACGTGCTCTCGATCAGGTCCCGCGGCAGGCGCCCCTGATCGGCCAGTGTCACGACGTACTCGGCATAGGCCTCTTCCTCGGGCAGGCTGGTGTTCAACCCGGCGGTCAGCGTGTCGGCGTCGATGGCGGCGGCCGCGGGGGCGAACAGCCCGACGATCAGCGTCACGAGCACGGCAGTGGGGATGGATTGGCGAAGCATGGTCGATCCTCACACGCGGGGGAGTATGTGGTCGGACGGCGGCGTTTTCCGGCAAGGTTCAGCGGGTGAGTTGTGAACCGGCAGGCTCGGCGGTGAAACGCCACAGGCCCCGAGCTTGTAGCGGAATCGGCCCCGGGAAGCAAGAGCAACCCAACGCACCCGTTTCCTTAGCCGGTGGAGTTGGGCTACAATGGAACGAGTAGGTTCCCTTCTACCCCCCACTACAGCAGGCCATGGTTCGCTTCTTAATCCTCCTGAGTTTCGTCTGTTTCGCCGGCCCACCGGGCAAGGCGCCGGCGGCGGAGCCTGAGCAGGTCCGCCGGGAGGTCCGCGAACTGCTGGCCGACCTCGACAGCGACGCCTACGCGCGGCGGACCGCGGCGGCCGATCGGCTCGACACGCTGGTCGGCCAGCCGCAATGGGGCGAGCTTCTGGCGAGGGAGTTCCACCGCGAACGGCTTCGGCCCGACATCTCCTTCGAGGTCCGTTGGCACCTGCGGCGGTGGTGTGAGGCATTGCCCGAGGTTCTGCCCGAGGCTGTCGGCGACCTCTCGATCGAACAGCTGGATAAGCTGCTTGGGCAGTTGGACGCCGACTCCTACGCCGTGCGGCAAGCGGCCGAGCAACGGCTGCGATGGCTCGCCTCGCAAGACGAGCATCTGCCGCGGGTGCAAGGGGCGATCGACGCAGCGCTGGCCGAACAGCCGTCTCGGACGGCCTCCGAGCCGTTGAAGAAGCTGGCCGACTGGTTGCGCCCGGCCATGGTCGCCGAGTACTGGCACAATCGGCAGCATCAGGCCGAGCAGCATCTGTTGGTCGACGTGCCGAGCATGAGCGCCGGCGCCATCCGCCCCAGCCATTTCGACCGCATCGACGACCAAACGGCCCATTGCGTCAGCGGCAACAACCTCAGCCCGGGCGACTATCCGGTGGGAGTTGCCTTTCCGCACCCGAACCAGCCGGACGCCTTCTTCCGGCTGGTCAACCTTTCGGCGCCCAGCCGTCGGCATGCCTACGCCGTGGAGAAACGGCAGGGCGACGCGACGCGCCTGGCCGCGATCAGCCGTCGCACCCTCGATCGGCTTCTGGGGCAACAGCGCCCCCTGACCCAGCCGGAACTGCGGATGCTCGCCACGCTCGACCCGAAAGAGGTTTCGCGATTTGCCGGCAAGTATCTGCTACAAATCGACGACCAGCCGGTGCCGACTGAAGAGAGCCAGGCCCAGCCGTTTGGTCGCCCCAGTCGGCACGGCACGCTATGCGGCGTTTTGGCCCGAGTCGGCACCCGCGAGGCGGCCCCGGGGCTGTTGAAGGCGATCGAGGAGAACCGCCTCCTGCCGCCGACGTCGTCGGCCCCTTACCGGCTTGACCTGCTGGCTGCGCTGGCAATCGCCGCACGCGACCCTTGGCCCGAGGTCGACGCCTGGCTGGCCGATCAGCGCAACCGGGAGCTGCCGCTGATCGAAGGGAATGAGGACGGCCCCGAGCTGGCCGCCACCGCCTGCGGACTTCTGCTACAGCAGCGCAAACAGGATCCGGTCGCATTCGGGCTGGAGCCGGTCGTCGACGCGACGATGCGGGACCTTGAGTTGCAGGGCTACCGGTTTCCTGACGAGAAGGTCAGGGCAAAGGCGGAGGAAATGACCAAGGGCCAATGACCGGGGGTCATGGATCACTGCCCTTCTTCCATACGTCCCGCTTGGCTTTCAACAACCGATCGGTGTAGCTCTGCGGCTCGGGTTGCTTCTCTTTCGTCTTCACGCGCTTCTTCGTCGGCTGGGCCGGCTTCTCGGTCGGTGCAACTGGACGCGGTTCTTGCTCAAGCGGCGCAGGCCCGGCGGCGCGACGCGCCGATGGGGCGAATCGTGCCGACTTCACCTTCCGACCAACCCGCGGAGCCGCGGTCGACGGCGCCGTGACCGGCTCCCGGGCCAGGCTCGCCCAACCGAGCGACGCCAAGGTCGCCCGAACGTCGATATGGACGCGGCGAACCAGTACGTCAAAGAACAGCAGCCAGCTTCCCAACAACAACACCAGCGGCCAGGCATCGCGGCGGCTGAAGGTGGGCGCCAACTCGCCGCGGCGGAACGGATCGGCAGCCAGCAGCGGGTTTGAGAAATCGTCCCCCGGTCCATCGATCAGCCGGCCCGGCTTGCCCCCGCGAGGCGTCAGTTCGGCCAACGCCCGAAGCAGCGGGTCGTTCGACCGGCGGTCGCGGAACTCGGGCGAGTAGAGCACGTTGACCCCAACGACAATCGGCGCCGCCCGGCTCGTCGTTCCGTCTGCCTGCGTTGTGCCGCCCGGGTCGATCGCCACGAAATGGCTGCCCGGCGCATCGATCGGGAAGCTGCCGACATATCGACCGGGGGCGACTTGCACCAGGTCGAACGGCCGGGCCTTCAGGTCCGGTCCCACGGCACTGCCGGCCATCGGCAGGAAGTTCAAGAATTCCTCCCGCGGCCCGAGTGCATTGACCACAAGCCGCACCCGCTGCTGCTCGACCTCGGCCGAAATAGAGAACCGATCCGCATTGTCCGCCGGCCGCATCGACCAGCGGACGATCTGGCCGAACAGCTTGTCGAACAACGGCCGCTCGACCCACTCGGATGTCCAACGCGGGCCAATATCGCTGGTAAAGGCCACCGCCCGACCCGAGCCGTAGGTCCAACTCGCCAGCAGCGCGTTGTTCTTTCGTTCGCTCGGCTCGGGCGAACGCAGAGCCACCTCGACCAGCGTGCTGCTCTTGGTTTGCGTCAGCACAAACCCACGGATCGGCGGCAGGGTGTCGTCCAGGCCGCGAACCATCTCGTGCGGAAAACAGACCGCCGGGTGGACCGGGTGCTTCTGCCATATCAGCGGTCGGGCGATCCGTCGCGCTTCGCTAAGGAAGATTCGCGGCAAGGCGTCCGGGTCGGTCGCCAGGTAGAACCTCCCCCGGCCGGTCACGGCTATTTCGCTCAAAAGCGGCACCGCGGCATCGGTTCCCACGGCGACCGTGGAGACGGAAATCTGCTCCCGGGCCATCCGCGCGGCAAGCTCCGGGTACTCCGAGCCCGCAGTTCGCCCGTCGGTCAGCACGACCATGTGTTTCACCGAGGCCTCGACCTTGGCCAACGCCTCGTAGGCTGCTTCCATCGCCGGATAGAGGTTCGTCCCGCCGCCGGCGCCGATCGAGGCAATCCGCCCTCGGACGCGGCCGGCCGCCCCGAGCTGATCCAGCGGCACCACCCAATGCGGCATCGTATCGAAACTCACCACGCCGAGATAATCCTTCGCGCTGAGCGTCTGAACGCTTGCCATTGCGGCCGCCTTGCTCATCTGGTTCTTTCGCCCCTCCATCGATCCGGAACGATCGATCACCAGCACGAGTGCCCCGCCGGGCACGACCTTCGCATTGTCGATCCGAAAATCGACCGGCATCGCCTTTTCCAGCTCGGTATGAGTCCAGCCGCCGGGGGCAAAGCTGTTCGGACCGCCAAGCATCACCAGGCCGCTGCCCATCTGCTGGGTATTCCGCGCGAGCATGGCAATCTGCTCGTCGGTAAAATGTTCCCGCGGCACGTCCAACAGCACCACACTATCGTATGGCAGCAGTTCGCCGGGTGTGGAGAAGAGCCGATTGCTAGCCATCACGTGCAAATCGAGGCCCTGTCGGCGGAACCGCTCGGCGAGCCGGTCGCCGGTGCCGGGGTGGTCGACATTGTCGATCAGCAACACCCGCCCCTTGCCGCGGATGTGGACGAAGCTGGTCGCCCGGTTGTTCTGCCGGAACTGGTCCTCGCGGCCCTCGTCCGGCTCGAAGCGGACCTGGTAGCTGTAGAAGCCGGCGGCGTCGATCGTCTGGCGGATCGGGAAGACCTGCTTGCCGGGGGAAAGCTCGACACGCTGTTGCGAGGCGTCGGGATTGAGCACCTCGGTCCGGTTGCCCAACTGTCGCGAGAAGATCAGCCGACCGCGGACGGTGTCTGCCCGGGCGCTGGGCGCGAGGCTGGTCGAAAGCACCGCCTTCAGCTCGAACGGCTGCCCGCGACGGACATCGGCCGGCACGGAAAGCTTCTCGACGACCACCTCGCCGGCCGCCTCGTAGCGGATCGGCCAGACGTCGATGCCGACACCCTGGTCGACCAGCGACTGGGCCTGGCGTCGGGCGTCGCCGACGTTCTCATTGCCGTCGCTGATGAGGACAACCCGATGGTTGCTATCCTCCAGCAGCGCGGCCTGAGCCTGCTTCATGGCCGCGGTCAGATTGGTGTAGTCGCGGTCCAGCGGGCTTTCGATGGCCGACAGCCGGGCACTGCCCTGGTTGGGGGGCACCTCGATGGCCGCATCCCGGGCAAAGGCGATCACCCCGGCCCGATCCTCCCCGCGCCGCTGCTGGTCGATGGCTGCCTGGACCCGCTCCACCATGGTTTTCCTCTGTGGAGGGGATATGCTCGCCGACTGGTCCAGCAGATACATGACCGTCAGCCGGTCGTGAACGCGGACGACCTGGATTTCCGCCAGCGCGCAGACCAGCATCAGCAACACGGCCGAGCGGACGCCCAAGGCGATCCAGCGACGGTGTCTACCCAGCAGGTTCAGCCGGGGGAGGCTATACCACCACAGCACCGGCAGCAGCGCCAGCAGCAGCAAGTAGCCCGGTGAGCCGAATGCGATGCGGTAGTCGAACATGGCGGTTGGTGGGGTGCCGGCAGTGGAACGGGTCGTTCAGCGGCCGCATGTCGCGTGGCCCCCGGTTGACGACCCCGCGCAACGACTAGTATAGTAACATATTACGCGAACGGTTGGGGACAGGGGACAACGGGCACATCTGACTATGCCGCCGACGGTGATCGATCTGCGAAGCGTCGAGGACTGGCGCGATGTGATCCATCGGGCGGTCCAGGCGTTGGCTGAGGGGCGTCTGGTCGCGTTTCCGACCGAAACCGTCTATGGGCTGGCGGCCAGTGCGCTGAATCCGGCGGCGGTGGACGGCCTGCTTCAGGCGAAGGGCCGCCAGGAGGGCCACCCGCTGGCGCTGGCGATCAAAAGTGCCGACGAGGCCCGGGATTACGCCCCGGATATGAGTTCGCTGGCCCAGCGGCTCGCGCGGCGGTGCTGGCCGGGCCCGATCACGCTGGTGGTCGACAATTCCCACCCGGAGAGCCTCGTCCGGCAGCTCCCCCCGACGGTGCGGAAGGCCGTGGCACCCCACGATACGGTGGGTCTGCGCGTGCCGGGCCATCAGGCGATCCTCGACGTCCTACGGCTTCTGGCCGGCCCGTTGGCCCTCAGCAGCGCAAACCGATCCGGCGATCCCGACGCGACCGACGCCCGGCAGGTCCTCGACGCCTTGGGCGAGGAGATCGACCTGGTGCTCGACGACGGACCGTGCCGCTTCGGCCAACCGTCGTCGGTCGTCCGGGTCGAGGGCAACAGCTTCGAGATTCTCCGCGAGGGGGTGGTTCCCGAGCGTACCCTGCGGCGGCTGGCCAGCGTGATGGTGCTGCTTGTCTGCACGGGCAACACCTGCCGCAGCCCCTTGGCCGAGGTGATCGCTCGGAGGCTCCTGGCCGAGCGCCTCGGCGGCACGGCCGATGTCTTGGAGGAAATGGGCGTGATCGTCATGTCGGCCGGAATCGCCGCGATGATGGGCGGTCGGGCCAGCCCCGAATCGGTCCAGGTCGCCGATCAACTCGGCCTCGATCTGACCAGCCACCAGACGCAACCGCTGACCGAGCCGCTGGTGCGTCATGCCGACGTGATCTATACGATGACCCGATCGCACCGCGAAGCGATCGTCGCCCAGTGGCCCAACGCCGCCGAACGCGTGCATCTGCTCAGCACCGACGGCGGCGACATCCCCGACCCGATCGGCGGCCCCCTGGAACGCTACCAGCACTGTGCCCGAAAGATCGAGCAGGAGTTGGCTCGCCGGGTTGAGGACTTGCCGCTGTAGACCTTCGAGCCATAGAATCGGGTAACGCCCTCGCCTGCGCGGGAACGACTACGTTGCAGGACGACTTTCAGTGGTTCGAAGTTTCGTGGTAGGAAGGATTTGTAATCCGTCTTTATCGCAGGGACGGATTGCAGGTCCGTCCACCGGGATGAACAAACCGGCTGTCGTGCATTCCAATCATGTCCCGCTACTTCACCGAGGCCCTGTTCACCGACCTGTACGAATTGACGATGGCCCAGGCGTACCATGCCGAGGCCATGAACGAGCCGGCCGCGTTCGAACTCTATTCCCGCAGCCTGCCCGAGCATCGCAACTTCATGGTCGCCGCCGGGCTGGACGACGTGCTGGGCTATCTGGAAGACTTGCAGTTCGACCAGTCCGACCTCGATTACCTTCGCACGGTCGGTGAGTTCAGCGATGCCTTCCTCCAGCGGCTGGCCGAGTTCCGTTTCCGCGGGCAGGTCGAGGCCGTGCCCGAGGGGACCGTGGTCTTCCCCAATGAGCCGCTGCTTCGCGTTGTAGCGCCGATTCTCGACGCCCAGGTGGTCGAGACGTTTGTCATCAACCAGGTGCATTTTCAGACGCTGGCGGCGTCGAAGGCGGCACGCGTGGTGCTGGCGGCGCACGGGCGAAAGGTCGTCGATTTCGGCTCCCGTCGTGCCCATGGTACTGACGCGGCGCTGAAGGTTGCCCGGGCGGCATGGCTGGTCGGCGCGGCCGGCACGTCGAACGTCCTGGCGGGGAAGCGTTACGGCATCCCGATCGTCGGCACGATGGCCCATAGCTACATCCAGGCCCACGACGACGAAGCGGAGGCGTTCCGCGCGTTCGCCGAACTGTATCCGCAAACCACCTTGCTCGTCGACACCTACGACACGCTCGAAGGCGTGCGGAAGGTGATCGATCTGTGTCGGCGTTCGGACGAGGACGTGCGGTTGCGCGCCGTCCGGCTCGATTCGGGCGACTTGGCCGAGCTTGCCCGGCGCACCCGAGCTATGCTCGACGAGGCGGGGCTGGGCCATATCCGGATTGTCGCTTCCGGCGGCCTCGATGAGTACAAGGTCGCTGCGCTACGGGAGGCCGGCGCGCCGATCGACGCATTTGGCGTCGGCACGAAGATGGTCGTCGCGGCCGA
>Ga0180434_10005271_pt1 | contig 15301 bp, 9 predicted proteins | sample SS_ome_7_FD_132453 | JGI IMG/M metagenome (GOLD analysis project Ga0180434, IMG submission 132453) | Hypersaline lake sediment archaeal communities from the Salton Sea, California, USA - SS_1_D_2 metaG | ecosystem: Environmental > Aquatic > Non-marine Saline and Alkaline > Hypersaline > Sediment...
GCTATATCTTGACAGGGGTCAAACAACTCCCCTTATAGCGATCCATAACATCCCATCAAATCTAAAGCTGATCGAGGAGTTTCTTGAAAACCAGGTCCGCTCAGAGCGATTATGAGTTGCGCGACCACGCGCCATTCGACTCGACGAGCACGCCATAGCATAGCTCAACACAATAAACGATACACAATGGTCGATGTGGCATGGGCATCTTGCCCATGGAATCACGGGCCCGCCGTGGCGGGTGCCACCGCTTTCTTTCTCGACGTTATTCGAGCACTCGCCGAAAATGTGTCTTTATTTGTTTCGAGCTGTACTTAGTGTTGTGCTTCCTCGAGTTTGATCTCGCCGACCTGCACCTTCGGAGGCCGGGCGTAATTCGCGTATGCCCTCTCAAACCGTTCGACTTCCAGGTCCGCTTTGCCCTTGACGGGCTGGACGCTCACGCGGTACCGGCAGTGGACGGGTTTGCCCGGCTCCAACGTGGTTGGGAAGAATGCGCCGAACCTTCCATACTGTCGTGTCGAGTAGACTGTCGGCTCCGGATTCGACGGGTGGTCCATATGCTGGATCGCGTACCGTTTCTCAAGCACGACTGGGCTCTGCACGCACCATGGGCCGTTCACGGAATCGTTAACTCGCCTCGACCCTCGCGGGATGACGTACCTCGTGCTGCGCCTGTGGTGCGCAACCTCCTCCGCCGCACGGAACTGGAACCCGGCGTGGTGCAGGTTCGCGCCGGGCATATCTACCACACCGCCGAGCGTTTCGAGCCGAAAGATCATGTCGAACAGGTGTCGGTCGGCCAGCTGTCTGTACACGACCGCTTCGCGACGTTCGCGGACAACCGGTTCGCCGTCGGGATTCTTCCAATCGACAATGGCGACACGCCGCGCCAGGACGGGTCCTGCGCTCGACTCCCGGTTGACAAACCGCACGTGCTCCTGGTAGCTCTTATCGCTCATCGCCCAGAGATTGTAAGACTTGCCGCCGACCTTCACCTCGCTCCAGCCGATATACATTCCCCGATGGTGATTGTCGTGCTTCCCGCCGGGACCGTTCGTGATGAAATTCGTCCCGTCAATATCGTAGACGTGATGGAACGGTTTGAACGTGTCGTAGAACCGGTCGGGGTCGAACTCGTAGACGTACCGGTAGACGGGCCGCGTGCCAAAAAGGCAGTCGAGGTACATGCCGGGTGCGTCTTTGAAATGAAACTGTTGTGGAACGGCGGGCAGGTCTCCGCTGCTTATGCGCGCGACGTACTCTTTTCGCTCGCCGGGATCGGCCGACTCCAGAATCCACGACAGCCTCAATCCTGTTACAGCGCCATCGGGATCGAACATCTTCTCAAGCTGCCCGGGAAATGTTGTGCTGCCATCCTCGAGCATCGCGAGCGGTTCGCCCTCTGCAAACAGCCGTGATATCAACTCCTCGGAAACGCGGTCGCCGACCGGCAGCTCGACACTCACCGGTACGTCCGATCGGGCGACATCGCCCGCGTCCAGGACGAGCTCAACCTCCATCGTGCAGGGCGGCTCGGAATATGCTCGCGGACTTAGTATACCGCCTACTATGGACACCACCCCGACCAGACTCATCATGACTTTCCAGCCCATCGCGTTCAAACACATTAGTATCTCCTCCGTATCCCTATAGAACAACAATCACTCGACCAGCACCTGTCTCAGGATTATAGACGCAGCGCGCCCGCAGCGCAAGAGCAGCCGAACGTCGTTCGTAATCTGGTACCCTGTGACATTTGATAAAGAACGTTGAACGCTAGAGGGGCGGCTCCGAATAGCCACGCTCAATTGTCATTCTTCATGCAACGGGTAGACCGTCAACTCGCTCGCAGCAAGTGCGGTTGAACAGCCTCCGAAGGAGGCGTCAGAATTTAGCCCAGGGCGATGCGAAGCGAGCCCTGGGTCACCAGTACCCTCCAACCACGAGCCCCGGACGGGGCGACAGAAACGCATCGTGATTTCACGATAGCACCATAACATGCAAGTCATCACATCAAATGTCACGCCCCACTAGCGATGACACAACGGCTCAAACGGACACCAGTCGCATCGGGCCTCGCGCTCCGCATGGAAATCATTGGCGCGTATGCGGCCGATTCGCTCCTCAGCCACCGCTCTGAGACGGTCGAGCGACTCGCGATCAACCGGGCGAACCACCTCCACCGACGGTGTCAGAAAATACACCGATGCGCGCGGAATTGAGCCGTCCGTAAGCTGCGACAATGCCAGTGCGTATATATCGAGCTGAAAAGAGTACGATTCAGCCCGTTCGTTCGCCTGATCGGCGCTGACGTTGTCCGTCTTGAAATCCACCAGACACCGTGCTCCATCATCGCCGCTGAACGTCTTGTCTACCACACCTTCGATCACCGCCCCGTCCAGATTGAGGTAGAACCGCAGTTCGCTGCGCACGTCCGCAGCTTCTCGGATTCTGGTCGACAACTCGTGCGCCATGAACCGGTCGTACATGGCCATGATGTCGTCTTCCACGTGCGCCCGCACGGCACCATCGAGTATCCCTCTCTCGTCAAGCACTCGCGTGACAATCTTCCGCACATCCGCCTCGCCGTCCCCGTCCCACTGTTCGAACACCCTGTGCGCCACGTTGCCGCGTTCTGCGGGCGACAGCTCTCGTTTGGTCAGCACCGACATGGAAACGTAGCGCAAGCCCGATTCAGGAATCTCGTCCACGTGTTTGAGCTCATACAGCCGAGGACACTTGCCATAGTCCTCCAGTTCCGTCACGGAGAAGCGCGCCTTCCGTTGAAGCGACCGAGGAACGGCTCTCGTGCGTTCGAATATCGCCGCTGCATCGAAACCTGCACTCGGCTTTCCAGCCGAAATAGGCTCGAACGCCAGCAGCTTCTTCGCATGTTTCCGCGCAGGACTCACCCTGCCGCGCGGCGGCTTTGACGGCGGAAGCTTCGTTGTCACGGCCACCGTGTGCCCTTCGTCCCCATACGGAATCTTCGTACCGCCGCCGGACAGATCGTATTTCGTCTCGAGCCACCTCATCCACGAATCCTGGCTGCCTTTTCCCGCGACGCCGCTCAGCACGAGATAATCTCGCGCACGCGTGCACGCGACATAAAAGAGCCGCTTACTCTCCGCGAGGTCTTTCGCACTATCCTCGCCCACCGTCAACCTATACAGCGCGGTAGGCTCAAACCCGCCGGTGCGGTTCGGCACTTTGAGAGCGAAAATACCGTCTGGATGGACCAGCGCGTACGGCCACTGCGCGGTCGCCGTACCGTGAGAAAGGTCGCCCACGAACACCACGGGATATTCCAAACCCTTCGCCTTGTGTATGGTGGTTACCTTGACGACCTCGCTCTTCTCTTCCTCGATAACGGCTTCGCCCTCACGGATCTCCTGCGTCACGAACTCGTTGACGTAGCTGATGAAGTCGCGCAGCGTCACTAGACCGCGACGTTCGAGCTGACGCGCCGTCTCGATAAGCTTCCGTACATTGGAGGCTCTCTGTCTGCCGAGGAACATCGTTCTCAGCACCCACAGATAACCCGTCCGGTCCACGATCTCGGTAATCAACCGTGCTATAGGCTGCCGATCCTTCATCTCCCGTAGCGTCGCGATGGTGTTCGCGGCGACCGATAGCCCAAACCTCTCTTCGTCGCTCAACCGGTCGTGGCGAGCTGCGATGCTCTCGAAAAGCGGTCTCCCATCGCGTGTCAGCAAGTACAGCACGTTATCAGACAGTCCGAACATCGGCGATCGTAAGACCCCGGCCAGCGCAATATCGTCATCGGCGTTCTCCAGCACCTTCAGGAAACAGAGGATATCCTTGATCTCCTGCCTCAAATAGAAACCGCCTCCCGATGTCATGTAATACGGGATCTCATGCTCTCGAAGCGCCCGCTCGTATGCGTTGATGCTCGTCATTGCCCGAAACAGAATCGCGATATCGCCGTACCTTACGGGACGGACGCTTTCCTTCCCGTCCTCTCGACACGAGACCAAGCGCTCGCCACCCTCCACCATCTGCCGGATACGGCCTGCGATCAGCTCGGCCTCACGACGCCGCAGCTCCTCCAGCGTGCCATCCGTGGCGGGCGCGTTCGCCAGGAGAAACTCGACCTCCGGGGTCGCGGATACGGTGCCACGGGCTGCAGCGAGGTCGCCGTATACGACATCGTACAATACCTGCTTGCGGTCTCTACCGATAAGCGTGCCGAACAGGTCGTTCACGAAACTGACGAGCTTCGGGCGTGCACGGAACGTCAGATCGAGATCCACAATCCTGCCGGTAGTGCGTACCTTCTCCTCCGTCTCTCTGAAGACCGATACGTCCGCGCCCCGAAACCTGTAAATAGACTGTTTCGCGTCGCCCACGACAAACAGCCGCGCCTCGGTGTACTCGCCGGTGTCGTCCGCGGTCAGGTACCGGATTATGCTCGCTTGCAGCGCGTCCGTGTCCTGGAACTCGTCCACAAGGATAGACTTCAGTTTTTTGCGGTAATAGTTTCGTACCGAAGGATTATCACGAATCAGGTCGCGCGCGTTGATCAGAAGATCGGCAAAATCCAGCACGCTTTGTTCGCGTTTCGCCGCCTCGTATTGCTCCGAGCAGTGCAGAAACGTCGTCGCCAGCGCGCGCGCAATGCGACCAGCCTGTCGTATGACCTCGTCGGAGTCAAGGCTGCACAGTGTATAGCACCTCTTGCAAACCTCCCTGAGCCGTTTAATTGCTTCGCCGACAGCCTTCATGACGGCTTCGCTCGGCCAGTTGCCGGTTTTGCCACCTCTCAGAGAGATTTCGCCTATTCTCCGCAGCGCGTCGATTTTTGTGTGGGCTGATTCGGCAGTCTCAACGTCACGAGCGAGTGCCAACACTGTCCGTCGAGCCTCTTCCCGCTTATCATCAGCGATGCGGGCAGCGTGTTTCGACAAAAACTCGATCTCTTCAGTCCACACGGGCGCCCCTGTCAGTCGATCGAGAGCTGCGTCTCTCAGTTCACCAGCAACGCGCTCCATCTCTTGCACAAGCGCCTCTTCCCCGCAGGCGCTCACCGATCGAGCTACAGCGGTCGCCCGATCAACGTCCGAGAACAGTGCTCTCAGCATCGTCATCGTCCGGTAGAGCCCGAACTCGTCCACCAACTCGACCACCGCACTATCGCCTTCCTCGACGAGCACGCGTAGCGTCTCCGTCAACAGGCGATCGACGAGCACCTGTGCCTCACCGTCATCAATGACGGAGAAATGCGGATCCACACCCGTCTCGACCGGGAATTCGCGAAGCATTCTGGCGCAAAAACCGTGGATGGTACCTATCTTGGCGTTCTCGATTTCTCTGCTATATGTCTCCCATACCGCCGCCTCGTCCGCACAGGCGATACCGCCAGCCCTGTCAAGACACGCTTTCCTGATCCGCTCCTTCATCTCGAGCGCGGCCTTCTCTGTGAACGTGATCGCGGCAATCTCACCCATGTCCGCCGCTCCGCTCTCGAGCAAGTGAATATAACGTTCCACGAGAACGCGCGTCTTCCCACATCCCGCACCGGACACGACGCACATGTCCTTGACACGTTCCGTGACAGCCTCCTGTTGCGACTCTGTAAGGTTCATGAGAAGGGCGTCCATTGTCCAATCGTCATTTCATCGCACGCAGCACTGAAGTCAGTCCAGGTTCCGTTTCTTCCGCTTGCTCCCCTACCCTTTAGAGCTTGCGTTCAATCCTTCCGCGCTCATACCGGCAGATGTCTCGGTACTCGCACCATCCCGGACATCCACCTTGAGGTATGGTTGGAAACTTCCCGCTACGTATACTCTCGGCGTACTCCTTGATATAGCCGCGACACTGAGCAAGCGATTCCTTCCACTCCGATCTGTTCCGTCGCAACCCGCTTTCGGCTGCCGCATAGTCGCCACATACCCGGTAAAAGCGCGCCTCCACGCATTGGATTCCGCGCGCCCGAAAGAGCAGTTCCTCACACGCGAACCAGTATATCGGCAACTGGAAACTTCGACCCTCGGCGACCTCCCTCCAGCTTGTCCCGGCGTTTCCCGTCTTGTAATCGACGACAGCACACGTGTTGTCAGTCTCAACGAGATCCACTCGGTCGATCTTGCCGGCAAGGCGAATCCCATTAATGATCATCGGTTCCTCCACCGACGCGTTGTCATAGGGCGGCCGGAGCGCCGTCCCGAAACACAGCTCGAAATACGCCGGACGTCTCTCCCGATTCTTCTCCCTGTTGGCTATTTCGTGGTCTACAAAGCGCTCGAGATTGCGTTCCACCGACCGCCTTGTTAGCGCCCACAGGCTTGGATTTCCCACCAGACCCGTCTTCTCAAGCTTGTCGCACTCATATCGAGCCGCGCGAATCATGCGCTCCAGTAACGGCTCTCGTTCTTTCTCGGACAAACGTGTGTCGGCGTTACGTTCATCACGCAACTTCGTGTAAAACCGCCAGAGTATCTCGTGGTACAGGGTGCCTCGGTCTATCGCCGCCAGCCCTTCCTCAGGTTTCTCCACCGGCTCCAGACCGAGCACTCGTCGGCAGAAGTACATGAACGGGCAGCACCCGTAATCGTCCAGAGCGCTGGCGCTGAATACGTATTCCTGCGAATACTTCCGGTTTACTTGGTCTAATACCTGCGGTTCGCTCAGCACACCGTCGTACTCATCGGGAAGTTCGGTGGACTCTCGTCTGTCCTCTATGAAAGCGTGCGCGAGCGTTTCCTTCACCAGCCCATTGTTCGCTTGGACTGTACGGTCGTACAGAGCGACGGCGTGTCTGGGATCCGGACGTTCCCGCTCGCCGCCCCGGTTCCACAGCGCGCTGAAAAGCCACTCACCAAGATCCGGACTGTTCCAGATGTCATCGGCCGTCGGAACAGGTTCGGAATACGCCATCTCCGCCGGTCGCTGCACAGGCGCCACCACGGCACGCACGTCGTCAAGGTAAAATGATGCCATTCGCGGCTGACCTTGAGCGTCAGAGGTGGGATACGTCAGATATACCCGGTCCGTACCGCGGGTGATCGCCGTGTAAAACAGGAACATCTCCTCCACGTTTTTCGCGCCGCGTTCCTGCAACCTTACCCCGTAACGCGCCAACTCACGCCGTGCCGCGTCGTTATACAGCGGATCTTCATCGTGCCGACGCGGAAATACCCTCTCCACCATCCCGCCGATAAATATCACAGGGAACTTGTAGTGGCGGGCATGGTGCACGTCCAGCACGCTGATGCTCCCTTCCTGTGAAGCTCGCTCCGGCGCTCGTTCACGTTCGAGTATGTGGCGCAGGCTCGTGCAGAACTCTCTCAGATTCCACTGCACGGCGGTCGCGTGCGTCTCGGCTCGCTCCAACTCCCTGAGTACTTCTACAAGACGTTCATACGCCGTCGTATCTCTTTTGATTATGGTCAAGCCGCTTGCTTCCAGCACCGCGTCCTCGATACCAAGCCACTCGATCACCTCGCAGATAGCGGTTACGTATGCGGCCGTATCTCCTTCGCCCGGCACAACGTCCAACACGTTCCCGAGCTCGCGAACGAATGCGAGCACCTCCTGGATTTGTGCCAGCGACTCCCGCCGTTGCTCCCCATGTGCGCGAAGGTCGTCTTCAGAAAGGGGCTCCTCCGCATCACGCACACCTTTCTGCGACTCCAGCGCCCTCATTTTCCTTTCGAGCTGTTCGAGCCACCGATCGCGTGTGCGCACAATACCGGCAGCCCTCGCCCATCGCTCAATCCAGTCGGGAAGTAAAACCGACCACTTGCCGTCAAACCGCACGTAGTTAGACTTGACCAAGCGTATGACGACGTCCCGTTCCCAATCATGCTCGAGAATGGCGAGAACATTCAGCGCAGTTTTGACCGCCGGATTGCTCGACAACGGTTGGGCGGTTCCAATACGACAGGGAAGACCGTAACGTTCGAATTCATCACGTGCAAGCGGCCCGTACACGTCAAGGTCGCGGAAAATGACAGCGATGTTTTCCGGCCGGTAACCCGACTTTACTATGAGCCGTTTTGCTTCTCTGCATATCTCCTGCACCTCCCGGAGCTCAGACGGTGCTTTGATGATCGTGATCTCATCATGTGTGACGGGTATCGGCGTACTGCCCGAGCTTCGTTTGCGAAAAAGCTCCCGCTCCAGAACCGCCAACGGTGAATTGCCCGAAGCCGCCTCCATACGGGTTTCTCTCACCTGCGGAAACCGTTCCTTCAACAGGACGTACGTCCGGGAGAGTGCTGCGAACAGCGTCTCGCGGCCCGGGTCGCTATCGTAGTCAAGTGTTACGACAATGTGCCTGATGAAACGCGACAGTTCCTCGACAAGTGTCAACTCGGCGCTCGTGAACGTCTGAAAGCCGTCTATCACCATGAGCTCTGTGTTCTGGAGCTCTTGACATCCCTTTTCACGGAGTATCTGAGCCGCGATCCAGTACCCGCCTTCGGTATCGTACAGGTTCCGCCGATGCAGCTCACGCTGGTATCTCGCATAAACGGTCCCAACCTCCTTATCTCTTCGAGAAGCCCCCTTCCTCTCGAGAGCAGCCGAAAACCGTGCCGGTTCGACCTCGCACAGTTTCAGCTCGCGGATAAGCTGAGCGATAACCTCCACAAACCCGGGAAAATCTGCCACGCTCTTGAAAAAAGTGAGCTCCCCCTCCCGGTCCATGTCACGTACTAGCCGCTCCAAAATGGCGCGACGTGCGATATCCGAGATCGGTGCAGCCACGTGACGAGCGCACTCAAGCACAAGATGGACGACATCCTCAAACGTCAGGACCCGCGGGTCGAGCAATCCCGGCAAGCGGTAGTCCAGCACTATCGCCGACCTGGCTTGCGCGGCTTTATCGCGGGTCGGGACTACGTGCAGTGCGCGATCGCAACCATGTTCTGTCACGAACGCCACATACCGTTCCGTCACACTGCGAGTCTTCCCTGAATTTGCCGGTCCAAGAACAAGATCGACGACACCCATGATCCGCCTTTCTTGATTAAAGGGATGGTTCCGCACATCCGGTTTCAACGCAATGGTATCACCGCCGCGCTGTCGCTGACAAGAAGTCCGCCGGCACGCTCCTTGACGCAGCAATTGAGTGAGTGCTAGTCTACTTAGGTTCCGGATGCATGCTGCGGCCGGGGTGCTGAACCTGCCGCCCCGTTAAGGTAAAACGATATGATAGCAAACGAACAGCTCGACATTGTGCTGACGTACCCACCCACCAGGCAGAAATTGGCGTGGCTGTTCTCGCTGCCGTGCCTGGGGGGATATCTGAAACGTAAAGGATACTCGCTCAGCGTCATCGACCCGCCCTTCCTGAACATGGGGGTTACGGAGACGATTCAAGAGATCGCACGACTCAACCCCCTGGCAATCGGTGTTTCTATTCCCCTTACTGACTTTGCCCACGAGGGAGTGGAGTTCCTGAAGGTTGTGCGCAAGGCCTTCCCAAACAAGACTGTGTTGTGCGGGGGTATTCACCCGACGCTCGTGCCTGAGGATGTTGCCTTACACTGCGATGCCGTGGTGCTGCGTGAAGGTGAGCTTACCACTGCACAGATCCTTGACCGACTTAAGGAAGGTAAGGATTTCCACGACGTTTCTGGGATCTGCTACGTAGGCCAGAATGGGACTCTGTCATTCACTCAGCCCCGCGAGCTTGCAGCGAATTTAGACGAGCTCGGTCCTCCAGACTGGTCGCTCATTCCGTTCCGCAAGTGGTCCGAGACCACCTTTCTCGCCGTGGAGGGAAAGTTCACCATGCCGATAACCGGTAGCAGGGGATGCCCGTTCAATTGTGCGTTTTGCGCGAACGCCAAACTTAACGATCGACGCGTGAGATTCCGTAGCATCGAGTCGGTGGTCGACGAAATGGAACTGATCGTGAAAGACTACGGTGTGCGATACTTTTTCTTCCAGGATGAGGTGTTTACGATCAGTGCTCAGCGTGTGATGCGATTCTGCGACGAGCTTGAGCGGCGCGGTCTGGCGATCACATGGACGTGCCAGACCCGCGCAGACAGTATTACAGAGGACTCTATAGCACGTCTCAAGCAAGCTGGGTGTATACAGATTGGTTTTGGTTTGGAGAGCGCCGATCCTGGCATCCAACGGATCATAAGAAAGGAGCTGGACCTGAACAAGGTACGCGAGACTGTGCGAATCTGCAAGAAACACCAGATGTTGGTGACCCTGTCATTTCTTGTGGGGGTTCCTGGTGAAACGGTCGGCTCGATACGGACAACGCTCAAGTTTCTCGAGGAATGCGGCCCTGATTTTACGGTGTGCTTCTATTGCGTTCCCTATCCTGGCACTGAGGTGTTCGATATTGCGTTGGCGGATGGCGGGTTCAAGTACATTCATTGGTCACGAACGCAACTCAGGAGCGCGCAATGGGATCCGCCATATCAGCCGCCGGGACTGAAGAATGTCCCGTTACCGCTTGTCGTAGATGCTGTGAATTACCGGTTGCACATGAGAACACCACGCCGATTTGTGCGTGTCGCACGAACAGCGGGGCTGCTCCGTGCAACGTACATGCTCGTGCGGTCCTGGTATTCGATGTTACGCTTGCGAGGACGCGGCGTTCGCCTCTGAATCTTTCCTCACCGCCGCGATGCAACCTTTTTCATTTCCACTTCGTATTGTACCTCAGCGGCATATGGGATGGTACTCTCCCACGATGCTTCATGGTCGCCGGATGGCGCCCCCAGCTTGACACCGAGAACTGCTCGCTGGTATACTTCCTTAAGGAGGAGAAACCGTTATGGGGTACCGGGAAACGTTCCAGAAGTACCTTGCGTCGGAACAACTTAAGCTCACTCCACAACGAGAGGCTATTCTCGAGAATATAGTTGCCACCCACGGTCATTTTGATGCGGATGATGTCTTTTTCGCTCTCCGGAAACAGGGGAAACGCATCTCAAAAGCTACAGTCTACCGCACGCTGGAGCTCCTTACCGCGGCGGGCATGATCAGGGAGGTGGATATCGGAAAGGGGCACCGGGCGTTCGAGCATATTTTCGGTCGTTCACACCACGATCATCTGGTATGCACGATGTGCGGCAAGGTCGTCGAGTTCGACGATCCGCTCATAAACGAACTGCAAGACCGAGTGTGCCGCCGTTTCAGTTTCCGCCCGGAATCGCACAGCTTACGCATTCGCGGGAGATGCGCCAGTTGTCTGAAACAATGACCCCCGTAACCGGAAAAGCTGATCCGGACTCCTACCGACGAAACCGATGGGCGGAACGGAGTCATTGACCATGGTAAATGAAGGAGATAACGTGAACACGAGAGACCGTTTCAGAAAAACGATGCATCCCGAGTCGGCGGGGCGCGTCCTTTACTAGGAGGTCACAGGGCACTGGCAGCTCAACAGCTCAGGGTTCCATGGAGGGACGGGAACATGAAAGTCCAAATCGACAGAAAGGTCAGCGTGCGTTGGCTGGCGGCAGTCACTCTTGTGGTTGCTTCCACGCTCGCAATGACTGGGCAAACGTGCGCGCAGCAGGCGGAGGTCCCCGACACAACACCGCAGAGGACACAGGGCTTGACCGAACAGTATCGGGCAAGCGTCCAGGAACACCGCGCCGAGATACACGCTTACGAGGAAAACGTTGATCGTATTGACGACGCGATAGGCGCCTTGCGCGACGAACTGGCGCAGGAGAATCGCCGTGGTCGAGCGCAAGATCTGCGGTTCAGGCTTGAACAATTGGAGGAACGCAGAACCTCTCTCGACGAGCGGATCGAGACGGTACGAGACGCCGTATCCAGTGCGGATCGCCCCGAGGAAGCTTTCCATAACCTCCTCAGACAAGACCTGATGCGGCAGCAGCAGCAGAGACGGAATGAGCTCACCGAGCTTGACAGCCGAATTGCGACGCTCGAATCAGAACTCGCTGAGCAGCCCGGCGGTCAAGTGGAAGAAAGAAACCTCCGGGCGCAGATCGACGAATTGACACGGAAACGCGAGGAACTTGCGCGCCAGCCCGACATTCGCCCGGGCGATTTGGCCGATGAGGATGCCTTACAGGAGGCAGCCGCAAGAAATTTCAGCCAAAGAGAAGCCGCCCGACGCGAGCAATTGACAAGCGTCCGGGAAAGCATAGCCCAGCTTGAGCGTCGTCTTAAGCAAGAAAACCGGCGGAACAGGGAAAAGAGCATCGAAGCTCAGATCGAAGAGCTCAAGATGAAGGAACACGAGCTTGATATTCGCCCCGGCGACAGGAGGCGCACCGGCGTTGATGAACCGCTCGATATCATAAAGCGTGGACTCAAAGCCGAACAATTGCAGAGAACGCGGCAGATTGATGTCCTGGAGCGGCAAGCGGCACAACTGCGCGAGCAGCTCCGCACCGAGGACCGGTCGGCACGCAGTAAGAGCCTCCAACTGCAGATCAGGGAACTGGAACAACAAAAGAAGCGTGTGGGGAAACCCGAAAAGGTGCCCCTGCCGCCCACAACAGGTTTTACCGGGGCACCGTACGGCAGTGCCTGGGATTTGGACTACGAGTACAAGCTCCAAGAATGAACCAAGGTAGCTCCGTCGGCGTTGTCATCGGATAATCGAAGCGGGTGATACGGCGGGCTTTTCCGCCATTTTTTGTGGGTCGTTACGCCATTTCGCGAGCCATGAAGCAGCAAAGCAATACCATACTCATCATGGGAGCCGGTTCCATAGGCTCGGTGGTGGGAGGATTTCTCGCCAAAGCCGGCCATGACGTCACGCTGGTCGGCAGGCAGCCTCATATGGCGGCAATACATAGTGGCGGTCTGCATATCGATGGGATATGGGGCGAACACCACGTCACAGGGCTTCGGACCGCCACGACATGCGAGCAGCTGCGCGGCCAAACTTTAGACACTATCATTCTCTCCGTCAAATCGTACGACACCGAGCAGGCAATCGCCGAAGCCGCCCCGCTCCTTGCTCCGGACGGTCTCGTGATATCCTTCCAGAACGGGCTCGGTAACGTTGAGACCATAGCCGGTTGCGTAGGGCCCGAACGGACACTCGGCGGTATGGTCATATTCGGTGCGCGCGTTGAGAAACCGGGGCATGTTACCGTCACGGTATACGCGAACGAGGTGCACATAGGCAGTCCCACGGGCAACGTCGATCGCGGCCGCGTGGAGGAAGTCGCGGCGTTGATCAACGCTTCGGGCGTGCCCACACTCGCTACGGACGAGATAGAAAAGCACATCTGGGGAAAGATGCTGTATAACTGCGCACTGAATCCCTTATCCGCGATCTTGAACGTCTCATACGGTGAGCTCGCTGCTGAATCCGACACGCGCAACATCATGAACAACGTCGTTGAAGAGATTTTCGCTGTAGCAAACGCCAGAGGCACAAGCCTGTTCTGGAGTCAACCGGAAGAATTCCTCAAAGTATTCTACGATGTGCTCATTCCGCCGACAAGCGCCCACTATGCCTCCATGCTCGAAGACCTGAAACGGGGTGGGAAAACCGAGATAGAGGCCCTCAACGGCGCAATCGTCAAGTACGGCAGCGAAGCGAACGTCGAATGTCCGGTCAACGATGTCCTCTCAAACATCATCAGAGTAATGGAACGCGCGTATGGGAAAGGGCCGAATGGAACGTAAGCTCAACATCGTCGTGTTGATGGGAGGACCGAGTTCGGAGCATGACATATCGCTCAAGACCGGCGCAAAAGTGGTCGAAGCGCTCAATAAGGACAAGTACAACGTCAAGCCGTTAACTATCGGCCGAGACGGCCGATGGCTGCTGCCCGAGTCGGGTCTTACGCTGACCGAGGACGAGGCCGAAGACGACGCGCCCATGCCGGTCAAGCGCACCAGTCCCGTGAAAACGATAAGCCAAACGGACGTCGACGCCGTCTTCGTGGCGCTGCACGGTCCATACGGCGAAGACGGGAAAGTGCAGGCGCTCCTCGAGATCATGGATATCCCGTACACGGGCTCCGACGTCTGCGCCAGCGCACTGGCAATGCACAAGCTGCGGTGCAAGCAGCTCGTCGCTTACCATGGAATCTGCGTCCCACGAGAGATCGTCGTGGAAGAGCGGGACTGGGAATCAAACGCCGAGAAAGTGTTGGAGCGCGTCAGGCGCGAAATAGGCTTCCCGTGCGTCGTCAAACCGATTGAGCAAGGGTCGAGCGTCGGCATGGGTATCCCTCAAGACCCGCAGGAACTCAGACGATTGATGCCGCCGGCGCTCGACTACGAAGGCCGGGTCATGGTAGAGGAGTTCGTGAAAGGGAGAGAGGTGACCTGTTCGGTGCTTGGTGGGTTTCCCGGTGATGAACCGGTCGCGCTTCCGGTGACCGAGATAATCCCCGTTACCAGCACATTCTTTGACTACGAGGCGAAGTACACGCCGGGCGCATCACGGGAGATCACCCCGTCGGCGCTCGATCCGGAGACCACCGAGCGGGTGCAGAAAACCGCCGTGAACGTTCACACGATAGTCGGTGCAGGATCGATGAGCCGCACCGATATGATCCTGTCGGAGAACGATAACGAACCGTATTTTCTGGAGATCAACACGATTCCGGGTATGACCGAAACCTCGCTCCTGCCTCAAGCTGCGGCGGCTGCGGGGATCTCATTCCCGGAGCTGCTCGATAGGCTCGTGCAGGTTGCACTGGCAACACACGCGGAAAGAAAGCGAAGCTGACGGCGATAACGTCGAAAACTTGAGTTGCAGCGACTTACAACTTGCCTGCCCACAGGAAACGCATGTTCGTGCGCAAGCCGCAGCCCTCATTGAATCCACCGCACATTTGGAAGATTGTCTCCTCCGTCTACATCACCATGACAAACATGCCTTAGCACGATGCCGTTGACCGGCCGAATGGTTTGGAGTGCTCAGCCTCGTTATGGTATAATCACGTCGAAATGGAGCTTCGGCGATTAATTCAGACCGATTTGGTCTGAATTTGGCTATATGGAGGTAGATCGAGAGGGCGGCGAACCGTCCTTTCGACTGACGATGGTTTTAGCGATGAAATACATGACGAGCGAGCAACTGAGAGATGGGTTCCTGCGCTTTTTCGAGAAGCGCGGCCACATCATAGAGAAACCTGACACCTTGGTGCCGAGCAGCGACTCGACGTTGCTTTTCACGAGCGCGGGAATGGTCCAATTCAAGCCGTACTACACCGGTCTCGTCCCCGTCCCCTATAGACGTGCCGCAACGTGCCAGCCATGTCTTCGTGCGGGAGGCAAACATAACGACCTGGAAGAGGTCGGGAAGACGAAACGGCATACAACGTTCTTTGAGATGCTCGGCAACTTCTCGTTCGGGGAC
>Ga0180434_10005272_pt1 | contig 15298 bp, 13 predicted proteins | sample SS_ome_7_FD_132453 | JGI IMG/M metagenome (GOLD analysis project Ga0180434, IMG submission 132453) | Hypersaline lake sediment archaeal communities from the Salton Sea, California, USA - SS_1_D_2 metaG | ecosystem: Environmental > Aquatic > Non-marine Saline and Alkaline > Hypersaline >...
AGAATTCTCAATGCAGTGGACAACTCTTGAACCTGCGCGAATGTCAAGGAGGTGACTGTTTCTGAGTGATCGATAAATGCACCTTGAAGATTGTGTGTCCATATGGAGCGTTCTCTCTTGCTAAGATGTGGACCCACATGACGCACAAGCTGGCACCATTCACTTGGTTTCGCAGACCGAACCGTTTCCTGATCTCCCATTCGATGTTTGGTAATGAAGTCTGCAAGCTTTTTGCCCTCCTCCTCGCGTCCGTTTCCACCAAGTTGTGCGGCGTACACTGCGAGTTGATCCATGCTCATCAATTGCCAATCAGGTTGTGCTTGCCCACTGAGTTCAGCAGCACATGCACACACACAGCACATAACCCCTGCCAATACCAATAGCACATGCTTTTTCATTGAATTTCCCTCTATATGACTTTCACAAAGTCCTTGTCTTTGAGACAATCTCAAGGTATGTCGATTAGATAGGCTGCGTAGTCGCCACAACCACGCGATGTCACAGAATCTCGTTTGCAGAGAAGGAAGAATGGGTCTTCACCAGGGAAGACGTCTTCACCCTGTCCGCTATCAATTATGAAACTGAAGTTGCCACCACAATCAGCCTTCGGATGGTATGTCACTTTCTTGCTGAGCTCTCGGGTGGTCCCGACGTGGGTATCGGCCCCGTCACCGTCGTACAGAATGCCCCATGCAGCCTCGAGACCAACTCCACCACCTGTACTCGATAGGCTGTAAGAGTCGTTGCCGCGGAAATCGAGAAGCGCCCCCAAACCAATGTCCCATCCGAAGGCGACCGAAGCGTGGCCGCCACAGTACCGGTCGTCACCCGTATCATCAATGAGAACTCCCACACCGTAATGACAACCATAACCGCTCCCCCACCGAACAAAGTCCGTCGTTAAGGGCCGCCGCACGTCGTTACCCGCAAAATCCCTACTGAGACCCGCTGCAAACCAATAGCCGCCTGTCGAAAAGAAGTCGGCCTCGTACAGGTCATCGCCGTCGCCATCGAGCAAGATGCCGAATCCGCCATTACAGGAACCGCGAAAACCTGAACCGCAGCCCTGTGACCAAGCATGTCGATGGGCTTGAGGTGGCTCCTGGTATTGATCCCCGTACTTTCCCCCGGCCGTGTAATGATCATCTCCTGCCGTATCCTCCAGCAGACCGACACCCAACACTCCCCCATGTCCCTGAGCGAACAAGTGTCCTCGGTAACGGTCGTCTCCTGAACGATCAATTAGAGCACCTATGCCGCATACCGCGACACCTTGGACTCGTCTGTCACCTTCATAGACATCATTGCCGTCTTCATCCATTAACAAACCAACCCCCACAAGGCCGCATCCCTGTGCTCCGTCCGTGGCCTTGTAGGTGTCATTACCCCGTCGGTCCAAAAGGACACTCACACCAAGAAAGCCACAACCTTGCGCGAATGGTCCGTCAGCAAGGTAGCTATCGTCACCATCAAGATCGATAATGACAAGCACTGGACGCTGAGAAGACGTTCGCCCACCCTTGTATGTGTCGTTGCCGCCCAGATCTATGACGCAACGAACATTGCTAGATTCATCAAGATCGTAGGTATCATCCGCCGTACTGCCGATGACAATTCGCTCTCCACAGTAAGGCTTGGTTTCACTTAGACAACTCAATAAGCTGCTGTCCGAAACAAGCTCCCACAGAGGCAATGCCGCATTACGGAGTTCAGCAAGATCTACCCGCGCCATAAGACCAAACATCTCGGCGCCTTCCCCTCGCTCGCCAATCTTGCTCTCCCCTGTAGTGAGCATTGCTGCTCGCTGCTCGCCCATCTTATTGATCAGCCAGTGTTCAGTCTTCTGCCTGAGGACGGCGAGGTCCTCTGAACTTAGCTCATCAAGAGCACGATGCACCGCTCTCTCAGCCTTGTTCAACCGCTGTTCAAGTTCACCAAGAGCATCGCTCTGTGTCCAAGTCATTTTCCTCGAAGGCATCCCTCCAAATGCGGAGAGATCCAGGAGCAGGCTGCATTGATTGAGCAAAGATGGAAGGCCAGACTGACTTGATGCACTCAGGTGCATGTTGTGCGTGATCTGCTCCGCCTCTGTTGGTGCGACCAGAGGCTTACGAAGCCATCGATCAACTGTGGACAATCTGAAGAGGCCGTTCTTCTCGTTCCACCATTTCTCGCCGCTTGTGTCATCGAGCAGTTTTGCTGTGTACGCCGTGTAACACTCGTATTCCTGTTTGTGTCCCCTCTCCTCAATCGTCTGGCGGATCATCCTGATGGCGCGTTCAAGTTCACGGGACGACTCACATGCCTGTAGCGAGGGTACTATGACAATACAGGACCAGATGAGGACAAGCATTGATTGTATTTTCTCTTTCATCCGCGGTAAGCTCCGGCAAACCACCCAGACACATCCGAGCAGGCCATCTGTATGTTCACGTTCTGCTGTCCTTGAGTTGCAGGCTGAATCTGCATCGCAAACAGCTCAACTCCCACACTGCTCTTCGCCATCCTGCCCTTTCGTTCACACAAGAGTTGAGGAATTGACAATCTCCAGAGCACGTATTGGAGAGTTCACATGTGACAAAACGCTCAGGGAAAATTCTCGGGATTCAACCATATTGGTGTGAAGTCAGGACGGCCTCCGGCCCCCTCAGTCCCAAGTCGAAAGTCCTGGGACGTTGTCAAGCGGGGCCCTATGTCCTGTTAGTTTGGATTAGCGTCCTACACCGGGACTATGTCACGAGCATCTACGTCAACAACGATGCTCTGTCCTATACTTTTTACAAGAAGAAAGAAACGTGTGTTACTCTTGGCTCTGTCGACAACCCCCTCCAGACCACACAAAGGCCCAGCCGCTACGCGGACTCGCTTACCCTCCTGCAACCAGGGAAGTGGTGGTGCGGAAATATGTAACGACAATACACGCTTGATAGCGTCAATGTCATCGTCAGAAACTGGCACGAGATCTTTGCCCTGTCCAACGAGTCTCACAACATGCTTTGCATTCATAACTGAGAAGTACTCGTCTGACTGAAGGTCGATCTTTGTAAACAGGTATGATGTGAAAAGAGGCAATTCCACCTCGACTGTCCTATCACTCCAGCGTCGACGGGCACGATAGAGCGGAAGATAACTTTCAAGACCCTTGCCACACAGTTCGGCATGCACCTTCTTTTCACAACGACTCCGTGTGTGAAGAGCATACCAACGTCTGTAAGGGAAGTCATTCGTCCCATCACAGTCCAATTCTTGTCGCTCCAAAGGTGCTCTCTCTGATAAGCCGTATCCAGGGGCTAGGACCACGTAACCATCACCCTGCCTTAGGATATTGCCGTCGTCTTTCCACGGTGAAGCAGCGCAAGACCTGGAAACGTGTCCGATAGAGATTCCACGAAATGCCTTAGGGGAATGTCCAGCACTTGAAGGAGTTGAAACGATGTCGAGATCTTCAATCGAAGGAACTGTTAGCATGCGCCTCGACACCCGATGCACTTCTCCATTGCTTCCCATATGCTGCTTGGCAACGCTGTGTCCGTAAACAAACACCCCTCACCGCCTTTATGAACCTGTCCCCCCCGACTCACAGAGAACACGACACCCCACACGTGTTTTCTATGCACAGTTGTACTGTCCGTGTATCTGAGTTCTGAATATCAGGGGTACCCTGTCAGGTTCTCCACTTCTATATCCGGAGCTTCCTCACAGTCCATAACCACAGTATTTCCATTCTCTTGCTTTCATGTCCTCCACACATTCTATCCAGTTTCCACACTTGATATCGTTATGATCACTGACAATTTTTACTGAACAAAGCGTGCGCAACATCTGGCAGTAATTGGGGGATGAATTCCATGTGACAACAGTAATATGGTCACATGATCAGTTCGACGAGCACGCTCCCCCCCCCCGTCCCGAAAAGAGAAGAGCCTCATCTTAGATCTCTCTCGACGCAATATTGGGTTGAAACATGACAAGGTGCTGGATATTCTCTTACGATACTGATTCCCACAACACTGAAAGGAAATCCTGATGAGACACAGAGCAACAAACATCCTGTTCTTAGGCTCTGGCGAAACAGGTATCGAATATCTTATTGAAGCATCGTTTCGGGACATCGCCCCTGACAATGTGAAAATATCAGCCCATAGCTTGACAGCTCAAGCTGTCTTGCCGGAGCCTGCAGTGAAGGTCTCACAACAGAAGGGCCTTGTCCTCCGGCGAACAGGGCCGGCACATCTCGATCGACATGCGGGCGAACAGTTCGATATCATCGTTACACTCGACGAAAAGGCCAAAGACAAGTCTCCCGATATACCGGGCAATCCACGACGCATCTACTGGCAATTTGAAGCGATGCAATACGTAGACAAGCCAACACTGACCGAGGCATCAATTTCTGTTGCTCTGGAAAATTCAGCCATCCACAAGCGTGATCTTGTCCACATCGCCACGCAGTTTCGCTCTGCCAGAGAGCTTTATCATGCTCCTGGTACTTCGACGTGTATTTTTCAACCGGAAATATTCAATCCAGCTAAGCATTTACCGCTGTTGGCGGAAGTCGGGTTCAAATGTATCGAGCTTTGCTGCATTATGGGAACCCACAGCTTTCCCATTGATGACGAAGAAACACTTGACGAACTGGCCAATGTATCCAAAGATGTCGGAGTCCAAGTGTATTCGGTGCACGTTCCCGGCAACACAACATTCTGGTTGCCCGGGTCAGGCTACGGCAGAGGTAGAGCAGCCGTTGATATGCTCAAGTATTATGCCGATGTCGCCGCGAAACTGGGGGCACACGTAGTAGTTTTACATGCCGGCAGACCATGGGATCTCGGCATAGAGGAAGGCGAGGCTCTTTTGTGGGATACTCTGCACGAACTTGAGGAGCATGCTCTTTCGCTGCCGTGCATATACGTCTGGGAGAACGGGTTGCCGCTACCCGATCACTACGACCCTCAATACGACTTCACGTTCCACACACCAGAAGAGCATATCGAGTGGATTCAACAGCTCAATCCGGGAGCCTTTGGCCTTGCGTTGGATACCGGTCACTCAAATCTACGAGGCACAACCGAACGCTACCTCGCTGCACGTTCGTCCCGTCTCCGTTGTCTCCATCTCCACGATAATGATGGAAAATCTGACCAACATTGGCTCCCAGGAGAAGGAGTGATCGAATGGGCCGGTTTCAGGTCAAAACTTGATGACGCCGGATACGTCGGTCCACTACTTCTTGAAGCGGCGCCACGAGAGGCGAAGACCGATATTATGGCGACTTTGCGTGCCTCAATTGCTTCTCTTGACTGCATTACATGAGACTATCGAGCTTTCATGACAACAATGTCGGCTATTTGACAAGCTCAAAGCAACAAGCTCGAATATGTATGATCTCGTTGACAGTAGCGTAGTAGTTCAGGATGAATGTGCCATCCGGTAGACGAACCATATCCGGCGTTCCAAATGTGAAGCCTGCTATAGCTTCCCACACCTCCCCATCAGCAGACTGCTTTATCGAAGCGGCCTTCGGTGCTGCGACGATTCGTTCTTCCTCCACATCCCACATTTGGATCGGCGGATGCTGCCAAGTCTTGCCTAGGTCCTCGGAATACCAGAGACGAATTCCCTCTGGTATGTCCCGATAGTTGCTGGCGGCAATGACCGTTTCCCCGCCAGCTCCCAAGGGAACAGTTACCTGACCAACAAATCCGGTCGGTTGAGGCACAGACCAGGTTCGCCCATTGTCAGAAGACACGGACTGATGCACTTCTACCGTCCGCTCATCGTCTTCACGAAACGCCCACAGCAGAGCCAACACCTTTTCACCAATGACGGCAAATCTGATATCGCACAAATTCAGTTCATTGCCCGGGTCAGTCGTTCCCAAGTCAACGAAGGGTCCGAACGTAAGTCCTGAGTCCGATGAGAAAGATCCGAAATTGGACATGACGTAGTTTTCGTCAGCGTAGGTCTCTAAGGCAATCATGACATCACCGTTGGGCATCTGAAGTGGCTTGGTCGGAATGCAGGGGACTCGCAACGCGATTGGCGGCGGTTCGATTACCGCAGGTTCCGACCATGTCTGACCGTTGTCCACGCTCCTGGCGACATACATGATTTTTTCCTGTTTCTTGCCCTCTTTACTAAATACATATTGATCCGCCTTGGTCGCTTTCGTTGTCGTGAACCCTGCCAGCAGAGAACCGTCACGCAGATATAACGCTCCTCCCATACCTACCGATTCCGGCGGTGTTATGCCTGTCTTGTCACAGATAAGTACGGGATCATCCCATGTGCTTCCCATATCTGTAGATCTCTGCGATAGGAGCACGCCGTCGTAGCTATGCTTCTCTTTACCAACACGGTAAAGGCATATTAGATCGCCATCTTTCCCCACAGTAATGTTTGGATATGCACAAGTCTTGGGAACGTCGCCTCCTTCCAGGTTCGGAGATACTGCAACATCAGAAATGACCTTTATGTCCATTACTCCAATCCTTTCATCTCGTTCAGTGATAGAAATTCTCTTAAGATTTATTGACTAGTCGCTCTAGGATGTCTATGCAGTACATGAGTGCTCGGGGCAGGTGAAATGGATCTTTCACCGGCAGGCCCACAAGCTCGGTGCTAGCCTCACCTTTCCGGTTCAGTTCTTGCGTCCATTCGCCATAAACCTCGACAGGATAGCGGCTGTACGCGTAGTCCCGGACCTTCTCATGCCAGTCGAGACACCATTGCTCACCACAATGCTCATATGCCAGGAGTGTGGCAACGAGAGCTTCCGTCTGAGGCCACCAGACTTTTGAATCGGCGTGGGGCCAATCTACGTCAGGATTTCCGTCTGCATCCACTGCCAATAGTATCCCGCCATATTCTGTGTCCCAGCCTGCTTCAAGATGACGATGAATGACTTCAACGCATCGATCCAGTGTCTTCACATTGCCCGATGCGCGAGCTATTAGCATCTGAAACCACATGGACTCGATGGCGTGCCCAGGAACCACCGCTCTGCCTTTCGGAGTTTCCAATTCGGTTCCGTCAGTCCGGACGAGTTCAAGCAGTAGTCCACGGTTCTCTCGGTAGAAACTTTCCATTACACGACGGTGATGCTCATCGGCGGCAGCACGAGTTGCTGGATCCTTCGTAGCGTCGGCCAGTTCATTGTATACGAGAGAGCACATCATGCTTACTGCATGTGCAGCACAACCCGGGGGAGTCGGATATGGCCATGTAGGAGGCGGCTCTTGTGAGCCGAGAATCTTCTCTAGTACTCGAAACGTGTTTACGGCGAGATCGAGAGCCTCCTCATTGCGAGTTGCACGCCATAACTCCACAAAACCGTAGATGGCAAATGTGTCAGTGAAAACGCTTTCGTGACCGCGAAGCACTTCGCCGTCACCGCTTAGAAGAAGCGGCCAAGTCCCGTCTTCAAGAGGACCGTGAGCGGTAACAAAACGGTATATCCCCTGAGCAATATCCAACCACTCCGACCGCGGTTCGATTCGGTTGTAAAGCTTGCTGAAAACGTAAATCGCACGTGTCTGTGAGCGACTCCAACGATCACGGCTCACGACTTCGCCATTGTCGCGAATACAACTGTTTATACCGCCGTTTGGATCTATCCCGTGCTTCATCCAAAAGGGAATAACATCATCAAGCAGCGTTCCTCGATAAAGGCCAAGCAGCTCATTCAGTACCATTATCACTCCTCGTCAGTGCCTGTTTCCGAAGCACAGGCTATGTCAGTACGTGCAGAGATGCTCCGGAGGCGGGCGTGCAAAGGTACGCGCCAAACGGAATATCTTCCTTGTTATAGTAGTCACGCTTGAGCTTGCTGAACAGTGTATCAGTTGCTTTCCGGTCCGCAAGGGCGACAACGTGACCGCCAAACCCGGCACCCGTCATGCAGGCGCCATACACTCCTTCGATCCCTTTGCAGATGTCAACAATCCTGTCCAATCCTACACAGCTATTTGGATACCCCCCTGGTTGATGCGGCAACACGGTATATGGTCCCGCAGAGGCATTCGCCTCTGCGATCAAACCGTCCATGTAGCTGTCTGGAGCTTCATCATTGTAGGGTCGCATCGTACCGTTTTCAGAGAATGTGACTACCCTATCCCCGTCATGTGAAGTGTACATCAACCGCCCAAGTTCCGATAATCTGCCTTCTCGAAGCAGCTTCGGCACCATTCTGCTTCGGGAGCACTCCGCAGCGGAAAACAGACATACCTTGCGTACAGAATAGCCGTCCTGAGGTTCTTCGTGAGCGGCGACTATCTGCTCAAGCCACTCGGATTCCTCTGACAATTCCTTTCTCAGCTCCGAGCGCGACATTCGCTCCGGAAGAGACTTGATTCTCTCAAGGACTTCTCTTTCACTCAAGCCCAGTTCCGGACTAACCAAGTCTGTCATAAGCGAGAGGCCATCAAGACGTCCGCCTTGCTTTCGCAGGAGCCGGACACCGAAATGGCAGGTGGCGGTACGCTCGTTGTAGAGACTCTTTGCCCTGCCAGTAGTCTTGACAGCAGTTACACCTGAATCGATGGCGACAAGCACACAACCTTCCGGAAAGTCAAGGAATTCATAGCTGACAGACGGTTTCGTTCCCACATGAAGAACCTTACCGAGATCCGTCAGCAGGATTGCCGCGTGATCACCGGTGCCGCCCCTACTACCGGTGAACCACTCTGACTGACCGGAGAAAGTGGTGATTTCTTCGGCGGGCATCTCCACATCGTTAACGTGAAGAGCAGCCAACGTGCCGGCACAATTCAACGCAGAAGATGAACTCAGACCTGCGCCGAGGACAATATTGCCAGAAACAATAGCATCAATCCCGCGAATGGTCTTTTCCGAATGAGTAATCTGCAGCATCAGAAAAGAAGCTGCAAAGTAATTCATCCATTCGCCAGGGGTTATGCGAGAAAGAGCGTGATGCAGGTAATCTTTCCAAGTCTTGCCGCGCCATGCGGCCGGTACCCATTCACCTATTGAGAATGGCTTTGTAGGAAAAGCATCTGGGTCAAGATTCTGCGCGACGACGGCGTCATCTTGCCGAGCTCTTGACGCCATGATGATTTCATTTGGGATACAAATGCAATTTGCCCGCCCACCTTGCTGATCTGAATGCCTGCCCAGAAAACTCACACGTGCCGGAGCCCGGACTATGAAGAACGGTTCTCTGTCTCCGTGCTCAGAGCGAAACGCCTGTGCAACATTCCTCCACGCTCTAGCCCGCTCAAGGAGGATCGACTCCTCGTTGCCGTAGATTTGAGATAATTCTGATATGAGTTCACTCGAGGGCTTGTCACTTAGGACAGTGGACAACTCGATGGTCCTATTCTGCATGTGTTGCGGTCCCATTCTGATTCAACAAGGCCAAGGAGCTCTCAACAATTTGTCGACCTGCTCTTTTCACGAGCCTGCTTGTGTAAACTGTCCGATGTGTTTCGTATCCACCTAGCTCGAAATCTCTTTCGGATGGCACATATCCGACATACCCATTCGCAAGTTCGACTACCATTGTCACAGGGAAGGGAGAGCAAGACCGGATTTTCAAACCAAGCCCCACAAAAAGCTCTGCGGGATTGGTGACAAGAGCCGTGTCTCTCAGCACAAGTGCGCTAACCTCAACAGCAGCGCTCGTAGCACCTCTGGACTCAACTGCCTCTCTCTCGGGAGCATAGCGCTTTTTCTGCACTTCCATCTCTTCCTGCGACGATCCCCTACAACCATCATCACAGTAGCTGCTTTCCGACGGAAGACGATCAGCAATAACCATGATTCTGCTGAGATACCGAAGCGTGTCGACTTCTATAGCCTCAGCATTCTCTGTTGCATTCAGAACAGAATCCGCGACTCTTCTTCCTATCCTCTCCGCGAGTTCCGAGCCGCCACTCGGGCGTTCTACTGGGTCCACCCATGTCACGTCACCACACGCACCGGCAAGCATGAGACCCGTAAAGCCGCCTCCCAATTTCTCCGCCATTGCCTGACGGCAATACCCAGCTATATCGGGTGACATAAAGGGAGAGCGAGCAGCATTGTTGTGACAAGGATACGAGAAAATCGCCCCGAGTGGATCACCTGATGCTGACTTGAAGAACCAGAAAGGTATCTCATCATCAATTCCGCCACACGATTCCAGGCCTGTAACGGATTCACTCGCAAGAGTAGTTACAACTCGCCCGTCCTTCCTCATAAAGCGCCGATTGAACTCAAATCCGGGGCACTTTGCCTTGCCCGCAAAGAGTTCCGCTTCACACATGTTGGAGATGGCTTCTTCCAGAGTCCTGACCACTCTCTCTGACACAATATCAGAATACATCGGATCGGGAGCTACGCCCTCTGTGAAGGCCGGAGCAAGATGTGGTGCGCAATGTGTATGGGTTGCAGCAATGACAAGATTGGTCGGAGCATTGATCCCGTTTAGAAGACTTGCTCGTTCGCGAATTCTGAGAACCAGTTCTCTGCTTATGCAGAGGGCATCCAGAGAGACTACGCTTACCGTTTCCTGGCCAACTGAGATTACCGATGCGATACACTCCAACCGTGGCTCACCATCAGGTGGAAGTTGGAGTATCTTGCCCCTGTAATTGGGCGCTGGATTGGGCGGTGTTATGTCCGTCCTGGCGAAACCTATTCTCAAGTGTTTCATTTGTCTAATGCATATTTCAAATCTAGGATGTTTTATGGTCTTCGATACTCACCCATGCATTCTCCCTGGCTGACCTGTAACAGGCATCCAAAATCGTTTCGCTAGCAATGACATTTTCCACAGAAAACGGATTCTCACTGCCTTCCAGGATCTCACCACTCACGCAGTTGACCAGCTGAATATGGGTTCCGGACTTTGGAGTCGGTTCGAGCGCAACAGACTTGCACTCACCGTCTGTTTCGACAACTACCTCGCCTCCGCCAACCTTTGGGCAACAAATATTGCCTTCGCTGCCATAAATCCACAGCGAATCAGTTTTCTGTCTCTGGTTGAAATATACAGAAACATGGCCCTCGCCGCCTTCCACAAGTTCCAGTAGAGCCGTCGCTCCAGTTTCAACTGGCCATCCCTCATGCACTTGATGAGATAATCGACAACAGACACGTCGCGTAGGTCCACATAGAAACTGCACCAAGTCAATCCGGTGTGACCCGACATCCATAAGCGCTCCACCGCCGCCGAGTTCTGGGTCAATTCGCCATGACGACTCTTTCCCTAAGTCTGGGGAGTACCACGTCCCGTGATGAAACTTAACGCAGAGGAGAGTACCCAAGCGCCTTTCGGCTAACAACTTACGAATGTACACTACCTCCGGAAAACCACGGCGGTAGTATGCAACAGACAACTTGACTCCGTTGACGGAACAAACATGCTGAGCCTTCAGGGACTCCTCTCTGTTGAGACCGAGAGGCTTTTCACAGAGCACGTGCTTCCCGCTTTCTGCCGCTGCGATTATCTGCTCCACGTGAAGACCAACCGGCGTAGCTATGTAGACAACATCGATATCAGCGTCGCTCAAAAGGGCTTCAGTAGTCGGATATGCTCTCTCAATGTTGTTCGCCTCGCAGAAATCCGCCAACTTCGAAGTATTGCTTCTTGTTGCAGCAAGCAGAGTCGCCTTCGGGCTGACCTTAATCGCGGGAATGAACGACCTCTCGACGATTGACCCACATCCCAATGCACCGAAGTTCACTTTCGTTGTGTCAGGCTCGGGCATCTGTATTGTCACTTTCTCAGACGTTCGCACACAATCTTCAGAGCTTTGGCAGTATCTTCCATCTCTTCTCTGCCGCAGGTTGGGTGCACTTTCAGTTTGACAGTTCGCAATCCTACTTCATGTGCCACGGGACAAAGGCCCGGCTTGTAGTCCTGAATGCTCTCTTGGTACTCAGGTAGGTTAAATGGGAAACCGCTCTCCGCAAATCCCAACCGTTTGGTATAAACTTCCTCGAGATAGTTCTCGGGAGAGTTGCCAAGCCCTGCGGGTACGCCCTCTTTCTGAACTGCTTTGACAAACTCGTCGCGGTCAACAGATATCTTATCCAGGTCAAGAGCAATCGTGTACTGATAGTAGGCGTGCTTGATGTCATCTTGATCGTGAGGCAGCGTGCAGAAGTCACAATCGGCAAGAAGCTCATTCAGATCATGAGCATTCTGTCGACGCTGAGCAATATTCTCATCCAATCCCTCAAGAAGGACCAAGCCCAATGCGGACTGCATGTTGGTCATGCGGAAGTTGTAGCCCATTCGGTGATGGAAATACTGATAGAGAGAGCCTTGCTTTTTCAGCTCGATACGCTCCTCTTCATCAAATCCGTGATCGCGAACCATCGAAGCCATCTTGCCAATCTTATCGTCATTTGTGGTGACCATGCCGCCTTCGCCACCTGTGGAAATGATTTTTTCCTGGCAAAAGCTGAAAGCTCCCACATGTCCCACCCCGCCGAGCTTTTTGCCCTTGTATTCAGCACCGTGAGCTTGAGCACAATCTTCAACAACAAACAGGTCGTGCTTTTTGGCAATCGCCATAATCGCATCCATGTCACAGGCGTGTCCGTACAGATGAACGCAGACAATTGCCTTGGTGCGCGGCGTGATCTTTCGCTCGATATCCGCGGGATCTATCGTGTGAGTCAATTCATCTATATCGGCAAAAACCGGCAACGCTCCTTGGTTCAGCACAGCAGTAGAGGATGCGATAAAAGAATAAGCTGGGCTGATCACCTCGTCACCCGGCCCGACACCACACGCTGCCAAAGCCACCTGAATCGCACAAGTACCGTTTGCGACAGTCACTGCGTGCAAGACGCCCAGGTATTCGGCGAACGCTTTCTGAAAATCGCGTCCTTCAGGCCCGCTCCAGTAGTTGCCCTTGCCCCTCTTCAATACGTCAAGCACTGCCTGTTGGCATTTCTCGTCATACACAGGCCACGGTGGAAAAGCCTTCGTACGAACCGGTGCCATCTGTTGATCGGCGTCTGCTCTTGGCATCTTTGTCTCCTCAACTGCAATAATCCTGCATTTCCAAAAAACTCTTGTGCGACAAATATCTCTCCCGAAGGTACCCTTGAGTCAGTACCTGAGCGAGGTACTCCAAGACCAGTGACCTTTGGTACTGGTCATAGCTGCTCATTTCAATCCAAATTCGAATAATAGCACAAGCGTCACACTAAGTCGAATGAAATGGGATCGACGTTAGCCCCGTGCCTTAAAACCGTGCTTTTCTTGCATTTCCGTGGCGGTATCCGGCAGTCAAAAGGTGATTGATTCTTGGTTTGGATCTATGGTATAGATGGAAAATCCATCACGCATGGAGCTACCTGTTATTGATATTTGATATGAAACGCGGTTGATATTTTCATTTGATGCTCAGGACGGAGGAGCCGCAAATGTTCAAGCTAGCAGTTTTCACCGACGAAGTATCGCAAGATTTCGGCCGAGTCATCGAAGTAGCCAATGAGTTTGGCCTTGACGGCATTGAGATTCGCAGCGTATGGGACCATGCGCCGCAGGACATTTCTCAGAGTGACATCGCAAGAATGAAATCAATGCTTGCCGATACAAACCTCAAGGTTTGCAGTATCGCTGCGCCCTTTTTCAAGTGTGAACTCGACTCACAAGATGAATACAAGGAACATCTGGATATCCTTCGGAAGTGCATAGCCCTTGGAAAAACATTTGACTGCAATATCATTCGCGGCTTCACCTTCTGGCGGCGCGGTAATGTTCACAATGTCTGGCAGCGGTTACTGGACAAGTTTCAAGAGCCAATAAAGATTCTTGAAAGTGAAGATGCTTTCGTAGGTATTGAAAACGAGTTCAGTACATATATTGGCACAGGAAGGACGCTTGCCAAATTCCTAGACGGACTTGACTCGTCGCGGGTGCGTGCGATATGGGACCCGGCAAATGTCTGTTTTGATACGGACGACGTAGAAACGCCTTTCCCAGAAGGCTATCGCGCAATCCGGCCATACATTATCCACGTTCACGTGAAAGACTGTCAAAAACATATGCAGGGAAATGTGGAGCATACACCGGTTGGAAAGGGAGATGTCGGTTGGAAAGAGCAGTTTGAACAATTGGCCAAAGACGGCTACGAGGGGTACGCATCCCTCGAAACTCACTGGCGCACTTCAGAGCAATTGACTGATGGTCTGGTTGAACGTCCCGGTGGCAAAGAGTATTCTGAATCGGCAGAGGCGGCCAGCCGGATTTGTCTTCAGAACATCAAGAAAATGATTTCCAGTTGACATACCAACTGACGTGTATATTCGCCTCACACAGTCCGCTCAAACGTCTCTTGATGAACAACAACTACTCACAGTGTGGTCAGGCAATTTCCTGAGGACTCATGTTTAATAGAGCAATGACACTGTCTGGGTGCTCCGCCCGTGCTGTGTAAGGCGACCGTTCACAGTCCCCTCTCCGGCTATCTATACGCACGTAAGGCTTGGTGAGCGAGGGGTATGAGAAAAAGTCCGGACTGGCTTTCAGTTTCTCAATCGCCTGCAAAGCGCCAGTCCGAATACGCCGGCATGCTTCGTTGTGATGAATGTGCACGGCCGAAAGCTTGGCAACACGGTAATCGCTTGTCGTGAGATGTTCAAGGCCGTCACGCAACAGGCCTCGTTTGACGCTGACAGCAAAAATACCCGGCGTCAATTCCTCCGCTTCCCGGCAAAATGCTTCCTCCCCACTACCAAAAATGGAGGGTATGCCGAGTTCCATTCCACATAAGACGGTCATGCCGTACTCACCAATTGAAAGACCATTGATGGAGCAGTCAATGTAACTGGCATCCTGGGTGTGAGTCAGGTGGGAATAGTCGGTGCCGGCCTTGGCGTGTTGTCCAACATGAGCTATGGCAGCGTAAGAACTGTCAAGATCAAACGGGTAAGCTGGATCGGGACAACCGTTCATGAATTCCACTCGCTCATCCAGTAGCAACGGATCAACGCCTCCCCAGTAGTGGCCGTCACATACCGTAATCCCGGAAGCACCGCCCTGGAAGAAGCCATCAATAGCCGCATTCACTTCTTCTGTCAATATGCGTCTGCCTTGCTCGAAGTAACGACCTTCCGGAACCACCCAGTTTTCGCGGTTTAAGATGCCCGCGCAACCTTCCATATCGGTCATCACGAAGATTCTCAATTAACCGCCTCCTGCTTGATTCACAAGAACTGAGTGAACCGTTGCCATCTTCCCGGCAACACAGAGTTCCAAAAGCTATGAGCCTTTGAAGGGGTATATTAACAGATTTTCTCCATTTGACAATTGCCAATGGGCAAGATGTCATGCTAC
>Ga0180434_10005276_pt1 | contig 15291 bp, 11 predicted proteins | sample SS_ome_7_FD_132453 | JGI IMG/M metagenome (GOLD analysis project Ga0180434, IMG submission 132453) | Hypersaline lake sediment archaeal communities from the Salton Sea, California, USA - SS_1_D_2 metaG | ecosystem: Environmental > Aquatic > Non-marine Saline and Alkaline > Hypersaline >...
AAGTCAAGAACTGATAATCATATAGAAGGACCGGTTCTTTGACTATCCGGTAGAGTATTCAAGGATCACCTGATGGGGTAACCTCATGGTGGCGAACAAGAGTTTGCACCAAGGAGGTGAACGATGCAAACGAAGTATTACGTGGGATTGGACCTGCACTCGAACAACACCGTTATTGGTGTACTTGATGAGCAAGAGTGTCGGGTTTTAAAGGGCAAGTTTGCCAACCGGATCGGTGTGATTCGGGCGGTACTTGAACCGTACCGGGAGCACATTGTAGGCGTTGTGGTCGAGTCGACGTTCAATTGGTACTGGTTGGTCGACGGGTTGATCGACAACGGCTACAAGGTCCACCTGGCGCATCCGGCCGCGTTTCATCCCTACAGCGGGCTCAAGCACACCGATGACCAGCACGATGCGTTCTTTCTGGCCAAGCTGCTCAAGCTGGGCATTCTTCCCGAAGGCCACATCATGCCACAGAAGGAACGCCAGCTGCGTGATCTCTTGCGCAAGCGTATGAAACTGGTGCGTCAGAGCTCGGCCCACATCCTGAGCTTCAAGAGCCTGGTCAGCCGCAATCTGGGCGTATCGGTGCCCAGCAACGAGATCAAGAAGTTCGAGGAGGATGAGGTCGACGATCTGTTCGACAACGAGCATCTGGCGCTGTCGGCCAGGGTCAACATCGCCGCCATCAACCACCTCAAGTGGCTGGTCTACGAGATCCGCTCCACGCTGCTCAAGGCCATCCGCATCAGACCCCAGTTCGAGAAGCTCCTCACCGTTCCCGGTATCGGCAACATCCTGGCCATGACCATCGCGCTGGAAACGGGTGACATCTCCCGCTTCAACGGCGTGGGACCCTATGCCTCATACTGCCGCTGCGTACCGGCAAGCCGTATCTCCAATGAAAAACGCAAAGCACCGGGCAATCGAAAAAACGGCAACAAGTACCTGGCCTGGGCGTTCGTTGAGGCGGCGCAAAAAATGCGGCGCTTCTGCCCGCCCGCACAGGCCTTCTTCCTGAAAAAATCACTCAAGACCAACAAGATCGTGGCCACCAAAGCACTGGCCCATAAACTGGCTCGCGCCTGTTACTACATCATGCGCGACCAGGTGGAATTCGATCCGATCAGGATCTTCGGCAAACCCATCAAGGTTGATAAAGGCTGTGCCAGTGAACCAAAACGGGGACTGGCTCTAAAACCATCTGCACCGATCGGAACGACTGGCACAGCCAGCACCAATACTATTTTATCTAAGTAATACACTTTTGCAACTGTCAAGATGTTTTGCCCACGTTGCGAACCAACAGGGACTGGACCCAGAGCCACCAAACACTGCGCCTCTTCTGCAGCTGGACGCAACGCGGTACCGAACGATTTCTGGGGCGGAACAACCGCCAGGGTCTGTCAGGATAGAACCGGACAACGACTTGATCCCGATGGGTGTCTGGCGCAAGACAATCTCCTCTTGCAACCACCAAAGTAACGAAATCGACGGTCGCAAAGCCTCTTTCAGTAATGCACTTATACGATTGAAAAAATATGAAAAAACTCTTGCGCCCACTTGACACCTACCTTCTAATGGGCGTCCCCCTTCCCTGCCGATCGTGTGAAACTCTGTGCCGAAATTTGCGTCAAAAGGTGTATGGGAAAGTCTGGAAGGAGGCGTCATGAAATATGTCTTTTACCTGTTTCTGATCTTGACGATCGCATGGCTGGGTTTTGCGGATGAGGAGAAAAACGCCGACAGGCCGCTCAAGGGGAACTGGGATTTTGCCCCTGAATTGCAGTGGGAAAGCTCCTCGGCGGGGGGGGACGCCCTGGTCAGAATCACGGCTGTCCGGGTGGATGGGGATGGCACCACTTTCGTGTATGATTCGAAGTATTCCAAGTTTTTTGTCTTTTCCACAGCCGGGGAATTTTTATATGAATTCGGCAAGCAGGGAGAAGGACCCGGCGAATACCGCCGGGTGTTCGACTTCTTCCTGGTTGACGGGAACATCGTGGTCCCCGACATGAACAAAATCCACTTTTTTGACAAGAAGGGCGGCTTCATCCGTTCTGAAATGACGGGTGGATCCATGATCCGCCCGCGTGCGTTTTTGGACGCGGCCAATTTCCTGACGGTTCCATTCATGGGGGATGACCACAAGGGCAACGACCGGCTGGATCTTTTCAATCTCAAAACGAAGAAGCGGACCACCTTATTCGAATTTCCCCAGGAGAAAAACATCGAAGCGACCGTCTCCGGCCGCCAGGGGACCATGAGGTTGGTGGTCCGGGATGACAGCACCACTCCGGGAATCGTTTGCTTGACCGATGGGAAGGACCTGTATTTCGGTAAAAACGACCGCTACCTGATTAAAAAGACCGACGCGAACGGCCAGGAAGTGTTCTCATTTTCCCTGCAGGGGCGTGACCGGAAAGAGGTGACCATGGCCATGAAAAAGAAACGGTTTGAGAACTTCACCATCAACGGCCGCAGGCCAGATCCGGAGATGCTCAGGCAGTTGACTGAAAATATTCCCGACCGATGCACCTATTTCAACCGTATCCATGTGGACACAAACGGCAATATCTGGGTGTTTGTCCCCGACCTGGGAAACGAAAACGGCCAGGAAATCGACATTTTTTCTCCCGCGGGGAAGTATCTGTACCACGCCGAGTTGAAGCTGCCGGAAAATTATGAATTCAGTCTGAGCGGATTTGATGTGACCGGCGACCGGTTGACCCTGTTCGCCGAGGACGAAGCGGGGGACGGCTTGCTCGTTCGCTATAGGATCCGCATTCCGGATTAGAAGAAAGAGGCGCGCCCGTCGCTTCCCTTGGCGTCTCTCCGCTGCTAGACCAGATCGAGGGTGATCAGGCAGATGATCCGGGTAAAATCGATCAACTGCCGGATTTCGACGCATTCGTTTTCCACGTGAAACGCCGTGTCGTCACCCGGCCCGAATCCCACGGCTTCCACGCCGTTGAGATTCAGGCTCTTGGCGAAGGTGATGCCCCCGAACCCGATCAAACCGGGTTCATGGTGCCTGACCCGCTTGCAGTTTTCCTGGATCTTTTTCACCAGCACGCTCTCCGGATTCACCTTGTGGGCCCGGGACTGTTCCATGATCTCCACGGTGATATCATCACCCACCCGTTTGCAGAGATCCTCCAGTTCCTTTTGAACCCCTTCCGGCGTCTGATCCGGCATGATGCGGATATCCAGGACGATGTGGCACTGGTTGGGAACGGTGTTGGAGGTCGTTCCCCCGTGGATCTCACCCAGGTTGATGGTGGCCTGGGTGTCGAAAGCGGGATCTTCTTTGGATTCGAGTTTGATTGCTTCGATCAGGGAAACGACTTTCGCCATCGGGTAGATCGCGTTGACCCCCAGCTCGGGTGTGGAGCCGTGGGCCTGCTTGCCCCGGGTCGTGATCTTGTAGTTGACCTTTCCCTTCTCGGCGATTTCGATTTTTTCCATGTTGTAACCGACATCCGGAACAATCGCGTAGGTGGGGGAGATCAGTCCTTCTTCCAAGAGGTATTCGATCCCGTAGTCGACGCCATCGGGATCGGTGGCCTCCTCGTCCGCGAGCGCGGCCACCTGCAACAATCCCCCGATATTCTCATCGCCCACGACGTCCTTCAATATTTTCCCGGCCATCATCGCCGCCGCCAGGGGACCCTTGTTGTCCAGCGTACCCCGGCCGAACATTTTGCCGTCTTCGATCACTGGTTCGAACGGATCGGAATTCCATCCTTCCCCTGCGGGTACGACGTCCATGTGGCCGGGCAAAAACAATATCTTCCCGTTTCGGCCCGAGCCGATATTGCCGATGACATTGGGCCGTTTCTCATGTCGTGCATGGACCTGAAACGGAATGCTCCATTTTTCAAACTCCCGCTTCACGATCTCTGCCACCCGGTATTCTTCGCCTCTTTCTTCAAGATAAGGATGCTCGGCCAGTTTGTTCGATACCACATTCACCGTTTTCTGCCGGACCATCTCCGCCACCAGGTCGGTTATTTCCCGGGAAATGCGCGGTTGATTCTCTTCGAAATAGCGAATGATTTTTTCTTTCAACGTCGTGTTATTTTCCATACCGTACCGGTTTTTCAGCGGGTCATCGGCATCCGCAGGGCGCGTCGTGGATTTTCCTCAGTCGTTCGCGGTCCCGTCCTCTTCCCACCAGGGTTTCTCCTCGTCCGGTTCTTTGACGGTGATCGGTATCGAATGGTCGCCCTCCGCCGCGGTCAGCCTCAGGGTATAGGTGCCGGGAAGAACGAAGGGTCGCCTCCCCTCGGGAAGCTTTTTCCTGTGCTTGCCGTCGATCAGGAAATCCCATTCGAGGCGGTTCAGTTTCCGCTCCGTTTTGAACGTCCAGGTCCGCAGCACCTTCTTCTCCTTGTTCAACAGGTCGATCCGAACCTCACCGGGATTCTTCACGTGGCAGTAGATGTCGAGTGTTTCAATCTCCCGGGGATCTCCCACGTGTACAGGCTCCTCCTTCTCCCACCACGCCTGCGCCTTCTGCTCCGCAATCCCGAAGAGGTGCACATTCTTTCCCCTGATCTCCGCCGTGTACTCCTGGAGCACCTTGACCGAACCGGTCCAGACGCTCCGCCCGTAGGTTCCGATGATGAGGTCTGCTTCCCTGGGGTGGACGCAGAGGTCGTAGGCCGGTATCCCGGGCATGGTGGTGCCGATGGCGTCCCAGCGCCGTCCCCCGTCGAGGCTGACATAGACGCCGAAATCACTCCCCGCATAAAGCAGGTGGGGGTGGACCGGGTCCTGACGGATCACGTTCATGCATTCATCGGGGAGATTCCCCTTGATGGAGGTCCAGGTTTTCCCGTGGTCGCTGCTTTTGAACACGTAGGCGGTCGTGTCGTTTTCCCGGAAACCGGTGAAGGTGGCAAACACCTCATTCTCTTCGTGGCATCCCGGTTCCAGTCGGGTGACCCATTTGTTGCCGGGGATGCCGTCGGAAGACCGGGTCCAGCTCAGGCCGGCATCCCGGCTGACCCAGACCCACCCCTCGTCGGTCCCGGCATAGAGCAGACCGAATCGTTTCGGACTCTCGGCCAGGGCGGAGATGTTGCCGTAGGAGACATTCCCGCCCACATTCACGAAAGAGCCTTCACGGCCTTCGCTGGTGAGATCGGGGCTGATGATCTCCCAGGTTTTCCCCCCGTCGAAGGAACGGTGGACGAACTGGGTGCCGGTGTAGACGATGTCGGGATGGAACCGGCTCATGACGATGGGGGTCACCCAGTTGGTGCGAAACGGCTCCTCTTCGGGATACCGGGGCCGGGGACGAATATCCGCCGATTTCCGGGTGTGGAGATTGAGACGCCACATGTCGCCGAACTGGATCCCCAGGTAGACCGTATTGTTGTCCAGCGGATTGACCTGGATGAACATCCCGTCGGCGCCCCAGATCGGTTTCCAGCTGTCGGTCTGTTGAAAGGGCTTGATTTTACGGTTATGGCCCATGTGGATGCCGTTGTCCTGAAGGCCGCTGAAGATCCGGTAGGGGGATGACATGTCGTAGGTGACCGTGTAGCACTGGGCCACGGGGATGTTCTTGATCGGGCGCCAGCTGATGCCTCCGTCCAGGCTGAGGTTCATGCCGCCGTCGTTGCCGACGATGACCCGTTTGCTGTTCCTGCCGTCAAACAGGATGATATGATGGTCCGCATGGACGTCGTGGCCGTTTTTATCCGCGTAGGCGAAGGTTTTTCCCCCGTCCCTCGTTTCGATCAACGGAACCGCGGTGATCAGCACGCGGTCGTCGTCGGAGGGATCGACGGCGATCCGGCTGCAGTAGTAGGTGGCGGTACCGTAGCCCCAGTCCACCTGGGTCCGGAGGTCGGCCGTGTGGGTTTTTTCCCAGGTCAGTCCCCCGTCCAGCGTTCGGTACAGCTCGGGTCCGATGCATTTGGGCCAGAAATAGGGGATGTCCTTCATGCCCCGGACGTGGGTCTTCATCTTCGCCAGCCAGTCTTTGCCCGGGTCCTTTTCCTTGCGGATCGTCTCGGCCGTCATCTTCCCGGGGTAGCGATACAGTCTCAGGAAATCGTCGATCCGCTTGTCTGACAATTTCAGGAACGCCTTGGCATCCATTTGCAGAAACTCTTGCACCAGCAGCGGCTCGGGGTTGTCTTTGCCGACAGGCCGCGGCGACTGGTTGTCCACGATGGCGTAGATCTTCTTCGCATCCAGGCGGCTCTGGCTTAGCCCGATCCGGCCCATTCCGTCCCCGTTGGGGAGTCCTCCGGCCAGCCGGGTGAATGTGTCACCGCCGTCCGTGCTCTTCCAGATACCGCTCGCCGGTCCGTTCTCGCGGAAATCCCAGGCCTTGCGGCGTCTCTCCCAGGTGCAGGCGTACACCGTGTCGGGATCGCTGAAATCGATCATCACGTCCACGACGCCGGTGAAGGGGGTACAGTCGATGACCTTCTTCCAGGTCTTGCCGTTGTCCTTCGTGCGGTAGAGTCCCCGCTCCCCCCCGTCGGTATAGACCGGGCCGAGGGCGGCGACGAACACGGTCTCCGGCCGCTCCGGGTGGATGGCGATCCGGCCGATATGGTGGGCGTTGGGAACGGCCGAACGTTCCCAGGTCTTTCCCTGGTCTTCGCTCTTGAACAGCCCGGCGCCCATGTACACGGTCCGGGTGTTGGAGGGCTCGCCGGTGCCCACCCAGAGGGTCTTCGGCACACCGGGGTCGCCCCATGCCACGGCGATGGCCCCCACGCTGAAGGCGGGCTGGCGGTCGAACAGCGGTGTCCAGTTGTGCCCGTCGTCATGCGTGATCCAGACGCCACCGGTGGCGTAGGCCACCATCCAGGTGGTGGGGAGATTTTCGTCCATGGCCAGGTCCATGATCCGTCCTCCCTGGGCCATGGGTCCGACCACGTGGAAGGGAATGCAGGCGAAGGGGCTGTTCCGGACCATGTCCGTCCGGGTCTTCCAGGCGTTTTCCCGGATCGTCCAGTCGACCTCGTTCCACACCGGGTGCAGGCGTTGCAGCGCGTCTTCCCAGGTGGCCGAAAAGACGGGTACCAGCAAAAACATCATGGCGGTCAAAGCAAAGAATTTTCTCATGGTGTCACCTCTGGGTAGTCTACATCCTTTTTAACCTTTTTGCCTTCCATTATCAAGTGCCATCCTCGACGCGTCCGGGCAACCCGCCCGATCTTCCGGCAAGAAAAGTCGCGGTAGCGGCGCAGGATCTGTCGCCTCCGCCTCCGGCTGGCCGGGTCTTCGATCCTCTTTTGGCCGCCGGCGGATACCCCGTATGGATCACAGCGGGAATCTCCCGTATAATATCGGATATCAAAGGATGTTCCGGGAGGACAGCATGGAGAAAATGAAAAACGTTCTGTTCGTCATCGCCGTCTGCGGTCTCTTCACGGCGAGCCTGGCGGGCGATCCGCCGGTGAAAACGACCGGAGAGGATGCCCATTTCGCCGTGTTCAAGCAGGTCGCCCTGAACTTTGACCGTGCCTGGAACGGGCGGAACGCGGACGCACTGGCCGACCTTTTCACCGAGGACGGTGATTTCAGGTACTGGACCGGCAGGCGGGTGGAAGGTCGGGAAACCATCCGGGAATCCTATGCCCGGCACCATTTCCCTGCGATGCCGGAGGACTGGAGGCATGCCACCCAGCTCCTGACGTATCGCTTTGTCAGTCCCGATGTGGTAATCGCCGATGGAACCGCCGATATCACCGGAACGAAAGGCGAGGAGAAGGAGCCCTTCACGCTCCACCTTCTGTTCACCTGTCTCACCGTGAAAGAGGGGGGGCAATGGAAGATCGCTGCGATCCGCCTGATGGTCCCTCGGCCCGACTGACCGGCATGGCTTGTTGAAGGGGTGGCCCCGGCCGGGGGGCGATCACTCTTCTTCGCGGGGGGCCGTGGTGGATTCCCGGTGCTGCCGGAAGAGCAGGCGTCCGTCGCGGACCATCTCCCGGTTCACGATGGCGCCGGATTCGGCATCGAGGATCAGGTCGGTGCCGATCAACCGGCCCCACCAGACACGGACGAAGAGCAGTTTCTCGTTGATCCAGCGGACCTGGACCGGATAGCTGCCGTGATCGCTCAGGGTCAACCGGGTCCAGGCGCGTTTTTCGGCATAGACGTACACGGAGGTGGTCCACGGGCCGCTGCGGGTGAAATCCGGAGGCGCCACCCGGAAGAAATACCCTCGGTTTTCCGAATACACCGGGGTCGATCCGTCAGGGGCAGGGGCAGATTCGAACAGGGTGATCCGGTTTCCGAAGGCGGCCTCGAAGGGGGAGTGGTAGAGCCTCGGTTCTTCCCAGCGGGATGGGTCCGGACCCCCTTCTGTCTCCCCGACCGTGCCGGGAGCGGGAGGGGAGGACGGCTCGCTGCCGGGATGAAACCGGGAGCGAAACGGGAGGCTGCGCACGACGCCGGTGCCGGCGATACTGACCAGAATCTCGCCCAGTGTCTCGGGATGAAGGGCCACGAACCCCCGCTCGAAGACCACCGTCTTCTCCTCTCGGGCCCCCAGCGTGACCTGGAGGTACGCCCGGCTGATGAGGGGTTGATCCTTGAAATAGACACCGGGCCGGGTCAGTCCCGAGTAGATGCACACCAGCGACACCGTGGATTCTCCGTCCATGAGACTCCGGACGGTCACCTGAACCTGGAACGGTCCGAAACCGGGCGTCTCCGGTGGAAACAGGAGCCGGATTCCGGAAATGGAATAATCCTGGGAAAAGCCGAGGATCGAGATCAAGATACAGAGCAACCCGATCAACGCCTGTTTCACGGTCCACCTCCCTCGTTTTTTGTCGTCTCACCCTCAGGCGCCCGCGGGCCGTCCGCCCTGAATGCGTCGTGAAAAATGACCTGGCCCTGCGGGAAGCGGCCGTCGAACGAGAGGGCGAAGAACGCCTCCGGGGGAACGCCCGCGTGGGAGAGTCCCTCCGTATGCTCGAATCCGAATCGCCCGTAGTAACCGGGATGGCCCACCACACAGCATCCTCGTGCGCCCATGGCCTTCAGCCGGGACAGCCCGTCGGCTATCAGGGCCTTGCCGATACCCCGCCGCTGGTATTCCGGCAACACCGACACGGGGCCGAGCCCGTACCAGTTCGGTGTCCCGTCCGCAAGGGTCACGGGGGAGAAGGCGATGTGCCCGACCATGCGGCCGTCGATCTCCGCCACCAGCGATATCGTGAGAGCCCTTGCCTCGCGCAATGCCTCGATGATGAACTGCTCCGTGTGATCGCTGATCTCCAGGGTCTTGAACGCCGCGACGGTCACCTCTGTGATTGCGTTCGCATCGGCCTCCGTTTCTTGCCTGATGGTGATGGCAGGGTTCATGGACGTCCCGGTCCTCCTTGGTCCAAACGTGGACGTGAATGTCAGACCTCATTTTAGACGAAAAGCCAAAGATTTCAAACAAAATACCCCCAGCCGTCTGTCGGGGACGGGATCGATGGCCCGTGTCCGCACGTCGGCCTTTCCCGGTACCGGCGTGAGCCCACCACCGGAATGCCGAATCGCGCCGGGTTTGAACCATACGCGGATGGAAGTACCCCCCCATCGCCCGGTCTCTGCCTTCATCCTTTTTCTTCACCGGTGGTTTCCTTTCCGTCCGGATTCGGTTAAAGTAAAAGATGAACGATAAACTTCCCCGGTGCGGTGCCCGACCGGAGATGAATGCAAGAGAGGGAACCATGAAACGAATCAACGTTGCCTGGACGTTTGTCATCCTGGTGCTGGTGATCGTGTTCGTCACCGGCGGTTGCGGGCCCAAGAGGGTGCAGTTGGTCTCTCAGGCGGCGCCTCTGAAAGTCACCGTGCTTTTCTTCAACGACATCCACGGCTACCTGCTGCCCTTTCACATGAAAAACGATCGGGGCGAAAAGGTCGAGGTCGGGGGCATCGCCAGGATGGCGCACCTCATTAAAGAGATCCGGTCTGAAAACAGGCGACGGGGCATTCCGACCCTGGTGCTGGTTGCCGGCGACATCCTGCAGGGCACTCCCATGTCCACCGTATTCAAAGGGAAACCCGATGTCGAGATATTCAACCGGATCGGGGTCGACGTCATGACCGTGGGCAACCACGAGTTCGACTTCGGCTTTGAGAATTTTCTAACCCTGAAAGATATGGCCCGGTTCCCGATGATCAGTTCGAATATCGTCCTCAGAGATACCGGACAGCGCCTCTGCCCGGCAAGCGCAGAGTTCGAGTTGGGGGATCACATCAAGCTGACGGTGGTGGGTGCCACCACCCAGGAACTGCTGGTGTCCACCACCCCCGCCAATGTGGTGAAGGTCGACGTTATGGACTCGGTGGAGACCGTGGCTGGGATTTATGACCGGGCGAAGGACCGGGGCCCGGTGATCCTGCTCTCCCACAACCGCCACCAGACGGACCGGGCCATCGCCGAAGCGGTTCCCGGTCTGCTCGCCGTGATCGCCGGTCACGACCAGATCCTCTTTTCCCCCCACCGGGAGGCGGCCCGGGTGCCGATCTTTGAAGCCTTTGAAAAGGGAAAATACCTGGGCCGGCTGGATATCGAGATAGACAGGAAGAGCCGGAAGGGGCGGATCTGCGCCTGGAACTACATCCCGGTGTCGGCAGACATACCGCTGGACCCCGAAATCGGGGACTGGGTGGCAGGCTACGCCTCCCGCCTGGATGACAAGTTCAAGGAGGTGATCGGCCATTCGGAGGCATTTCTCGACGGTGAACGGGAACGCATCCGCTACGAGGAGACCAACCTGGGGAATTTCATTGCCGACATCCTCAGGGAATACACCAGCGCCGACATCGCCCTGATCAACGCGGGTACCCTGAGGGCCAGCATCGACCAGGGACCGGTGACCGTGGAGAACGTGTTCAACGCCATGCCCTATCCCAACGAGATCGTCACGGTGAAGCTGAGCGGGAGGGATCTGATGGAGGTGCTCAACCGGTCGGTCAGGGGAAGCCGTGAGGACGAGGACGGCGGCTTCATGCATGTCTCCGGCATCCGGATCACCATTTCGGGCAGGAGGATTACGGAGGTCGTCGTGGGCGCGGAGCGAGTGCCCTTGAACCCGGAGCGGATATATACGGTGGGGATCACCGAGTTCATCGCCACGGGCGGTGACGGGTACGAGATTTTCAAGGACAAACCCCAGATCCTGACCGGCCTGCCCCTGCGGGAGCTGTTGGTGGACACGATCCGGGCCCGCAAAACGATCGCGGCAAAAAAAGAGGGCAGGATCGTCCGGCGCTAGGGATCACCCGCCCGCTTCCGGGCTTCTCTCCTTCTTCCGCAGCGATCCGGCGCCCGCTTTGCAACAGACGGGGGGCGTACCCGAACGGTATGGCGCGATGGGGGGTTATCGGTGTGATCCCGCAGCGGAGGGTTGCGGCGCTGCGGGCGCCGCTCCCTTGAGATACCTGTCGAACCACCGGAGCTGCTCCCACAGCACGTGCTCGATACTCTCCCGGGCCCGATACCCATGGTCCTCGAAGGGAAGCAGCACCAGCCGGGCCGTACCGCCCGAGCCGCGCACCGCCTCGAAGAAGACCTCGGACTGGAAGGTGAGGGTCCCCGGATTGGAGTCGTCGTCGCCGTGGATGATCAGCACCGGTTCGTTCACCTTGTCGGCGAAGAAGGTGGGTGACACGTTGATGTAGACCTCTCTCGCCTCGAACAGGGATCGCCGTTCGGACTGGAAGCCGAAAGGCTGGTTGGTCTTGTTGTAGGAGCCGCTGCGTGCGATGCCCGCGCGGAACAGGTCCGTGTGAGCCAGAAGGTTGGCCACCATGAGTCCGCCGTGGCTGTGGCCGATGACGCCGATCCGCCGGGGATCCGCCACGCCCATCTCCACGGCCTTGGCCACCGCGGCCTCCGCGTCGGCCACCAGCTGGGGCACGAAGGTATCGTAGGTGGTTTCGGGATCCCCGATCATCGGCATGGCCGTCCAGTCGAGCACGGCGTAGCCCCGGAGCAGGAAGAAGAGATGGGAGGCGCCGTACAGACGCATGAAGCGTTGCGGAGAACCGCTGACCTGTCCGGCGGTGGTGGCGCCCGAGTACTCGAGGGGGTAGGCGTAGAGTACCGTGGGCAGGGGGGTACCTTTCTTGTAGCCGGGTGGAAGGTGGAGGTGGAAGCTGAGCGGGACGCCGTCTTTGCGCTGGTAGTGCACGATTCGCTTCTCGATCTGTCGCAGCTGGGGCGCGGGATCCTGGAATCGTGTGATGGGCACCCGAGTCAGGGCCCGGGTGGCTTCGCCCGCGGCCGCTTCGATCTCCCGGCCCAGGGTGGCCATGTAGTAGTTGGTCATGTCGTTGGCCGATTCGGATCGCAGAATGAAACGGTCTTCGCCGCCGGCGAACGCCACGACGAATTCGTAGCGGTTCGGATCACAGCGGAACAGGCGCTCGGTCTTGCCGGTGTTCAGGTCGCGCAGGTCCAGGAAGGGCCGGTCGCCCTGATCGGTGGCCCCCACGCCGCTGAAGTAAACCGCGCCGCCCTTCTGACGCATCACCAGGCGGCCGTTGGGCAGTGGGTGCAGCAGGGGATATCCCGGATCCCCGTACCGATCGTCCTCGTCGAGATCGAACCACAGTCGGGATGTGTTCTTGTCCACGTCCAGGAGCCATACGTGGCGCCAGCGCCGCATCCGTTCGTGCTGGGTGAGCATGAGAGCGCCTCCCTGGGCACTCCAGGCGTTTCTCCAGGGCTGGATGCGGTGCTCGGCCCGGAAGACCTCTCTGGGTGCTGCGGTGAACGGTGCGTCGAGACGCATGAGCCGGTCGCGGTGGGGCGCCTCGGCCACGGGATTTCCACCGTCGAGCGCCTCCACCCAGAAGAGTGTATGGGGGGCGGTGGGTCGCCAGGAAACCGAACGCGGACCCAGTGGTACCCCGTGAATCGGAACCTCGTCGGCCACGGGCAGCGATGCGATACGAGCCACCCGCTGGCCTCTGGCGTTCCACACCTCGATGTCGCTGGCGAAGCGCCACCAGGCGACCTCGTGAGACCAGGGGGGGATCAGTCGTTCGATTAGGATGTAGGCGCCGTCGGGTGAGAACTCGGCCGTGGTATAGGGGGCGGGTGGACCGACGATCGTCCTTCCGCTTGTGGCCGGATCGATGATCATCAACTCCGACGTGGCGTAGTACTCGAAGAGCGCATCGTCGTGGGCCGTCTCGAGCAGGTTGCGCGCCTCGTAGGTGGAGCGGGCCGCCGCCCCGGATCCTTCAAGGATCTCGGGACCCACCGGAATGGCGGGCGGTTCGGGGGCGGATCCACGCCCTGGGATGCAGCGGACCAGCAGCCGCTTCTGATCGGGCAGCCAGCTCACGGCGGCGCCCATGAGCGGGTTGAGCGCCACGCCCTCGATCCGAACCAGATCGCCGTTCATCGAACCGACCCAGAGGCCCATGCTGTTTGCCTGCCCCACGACGAGTGCGATACGCCGGCCGTCCGCGGTCCACTCCACCTCGTAGACTTCGGCGTCCTGCGGAAGATCGAGCGGCGTCGTGACGCCATCCCCGACCCGGATCAGGCGGGGGGAGGTTCCCCCGTGGTATCCGTGGTGGTTGTTGGTGGCCGGATTGACCCGCATCCCCGCCAGCTTGTGCATCGGTGCGGCGAGTTTGGCCAGAGGGGGATAAAGCACCGGATCGGCGAGGAGCAGGTATTCTCCGTCGGGTGAGGTCCACATGGAAAAGTATTGCGGCGCGTGGAGCACCTTCAGCCAGTCTTCGGGGGGAGACTGCCACCCGGTTCCGGCAAGCATCGCGGGGACACCCGACCAAAGTACCATCAGCAATACGAGAAGACCCGTTGTTTTTTTCATGCTCAACCTCCACATATCCGTTCAGGAAGAATGGGCTGCGACGATGATGCATCCATCCTGCCCATCGTCCATTGTATGAGAAAGAAAAACTTTTTTCAAAGCGACCTGTGCGTTGGCACGCCGAGGCCTCCAGATTCCAGCACTGGCCGGTGTTTGAGTCTTTCGAGAACGGTTTCCCTTTTTTGGGACGTGTCAATTCAGGGCGAAAACGATCATGCCGGTGATGGCGCGGAAAATGTGGATGCCCGCCACCAGGGCGAAGAACCAGTTGACCATCGGAAAATAAAGGTAGATGCTCGCCATGGCAAGGACCAGAAAGATCGACTTGACGGTATCCGTCTTGTAAATCAGCTGCATGTCCCGTTCGTCGGGCTTGTAGCCCGCCTGGGTCGTGATCATCCCGATCAGAAAGGGTATGAATGACAACAGCAGGCCTTGAACCGCCCCCAGGCCGGCCATCAACGGGTAGGCGATGATTCCCGCCAGCAGCTGCATGCTGAACATCCAGTGGTAGTTGCCCTTCAGTCTCATTTTTCATCTCCCGCTAAAAAGAATACGTGTTCGACATCCGTCTTGAAGAATCTGGCCATTTTCAGTGCGATCACCACAGACGGCACAAACTTGCCTCTCTCTACCGAGTGTATCGTCTGCCGACTGACGCCGATCGCGTGGGCCAATTTCTCCTGGGTCACATCCGCCTGTGCCCGCCAGACCTTCACACGGTTCATCAATTCCATTTTCGACTCCTTGGTCGCAATAAATATATATTATATTTTACAATTTGTCTAGTATATATTACAAAAAGTGCAGCATTGTAATATTTTTTGACGGGAACCGGGGATATCAATCGGAAGGTAGGTGTCAAGCGGAAGAAGATCCGGATGCACAAGGTTTGCGGGCGGCCTTCTTCGTCTGCGGTCTGCTCCACCCAGTAGCCCAGGTCGCCCGCCCCCCGGATTACAGATCCGTCACGTGAAGTTCGAACATCTCCTCCTCTTCGTTTTCGAGGAGGTAATAGGCTCGATCGTTGCAGATGGTAAACTGATATTTCCGTTGGCGATGGTCGAGCGGCAGAAGCGCCTTTCCTATCCATTCACCGTTCAGATCGGTGATCCACACTTCGCTCCGGCCGTCCATGACCGAATAGGTCACGAAGTAGAGTTTGTCGTCGGCGACGATCAAGTCGCTGTAGGCGGGAAAGAACTCCGGAAAGATGAAGTTCCATTTCTTGCTGACCTTTTCCCAGCCCGGATTTTGCTTCTCTCGATCCATGACCTCGTTGCGGTACGCGTCGCTGACTTTCAACGGTTCGTACGTCCGGTGAATTTCGTGGATTTTCCGGCCGATGCTGTCGAATATTCCCACGTAGAATCCCTTTTGGGTGTCGGCGAAATAGATACGGTTGCCATACACCTGGTAGGATATGCAATCATCGACCATCCGGCGGTCCTGC
>Ga0180434_10005278_pt1 | contig 15281 bp, 19 predicted proteins | sample SS_ome_7_FD_132453 | JGI IMG/M metagenome (GOLD analysis project Ga0180434, IMG submission 132453) | Hypersaline lake sediment archaeal communities from the Salton Sea, California, USA - SS_1_D_2 metaG | ecosystem: Environmental > Aquatic > Non-marine Saline and Alkaline > Hypersaline >...
ATTTATTTATATACGTTTATTCATCACTGATGATTAATATACGATTTTTTACATCCTTTCCATTACACATATTATTTAATACATTTTTGTGTTGTTATTTTATCTTAAAACTTTTGATATTAGAAAAGAAAAAGGTATCACACTATGAGAGTAACAAGGTTCATGATCTTTGGATAGAAAATGTCACTTTGCCAGTGACATAAGGAAATCAAAATAATATTTAGACTTCAACAATATATAAATACATGTATATCATTCATCATACAATGAAAGACATAAAACAAGTGTTCTTCACAAAACAGCCTGAAGCTATCTTAAGGGCATTTATAGACGGTAAAAGCAGGCCGGGTTATCATGCTGTCAGAGAATCACATGCAGCATACAGCACAGTATACAATTATCTAAAGCTCTTTATAAAACATGGGTTGATGGAGAAAGACGGAAATTTAAACAGGATAACACCAAAAGGCATAAGCCTGTTATCAACATTAACAGACATAAGAGAGTTTCTCGACGATGGGGAATGATAATTATGGATTGCAGGTATAGGACAAGGGACTTTAACATGCACGCAAATCAGGTAATGTGTGAATATCAGGAATCAGATTATAACCTCGTCGACATGCTTATGTGGCATGAGTTTAAAAATCTTGGATATGATGAATTTATATGCATGGTGGAGCAATGCGTAGCCTCGAAATTTGGATTAATAGAAGATGTATAATCGTCAATATTTCTTAAAGGCATATGGTTTTAAAGACCCTGTAAATTTAAAAATCAAAAGGCTAAGGCCAAAGAGCAATAGCCGCGAGGAAGAAAAAAATGTCAACAATAAGAGAAAAAGCAAGCCAGTACGAACAAAAGGAAACATTAAACATTGCAGACCTTAATGAAGTGTCAACAGAAATAGATATAGTGGAGAAAACATTCACCAGGCAAGACGGTGAAGAGTTCAGTATAAACATTATTGAAGTGGACGGCAAACAGTACAGGGTGCCTAATTCTGTACTTAAAGACCTTAAGACGCTTGTAAAAGAAAAGCCGGGCATGACAAAGTTTAAAGTTCTGAAATCAGGAACCGGCATGTCGACAGATTACCAGGTGGTTGTACTTGAGTAGGAAAAAAAGGGATTATAAACAATATATCATTGACAATCTCTTTTATCCGAAAATAAAAAAGATAAATGATGGGGTGGTTTTATTATTGAAGATAGTTTTTTATCTTATTACTCTTTTTGGGGCGTTGATCGGCGTTGGATTGTTTATGATAGGGTTTCATAATTCTGACCTGGGTCATAACATGCGATACATTGAACAGCTTACAGGTACAGAATTAGCGGACTATTATAATGTCTCTGGCGACGCATATACACCTCTGCAGTTGATATCTTTAGGCAATGACCAGATGATAGCGGGTTTTTTAATAGGCTTATACTGTTTGTTCGCGCAGGGATATTATTATTGTTGGTTCCTTGTTTACATGATTAGGGCAGAAGAACAATGAACAAAAACTATATTTTTTATTTTTTTATCATCTTATTTATAACTTTCTCTATATTCTCATACGGTGAATGGCTCAACCATGACAGTTATTATTTTGCATCATTTGATGACAAGCCAGGATACGATTTTTTCTCGTCTATGGTAAACGTTTATTCTCCTGTTCACGTCGTCCTGGCGGGTGCTTGTTTATTCATATTTACAATATTGTTCATGGTGGCAGAGGGTTTAAGATGGGAGTATGGCGTCATGCTGATGTTTGACGCTATTATCCTTATGCAGGTGCAGCCTGGAGTTCTTGACAAGACTATCATATACATCCCTTTGTTTATGATTCTTGCTTATGCTCTTATTAATCCTATAAGTAATACATGGTTGAATAAGGTAATCCTTATAATAGCAGGCTTTGGCTTGATGGTTTCCTGGAAAGGTTCGCTGCTTTTGTTCTATCTTATGTTTTTAGCTATTTTTACGTCTAAAAAAGACGTACCTAAGAATTACAGGTATATCATATATTCAGTGATTGGGATAGCTTTGGTGATATTATTCATCATCTATAAGCCGTCATTTCGCGGATTATGGGACGTTATGGAACTAAGGCCGTCATTATTCTTTTTTACAGGCATGTATCTTTTATATGCTTTTATGACCACGATATTATTTATGACGCAAAAGCATGACAGGAAAACCGTTGTATGGCTTGTTGTTTTTCTTGTTCCCGGCCTGCTGTTTTTCAGGCTTCTCCCGTTTTATGTCATAGTCTTGTACATGTTGATGGCTAAGATCAAAAGTTTACACATCCGCAGGTGGGTCTATCTGGTGTTCATCTTATCGATGGTATTGTCTTATCCCATGTATTTAAGAAAGCCAGTGCATACTCCTGAGATGGTCGTGGCGTTAGAACATGTAGATGATGTGTGCATAGTCGGCGACTGGGGAAAGGGCAACATATACACATACTTTTATAATGGTTCGGTTGTCACAAGAGGCCATGTAAACACAGAAGCCGCAACAGACATATATTGCAAAGGCGAGTATTACAATTGCACGTTCATGTACAACGACGAGGAATATAAGCGGTTTACACAGCTATACTGCAGCTATACCTTATTCATCGACCATGAACCATATTATGAGAATGATGAATATAAGCTTTACAGGTGAAAGAAAAAATGAATACGACGCAAATACTTGCAAATGACACGATGAACCCTCTGGGGATAATAGGAAATGTCACAAACCACCTTTTTAACAGCACGATGAACTCGTCAATAACCATTGAGCAATGCGGCCAATTGTGCGCACAAAACACAGTCGTGCAGTTGTCGAATAATGTATTATGGGGTATTCTTTTTCTGATGCTTTCAATAGCATGTTTTGCTGCATCGTTATGGTTCGATGAGATAACAATGACTAACAAGGTTTTTAAGTTTGCAGGGTCGTTATTGGGTTTTATAGGCGCAGTGTTCTTTATCTTTATCATGATCTAATAATCAACTATCAGATTGTCCCATTGCAATGTGTTGTATAAAGGGAAAACCTCTTCAATGTTTTTGACAATGTACCTTTTATAGTATGTCTTTGCGCCCGATATTTTCCACGCGTCAAGAGCGTCAAGGCCAATAAACTCTAATATTTCAATCTTCATATTTATCTTTTCAAGGTTAGGGCTTTTACAGAATCTGCACCTCTCCAGGATGTCGGGGAATTCGTTATTTTCATAATATGTCCTTAAACATCTTTTGCATCGTTTATGATAATGGCACCTATGATAAAATACTTTTGTTGACATTTCTCTTGCATATATCTCAAGGCCTCTGGATAATTGCGTGATAAGTATCAAATCCCCCTGAGAAGATTCTGAAGCCCCCAATACACGCCTAATCATTGCAAGAAACTGCATTATTATCTGATTCTGCCTGCTCATGCTTCTTCTTGGGTTCATTATTGTATGAGCTTCGTCAAGTATAAGATTGTACCTTTTGCTTTTATCAAGATTTTCCCAGTAATCCTTATTGACGCTTAATTTCATCACAGGCTCATGGTCTTTAACTTTCGGCGTTTTGTCATCTTTAAGGATGGGCGTCTCCTTTATTATCATGTCTTTGGTTATCACTATATTATTTTTAAGCTTCTTTGTTATGATGTTGCTGTAATATGTGATGTCTGGATTCTTTAATATCATCCTGACAGCTGAAGCTGTCTTTCCTGATCCGGGCAGGCCTAAAAATATTTTTATCATCTTGAAAATGCATAAACTAAACAGATTATGAAAATCACTATGCCTATGAATACCAACCACATAGGATGAAGCTTCTCCATCATGCTAAAATACGAATTGCAAAAATTCTCAAAACTTTTTATGATGCTCATGTTAATTGTGAAAATAATAGTATAAGGATGCCGACGTTTATAAGACCGTTTAGCATGACAAAGATTTTAATGAAACCAAGGTCTTTCCCTAAATCCGCGCCTTTCATGGCTTTCTGGATAAATTCGCTTTTAATGTACCTTTCAAGGGAATATGGGTTCATCGCTATCTCTGTGTCTATTGTTGTGTTGTTGACGCTTAAATCAGTATTTTTTAAAGTGTCATATATCTGCTGCATATCAAAATCAATGTTTAAAGGCAATGCTATGTTTTCCTTGTAAAACACTATGTTGTGGTTTGTCGGATCGTGCCTTGAGATGTAATCAGTATCGTATATGTATGATGCTTCACCTCTTCTTACTATACCGCCAACTATCTCTTTGATCTGCGTCTCAACTTTTCCGTTGTCAAGGAAAAAGACAGCAACGCAATAACTCGGGTTGGAAAACATGGTTTTTAACTTCCTGCCCCAGTATTTGAAATCTATAAGGCCTTGTTTTTCCAGCTGGTTATAATAATTGGCTTTGCTTGCTTTTAACCTTTTAATGTTCTCAATAGCTTTTAGTTTTTCCTCTTTAGCTTTCTTTCTTTCGTCCTGCTTTTTCTTAAGTTCTTTTAGCTTTTCCAGCTGTCTTAACTCTTTCTCCTCGACAGATTTAAAAAATCCCATGTTTATCATGCTCCATATTGGAAATCTATTATTTCCCGTAATTTGTCCTATAATTCAACTCGTTAAGCACGCAGGCTTTTTCATATTTCAACATCTTAACATTATATCCTTTAGTCTTTGCATCACCGTAGGGGTTTTGATTGTTGAACCTTAAACCTCTTGCTTTGTCAAGCTTAAGGTTTACCCGCATTAACATTGATGTCAACTCCTCGATGGATGCAGCCTTAACAGCTTTTCTTATCTTTGATTTTGTGTTCATCATGCTCCTCCAGGCTTAAACCTGTTCATAAGGCCTTTAAGGCCTGATTCCCGCTGCTGTTCCCTTTCGCCTGATATCATCTTAACGATCTGTTCCCGTCCTGTCCCCTTTTTTGAAACATTAAGACGTTTCTTTATCCTTGTGAATTTCGAGCATTCTATAGGCAAAAACCCGAAAGAAACAAGCGTGTCTATAGCAAGGATGCCGCTGATCTCGTTATCGTGCAGGATGCTTCTCATGTCGATCCCGCTCATCCTTGAGGATGCGTCCATCTTGTCTTCCATCAGGGATTGCAAAGCCTCGGCAATATCGCTTTTTTCTGTTATTGGCTGTACATCGTCGTCGTTATTGTTTGAGAAGTTTATGTCCTGGTCGATGCCCTGTACGACAATCTGGCTTTTTTTAGTTTTTCTCCTGCCTTTAGGCTTTTTTTCAAGCTTTTCTTTTGCCCGTCTTAATGATTCTTCTATTATCTTGTCTTGCATCGTATATATTTCTCCGGGTCTTTAGGCATCTCTAAGTAATGGCGAAACGCCTCATACGTTATTTTCTTGTCGCTGATAACACATCCTTGATATGCAGGATTATGCTTTAAGAACTCCAGCTTTGCCTTTCTGCAAAGCTCGAGGATGTGCTCGTCGACAGAAATCATAATCCTGCTCATGCATAAGCATGTATTTTAACTTGTATATATATTTTTCTAAAAAATATACCATATATACAAAACAGACCAAAATATATAAAGAAATCATACAATATGCATATAAAATGGTATCAATGAACCTGGATAATAAGATTCTGGGCGTAGTTTTTGCTATTCTTGCTGTGGTTATCGTGCTGCTTATAGTCGGGCAGTCAAGCATGGTAACATTAATAAACAATGCGCTTAGCGGCATCTGCAATAGCGGATGGCCTCTGGCAGCACTGTTTAATCCTGACGGCGGGATAGTACCATTGCTTATAGTTGTAGGATTGCTTGTTGCATCCATCGGCGGAGCTCTTGCGATCGGCAAATCTATGAACAGTGGAAAGTAACTATAAAAATATAGCGACATACGCCAAAAAGTGCCTGGGTGCTTGCAGTGCTCACCCGGGATTTTCTTTATTCCATCATTTTTCGGGGAAAATTATATAAATTCTGAATATATCAAAAACTTGGGTTTAAATGGTATTTGAGTATATTACGAGGTGAAAGATGGGAAAAGCATATTTAAGCATATTAGTCATATTTCTATTTATAACATCTTTATCAGGCGTATTAGGCCTTGGAGACTGGTTTAACGACGGCAACGCAGGAAGACGAGGCACCGGAGGCACTGGAAATATACTTTTTTCGTCTAACATACCTAACGCTGTAGAAAACGAATCATACAGCGAATGCGAAATATTCAGGTCGCATGATAACCCATCATTGATAATAGATTATAATGATGATGGTGTTGACAACATTATATCTGTTTCAGGTACATCATTATACGTATATGACCCGGAATGCAGCATAGTAGAAGTTTACGATACAGGATACACGCAAGCAAGCACTTTATCATCTTCAAACATTGATGAAAACGATTATCAAGAAATCGTCTACATGAACAGTACACACCTTAATTTCTACCAGTATGATGATTCTATCGGTGCTATAATAAAAAATAATAATTTAACTTTTGACTTTTCGTCAGAAGTTTCAAACGGCGGAGCTTTTGCATGCGCAGGGGATGATGATGGGACAGGTGCAAAATGCATGATAATGGGCAGGTTCAACAATGAAGCTGCAACATACAATTTTAACACTTCAACATTGACAGGATTCACTTCTAACAATGCAGCAGGGACAAGGACTTTTCACCAGACTATGGGGGGAGGATATTATTATGACACTATCCTGGGAAAGCAATATTTTATGTTTATAGGCCAGGATTCTTCAACATCTGAACCCGAGGGAAATGTTTATGAACCTGACGGGACAAGCGTATTTAATGAACTTATTTCAGGTTCAGGTTCAGGCGGGCCATTGTCTGATTATGGCACGCATTTTTATGCTGCCAAGGTCGGTAATTCGTTTTACTGGTTTTCTTCTGCATATTATCTTACAGATTCGGGCACAACAACAGTTGAAGAGCTTAACATGTATTCAAACACAGGGAGCGAGTTATATACAACTTCAAGATTAACATATTCAGGCCCTGATATAAGACGCTACGGAAATTTTATGGTGGCAGATTATGATAAAGACGGAGTGAACGATATTTGCCACCTTAACTCTACAGCATCAGGCGACGCAAGAATGTTGTGCCTTGACCAGACCGGTTCCCAGACTTTAAACCTTAACACCCCGGATTATAACATTACAGGGTCTGTCATGGCAGATTTCAATTATTCGGACAGTACGATGAAAATTTTTACACGAGACGGGTTTTTTGACGACACAACACAATATGAAAGAAACACCACCACAACAATATCATACGCACGAAATTATCCCGAAGTTATCTCTTTTGGAGCTTCAAACACTCCCCTGGCTGTTTTCCAGGACGGTGTGTCTATGTATATCATCGTCAATACTTTGGTGTCGACAAGCTGCGGCAATGGCGTGTGCGACGATTTCGAGAACGCTTTCTCATGTCCTGCTGATTGTTCTGCAGTTTCTCCGACGCCAACACCAGAATGCCGGGTAAACACTGAATGTCCATCAGGAGAAGTATGCTTATCAGGCGCATGCACGCCTGCAGATGAAGCTGTATGTGAAGATGATGACGATTGCCCGGACGATCGGCCTAACTGTTTCTTTAACGAATGCGTGCTTATAGGCAACAATGAATGTTTATCTGCTGCAGATTGTCCAACTTATGCGCCAAGATGCATATATTCATATTGTACAGCATTATGCGTCTATGATTCAGATTGCCCGTTTGAACAGCCTATATGCTTTAACTCGTTCTGTGTCGCAAAAACAGCTTCCGAGGTTGACGCAGGGACTGGTCAAGGTGGATCAACCGCTCCAGAAGATTCAATAAACAACGCAATAGACATACTGTTCTCAGGCAACCAGTATTTAAGGTACATAATAGGCTTTATCCTGATGATAGTTGCAGGATTTTTCATATTTTCATATCTGCCAAACAATCCTTTTGGCCAGGTTTTTATGGTTGTAATAGTATCTATCGTGTTGACTGTGCTAAAATTTTTGCCTGTAGCTATAGTCATCCTGATGATAATAATAGGCGTTATCCTTATAATAATGATGAAAATGCTGTCTCCTGGAGGAGGAGGAGGAGGAGGGTAGGTAAACCATGGGCGAATACAATTCCTGGAAGCTTATTGTAGGTGTTATGGTGTATTATCTTGTGTTTTTCCTAGTCCTCGCATCAATCGACCAGGTAATGGCGCAGACATTCGGCAACACCAACGAATTACGGTATACAGATCCGGGATTCCAGGATCAGTTCAATTTTTATGAATCAGACGGTACATGCGCAGGAGTTATAAAAAAGAATATCCTGGGAGAGTATTATTGTGAACAATTCTTTGCAGAAGATGAAAATTTTACGGCAGAAGATTGTGAAGCTTTACCAGGTTGTGAATATTCGCCGCCCACGTTAATATTTAACATTTCAATATTTGACGCTGCATGCCGGGAGGGGTTAAACCTTACAGCTTTAAGCATAAATGAATCAACAGCAGAACCAGGCAATATATGCTCAAATTTTGATAACCAGACTTTTTGTGAAGCTGTTTCGTGCGTGTGGTTGAATCCTGAAGATTTAGCACAGCAGAAAGTCGAAGACCTGGAGGGGACAAACTTTTTAACATCAATATGGGAAAATATAAAGTTTGTGACAACTTTTAGCGCAGATTTTAACATGGGAGGTTATGATTGGGTTATAAGCTTGTTTTTCTTTTACATACCATTGCTTTTACTGTTGTACGGTGTTTACATGGCTTTACCGTTCCTGCATTAGAAAAATATATAAAATGGAAAATAAAAATAATAATGTGATAGAAAAAGACGTGGTACATCTCTATAAAGGGCAGGTTGGGCTTTATCCTGCCCTGTTTTTATCATCACTCCTTTACAACAGCTATAAAGGCAGGACAAAGGGTTTACTAACTGTATTATTCCTCCTTATGCTGATTCTTGTCCTGCCTTTTTCTTTTGCATTGCCTGAACCTGTCGGTGTATGGGATTTTGCAGATGATTGGCTGGCTGATAAAGTCAACGATAATGATATGAACATGAACGATCTTTTTAATGATAACATCACGTTTAAGAATGAGCCGTCTGTAAATTATTCGATACCGCAAGCTGGGAAATATCTCTACACCGACACCTACACCTCGGGAGTATTGCACCTTGCATCAGGCGACGCTTACACCATATGCGGTTGGTTCAGGATTGCCGACGAAGCAGGCGGGTCGACAGCCTTTCTTGAGATATTTAACGGTGTCATCGAGGGGAGCGATTATTCCGTAAGTTTCATATTATCCGGTGATAAAAATACCCATTACCTTATAACCAACAACGGCGGATCAAACGGCTACAGGACAATATCAACATCAATGGCAGTTGAAACATGGTACCATTACTGCATACAGCAGGATTATACAAACCAGACTGTACGGGTTGTAAGGAACGGTGCAGACATGGGCGGCAGCGATTCAGGCACGTATCCGACAGCTCCGTCATCGTCAACACAAGCCTTTACAATAGGTTATGATGGGGCATCTTCAGGCACAACTTCATGGTACGGAAATATTGACGAGGTGTATTTTTTCGATTCCTGGCTCAGCATTGACGATATGCAGGAGCTTTACAATTCAGGTGACGGGTTGTTTTATCCGTTCACTACTCCAGCACACGACATCGAGCCCTTATTTCTTGACAGGGACAACCGCTCAAACATCTACGATGTTATAGCAGAAGACGACCATTTTTTCTGGGGAGCCAATTATACGTACGACGGTGCTGTTATTGATGATGCTGTATGTTATCAGACTGCTGCCAACATCTCGTCGCATTTTGACAACAGGAGCAATGATGATTATCAGCTAAACACTACATCGGACTATATATTTACTGTTATGGCTGACACTGCTTCTGATGTTTTCAATGACCGCATCATTTTCGACGTCTGCCGGGGAAGCATAAACAACGACCTTGACGTATACATAAATGGGGGTTTGTTTAAGACTGTGACAAGCGCAGTCATCCCCCCATGTACAGCAGGATTTCATGAAGAAGATTTTATAACATCTGCATATGACAACATCTCAACGTATAATGTGACATTAAGGTGTGCTGACTGTTCACCCTCTGCAAACAGCTTCATGCGCATCCTTTCAGGTGAAGATCATGACAGGCTTGAAGTTGAAAGAAAATATTATCATCACACCCATAATCTGACATATAACAGCACATCTTCCTTGTACGAGTTCAACGGGCATGTTTACAGGTTCGCTTTTTCAGGCGAGAACGCAACTTTCAATATTACATGCAACGCCAATCAGAGCAATTTTAGCATAGAGATAGCCGACGCTGCAATCCTTATAAACATAACATCTTTCAATGATGAACCTTTCATTTCAGGAGGAGAGTACGAGATAAATGAAAGCAATAATATAATAGCATCTTTTGCCGGTGATATAACCACGGGCGTAGAATTCAACTTAAGCGATGAAAACCTAACCATTATAAAACAGGGAAATAATGAAAACCTTACAGTTTCAGGGAGCGAGCTTGATTATTCAGGCTTGTATTATATCAACATCTCTGCAACTGACGACGAGGGGAATGTATATTATGAAAACGCATCGTTCATAATAAATGATACAACTTTCCCGCTTATCACATTCATCAACCCATTAGAAGACAATACGACAACAGCGGTGATAAACGAGACTTTTCAGTTCCAGGCAGTACTGCAAGACCCCAACCTTTTCGCTTATGAATGTGTAATAAAAGACCCTGCCGACGATATACGATATAATTTTAACGATACAGGTTTAACCTCTATATCTGACACAGTGCTTGAAAACATAGTGCCTGACTTTACAGGCGTATGGACTGCAAATTGCACCGTCGCTGATGACCATACAAAAAACAAGCTGCCAAAATATAAGCATTCCAAAAACAATGATAATCTTATGTTTAACCTTACAGGCATGAAAAATAAGCATGAATACCTTATAGATTCAATAAGCATAACAAAAATAGGCGGGAGCAATATTAAAGGCATAAACCTTTACGAAGAAGAAGACAGGATAAGTTTTGAGTATGAATTTTTAGGGAGCGGCAAGAAAAACCTTAAGTTAAGAGTCTCATGTCAGGATATGCATTTCAGGGGTGAATCTGATTACGATGCACATTTTGTCTGTTATAAAGCGATGTCATGGGTTGATTTTGTCAGTGACGACGTGGTATCTTATACTGTCGAAAAGATAAAAGATGATGTATACGATATCGACATATCATTAAAAGATGTCAGGAAGACGAAATTTAAAAGCATAGGCGGGGTCAATATACTTTCTAAAGAGGTAGTGTTCACAGTGACAGAACCTGCACCAGAGGCAGAGACAAACACAACCCTTATAAACCTTCAATGCCCGTCTTCAATCCCGGGTCAGATGTCTCTGTTCATGGGGTTGTTTATTATAGCAGGCATCATAATATTATGGTTCACCCTTAGCGTAAACATATTCGGTTATCTTGCAGGCTGTGCTTGTGTACTTTATTCTGTAGTGTTATGGGGCTGTGCCTGGTATTTAGGATTAGTTGTGCTTATTGCCGGTGTTATCTTATTTCTGATAAGTCTTGTTATTGACCTCTCAGGCTCCTAAATACAGCAATAAGCTCTTTTTCCATCATCTTGTAAACCCGTTAAACCCCCACACCCTTATATCGTGTATTCTTCTATGCAAATCTTTAAGGTAACGTATCATATCTTCTTTTTCCTTTGGCTTCATCGTCGTTATATCGTTCACCATGCATTCCAGGATATGATACGATATTGTATCGTCGTGTTCGAAAGCTGATAATAAAGTCCATATTACAGCTTTAGCACATCCGGGATTGTTTTTATAAAATTCTGCCACCTGTTTTTTCATCTTTTGCCGCCTGATTTTAATATCTTCAAAAATATTTCTTTGTCTCTGACATACTGTAGAGCATCCCCATCCTGTTCAACAGCTTTAATGCAGTATTTTTTCATCACTCCATTTATCAAATTTCCTTTCTTCAATATATTTCATCTTTTTGCTCCCCCTAATCCAATACGTCTTATTTCCTGGATTTACATCTAAGTCTATCCTTATTGGCATTGTTCGTTTTTATCTTGTTTTGCCGCCATTACAGCAAGTACAGTATATGTAGTATATAAATAGTATGTTAATGTTGGGATTTGTCCGTCTTACCTGCTTTAAACACGTTCACAGCCTCGTTAAACTTTGAAGCTATCAACTCCCCCTTTTCTGTCAGTCTTATAAAAACCCCATCATCCTTTACAAGATCGCATGATATAAGCTTTTTTATTGTCTTGTATATTGTATTATGATATAGATCTGTATAAAGTATAAGATATTTTCTGTCTATGTTTTTATCCTTATGATCGTATAATGCCGCCAAAACTTTTATGGTTGACCTTGCCAAAATAAACCTCTCTTCATCGAAAATGACCATATTATCTCATCTCGTCGACAAATTCCATAAATCCTATTGAAGCATTGTAAGCCTTATCGTCGAAAAAGTCTGAACGCTTGAACATCTCAAACTCTTTTTCCTTTTTCTTCTTGTAATACTGTTCTGCTTTTCTGATGTTATCCTTTAATTGCCTGGGTGTCATGCCGTCGACAATCTTTAAAGGCTTTGAAAATTCAAGACATGAGAAATCATTTGTATTCCATTCCCTCTTGTTGTCGTCATAAGATATTTTTTTCTTTGCATCTATTATTGTGTTGGGCTTTACGCCCATTGATATGGATTCCCTGAATTTTACAAATTTTTCATATTGTATTGATTTTGGCATCGTCAATAATGTTTGATGGTCTATAAACCTTGGCACCCCCTTAAATTTGGTTTTTTCTTTCATCTCCCCGTCCTGGGAATATTTCATGCTGTAAACTTTTGGCTTGACGATGAAAAGCTCTTTTATGTCGTACTCTTTTTTCATCTTTCCCAGCTGGTCGCTTTCTGAAAGCTTATGCGATGTTATTATGCTGTCAGTGTCGCAATATACAGGCTCGTGTTTTTCTATGTATGAATACAACCTTAATCTTGCGTATGAAGTGACATATACCGCCCATATCGGGATGCAATGAACCTTTGGTCGTCCTGGTTTCTGAATTTTTATATAATCCCCTTTCCGTTCCCAATATATCCCTTTCATGTCATACTCTTTAAGCTCTTCAACTGTCTTGTTAAAAGGCTGGTATTCTATCCGTCGGTCGAACCTTTCTCCGAATTTTCCATAGCTCGCGTTCATAAGTATCTTGCAGACGTATTCCATGGGAGACTTTTGTTTTTTATATTTCAGTCGTAAATTATATAAATCTGTTATGAACCTTTTAAAAGGAGCCATTGTATTCTCATAATATATTGTAGAATGAACCTTATCGATCTTATAACCTAATTCTAAAGCCTTGTTCAATTCTGCATGCGTCCAGCAATCCCTGAAAGTCCCTGTAGGAAACAATAATTTACCGTCAACGTTATGAGGCAGCAGCGGATATTTTATGTCAGGCGCTGTTACCGTGCATTCGCTTATGCCCATGAACCTCTTTATATAAAACAATGTGTCAGAAGCAGCTTTTTTCCTTGTCCTCGGATCAGGATATAAAAAATCAACCATTACCGACGGATATAAGGAGTTTACATCATAAAGGCTGTATTTGCCTGTGTTATCATAGCCTCTTGCGAAAGCTTCAACCCGTCCTCCTTTATAAGCTTTAAATTCCTCAAGATAAGGCTCAGGATCCTCTTTTTTCAATATTTCATAATCAACGTACCTGGTTCTGAACAATGACATGGCTGTAGAAGCTATTGTAAGCTTAAAATTACCGCCAAGGCTTCGTATTGCATCATTAAAGAAATCCATGAATTTTTTTGATATTTCGCTGTCCCTTATGTTGTAGTCGATCATGTCTTCCCATTCTTTCAATGTCCCTGGCATCCTTGTCTCTTCCTGCTCCTCTTTTATACCGTCAAAAGACCTTATGACCTTTTTGCCTGTTTTCATCGATTCAGGGGTCTCAAGTTTTGGAAGATTTAATATCCTGCCCAAATTAGCGACTGATAAAGAAGCATAATTCATAGTATCGATGAATTCAATCTTATAGGCGTTCTTATGAGGTTTTTTAGCATAAAACTCTCCTTTATAAACATAGCATGAAGCTCCTATAAGCTTACCGCTGCTTTCGATGAATGTAAAGTAATTTATAGGTTTTTCACCAAAAAACATGCCAAAGAAGTCAAAACCCAAATTAGAGGCCACAAATACGCTATTATTATACTTTTTATTGCGTATTTCCCTAAAAAAAGATTCTTTATCATAAAACTCCTTAATATTATCTTCAGAACAATATAAAGAGGCCATAAGGAAGCGGTTTTCTTTTCCATAGGTTTCTATATCAAAACCAATGAATCGCTTATTATACGGCCGGAATTTAAGCCTCCTGAAGTATTTGCTCACTTTTGCCTATACCTCACAGCTTCATATTTAATATTGTCTAAAAGATCCCTGTCTTCAAGAATCTGAATGCCGGCAACAGGATCAGAAACACCAACCCCTAATGCCGGAGGTATCCTGTTAAAAAGGTTTTGTCTTGCCGATTCCTTCATCTCTTCAACATTCGACGGGAAAGCGTCTTTTTTAAGGCTTGCCGACTGTGCGCCGATATATTTACCATTGACGACAACATAAGCACCGACCCTTGAGACTGACGTCGTGCTAAGGTCTTTTTTAAAAATCTTATTGTTTTTTCTTCTTTTGGTTATCACATTGACATTCACTAAAGGCTCGACCCTGTTAATAACATTTGAATCAAAAGATAAATTTCTTCTGAATATCTCGTTTGCCCTTTGAAAATTAAACCCTGCTTCCTTGATTTTTCTTTTTGCAAAAAACCGCCCCTTGAACCGGGCTATGTAATACCGTTCACCCTTTATCATCTCCATCCCGACAGAAAAAGGCTCCTCTCGTCGACGAAATGCTGGTGTTGCCGGCTTTTTCCTTATAAGCTTCCCTTTTTTGACAGTTCTCTTTTTTTGTCTTTTAGCCATAGTTAAACATAATGCTGTAGAGGTAGACATTTATAAAATAAAATCTTATCATTCAGTTATTCCAGAATATATATCATTTATAATAACGCTAATATCAAAAGTTTTAAGATAAAATAACAACACAAAAATGTATTAAATAATATGTGTAATGGAAAGGATGTAAAAAATCGTATATTAATCATCAGTGATGAATAAACGTATATAAATAAAT
>Ga0180434_10005279_pt1 | contig 15280 bp, 11 predicted proteins | sample SS_ome_7_FD_132453 | JGI IMG/M metagenome (GOLD analysis project Ga0180434, IMG submission 132453) | Hypersaline lake sediment archaeal communities from the Salton Sea, California, USA - SS_1_D_2 metaG | ecosystem: Environmental > Aquatic > Non-marine Saline and Alkaline > Hypersaline >...
ACTGGCAATGGCGGGGGGAGCGGAACGGCGTCCGCGAGTTCCTGACGAACCGATCCCATCCGAGCAAGCTGGGCGCGTTCTACCGGCAAACGCTGGAGGAACGGGACGCATTCCTGGTCGCTGCTGCGCAACGGCTCGCGTCTTTCACCAGACCTGCCCGCGATTGGATGGGCATATAAGATGAACCAACTGGGCGAGGTGGAGGGATAACCATCCCTCTGCCTCACCCTATCGACAGAAGCAAGGAGACAATCCAACTGGAGGTACAACAGATGGGAATGTATGCCGACGTATATGGCGGGCAAGTCACGATGTCCGGCCTGCTCGCTGCGGCAGTGGTGGAGCAAGCCATCCTCCACAGCTTTCAGGGCGTTGCGCTCTGCGAGCACGATGGCGAGTTCTACATCGAGGAGGGGGTCGTCGTTCTGTCCCGCGATGACGTTCGCCTCGTGGCCGAGGAGATGCGCGCTCACCTGCTCAATGGCTGGGCGAAAAAGTGCAGCATTTCCTGGGATGGCCAGCAGCGCGATGTGCTGACCAACCCACAGGACATCCTGGCGTACAGCCAGGACGTGCAGGCGTTCAGACAACTGGCTTGCTGGCTGGCCTATACCGATTCGGACGAGTTGGTCTGGTCCTGAACGATACGAGGAGGCACAACCGATGAACAACTGGAGAGAATTGATCGCGGAATGGGGACTCGGCGTCCCCGACTACAGGCGCGTCGAGCGAGCGGAGGAGGTGTTCGTCCTTGCCCAGGACGCGGAGGGACGGGTATGGCAGGCGAACGGCCACCACACCGTCAAGGTCCCCGATGGCGACTGCTCCTGCCAGGACTATCGCACGCGCCAGCAGGCGCAAGGCCTGGCCTGCAAGCACCTGGTGGCCGTGGCGATGGCGATGGCCGCTCAAGGGTTGCCATCGCCTGCGCCTGTACCAACACTGCACAACAACGACGACGGTTGGCCGGGAGCAGAGATCGCGCGAGCGGTCGGCGCGGCCATCGAGGCGCTGGCAGAGCGCGTCGGCCAGTACGTGATGGTGGGCGAGTTGGTGCTCATCATCGGGCCGACCGGCTCCGGCAAGACCAGCGCCGTCCACCGGATCGCCGCCGGTCTGGGTTGGGGATTGGAGGAGGCCGTCGGGTCCGACTCCTGGACGGAGGCCGACTTGGTCGGTTGCTGGACTCCTGCCCGCCAGTGGGCCTGGGGCCCCATCGGACGCGCCTTCGAGCGCGCCCGCGAGGGCGACCCGGTGCTCGTCTTTGTGGACGAGGTGACGCGGTTCAACACCCGCGCCCTCGACATCCTGCTGCGGACGGTGCAGCCGGTCCCCGCCGGGCTGGCCCGGCAGATGGGGCTTGACATTCCTCACGCCGTCAATGGTACTGGGGTTTACGTCGTCGAGGCTCCACTGCTCGGCTTTCGCGCCTGGGCCCCAGCGGACAACCTCTGTTGGGTGGCCGCGGGCAACCCCGGCGTCAACCCCCTCGACCCCGCCTTTGTGCGGCGGTTCCAGGTGGTGGAGGCGGGGTTGGACGAGCGTGTGTTGGACCCGCTTCCGGCCAACGAGCGCGACCTGGTCGTGGCGCTCTGGGATTCGTATGGGGCCGGGGAGCTGCCCCTGCCCATCGAGTACCAGGCGCTGGTGCAGGCCGCCGGGCCCAAGCGCCTGATGGTCGATTACGTCGCCCGGTTGAAGGCGCTCGACCCCGTCGCCGCCAAGGCGGTGAGCACGCTGGCCCAGGGGCACGGGCTGGACCTGGAGGGACGATGAACGACCTGACCGAACAACTCCTGTGCCATCGTGTGGTGGGGCTGCTCTTGCGGCAGTTCGCCCGCCTGACGGGAAACCAGGCCGTGACGAGCCTCCCGATCCACGTGGTTCTGGAGGATGCTGACACGGCGTCCGTGGGCCAGAGGGAAGGAGCAGAGGAGATCGTCATCACCATCCCGCGCGAGTTTGCGGGGCAGGAGGTGGTGTCAAGTTCGAGCCTGCTCCTGGGCCTGGCGGCGCACGAGATGGGCCACCTCCCTGATCTGGAGGAGGTGCTGCGGCTCATCCGCGAGATCGAGGAGCAGGGAGAACACGCTTTCCTCAAGACCGTGTTTGGCGTCATCGAGGACATCCGCAACGAGAGCCGGATGATGGACGAACCCATCGGCGCCTGGCTGGCCGATACCCGCCAGGCGGTGCTGGACGAGGGGAACGAGGAGGAAACTCCCCGGACGCTCTGGGACCTGCTCTGGCGGATGCGGTTCTCCAACCCAGTTCTGCCCTGGTCGGCGGCCAGACCCGTCGACGAGGACGGGCGCGATCTCTTTACAACCAACGAGTACCTGTTCCACGGCGCGGCGGTGGATCGTATCGAACAGATCTTGGACAAAGGCCCTCAAGAGAGCCTCGCCGCTGCCCGCGACATCTTTCGCTGGGCGCAGGAATACGACATCCCGATCCCCGAGCCGCCGCCCTGGTGGTTGTTGCTGATGGGGAGCGGTCGCCACCCCAGCGCGGGGGAACGGGGGCAGAAGGCGATTCAGGCCATCCAGGAGCAGGGTAAACTGTTGCCCGATGGGGGCGACTTGAAAGCAGGCTCAGGATCTTTCGTCTACGAACAGGGGCCTCCAGATCGGGAGGCTTTGGCCAAGGGTCATCGCCTGGCCCGCCAGATCCGGCAGGGGTGGACGCAGCGCCAGCAAGGCGCAGTGGGCGTTGGCGTAGGCCGCTACGACCCGCGCCTCGACGGGCGCGGACTGCCGCCTTTCGCCTTGCCCTTGAGCTGGCGCCGGAGTCTGCCGAAAAAGCTCCTGCTCCTGCTCGACGTGTCCGACTCGATGTACTCTCACGGCTGCCAAAACCTCCACATCGCCCGCACCGTCGCCGCTGCCATCGCTCTGGCGGCCAAGGAGATCGGAGGGAAAGTAGAGATCGCGCCGTTCTGGTGCGGCTACACCATTGCCAACAGCCTGGAACACGCCTTGAGCATCCGAGGGTATGGGACGCAGTTGGTCTGGTTTCCCAAGCTGCTCGAACGCTACGCCGACTTTGACGTCTTGATGGTCACCGACGCGGAGGTGGGAGTCCCTGCCGGTTGGGACGAGAGGAAACGGGCGCGCACGACGGTGGTGCTCGTGCCTCTTCCCAGAAAGGGGCCGCAGACCGGACGGGCCGCCGAGTTGGCCCGCCGCGTCCTGCCCGTGGAGCGACCGGAGGACTTGCCGTACCTGGTCGCCCTGGCGGCGCGGTCGACGATGGGGACGCAGGCGTAACCCAAGCAATGGATAGAGAGAATCCCCGGCCAATAGGCCGGGGATTCTTCTTGAAAGCGGATGGCTTAGAGGTAAGTCACTTGTTCACTTCGTTTTCTGTCCAGGGTAGGGTCACGACTTGGCTACTAGCAATTGACAGGGGATAGATGAGCACGTATTTTCACTCACAGGTACGAGTGCTCTCTGTCCAGTCGGGCAGCATTCTAGCACAGGGCACTCGCCACAGCCTGGAGCCTTTGGGCGACAGTAGTGTCTGCTCAAAAGAACCATTCCGACGTGCAAATCGCGCCGTAGGTGTTCAGGAACACCCTCTTGGAGCTCATCTGCACGACGCTTCGTGAGGGGTTCGTTGCTAGGTACCCAGCCAAGCCTCTGTGCCACTCGATAGCAATGAACGTCTACAGGAAAGACGGGACGATCCAACGCATACATCAGTACACATCTAGCGGTCTTCGTACTGACACCTGGCAAAGAGGTCAGGAATTTCTCTGCCTCCTCCGTCTCCATTCGCTTCAGAGGAGCAAGAGTGACTCGTCCGTACGTCTCCTTGAGTCTAGAAGCGGTTTCCGTGATAGCGCGAGCTTTCTTATTCTGTAGCCCGCCCGGTTCGATAGCTTTCGCTACGTATTCTACACGGGCTTCCGCTATGCTGTTCGCGGTCTTGAACTTGCGCCGCAGCGAACGATAGGTTTCTTGATAGTTCTCAGGAGGGGTACGTGATGAAAGGATGATGTAGAGCAGTTCGTTGAAAGGATTCTTCTTATTACCTAGCGTAGGCCGCCCGAATTCCTCTAGGAGGGCTTCGGTCACTTCTTTCACGTGAGGGTGAAAGAGGTCCTCGTCAAGATGTTCATAGTCAGGTCGGCTTTCCAAAATACTCCAAATAACTCGTCAACTCAGATAGCTGGTGATCGATGATGAACTTCCAGCAGTACTTGATGCCATACAGACTGATCAAAAGACATAGTACGAGGGTCACTGAATCTTTTGCCTTCAGTGGAAGGCAAGGCTGTGTCTCTGGAAATCGAAGAGGGCATTCGACAAGAGGATTTTCGACCTTTGCCGCCCCTTCTAAATTCTTGATCAACTGAGCGTGGTAGAAACCGTGGATGTTATGTCCTGGCTCGATTCGAAACCCGATACTATGAGGCTTTCCTTTGCTCATATCGCAATGGACAAGCAGTAATCGCAGTTTCATCACGTCCTTCTGATCATCCAACCTGCATTCTAATGTCAAGACCGGAAGAAAATCCGGCTCTTCTTCCACCGGTGGCAAGTACAACACCCAGTTGTGATCAGACAACCGCACTTGGACGCTTTTGTAGTTGGAGAACAGGCTTTCGATTTCCTCTTCCATAATAGGGATCCAATTGTGACCCATTAGATAGGATAGAACATCGTGTGTCTGTGCAGGGATGTTCCACGCTCGCTCCCTATTGATCCAAGCACCTTGCTGGACTCTGCATAGCGCACCAAAGAGTTGTTTGAACACCCTGATAGTCGCTGACATCGGTTCCCTCGAAATCTCAGAGCGAGAATCTATAGGCTGGTTGATAATCGATTTTTTCGAGACGACTCACGAACCTACGGGTAAACGGGGAATCCACGTCCGCTACGAATTCTGTGTACTCTTCACAGAACCTGGAAGTATCTTCACAGAACACCCAGTTGGGCCTCTCGATCGTCCATGGTTCGCGTACTTCCTCGATCTCTTCACACTCTCGTAACTCTCTCCAGAACCAAGCAGGGCGTGACATCCAATGCCCTTTCTTCAGACGGAAAGGTTCGATGACTTCGGTGGATAATCCCAGTTCGTCGTAGGACGCCAAGCGTGCCGTTTTATTCCAAGTTTCGACATCGTTACGATCGCCACTCAACAGACTCGGATACCTGGAAACGAGATGAGGTGCATCTACCAAGATATCCTGCCCCGACAAAACGAATCGTTCTAGCCACTTCGAGATCCTCGCGGCGCCGATTCTCGCTACGATCTTTTCGTCTACGTGTCTGACTCGTGCATCCTTTCGTCTCAACCCACTGCCGGAATCTACCACGAACTCCCGAAATCGTGTTTCTGGGGGATTGCCGCCGATGAACTCGCCAGTCGAGCGGGGCAGCAAGGTGAACACGTCGGCAGTAAATCCGATCACTTCGCAGATAGGAGCATCGGCCCGAAGACCATCTTCGACATCCTCGATTTTCTTCTCGAAGGTATTCAGATAGTCAGGGAGTATTGGCCAGTGCCAGGGGTGGAATCCCGAAGCTACTTCTCCCCAGAGATTGGGGTTTCCCACTTGCTCTTGTCCCACGTTCAAATCTGCGAACGACTCTAGGTGACCTCTCAGAGTAAGATCGAAGGGATTGTGACCATACTGGTTAACGCCTACGATCAAGCCACACTCCGAGAAGCAACGGGCGTGGTAGGCAACGTCTTCGGCGGTCAGGAAAGGGATCGTATCGAACAGTTTGTAGTCGACGATAAGGACGTCTACTTCATCGAAAAGTATCGCGTCATCACTACTCCAGCCACCTGTTTCACAAAATTCGCGTTGCCTGTTCGCCAAGACATCCATACATTCTATAAACTCTTTGTTTCCTGGAGTCTTGATGTCGAAGGCGTTTTCCAGGAAAGCTAGCCGGTCCCTCAAGTTGCCCTGGAACGTTTCTTCGTCGTCGAATATCAATATCGTTTTCATTTCCCCTCTCTCCAACTGAGTGAAAAGGCCGTCTCGAATCCTTCTTCTGGTTCGACGAAACCCACGCGACAGCCGATACCGTCAGCGAGTAGACGGACGATCGTCAACCCGAGCCCCGTACCGCCGTAACCGAGGGCGCGTTTCTCTGGCGATATCTGCGATCCTCTCTCGAAAGGTTCGAAGAACCTGTCAGCATCTCGCAGATCGACGCCGCTTCCGGTGTCCTGAACGAGGATTTCGTGAGATCGTTCCTCGATCCGAGAACTCACCTTGAGCAACCGTTTCTCTGAATCGAGCATAGCATTGAATGCGTTGGTGAACACGTTCTGGAAGATGGCGCTCCATTCGGCCAGCGAGGCTTTGGGCAGGAGAATCTCTTCGTCGACGCCTGTCGTGTCGATTTCGATCCCTCGTGAGAAGAATCGTACTTGTCTTCGAACCTCTCCGATCACTGTAGTAGCGCGGAACCTTTCTCTCTCCTTGATGTTCTCGGCATCGGCCAAGTAGCTGAAGAGTGCGTTCGTCACTCTCGCTCTTTCCAACCAAGACGACAGATCCGCTGCCAATTCGTCTAGCGATCGCCGAAGGCCGACGTCATCTGTCTCGACGTTCCTGAGCCTCTCGACGATGTTTTCGATCAAACCGAACTGCTTCGTCAATTCGTGTTGAAAAGCCGCTGTGGATATCCCAGCCGTCGCCAGAGGGCCCAAGAAACCCATCTTTTCCAGAGCGGCTTTTAGAGCATCTTGTTGGCTAGTCACCACCGCGGATGCAGCCTCTCGAACTCTCTTACGTAGGTCTCGGTAGACGGGTTTCGAGATATGCTGTTCGTGCTCTTCCAAGACTTGCTCGATGCGCTCGAACCCCAACGACGTCGACTCGATTTTTTTGGGTTTGTATTGATGACGGGCTTCTTCGTAAGCGTACAAGTCGAAAGCGTACCGCACCATGGCTACGAGATCTTGGAAAGCAGTACTGCCTTGGGCCAGTCGATCTCGAGTGATCATGATGTCGAGATTGGGTTCGCGAGACGTGTTGACGTTTACCACTCCGAAGACACGCCCCAGGGTTGGGAGGAATCTCAACCTCTGAGTGTGAGCGTATCGGTCTTGGAGTTCTTTGGGCAAGAGCTGAGACATGAAACGCCGGTGAGAATGGTCGAACTCGATTCGAAGCCAGTCGTTCTCAGCCGAACCATAGTGCGGCAAGCGAAAACCGCCATCGTAGACGTGGACTCCCCCGTAATTGAATAAATAGTCACGCGCATCGTCGACCTTGATGTCGTGCTTTTGGCGTCCTGTCAATCTGAAGATCCTGACCTCGAAATCCGCTTGGTTCAGATTCTTCTCTTCGCCGAAACGGCCGTAGTTGTGAGGAAAGTCGGCGATACGATACGAGTACGTCTGGGGCGATTCACCAGCGAATTCGAGTGAGAGGGAAATCTCCCCATCACGACATCTCCCGACGAACTTGGCCATCCAGATCGACAAGATCGCTCGCATTTGCTTTTCGAAGACCTCTTCGAACTCGCGTTCAGTCGACTGGAAGTCGACCTCGAAGCGATCTGCCGGAGGGAGTGCAGACCGAAATGGGGGCTGCAACCGCCATAACTCCGCTGCGAGACCTTGGATTTCGTTCTCGGTCCATTCGTGCTTCAATTCATTCAGGATTATGTGTGTCCCTCGTTCGAACGGAGGAAGAGACTCCCACGTTCTGTACTCCGCCGACGCATTCACGAGGTCTCCTGCTTCCACAGCCTCAGCCCAGTTCACACTCGCCTCGAGCCACTGGCCTTTGCCTCCTTTCGGCACGGTGATCATCTGGAGTCTTCCTGCGAGGAACTGAACCGCGAGTCGCCCGACTCCCTTCGAACCGGTCATTCTCCTACCGAGATCTCTCGAAACTTTTTTCTCTACCTTGTGTGTAGTCCCGATTCGCATCCAGAAATCTCTGAACTCGCCGAAGTCCATACCGTGGCCATCGTCCCGCACTTCGATGCGGTCTTCTTCGAGCGCGAATTTGATCGTTACTTTGGAAGCGTCTGCATCGTAACTGTTCTTGACCAGCTCAGCCAAAGCGACGTGGGGCTTACCTACGAGCCTCTCGCCAAGCTCCTGCAGCAACCTCGAATCGACCGTGAAGTTGATATGTGGCATGGTTTTTCTGGATCAGTTTTTTAGGTGATCTGCTAAATGGCGCTTGATGCTCCTGGCGATGACTCGCCCCAACTCGACGGGGACGGCGTTGCCTATTAGCCTGCCGATGACCTTAATGTAAACTTCATCGTCAGGGGCGACGAACTCGTAATCTGGGGGAAAGGTTTGAAGCAACGCAGCTTCTCGCAAGGATATCGCTCGATCCTGCTCAGGATGTCCAAATCGACCATTTCCGAAGCCATAACACTGACCAGTGAGCGTCGGGGCCGGTTCATCCCACATCATACGACCGTAAACGCTAGAGTAGCTCTTTCCACTCTCTTTCTTATGACACTCAGCGACGAGTTTCCCAGGCCAATCCCTCCACGTTCCTCCGGGCTTCGATGCCTTGATCCTTTTCAAGTTGAGATCCGATAGACTGGCAGCCTTGTGAAGAGGATCATCTTTGTCCGTCTCTCCAGCTTCAAGGGGCTTGAGGTGCTCGATCGTTCGACGAACAGTCTCGTACTCTTCTGGAGAACGGGTCTCCGATATGATTTCGATGTATCCATACTTGGAAGCGAAGAGCACCAATCTCGTTCGTTGCTGTGGAATTCCATAGTCCGGACAATAGACCTCCAGCTTCTCCGTGACGCAGTACCCTTTCTCCTTCAACCGGTCGACGAAAGCGCGGTAGATCTTGCCCTTCCTGTAGGTAGCCAACTCGGGAACGTTTTCCATCGAAACGACGTCGGGTTCTACCTCGCAGATCAAGTCGGCGAACCTGGGGATCAGTTTCCACCTCTTGGCCCTATCCTTCCTCTTCTTGGTGTAAGTAGAATAGGGTTGGCACGGAGCACAACCAACTAGCACTTTGACGTGTCTCTCTGGATACAACGCCGAGATGTCTTCGGAGGTCACGTCCTCGATCCTCCGGTGGATGAACCGGACGCCGTCGTTGTTCGCCTCGTACGCGTACTTGCAGGCTTCGTCGGCATCTATGCCTGCTACCACAGAGAAGCCTTCCAAGACGAATCCGTGAGTCAAAGCTCCGACTCCGCAGAACAAATCCACGACCGAACAGTTTTCCATCCGCCAGCTACTCCCCTATCCCAACGTTCCCAGTGTCATAGAACTGACGTTCTAGCTTGAGTATAGCATAGCGAGTCAGCATACGCAACTGTGGTGACAGCCTCGCCTGGTTACATCTTAACTCCTGCAGTTTTCAAAAATGGGGCCTGCGGACCCAAAAAAGGTGATTTAGGGCGATTTCAAGTGCCGTTTTGACCAATTTTCGCCTCGCTAGAGGCCCAAAAGCAAAAAGTGCAGGAGTTAAGTTACATGTGTAAGCGTGCTAACCAAAAACCCGTCATACCATTCGATCTTGACGGTGGGCGGGCTACGTGCTAGAATATCGCTCACCAGGGTGGACACCACCGCCTTGGTCGCTGCCTCGGGCTCTGAGCAAGCGCCGAGGCCTTTTGTATTGTAGCATAATCCGGGCGGTGGCACAACTTCAAGCGGCGGTGTACCACCGTGTCCCTACTTGCTGAAGATGACGGTGCATCCGCTGCGGCGGTCGGTAGAGGGTTCCATACGGGTATTGTAGTAGAACAGACGTTCATAGTTAGTTTCTGTCTGGAAACTCCGCTCTGGAAAGGCTTTCAGTTGCTTCGGCATCCATTCACAAGGCTAGAAGTCTCTGCAGAGCCGATTTTACGCTGTTTTAGGCCAGTAGGGCCTTGAAAATCACAGTCGGAGCGGTTAGCACTCTACTGTATTGTTTTTGTCTGAATTTGGACAGCAACCAAGGATAGTTTCCAGACAGAAACTAGTTAATACCTTTGCTAGAGACGACCGGTAGTCTCCCTGTAGAGTGTTGGTAAGTATAAGCGGCTTGATAGACAGCCACATTTTGTGATAGCAGGTGAGTTTATCCTCATATATTGGGACTCTTGTGCCTGCTTAGGGCCACCAACACTCAAGAGGGACACTACCGGCAACCTGAAAGCAAGATAAGGCAACGTGGGGAAACGCACCTTTTCCTGGCTCCCTTGACACTGCACGGACAAAGTCGTCCGTGGAACGCTCCGACATTTGCTATTGAAACGGTACCCGCCTGTAGTCCAAGCGCCTATATCTTGGTCCCGTCTTGCATAATCGTACCTGGTAGTAGTTGTGCAGATTCCAACTGGATTAAGGATACAATAGCGCCACGGAAATCTGTTTGCATAAGTTCAGCATCATGCAGCTTGGCATCCGTAAGATCGGCATCTTGAAAGTTGGCTGCATTGAGATCAGCCCGCGTGAAGTCCGCGCCCCTGAGACTGGCAAAAGAGAAGTCAGCTCTAGGACAGAATGCATACGAGAGATTGGCGCTATCTAGTCTTGCGTCCTGCAAATTGGCAAAGGGAAACCTAGATTGGCGTAGATTCGCTCCCGATAGATCGGCGCCTGCGAGAATAGCCCGCTCAAAGTTGATTCCCTCCAGATTCAAATTCGAGAGATCTGCATTGGCAAGATTTTGTCCAGCAAAATCCGGTTTGTATCTTCCTTCAAGCATCTCTACCACATCACTCCGACGCAACTGTTTCATATTAATCACTCCTTTTTGTTAATCTTGGTGAATGACCGAAAGTCGTTTATTGTTTCCGGGGGATCTTGTTGCTTAACATAGTATCATAGGCCTATTGACTCCCACTCTAAGGCTAGGTTATGGTCTCTGTTCCTGGTTCTGAAGAAACTGGATCAGGCTGTACTCTGGGAGGAAGAAGGAAACGATTCTCAATGGCAGCACGGTCGGTGACGTAGGCGAGGTCGAGGCCCCGAACAAAGAGTTCAGCAGCGTAAAAGTAACGCTCCAAGCGAGCTGACTGCTCTTTGTCAAAGTCCCAGTCATGACCGATGTTGCAGTGCTCTATTATCATTGCCTGTAGTGTATCCGCGAAGGCATACCAGCCTTTGAAGTCAATGCCCTTGGGTGGAACAAGATTAGATATATCCTGGTAGAGAGCATCAAGACCAAGCTCCTTGCTGAGGTATTTGGCGTGGGCCAGGGCATCAGCAAAATCGAGATCAGGGACACGGGCAAGGTCGGGGGCAAGGACACGATCAAGGTCGTGGACGTCTGAGAGGTTGCGGGCGAGGGCAAGCATATCATTGAGGTCACGATTGGCGAGGTCGAAGCCACGCGCGCTAACACGAGTAAGGTTGTGAACAGGAACAAAGTCCGGGGTGCGAGCGGGAGTAAAGTCATGGACGAGATAGAGATCGCGGACAAGACTACGGCTGAGACCGAGTATGCGAGCGAGATTGCGAAAGGAATCGCCACCGGATATGCAGGCAAGCTTGTGGGAGGTTTCAAGGTCGCGGGCGAGGCAGCAGTAGTAACCGCGGAGAGCCGCAGATTTGTACTCGGCCTTGACACTGGCAGCTTTGCGGGAAGCCCAAGTAAGGAACGCTACGAGTTCTGGATCATCACGAACGAGATCATCAAGGATCTGGAGAAATCTCTCGAAAAGGACATCAGAGTTACTTAGCATCGCCGCAGTGAGAAGGATGACCTCGCGCCACCGATCGTCGGTGGTGTGGGAGAGAAGGAGAGAAAGAGTGCCAGCAGGAGCATTGTCCGCGACATATCTAGCAGTGTAGTATTCTTGGAAACTGAGGTGCGCGAAACAGTAGATGCGGTGAGCACGTTCGACAAGGATACCGTGCTGCTCCTCAATGGCCATGAGGATGGTGGTTCCATCTACTTCAGTATCGACAGGTTTGTCGGCAGGGGGGAGTCGCCTCAAATAACCGGCTATCTGATCTTCGAGTTGTTCTTGAGGCAGGAAGTATTCACCGAGATCGAATGTTTGGGCGGCAAGGCGAGCGAACATCTGATGCTTGCGCCCTAACGAAAGATTTTGGTAGATCTCATCACGACGAATAAGTTTCGTCTTGTCCCACTTGCGCAACAATGCATCGAGTGCGTCGGCGTAAATCTCTACACGACGCCGTGGGAAAGCCGTATTCACGTCGAAGGTCAGACAAAGCATTGCAAGCAACAAAGGTACCCGAGCTAACTCTCTAAGCCCTCGATGCTTGCCCTTGGCAAGTTCCTCCAGGAAGAGATCGCGCTTCGTTGGAGCGTCACGAAACCACTTGCCCACGAAGGTCTCAATTTGGGCATCATCGAAATCAGCTACCTCGACATAGGTGAACTTGGGGAAAGCGTATTCGGTAGCAGCGACCCGGCAGGTGATGAGGATCTGTGCTCGGCTGTAACGACGGCTGAAGTCCCGGAGAGAGTTAATAGCTTCGTCGCGGCGTCCACCTTCGCGGCGTATTTCGTCCAGGCCGTCAAAAAGAACGAGTGCCTCATCAGTGTCCTCCAGCAAGTGCTCGACGTAAGGACGCGCGTGTGGAAAGTCGCAAATCTCGAACTGACCGACAATGAAGGTGAGTAAGTCGTCGCCAGAATCGGCCCATTCCCCAAGCGTGATGAACAAGGGGATCTTGTCAATCGTACCTGTAGCGGCCTGACGGGTCAGATAACGCAGAAAAGTAGTCTTGCCCACACCTGGTTTTCCCAAGATGAAGAGACGATGACTCTCTGTTCTGTGGAGAAGCTCCAGTCCTGGCACACGCTCGGCATCCCTGATGCGCCCAGGATCGGCACGGAGTTTACGAATGTCAAATCGACGGAAAGCCTGTGGCTGATCAAGGATACAAACGTCAGTGAAAATGTCGTCAAGAGACCTTGGTTTTGTTTGACCGAATATGCGTGTGGTGCTGTACAAATCGCCAACGCGGTCGAGGTATGCCTGAAGACGTTCATCCTTGACTGCTCTACGTCGAGCAGCCTCTTTCTGAATCTCACGGTCCTTTTCTCGTTCTCGCGCTTCGCGTTTAAGGTGCTGGCGTTTTAGCCATCGGTCAAGGTGAGGCTTGAGGAAGTAGGTACCAATAGCGCCAAAAGCACCTCCGACGACAAGGACGATGAGAGACGCCATAATGTCGCCAGAGATGGTATCACCGCGAGGGTCCAAGGCAGGCGTTGCAGTGGGTTGCGATGCGGGAGTGGGCAGAGGGGACTGGGCAAAGTTGATTCCACCGGTGGTCGTGGGTAGTAGTAGGGATAAGGATAAGATCAGCAGGCATGGAATTAGGATTTTGGAATGGTGTGATTTCATATACGTCTCCAATCACTTTAGTTTCCGGTAACTGAATCCACTCCAAGATCAAGTTGGAGCGGAAAGAACCTTAACATTCTTTGGAAAAGCTCGTAAAAGAGCACGGTTAGGTAGGTACAGGCTGTTTTGAGCGCCTGTGTCCAAGAATTCCCTTCGGCAAGTGATCGGTCACAGAGGACTTTTTCCGAATTCGACCTTGCTCAGGGGGTGCCAAATCTGAGAAAGTCACACGAGCCAGCCAACGACGTAGACGTCCCGGAGTGCGTTTGGGATTGCGATCCCAAAATCCGGTAGGTATGGGAGGCAAAGTGGCTGCCAGGTAAGTTTGGATAGAGCCTGCTAACAAGGACAACTCCGGCAACCGGTAGCAGCTTTCTTCAGCGAAGACAAACTGCCGATGAGCGCCCACCATATGCTTGCTGGCCAAAGGTGCCTGCTCGATTGGCCAGCGATCGTGGTAGATCCCCCAGTAATCAGGTCCTTTCAGCTTCAGAGGACAGGCCAGCAACCAAGGTTCTTTGAAGCGTGGATCGTAAATGGCTACCACTGTGAAGACCTGATTCTCTGCAGAAACTTTGCAGTCGCGCAACACCAGGTCATACCAAAACTCGGCTCGGAATTCCAGGCCTTGATCCTGCCACGTTTCTACGTGATCTGGCGGTGTGCGCTCAATGAAATGGCCATCGTAAGAACGCGGCAGGGGACGCGCAATGACACCGTACTCAGGTTGGCGTCCACCTGATGAATCGGGTAGCACATTGCGCCGGGCAGTAAAGTTCTTGGCCAAGCGGACGACAAAACGAGACAGACCTGCCGCATAGAGGGCTTTGAGCTTGAACCCCGCGTCGAAAACCGGGATTTCATCATCTGCTAGCTTCGTCGCAACCTGTTTGACGAGTTCCGTTTGCAAGGCGCTCTCGGATGGGTCTGTCAGGGCAGCCCGGATCAAGTCGGTCAGTAAGGCCATACGTTGTTCACCGACACTGCCTACTCGTCCAACTAACCCGAACACAACGGCAGGTAACGCTCTATCTGCAGTTGCGTCGTAGTGCTTGCTCTTGATTCTTTTCACTGATGACCGCCAATACGCCGTGACATCTACGGCTTTCACGTAGTAGCCTGCATATTGATGCGCCTGCCATTTTCCTTGTTCTTCTATGTACGTCTGCCAGGTTTGCAACATCGGGTTGATTGACCAGACGCCGTATCGGAAGGCTGCCCAAGCACGTCGTACTTCTGCCGCTCCCAGTCCAATCGCTTGTAGTGCTGGAAACAAGGCCCCACGGCTGGCAAACAATGCGCCGCTGACGAGCATCCAAAGAAATTGGTAAAGTGCTAGATTGGTTCCAATTGGCAAGCTTTCGACTACTGCTGCCAATGTCTGTGTGGTATAATGGATTGTGTTCATGGTCTCACCTTGTGGTTTGATTGTTTGGACACAATCTTTTTACCACAGGTGAGACCTTTTGTCATTTTTTAGCGGAAACTAAAGAATCAGACAGTGTTGGTAGTGAAAGCATCTTGAGAGCATTGGCAAACAACTCTCCCTGATCCTCAACTACTCATCAATTTGTTCGTCTGACTCGTCTGATTCTTTGTCCTGTACCTCTTCCTGGTCGCTTTCTTCTCTTGCCTCCAATGTCTTATATTGAAGTTGTGCCGCTATTTCCATCGCATCCTGTACCCCTGATGAAAGTTGTGCTGCCATCCTCACGGCGTCTTGTGCTTCCTGTGTCGCTGCCCTCATCATGTCCTGCATCCCCGATGAAAGTTGTGTTGCCATCCTCACCGCATCCTGCGCTTCCTGTGTCGCTACTCTCATCGCGTCCTGTACCCCTGATGAAAGTTGTGCTGCCATCCTCACGGCATCTTGTGCTTCCTGTGTCGCTGCCCTCATCATATCCTGCATCCCCGATGGAATTTGTGCTGCTATCCTTATTGGGGTTAGTGCCTCGTGTAGAAGCAACGAGGTTCGTGCTAGGCGCGCAACCTCCAAGTAC
>Ga0180434_10005281_pt1 | contig 15277 bp, 7 predicted proteins | sample SS_ome_7_FD_132453 | JGI IMG/M metagenome (GOLD analysis project Ga0180434, IMG submission 132453) | Hypersaline lake sediment archaeal communities from the Salton Sea, California, USA - SS_1_D_2 metaG | ecosystem: Environmental > Aquatic > Non-marine Saline and Alkaline > Hypersaline > Sediment...
AAAAGCACGGTGCCCTCGCTGACGGCCAGGATGGCCTTCCTGAAGCGCACCTCGACCCAGCTCCCGAACCCGGCGGCCTCCTGAAAAGGCTCCCCTTTGAACAGGTCCGTGTATGCCTGTGGATTCTGGTATACGAAAGCCAGCTTGTGGGGCGACCGCCATGGCACCACGCCGATTACGGTTCGTCCCGCGAGCACCCGGTTCAACTGGTCGGACAGAACCTGCGCCTCCGGTATCTCGATCATGATCCACCTCCCGTCCTATGAAGGTATTCTAACACAAAGGCATCGCACGCGCAGGGCGGGAAGCGAATCGATGGCGGGTCAGAGGCGTTCACGCTGTTCGACGAAGCCCAGGGCCCGTTTCAGGTGGGAGGTGACCGAGTCCGCGAGGGAATAGAAGGTGGGCAGGATGATCAGGGTGAAGAAGGTGGAGGTGGTGAGGCCGCCGAGAATGGCCACGCTGATCGGCGCCCACATGGAGGCCCGGCCCTGGGCCGCGGGGAACAGGGCGGGCAGCAACACGGGCAGGGCCATGGGCAATACCCCAAATATGGTGGTGACGGCGGTCATGATGATGGGTCGCATCCGGTCCTTGCCGCCCTGGATGATGGCCTCGCGTTTGGCCATGCCCCGCCGGCGCAGGGAACGGATGTGGTCGATCAGGATGATGCCGTTGTTAACCACAATGCCGAAGAGTGTCAGCAGTCCCAGGTAGGAGGAGTTGTTCAGGGTGATGCCGAACACGGTGAAGAAGAGGGCGACGCCGAACAGGGCCAGAGGCACCGTCAGGAGGATGGTGAAGGGGTGGACGAAAGATTCGAAGAGCGAGGCCATGATGATGTAGATGAATATCAGCGCCAGCCAAACGGCCGTCTGGGAACTCTCCTGCGACTCCTGAAAGCGTCTGAAGTGGCGGCCGAAACTCCACTCGTATCCTTCCGGAAAGGGAACGCCGTCCATGACGGCACGGATCTTCTCGCTGATCTTCATCATCCCCTTGGCGCTGGTGTTGACCCGTATCTGCAGACGCGATTTCTTGTTCTCCTTGCTGATGTCGGTGGACCCCATGCGGAAGGTGAAATCGGAAATCGCCGAAACGGGAACACGTCCCGTGCCGGTTCTCATGCTGATGTTCTTCAGGTCGTCCTGGCCGAAACCCCGGTGCTTCTGCATCTTCAAAACGATGTCGATCTCCTTGTTTTCGGTCTTGAACTTGCCGATGGGCCGCTCGGAGATGGAAGACATGATGGTCCGGGCCACACGTCCGCTGTCCACGCCGATGCTTTCGGCCCTCTTGCGATCCACCGTCACCAACAGCTGAGTTTCGCCTCCCTCCAGGTCGGAGGAAAGGTCTTCCACCTCATCCAGGGTTCGGATCCTGTCCATCACGATGGGCGCCAGTTCGGTCAGCCTGGTGAAATCCAGGCCGATTAGTTCAATCTCGATGGCGCTTGAGTATCCCCCCCTTCCATGGCGGTCACCGAACTCGAAGCCGACGCCGGGCGCCTGCGGAAGCAGTTCCAGGAAACGTTTTTTTATCTCCCCGACGGAGGGACCCACCTCGGTGAGAAAGAGCTGGACTTCACCACGGTACCTGCCCTGGCGCATGCGCTCGATCCCGAATTCGGTGCTCAGGTTTTCGATGGCGAGCTCCCGCCGGTGCTGCAGCAGAATGGTCTCGTAGGTGCCGAACAGGGCTTTCATCTCTTCCAGTGTCGTGCTTCTGGGCATGTACACGTTCACGTTGACGAACCGTTCCTCGCTGGGGGGGAAGAACTCCCGTTCCACCTTGGACATCATGAACAGGGCGGCTCCGAAGATGCACAACGCCGCCAGCACGGTCGCCAGCTTGGTGAAGTTGGTGCGAATGGTCGCGGCGATGATCTTCTCGTAAAGGCCGGTGAGCCGCAGCAACCAGCGAGCCTTGGGCCTGGCCCTGCCCTTCAACAGGTGGCTGCCCGCCAGTGGGATGAAGGTGAGGGAGATGATGAGCGAGGCGACCAGGGCCAGTGAGATGGTGATCGCGAAATCGCTCATGTAACGACCGAACGCGGTGCTGGATATGAAACCCAGGGAGATGAACACCACGAGGGTGGTGAGGGTGGAGGCCGTGACCGCGAGCGCGACCTCGCTGCCGCCCCGTACGGCCGCCTCGTGGGCCGGCAGGCCCTTTTCCTGCCTGAGCCGGAAGATGTTTTCCAGAACCACCACGCTGTTGTCCACCAGCATGCCCACCGCCATCATCAGGCCGCTCAGGGAAATGACGTTGATGGAGATGGAGGCGCCGAACACGCTTCGGTAGATGTACATGAGGGAGAAGGTGAACACCACGGCCATGGGAATGGCCATGGCGATGACGATCGTGCTGCGGAATTTTCTCAGGAAGAAGAGCAGTACTATGACGGCGAGCAGGCCGCCGACGAGTCCCGAGATGGATAGGTCGTTCAGGCTGCTCAGGATCTCCTCGGACTGGTCCCGGTAGTACAGGACATCCATGGCCCCAAGTTGGGGCTCATCCCGCTTGATGTCGCTCATGGCCGCGATGACGCTGCGGCAGACGTCCACCACGTTCGCGTTGGATGCACGGTAAATGCGATAGCTCAAGGATTCGCGTCCGTTCAGGCGGTCGAAACTCTCCTGGACCGGATAGTCGTAGGTCACGTCGGCCACGTCCTTGATTTTCAGGCCCTGCGGATCCAGCGGGAGATCTTCGATCTGGCGTACTTCTTTCAACTCTCCGGGCACCCGTACCACGTAGCGTCGATCGCTTTCCAGGTAACCGGCGGAGATGTTGATGTTGTTTTCCCGCACGGTTTCCACCAGGTCGAGGATGTTGACCGGGCTGGTGTAGAGGCGGTCGGCCTTGAGGGTGATCATCAGCTGCTTGTCGTTCAGGCCGCGGATCTCCACATTCGCCACGCCTTCGATCCGTTCCAGGCGTGGTTTGATCAGGTTTTCGGCCAGGAAATAGAACCGGTCCTGGTCGCCCGGTATCGACAGGCTGAAGGAGATGACCGGGCGGTCCGAGGTGGACCAGCGGCGAATCTGGATGCGCTCCAGGTCATCGGGAAGGCGGTCCCGCACCTGATCGATTTTATCGCGAATTTCCATGGACGCCATGTCCATGTGGGTTCCGGTGTCGAATTCCACGAAGATGCGGGCGTTGGTCGAGGAGGATGTCGAACGGAGGGTCTTCAGGCTGTTGACCGTGGAGAGGATCTCCTCCAGTGGCCGGGTGATCGTGCGTTCCACCTCCTCGGGGGAGGAGGAGGGGTAGGGCACCCAGACCATCAACCCGGGAAACGACGTGTCGGGGAACATCTCCAGGGGAAGCTTGAGAACGGAAATAATCCCGATGGTGATGAAGATCAACATGACCACGATCACCGAAACGGGTCTTTTAAGAGATAATTCCGGCAGGTTCATGTCAATTTCCGTCTGCCCGTCTGGCGGGCTTGTCCTTGACCACCAATTCATAGACGATGGGAATGAAGAACAGCGTCAGAAAGGTACCGAAGATCAGTCCGCCGATCAGGGTAACGGCCAGGGGGATGCGGATTTCGAATCCCTCGTTGAAGTCCAGGGCCATGGGCAGCAACCCCAGAACGGTGGTGGTGGTGGTCATCAGGATGGGTCGCCAGCGGACCCGGGCGCCCTCGACGATGGCCGCCATCTTCTCCATCCCCCGCCTTTGCAGCTGGCTGGTGTAGTCGACCAACACGATCGCGTTGTTGACGATGATCCCCGACAGGATCACCAATCCGATCAGAACGATCACGTTGATCGATATGCCGGTGGTGAAACCGGCGATCACCACGCCGATGATGCCCAGAGGGATGGTGAACATGATGATGAAGGGTTTCTGGAAGGACTCGAACTGGGAGGCCATGACCAGGTAGACCAGGAATATGGCCAGGGCGATGGCGAAGACCATCGAGGAGAAGGCCACGTCGATCTCCTTGCTCTGGCCCACCATGGAAACGGTGACATCCTCTGGCTTGTCGATGGCGCGCCCAAGCCTCAGGATGTCTCTTTTGGCGTCGGCCAGATCGATGCCGCGGGTGTCGCCGGTGATGACGGCCGATTTCTGCTGGTATATGCGGCGAATCTCCGCCGGACCCTCCTGAATATCGATCTCAGCCAGGGCTTTCAGCGGCACCACCACCCCCAGGCCGTTGCGTACGGTGATCCGCCGGATCTCTTCCACCTGGTCTCGTTCGTCTTCGGCGATGCGCACGCGGATGTCTACCTCCCGGTCGCTTTCGATGAACTGGGTGGCCACGTCCCCTTCCACCTTGCTGCGTATCTGGCTGCCGACCTCGCTGATGGTCAGGTTCTGGGAAGCCAGCAAGGCCCGGTTCAGCACGATCTGTACCTCCGGGTAGCCCTCTTCCATGCTGGACTTCAGGTCGATCAGCCCGGGGATGGCGCGCATCTCGCGCAGCAGTTCGTCCGATACCCTTTTCAACACGTCCAGATCGTTGCCGGATATCACGACCTCGACCGGGGCGTTGAAGGAGAAGAGACGGGGTTTGGTCAGCTTGGTCTTCACGGCGGGCAGGCCGGCCAGTTCCTGCCGGATTCGGTCGATCAGCCGGTCCTCCGCCTGTCCCAGAATGCCCTTTTTCAACCGTACCGTGAACTCGGACAGGTTTTCCCGTTCCTCCTGGAAGGTGACGCCGGCCCTGGATCCCTTGCCGATCAGTTCGTAGACACTGTCGATTTCTTCGAATTTTGTCAGTCGTTCCGCGATGCGCGACACCACGTCGCCGTTTTCTTCGAGTGAGGTGCCCGGTTTAAACTCCACGTTGATCAGGAATTCCCCCTGGGATATGACCGGAATCAGCTCCTTGTGCATCAGGCTAAAAATCACCAGCGAACCGGAGAACAGGATCAGGACCGCTGCGATCACGGCTTTTTTCCGGGTCAGGGAGCGTTCTTGGATACGGGCATACGCGGCAAAAACGGTATCATAGAATCGATCCAGGGGGAGGAGCACCTTTTTCAGAAGCCGGTCGAGACGGTCACGGGTGTGTTCCCGCCTCACGGCCGAGAAGAGCATGGGCACCAGTGTGAGTGACACCATCAGGGAGGCCAGCAGGGAGAAGGTGACGGTCAGGGCCATGTCACGAAAGAGCTGGCCGGCGATGCCTTCCACGAAAACGATGGGGAAAAACACGGCCACTGTGGTGAAGGTGGACGCCGTGACCGCACCGGCCACCTCCGATGTGCCCTGAAGTGCGGCGTTTGCCAGATCCAGGCCGTTCTCCCGGTATCTCTGTATGGACTCAAGCACCACGATGGAGTTGTCCACCAGCATGCCGATACCCAGGGCCAGTCCTCCCAGAGAGATGATGTTAAGAGAGATATCGAAAGAAAACATCAGGAAAAAGGTGATGATCACCGATATGGGTATCGCCAGTCCAATGATCACCGTGCTGCGCAGGTTCTTCAGAAAATAGAGGAGCACCAGGATGGCCAGAATACCCCCCAGAACCGCGGTATGGATGACCTCTTTGATCGTGCTCTTGATGAATTTGGCCTGGTTGGTGATGATCGTGTAATCGATGCCCCGGGCCCGGAACAGCGATTCATCCAGTGCCCCAAGCCGTTCATTCACCGCGTTCGCCACGGATACCGTGTTGGCGTCTGCGGCCCGGGATATCGCGGCCTCGATGCACTCCCGGCCGTTGATCCGGGAAATCACCTTGCGTTCCTTGTATCCCCGGAACACGCGCGCGATATTGCCCAGCTTGATCGGGACATCGTTGCGCTTGTCGACGATGATCTCGCGAATTTCTTCCACCGTCTTGAATTCGTTGATGGTTCGAACCAGATACTGGCTGTCCTGCTGCTTGAGGATGCCGGCCGAAAGGTTCACGTTCTCCTGGGCCAGGCGGTTGACCACGGTGGCGATGGGGATGTTCAAGAGGCTCAGGCGCGCCTCGTCGATATCGACGTGGATCTCGTCCTCCAGTCCGCCGGATATCGTACAGGCCGCCACGCCTTCGATGCTCTCCAGGGCCTGTTTGATGTCGGTCTCGGCGAGGAAGCGGATCCGTGACAGTTCGGCGGATCCCGTGAGGCCGAGCTTCATGATCGGCTCGGTGTTGGGATCGTAGCGGAGGATGATGGGGCTGCGGGCCGCCACCGGCAGATTCAGCAGGTCGATCTTTTCACGAACCTTCAGGGTGGCGAAATCCATGTTGGTGTTCCAGGCGAATTCCACCATGACCTCGGATAACTCGGCCCGGGATACCGAGGATATTCTCACCACGTTGTCTACCACGCCCACGGCTTCCTCGATGGGCTTGGACACGGTGTGTTCGATCTCTGAAGGGGCCGTGCCCGGGTACTCGGTCTTGATGGTCAGCGTGGGGTATGAGATGGTGGGCAGCAGATTCAGGGTGAGCTTCGAGTAGGAGATGAAACCGAAAATCACGGCTGCAAGGGCGAACATGAAAATGGAGACCGGGTGGTTGATGGAAAATTTGACGAGTTTCATTGAACGGTTCTCACCGTCATCTGGTCCTTCAGGCCCTCGACCCCGACCGTTACGATGCTGTCGCCCTCCTCCAGTCCCTGCATCACCTCCACCATGCCCTCCTGAGAAATGCCGGTTTCGATGGCGCGCTGGGTCACACGACGGCCCTCGGACCGAAAGACGAAGACGTAGGCCCGGTTCTCCCTGTAGGTGATGCTTTTCTGCGGAACCACCAGGGCATCGGGGCGGTTGCGTATCAACATCTTGGTCTCCACGAACATGCCCGGTTTCAACTGTCCGGTTTTGTCGAACACCTCGATGGTCACCTTGACGGTGCCCGACTGCTCGTCGATGCGGGGGTTGATGATCTTGATCGTGCCCCTGAACACCTTGTGGCTCAACACATCGGTGCTGATCTCGCTCTCCATCCCGGTGGTCAGGCTGACCACATCGGCCGTGGGCACGAACACCTTGACCAGGAGGGGCGAGAAATCTTCAACGGTGTACACGTGCTGGTTGGTGGTAACACGACTGCCCACTTCGATCAGCCTCTGGGTGACGTATCCCTCCACCGGAGAGCGAATTTTGCTGTAGCTGAGCTGAAGCTGGAGATCCTTGAAGTTCTCCATTTTGGTCTGGTAATCCAGCCGGGCCTTGTGATAGTTGGATTCGGCGGTCTGGAAATCCTGTTCGGAAATCATGTCCGTTTCTTTGAGCTTGGTGCTTCTCTCGTGGTTGGTTTCCTCGTCCCTCAGGGTCAATTTCGCCTGTTCCAGCTCGATCCCGGCCTGGCGGTAACTGATGCTGATTTCCGTGTCGTCCATCAGCGCCAGCAGGTCGTCCTTCTTCACGTAGTCCCCTTCCTCCTTGACGATCTGCCTGACGTAGGCGGACAGGCGGGCGTATACCTCCACCTTGCGTTCCGGTTCCACCACGCCGTTCAGTATCAGGAAGGCGTTGAGTGGCATCCGCCGTACGGATTCGACCTTCACCGTGGGCAGGGGCCCTCCCTGGTTTCTCGTCTCCAGGAATTGCTGCAGCCGTTCGCGAGGAATGCGGCCGCTCTTGATGGCCTCCTTCATCCGTTCGGGAATATCGAGCTTGTCGACGTCGAGATCCCGCGTACGATTCTCTGCCTTGGTCGAACCGGCTGTGTCGGCGGCCGGCGTGGGCCGTCGTGGGGCGGGGTTGTCTGAACCGCAACCGTTGAACGCGAGAATGGCGCCCGACAGGATGCCGAGCGTCAGAATGACCATCCGTTTCATGTCCTCGTGCCTCCTCGAATCAACACGGATCCGCAACCGGGTGGGATCCCGCATACAATTCGTCCACACCGTTGAAACAACCCGGGAATCCATTTCTTGCAACGAGCGCTGGCCCGGTGCGAAACCGTGCTTCCGTGGCCTACTTGTACTCTTCTGCGAGTTTGAATAGTTGAAAGCGGTTGCCGATGCCGATCTTGCCGTAGATGGCGTGAATATGGTTTTTAACCGTGTTGTAGGATATGTACAGCTCATCCTCGATCTCGCGGTTGTTCTTGCCCGAGAGCATCAGCCGCAGGATCTCCTCCTCCCGTTTCGAAAGCGAAAACCTACCGGCCATCTGGGAGGCGGTTTCGCGGTGGTTCCCGGCCGCCTTGGCGGTGATCAAATAGGGGAGGTAGAAACTGCGTACCCAGAAGAAACAGCTGCCGTGCCAGTAGATGAAGAACAAAAATCCTCGGATCAGCGAGGGGACCAAGAAGGTGAATACGGGAAGCAGGACGTAGCGTCCGGAAAAAAGCAGGGCCAGGGCCAGTCCGGCTTTGCGATATTCCGGGGAGGCGAGCTTCCTGGAACGGACCAACAACCGGAGAAGATAGGTGATTTCCACGACGATGAACACGAGGGCGACGTTTTCCACGATGAAGTCTACCGGTCGGTAGACCGCTGCTTCGGGCTCCAGGGCGGCATGAAGGATCAGGTGGATGAGGATCACGGCGACCAGGATGAGGCCGGCGCGCCTTGCCCAGGGAGGGACGGCGATCTTTAAAAATCGGTAATAGAGGGTGATCACCGCGTAGGACGTGGAGATGATGATCGTGTAGGCGAGCAGGATGAACAGCGTGTCGGGCAGAGAAGACGGGACGGATTCGAAAAACCGGGGGATATTGATATTCAGGTACAGGGCCACGTAAAAGACGGTGACACCAAGGACCACGGCGGCCGAGTAGGCGATCAGCACGGGAAAGACCCCCTCCCCGGTCTGTTTTCTCTGCCGGTTCAGGTACGCGAGCAGTAGGACGCCCGCCATGATGTTCAGCATGAGGCCCAGAAGCTTGATGTGGTCGGTCATGGATGGGGAAATTGTAGCAGGTCCGGATTGGGGTTTCAATCGCCCGATTGGGGAGGCGTGCCGAAACTGGTAACCCCTTCCCATTTTGCAGAAAGGTAAGGGTTTACCATATTCAAACGGGTTCCTCTCCGCGTATGCTGGGGGGGAAAGAAGAAGGAGGAAACCATGAAAAAATGGATCAGGACCCTCATGTTGATCTGGCTGCTGGTCGTGTTCACATTGTGGATGCCCGGAGAGCGGATCGGTGAACTCGACGGTATCTACCTGCCTCAATCCCTGGTGGTCTCGGGAAACCGGGCGATCGTCGCTCAGAAATCGACTTTTTTTGTGTTTGGGCTGGAGGATGGCGAAAAGATCACTCGCTTCTGCGAGGAAGGGGAGGGACCCGGTGAATTGAAGTTCGTCCCCATGATCCCCACCACCATCCAGGCGCGGGACGACGGTTTCGTGGCCGAGGGGATGAACAAGATCATCCTCTACTCTCAGACCGATTTCAAGATCTCGTTCGAGAAAAAAAAGGGCGGCATGGCCTGGAATTTCCAACCATTCGGCGATGATTTCCTTTGTACCCGTTTCGTACCCCGGAGCGGAGACGACATCGACATCAAGCTGGTCCTGGTGGACGAGAACCTGGAAGAGGTCAGCGTATTCCACAGCCAGTCCACCGTGGACAGGGATCGTGAAGTGATCATGCTGCGGGATCCCATCGGGTTCGGCGTCTCGGACGGTCATCTCTACGTCGAGAAAAGCGATCTGGGTTTCGTGATCGATGTCTACGATCGGCACGGCGAGAAGATCCGTCGCATCCAGAAGACCGATGTGACGTCCCCGGAGGTGAGTCCTGAATTCAAACGGTGTCTCATGGAAGCCCTCAGGAACGACGCCCTGGTCATGGGCATCGCCAACCGGGAGGGGGGATGGGACAACTTCGTGAAAAAAACGACCTTCACCTTTCCTCCGTCACTGCCCGTGATACGCGATCTCAGAGTCAAGAACGGCCGCGTCCACGTCATGGCCCACACGGGGGAATATTCATCCGCGAGATTGATCGTCATGGACACCACGGGCGACATCCTGCATACGCGACGGGTGCCCTTCCCGCCCTCGCCGTTTTTCACGGCCAATGCCCTGGGCAAGACGATTCAGCTCTGGGATGTCGACGATGCCCGCTATTACTATCTCGAGATGGACGAGGATTCGGAGATCTGGTTCCTCAGCCGGATTCGCCTGTGATCGCTGCCCGGGATATGGGGGTGAGGTGGAGACTTCGCCCCGCCTTCGCGGGCCGCGCTTTGACTCGCAATGCGTCATCCTGTATAGTGGATGCATGGCCAAAGCAGCAAGGTTGATTCTGATGATGTGCATCGTCTTAATCTCTGTGGCGAACTGCGGCCCCGGGAAACGGGTGATTCGGGTCAGGTCCGATCCGGCGAGACCCGCCGAGAGAACGGCGCTGCTGGACCTGCATACCCCGGTGGCGAACTTTCGTGACGACTTTTCTCCGGGAACCTTCAGGTTGCATGTCGGTGAAAAATCATTTGAGATCGGCCGGCGCGAGATGTTGCAGATCGACGCCGGACCATGCGTGGTCGAGATCGAGGCGGAGCCCCTCGAACAGGTTCGCATCCGAACCTGGGTGGGTTTCCACCCGCGGGTCAAGGCCTACCTTACACACGGGGTCGTTTCCACCGGCAGGAACCTTTTCTATCCGGACCGAAGGGCCCGGTTGCGGTTCACGGCCGAATCCGGCCGAACCTACCGTTGCAGGTTCCATCTTTCGTCCGAAAAGGACGAAACGGTGTATGCACTGGATTGCTGGATCGTTGAAAAGCACGGGAAACGGGGCGTGAGCAACCGGGACCGGATACGGTTCAGCCGCCCGTCCGACGGCACCGATATCGACGGGTGATCCCGGCGGTCCCGGGCCTACCCTCCGATCATCTTCATGAGTTCGGTGACCGCGGTTTCCAGTTGCTGGTCTCGGCCCCGGTCGATGACCCCGGGTTCGTTTTTAACCTCGATGTCGGGCACGGTCTGGTTGTTTTCCAGCCATTCCCCCGCCTTGTTCTTGGCGCTGACGGATACGGCGCCGTATACGATCCGGTCATTCCACAGCCTCTCCCAGCTGGAGAAGCTGCAGGTTCCAGGCACCGGCATGCCGATCAACTTGCCGATTCCGAGGTCCTTGTAGGCGCAGGCGAAGCAGTGACCGTCGCTGTAGTTGGCCTCGTTGACCAGGGCCACGTTCGGACGGTTCCAGCGGTAGTTGGGTTCGTAACCCAGGTCACGGTCTTCCGTGGCATAGGTCATGAACCGCTCCCCGGTCAAAAACATGGTCAGGTCCCCCACCAGGTCGCCGCCTTCGTTGAAGCGGGTGTCCACGATCAGACCCTCGCGGTCAAGGTATTTCCCGAGGGTCTTTTCATAGACCTGGCGGTAGGGGCCGTCGCTCATGCCCGGCACATGCACGTAGGCGAGACGGCCGTCGCTCAATCGATCCACGTCCGCCTCGTTGATCCGAACCCAGCGATCGTACAGCAGCACACGCTCCTCTTCCAGTGAGACGGGTTTGACCGTCACGTCCAGGCGGGCCTTCGCGTCTGGGTCCACCAGGTGCAGGGCCGTGAATTTCCCGGCCAAGCGGTTGAGGTAGCGGGCGTCATCCGTATCCGCCGCGATGGTTTCTCCGTTGATTTTTTGTATCACCATTCCGGCTTTGATCGAGATATGGGCCTTGTCCAGCGGTCCGTTTCGCAGGATTTCCTTGATCTTGATCCCCGGGCCGCGATGGGCCTGATCGATGAGAATTCCCAGGGACGCGGTGGCGTCCCCCTGGGGATCGCCGTGCCGCAGGCTGGCGCCGCTGTGGGAGACGTTCAGCTCTCCGAGCATCTCCGACAGCAGCTCGGCGAACTCCCGATCGTTGCCTATGGAGGCCAGCTTGGGTTCGTAATTGGCCTGCAATGCGGTCCAGTCTGTGCCGTGGCAATCGTCGGTATAGAACATGGACCCGATGCGGCGACAGACATGGGTGAACATGTGTCGGCGTTCGTCGGCCTCGTCCGCGGTGATCTCACCGTGCAGCGTAACCGGCGTTTTCGTCTTCTTGGCCACGTCGATGCGTGCGATCTGGCCGTCGGCCAGAAGATAGAGGTTTTTCATCTCATGATCCCATGTCAGGGTGGCCGTTTTTGCGCCGAGTTTCAATACCATTCCCGTTTTCCTGGTGCGGATTTCGCTTTGCCAGAGATCGAGCCCCTTCTCGAAGCGGGCCAGATAGTAGAGGGTCTCCCCGTCCCGGGATAGCACGGCGTCGGACAGGCGGGAGGAGTGGATCGTCAAGCGCGCCTTTCGCTCGATCAGCCCCTCACGGTCGATATCGAGGGGTTTGGGTTTCTTGTCCTCTTTGCCATCGCCGTTGGCGGAATCCTTCTCGTCTTCCTGCTTCCGCATCTCCTTCCAGAGGGTGTACTCGTCCTGGCCCATGTGAAACCGGTCCCAAGCCGCCCGGGTGAAGAACAGCGTGTACACGTCCAGCTGGCGCTGTCCGGAGTTGGCGTAGGCCCGCAACCCGTGACGGTCGCTCAGCCATAACATCTGCTGCCCGTCGTTCACCCACTTCGGCCGCTGGTCGCCGAAACCGCTCTGGGTGAGGTTGATCATGGGTTTCCCCCCGTCGGCCGCCAGAAGCATGATCTCGCCGTTGCCCATGACCGGGGAGACCTCCACGAGCAGCCACCGGCCATCCGGACTCCACCGGAAATACTGGTCCCCATCGGCCATGTAGAAGAGGGTCTCTTCGGTCAGGAGCGTGCGTGTCTCTGCGAGTGCCAGGTTCAAAACCTTCAGGGACCGCCGGTTTTCGATGAAAGCGATCTCCTTGCCGTCGGGGGACCAGCGGGGCTGGTAGTTGTCGTTTTCGTTCACCAGCAGTGGTTCTTCCCTTAAAACCGTGGCGGCGTAGAAGTGCGGTTCGCCGGCATCGGCCCGCACGGTTTGATAGATACCCCAGCGACCCTTCCGTTCACTGGCGTAAACGAGGGCCTTTCCGTCGGGTGAAAAACCCACGAACCGTTCCAGGGCGGGGGTGGAGGTGATCCGCCGGCTCATCTTGCCACGGGCGGCCGAGACCAGGATCTCACCGCGCACGATGTAGGCGATCTCCTTGCCGTCGGGAGACACGGCCAGCTCCCGGACCTTCCCTTGGACCGGAATCATCTGGCGGTCGTTGTGTTTGCCTTCCGTGACGATCTCGACGATCAACCTCACCGGATCCCCCGACGGTGCCTTGACGTAGAGATCGCCGTGGTGGGTGAAACACAGGGTGCCGTCCCCGGATCGGCTGAGAAAACGCACCGGATGGGTTGTGAAACGGGTGATCTGTTCGGTCTTTCCAGGGTGTTCCGGGTCCAGGCGATGCACGTTGAAGGATCCGCTCTCCTCACTCAGGTAGAAGATACCACGGCCGTTGGAGGAATACACGGGATTGCGGTCCTCACCGCCGAAGCCGGTCAGGCGCGTGTGCCGGTTTTCGGCCACGTCGTACATCCAGATATCCCGGGTCACCGACGATACGTGATGCTTGCGCCACGGGTCTTCATCCCCCTTGATATCGTGGTAGACCATCTGGCCGCCGTCCTTTCGTACCTGGACGTCTTCTGCGGGCAGGGTCCAGAGCTGTGTGACCCGTCCACCGATGGCGGGCACTTCGTATACTTCGGGCATGTACTTGCCGGGATACTGGCGATGCTCCGAGGCGTCGAGCCGGTTCCCGCCAAAGATGACCCGTTGAGCATCGGCACTGAAACAAAAGGGTATCTCGTCGTTGGAATGATGGGTCAGGCGGCGGGCCTCGCCGCCGCCCGCATCGATCACGAACACGTCGAAGTTGCCGAAGCGATCCGAGGCGAAGGCGATTTTACCCCCGTCCTGACGCCATACCGGGGACACGTCATGGGCCTGGTGAAAGGTCAGTGGACGGGCCTTTCCTCCACGGGAGTCCACCAGATACAGGTCACCGCGGTGGGTGAAGACGATCTGTTTTGCATCGGGGGAGATGGCCGCATAACGAATCCACTGGCTGTCCGTACCCGCCAGGCCGCCGGAGACGGCGACCATCAGTAGAATGACAAACACTCTGTTCATGGAGACCTCACTCGGTGATAGGCTTGTGCGGGGGCTTCGGGCAAACGGCCCGTGCGCCACGGATCATACATAGTACAACGGGAGGTCCTTGTCAATCCGGGCCGGGAGATGGCGGCGGTCATGCCCGCCTGGATTCCTGGGTTGAGCTGTGATATATTGGGCGTTCACCGCCGGACGGGTGACGTTCGAGGAAAAAAGATGAAATTCACGACGGGGTGCCGGGATCTGTGCAGTTACGGAGAGATCTGGCGTTTGACCTATCCCATCATCCTGGGCAGTGTGGCCCAGCATGTGATCACCATCACGGACACCGCTTTTCTCGGCCGGGTCAGTGTGACCGCCCTGGGTGCCGCGGGTTTGGCGGGCATTTTTTACCTCATCGTGGTCCTGCTGGGCTTCGGCCTGGGGACCGGGACACAGATCATCATCGCGCGTCGTCACGGGGAGGGAGACCCGGCGGCCATCGCCGCCGTGTTCCATCAATCCCTCTACCTTCTCTGGCTGCTGGCAGCGGTCATGTTCGTACTCTTCCAGTCGTTCGTACCCGATCTGATGGAAGCCGTCGTCACCCATCGGCCCGTCTATTCTCAGGTCATGGCCTACCTGTCGGTGCGTTGCTGGGGGCTGTTTTTCGCCTATACCAACATGGCCTTCCGGGCTTTTTATATTGGGACTGCGAGCACCCTGGTCATCACCTGGTCCACCTTTTTCATGGCCGGCGTCAACGTGGTCTTCAACTACCTCCTGATCTTCGGCCACCACGGATTTCCCCGGATGGGCATCGCGGGTGCCGCCCTGGCATCGGTCATCGCGGAGGTATCGGCCACCCTGTTTCTGCTCGTTTATACCTGGCGTTCCTCCCACGCCCGAACCTTCAGGTTTTTCAGGATTCGGCGTCCACGGGCAGACATGCTGTCAGCGATCGCCCGGCTCTCGGGACCGGTGATGGGACAGCATTTTCTATCCATCGGCTCCTGGTTCGTGTTCTTCGGTTTCATCGAGACCATGGGGCCCGGAGCTCTCGCCGCGTCCAATGCCGTGCGCGCCCTGTACGTGGTCATGATGGTTCCCGTGTTCGGATTCTCGGCGGCCGCCAACACCCTGGTGTCCAGCACCATCGGCCGCGGCCGGCCGGATCTGGTCATGGCCACCCTGGGGCGGATCGTCCGGCTCAGCCTGCTGGTGGTGGCCCTGCCCTCGCTGGTGGTATTGGCGGCTCCGAGGATTGTGCTCGGGCTGGTCACTCCCACGGCATCCATCATCGATGCGGGCCTCCCGATTCTGGCGGTGATCACGGCGGCGGCACTCCTCT
>Ga0180434_10005283_pt1 | contig 15274 bp, 11 predicted proteins | sample SS_ome_7_FD_132453 | JGI IMG/M metagenome (GOLD analysis project Ga0180434, IMG submission 132453) | Hypersaline lake sediment archaeal communities from the Salton Sea, California, USA - SS_1_D_2 metaG | ecosystem: Environmental > Aquatic > Non-marine Saline and Alkaline > Hypersaline >...
CGGCCCATTGAAGCGGGGCGCGTCTATCCCACGCTGTATGTGACCAAGGAGGAGTTTGACCGTGCGGTGTTGCCGGCTGATTGGATCCGGTTTGTCGTGATTCGGGATCTGCGGGATACGTTGATATCGGGGTATTTCAGTTGGAAGTATAGCCATCCTCTTTTGTCACCCGGGTTGGAGCGAGTGAGGGCGAAGCTGCAGGCATGGCGTGTCGAAGATGGGTTGCTCTACATGGCGGATGAATGGCTGGCCAGCGTGGCGCGGATTCAGGCGTCTTGGTTGGCGGCGGGAGACGAACTGATCCGCTACGAGGATTTGCTCGATCAGGATTTGGATATCCTAGAGCCGATGCTTCTCGACCGTTGTGGCTTACCTGTGTCGCGGGAGCGGTTTCGGCAGGTCGTGGTGGCCAATCGGTTTGAGAGCCGGACGCAGGGCCGACAGCGGGGGGAGGAGAACGTGATGGCTCACGAACGCAAGGGTATCGCAGGTGACTGGCGGAACTACTTCACCGACAAGGTCAAGTCTGACTTCAAGGAACGGTATGCGGGGTTGCTGATTGCGACGGGCTATGAGCAGGATCATGATTGGTGAGATGCGATCGTGGTTGAGGTTGGGGGCGAATGGGGGTGATATGATTCTTTCGATCGATCATCAATGTTGGGTGCGGACCGGCGAAGGCTGTTTGGGCTGAAATTGAGGGGTCATGTCGTATCCACGAATTTCCATCGTCACGCCGAGTTTGAACCAAGTCGACACGATCGAGTCGGCCATGCGGTCGGTTCTGGGCCAGAATGAATCGCTGGCTAGAATTGGGGGGTGGCCGGTCGAGTACATCGTGATCGACGGCGGCTCCACGGACGGAACGTGCGAGGTTATTGCGAATTACAGGGATCAACTCGCGTACGGGGTCAGTGAGGTGGACCGGGGTCAAAGTCACGCGCTGAACAAAGGGTTTGCCCACGCGACGGGCGATGTCGTGGGCTGGCTCAACGCGGACGACTTGTTGTTGCCGGGCGCGTTGGCGCGTGTCTGCGAAATCTTTGCTCAAGCCAACTGCGATGTCGTGTGCGGCAGTTGTCAGTATGTTTTCGCCGATGGGCGGACCGAGATTCGAGCGGTTCGGCCATGGCAGTTTGAGGAGCTTTTTGTATGTGATCCCATTCACCAGCCAAGTTCTTTTTGGCGGCGAGCGTGGCATGAACAGGTGGGCGGACTCGATGAGCAGTTGCACTACGGGATGGATTGGGATTTGTGGCTCAAATTGGTACGCGGGGGTGCTTCGTTCGAGCTTGTGGATGACTTGCTGAGTGTTTACCGCATCACGGGTTTGAACAAGACGTCTACGGGGGGCGATCGCCGGAACCGTGAAATGTACGAGATCTTGTTACGGTATGCCGAGGGTGACGCTCGGCTGCTCACGGAGTTGGCTTATCGTGTGCTTTGGCCTTTGAAACGAATACGTCGGCGGGTCCCTGAATGGTTTTATCGTCCGCTTTCGGATGGAGCGTTGACGATGATGTTGGTGGGGTTGGGGCCGATGTTTGGGTTTCGTCGCGTGCGGCGATGTACGCATCCGTTCGAGTGAGAAACGGTGTGCCAATGGGGACAGGTGCGGAAAGCGTTGGGGGTGTGAATATGGATTCAGGTTACGAACCTGTTACATTATTGATCTCGCCATTTTTTGATACGGCGACACCGAGCGGCGGTGTCCTCTATTCCGTTGACGTGGTTCGCGAATGGCTTCGGCGGGGCCGACAGGTGACCGTTCTTTGTTCAAGCTGTACGCGCGAGCTTGGTGATCTCCAACCTTATATCGACGAAGGGCAATTGACGTTACATACCGTTGCTTCGTTTGAGCAGGTCCGGTTTACGCACCACATCCATGAAAGCGTCGGTCGATTAGCCGCTAAGGTCATTCAAGATGTTCACCCTGATGTGATTCACGTGCACAACATCCACGGCATGTTGGCCGCGGTGCAGGCGGCGATCCAATCACCGTCGCCGGTGGTTTTTACCGCGCTTGATTTCGGTTTGCTTTGTTTTAATTTCTACCTTAATGCGGGTACGCCTGAGCCTTGTGAGTGGCCGGCGTCTTCGAAATCATGTGCGGATTGCGTTTGCCGTAGCCTCGGCGGCGTGGCCGGTGTTGTCGGTCCTCGGTTGTCTCGGGCTGTGACACGCAGACTGTGGCCCCGATTTGCTCAGCTTGACCAGATCCAGTTGGCTTCTGAACTCCAGGCGACGATGCAAAATATTTTGCGATCGTTGGATGTGGTTATTGCGCCGTCGCCGGTGATGGCGGATCAGCTCGGTCGGTGTGGGGTTCCTCGCACGTGTATCACGCACGTGGGGTATGGCGTTACGCCAGAGAAGATTGTTCGACCGGCCAAGACTCCCTCGGAAATACTCCGATTTGCTTTTCTAGGTAGTGCTGAGTCGGTCAAGGGCTTGTCGGTGTTGGCTGATGCGGTCGCGGTGTTGCCTGACGATCTGCCTTTGTCCGTTCGTGCCATCGGGGGTGAGCCAGTGAGGGCGTATTTGGACAAGCAGCCGGCTCAGGTGAAGCGGTACCTTTGTTATACTCCTGCGCTGTTTGGTCGACCATTAGCCGAGGAGTATACGCGGATTGATGCTGTACTCGTGCCTTCGATATGGCATGAGAATTCTCCTTTCGTCGCGCTTGAGTCTTTGGCGAACGGGACCCCTGTGATCGGTTCGGACGTGTTGGGTGTTAGCCATCTGATTATTCGTGAGCATAACGGCTGGTTGATCGAGCCGGGGCGTTCGGCGGCATGGACGCGGGCGTTCGTTGAGGCCGTACAGCGTCCGGCTCGGATTCGCCGCATGCAGCACAACGCCCGGTTCGCCCGCACGACGCGTGACTTTCTCGATGATGTTGACGAGTTGGAATCGGCCTTGATCGCCAGGAGACGGTATGCCGCGCGTCCGGTTGATCGGTTCGTGCGTGGCCGGCGTGCATCAGCCATCGTCAATCAAGTTTGATTGTTGAGACTGTTCGATGGGTTCGCCTTCGGCGCCGAGGAGGTAGATTCGGTTTTTGCCGGCACGTTTGGCTTCGAGTAGCGCTTCATCGGCACGGTCGATCAACTCTTGAGGTTCGCTGGCGTCCCAGGGAAAGCTGGCTAACCCGCCGCTGATGGTGATGTATCCTTTGGCTTCCGGACCGAGTTTGGGGAACTCGAAGGCTTCCAGGGCTTTCTTGAAGCGCCTTAGGACAGTCAGCACGCTGGTGGGGTGTTTCGAACCGGCCACACGCGGTTGTTCCGCATCCCAGAAGACGACGACGAACTCGTCACCGGCATAGCGAGCCACGACGTCATGCGGGCGACAATGTCGCCGGAAAAGCTGCCCGGTTTCGCGTAGGATCTGATCACCGGCGGCATGCCCGTAGGTGTCATTGAAGTGTTTGAACCCGTCCAAATCGAAAATCAGCAGCGTCACACGGGACCGTTCATGGGCGGCTTTGCGGAGTAGATTTTCCAAGGCCTGCATCAAGTATCGGCGGTTGAACAAGTCGGTAGCTTCATCGACCATGGCGAGTTCGTGCCAGCGATCCTGCTGGTTAGCGGCTTCGAGGAGATGGGCGATGAGTCGACTGTAGTGGCGAACCTTTTCAACTTCGCTGGCTGAGTACGGCGCCCGTTGGCGCGGCCCCAGTAGGATACTTCCGAGCGTTTGTTGACCGACGGCGATAGTCTCCACAAGTGCCGGTTCGGTGTTGGGATCCCCGGTATGGGCGGCATCACCTTCGACGAGAATGCGGACGTTGGCGGTTCGCATCGAATCGGCGATCAGTTGGCAGAGGCGATCGAGCATTTGCTTTCGGCCCTCACCCATTCCCGCCAGGACATCGGCCAAGCGTATCAGTTCGTCCCAAGTCGGCATGGGTTGCGAAGCGGGCGTACTCGGCGTGACCAGACCGGAAGCAGGTAACGCTAACGCTCGGTCCACTTCCTGGCCGTTGGGGGGGTAGATGACATAATCGTCCGCCCCGGCGGTCAGCGCTTGGCGTGCGGTCGGCTCGCCGCTCGGCAAGCAACACAGGACCAGACGAGTCGACGTTCCCGCGGCTTTGCGCAGTCCAGCTACGACGCTGCTGAACTTGCGGGTCATCGGGTCGACGCCGACGAGAAGTCCACGTGCCGGACGATTGGCCAACTCGGCCAACCCTGACATGTACGTTGGACTCACGGTTACGTCGAACCGGGAATAGCGACCGCGCACGAAACCGGCCAGGTCGGCTGGATCATGAATCACCAGCAATCGCTCTCGGCTCATTATTCCGGGATCCCTCATGGCTTCAGACCCTTCCTCGAAAATGCTGTCGTGCTCGTTGTCGTGATTTCTTCGTTAGCTACCACCACTTATCGATATCCTTCCCTTGGTGAACTTGCGTTGGGTGGGGGCGGGTCACCCATAAGCGCTGCCAATTCCTCCGGGGTGAGTGTGACCGGATTCGGTCGCGTCTTTGCGCTTGGATCACCCGGTTTCGGATGGGGGTTGGAAGCGGGTTCTTGCTGCGACTGCGACAACGTTTGGGATGGCGGTTTTCGCTTCGGACGGTTTGGGCTTGGAGACCAGGGGAAAGCCACTGCGGGCGTTTCTTTTCGTTCGTCGTCTTCAGCGGTAGCCAGTCGAACGGGCAGCGGCTCGTTTCGCTCGCGCGTGTTGTCCTGGGGGGTGGGCGAAGCAGAGGTCTCCGCGGGTAAATGCGATGATGTAGCCGGGGTATCCGGTTCAAGTGAGGTCGTCTGCTGCAGTGGTTCATTGTCGTGAGGTTCGTTGGACCAAGGCGAGACGGTTCGGAATGAACCAGCCAGCAAATCCCTCCCACGATGCTGAGTTGGGTCGAGCTCGTTGAGGTCATGTTGCGATAATTGATCTGTTTCGGTAGGTTGCGGCTCGTTGGGGGGCGATGCGGTTTCCGGATCGACCTTCGATGTTGCGGCTGGAACGGTTTCGTCTGTGAGCGGGGCGTCCGGTTGTTCTTCGTCATGGGTATCGGGTGTGTTTGATACGACTGCCAGGCGTTGATACGTCGCTAAGGCATCGATTTCTTCACCGATATTGAACGGGATGGTTGACTTCGTTGCGTGATCAGGTAGACACCACTCGGTCAGGTAGCCGTCGGTTCGGAATCCGTTGCCGTTCAGATAAGTCGTCACCATGTAGGAATCGAACCGATGAGCGCCACGACGGCAAGCCTCTTCGAGCTTATCGTGGTGATGATCGTGGCCGGTGACGTAGATACGGGTTTCGGGGCTGAGTCGAACGGCATGGTCGAAGAACTCCATTTCGTTCCAATCGACCTCGTTCACGCTGACGATGAGGGCAGTGGGTTTCCGGCCCATTGCCAGGAGGGCGAGCGCGTCGTAGATGCTGGGTGAGGCCACCGCGCGATTATCCGCTTGGCTAAGCCATTCTTGCACCTCGGCATGTAGCTCACGAGCCGAACCGGCAACGTACACGACGCGCGATCCGCGTTGTTTCAACGATGCCATGGCGACTTCCTTGCTCTGGCGTGTTGTAGGTTGACCGATTCTCCTCTTCGTAGTTTACTGGTTCCTGTGATGCCGATCAAACACGGTTGGATCGCCATGACAAGGAGGTCGAACAAGGAGTAGCCTGTGCGAGCAAAACGACGCAATGGATGGTTGTGGATTATCGGTCTGGTGCTGACGGCGATGCCTTGTTTCTCGGCCTGGGCGGCGGGGAAGTCGTCGGCTCGAACGCGCGATCTTTCGGGCGAATTCCATAAGCTCGTGTCGGCCTCGTCGCTTGCCGGAATGCGGGTCGGTGTGTGGATCGAGTCGCTGTCGCCGAACCGTGCCGTACTGTTTGAACAAAACGGCGATCAGTTGTTCAAGCCAGCCAGCGTTATGAAACTAATCACCACATCGGCGGCTATGACCGTTTTGCCAAGCGACTTCGCGTTTCGGACCGTACTGGGCCGACAGGGTGACAACCTTGTCGTGATCGGGGCTGGCGACCCATCGATCGGCGATGCGAAGATGGCGCGGGCAGCGGGTCAGCCGATTACGGCGTTGTTCCACCGGTGGGCTGAGAAGCTCAAAGCGGCGGGAGTGACGGCGATCGCAGGTGATCTCGTTTATGACGATTCCTGTTTTGATGAGCAGCCTCTTCACCCCAACTGGCTGGAACAATTCCGTGGACAGCTGCAGAACTGGTGGGCCGCTCCGGTCGGCGGATTGAATTTTAACGACAACTGCGTGGATGTGGTGATCAAGCCGGGGACGAATGTTGGCGAACCGGCCGAGGTTATACTTGTCCCGAACACGCCTTATGTACAGTTGGATAACAAGTCAAAAACAGCCGCGAAAGGCGAGCCGATTGTCAGACGGCTGGGCGATGGCCCGATGACGGTTTCGATTGCCGGCCCCGTTTCGCGACCGAACAGCCGTGAGCATCCGCTTTCGCTGACCGTCGTGGATCCTGGATCGTTTTTCGCGAGTACGTTGCGTACCGTCTTCGCGATTCACGAGATTCAGATTAACGGCACCCTACGCCGCCAGCGCGTTCGCCTGCCCAATGGACAATTGCCTCGGGCTCTACAAGTCATCGATGTTTACGAAACCAAGCTGAGCGATCTGTTGTGGCGCGTGAACAAAAGCAGTCAAAACATGTTTGCGGAAGCGATATTCAAAAGCATTGGATTTTATGCACCCGGGCACCATGCCATGCGTTTGGGGAGTTACGAAGCGGCTCGGCCGATCGTTGGCCGGTATCTTGAGGACATCGGGGTTGCATCCAGTCATTATGTTCTCGATGATGGTTCGGGGTTGAGTCGTTCCAACCGTATGACGCCGGCCATGATGGCGTCCGTCCTGCGTTTCATGGATCTTCATCCGCGGCGGGATCAATGGATGGCGAGTTTGGCCCAGCCAGGTGAGAAGGTGAGTACGTTAAGGCGAAGGTTGAAGAGCCTGCAAGGAAAGGTTTTCGCCAAGACAGGGCATATTCGAGGCGTGAGTTCGTTGTGTGGTTACGTGCGTGGGCCTGGTGACTGTTTGTACGCTTTCGTCGTTCTTTGTAATGATACGAACAAGTCGAAAGGGGGGACGCGGGCGGCGCATGATTTGCAGGAAGCGATTTGTAAAACCTTGGCGACTTGGGAGCCGGAGCCTGTGGAGATCGGTGGTTAGTACATTCTCCCCCGTCTATTTCGATGTTCGGCGCATCTTTTTGGGGAAGTGCGATATTTTGAAGTTGCCTGTTGCCGTGAATTGTGATCGGCGTCCAATGATGCCATGCGTCGTATAAAAAAGTTAGATTGGGCTGGTTGTTCGGTAGGGACAGCGCTATAAATGTTTTGGGATGCCGAGTGTCTTCGGGCGCGCATGTGTGAAGTCTACGGGGTTCGGGCTTAGCACCGATTCAATACTCATCTCTCAAGAATTGGACAAGTCTCTCAAGAATTGGACAAGGAGGGGAGTTTGCGCGTGCTCGGTTCTTATTCTTGGTAGGGCGTCGTTTTGCGATAGTGCACGACTAAATAGACCCGTGCCGGCTTACTCCCCAGGTTACGGATCGAGTGGGTTTGATCGACGTTGTAACGGAGCGAGTCGAAAGGGCGAAGTGTCTGCTTGTGCTCACCTGCCTGAATCTCGATCTTACCACTCAATGCGGTGGCAATTTCCTCTGTACGTGGCATATGGGGTGTAGACTCCAGGGTTGCATGGGGTTCGAGGTGGATGATGTAAAGTTCCAGATCCTCCATCATTTCCAAGCTGGAAATAATCTGGATGGTATACGATGCCTGCTGATCGGTGAGTCGTGGGCTGCTGGTGTCAGGGGTCAGCTCGAACAGGCCGTCATCTTGCGTTTTCGGCATCAGCAAGTCATTGAGGGAAACATCCAAAGCGTGGGCGATTTTCCAGACCAAGCCCACCGTGGGGTTGACCTTGTGGAGCTCGATCTGGGAGAGCATGGCCTTCGAGACGCCGGAGACCTTGGCTAAATCGTCGAGGCTAAGCCCCTTCTCCTTGCGGAGCTCCTGGAGGTTCTTGCCGAATTTCGGGGGGGAAGGAATCGATTTCATGCCCTTGCTCGCCTGGTGCGGCAGAATTCCTTGACTGCCGACCGAATATAGTATATTGAACAGACTGTACACGATAGTAAACATTCAATATAATATAGTGAACGACGTATTTGTCAAGTTCTTCTTGTCGGAGGAACGGCTGTGGGCGAACGAACGATGCTTGCCTTGGGCAAAGCGAAACGCGGCGAAGGTCTGACATTGGAGCGAAAGCCCATCCCGGAGCCGCGTCGGGGTGAGGTGTTGATCCGGGTGCAGACGACGGGCATCTGTGGGACCGATGTGCATATCTACAACTGGGATAAGTGGGCGCAGGGACGTATCAAGCCCCCCTTGACCACAGGGCACGAGTTTGTCGGGGTGATTGAGAAGGCAGGAGAGGGCGTGCATCACGTCAAGCCTGGGGATCGTGTCTCGGCTGAGGGACATATCACGTGTGGGCATTGTCACTTTTGCCGAACTGGGCAGGGACATATCTGCAAGGATGTCGAGATCATCGGGGTGGATCGCGACGGGTGCTTTGCGGAGTTTTTGCGGATGCCTGTGGAGAATCTTTGGCCTGTTGCGCCGGGGATTCCGAACCGTTATGCTGCGGTCTTCGATCCGCTGGGTAATGCGATGCATACGGTGATGGCGGAGTCTTTGTCGGGTAAGTCGGTATTGATCACGGGTGCTGGCGCGATCGGTTTGTTTGCGATTCCGATCGCCAAGGTCATGGGCGCCAGTACGGTTATGGTGGTCGAGCCCAACCCCTATCGTCAGCAGTTGGCACGAGCGGTCAAAGCAGACTTGGTTTTGGATCCGACGAAGGATGATGTCGAGAAAATCATTCTGGGAGAAACACACAATCTCGGTGTCGAGGTTTTGCTGGAGATGTCGGGACACCCGCAAGCGTTTCGGCAGGGTTTCAAGTTGCTGCGAGGAGCAGGAACGGCCGTCTTGTTGGGGATCCCTTCTGACGAATTGGCGATCAATTGGGCGGAAGATGTTATTTTCAAAGCCGCTACGATCCGAGGCATCAACGGTCGGCGGATGTTTGATACGTGGTTCCAGTCGCAGGATTTTCTCAATCGTAACTACAAGAAGCTGGATCCGATTTTGACACATACCTTCCCGATCACCGAGTATGAAACAGCTTTTCAGTTGCTACGCGACGGCGAGGCGGGCAAGATCATTCTAGAAATCAATTGAGAGGGCTCCTCATGTACGAACCTTTCTACGAAGAGCTGAACCATCGGCTGCAGGACATGCGTACAAAGGGTGTTTACAAGCAGCATCGGTATTTGCAGAGCCCGATGGATGCTGCGGTCCAGATGGAGGAGCGGGGTGAGGTATTGATTCTCTGCTCAAACAACTACCTGGGTTTGGCGAATCATCCGGAGGTGATTCGGGCGGGCCAGGAAGCACTGCAAGTGTACGGGGCTGGAACCGCTTCGGTGCGGTTTATTTGCGGAACGTATACGGTCCACCGTGAATTGGAAGAACGGATTGCACGATTTCTGGGTACCGAGGCTTCGCTGAGTTACGTTTCATGTTGGAACGCCAACGAGGGAACGATTCCCGCGTTGATGGGGCCGGAAGATATCATCCTTTCCGATGCACTCAATCATGCCAGCCTTATCGATGCGTGCCGACTGGCGGGAAAAACCCAACGTCAGATTTATCGCCATGCCAACATGACGGATCTGGCGAGCAAACTGAAGGACGCACAATCGTACCGATATCGCCTGATCGTGACAGACGGTGTCTTCAGCATGGAGGGGGATCTGGCGCCGCTGGCTGATATTGTCGCGTTGGCGAAGAAGTATCGGGCGATCATTTTGGTCGACGATTCGCATGGTACCGGTGTCGTGGGCGAGACGGGGCGAGGCACGGCGGACTATTTCGGTGTCGCCAAGGAGATCGACATTATTACGGGCACGTTGGGCAAGACGCTTGGAGGGGCGGCCGGTGGATTCGTGGCTTCGCGGCAAGCGGTCATCGACCAGCTGAGCCAAGTCTCGCGGCCGCAATTATTCTCGAACGCGTTACCCGCGACGGTTGCCGCCAGTGCGAGCAAAGCCTTCGAGATCCTCGAATGTGAGCCGCAACGGGTGAAGCGACTTCACGGGAAGGTCGACTTTTTCCGCAACTGTCTGAAGGAAATGGGTTTCAAGCCGTTGATGAGTGCGTCGGCGATCATTCCGATCATTATTGGTGATACGGCTGCAGCGATCCGTGCGAGTGAAGCGTTGCTGGAGCATGGTGTTTTCGTGATCGGGTTTGGGTATCCGGTGGTGCCGGAAGGGACCGCGCGCTTGCGCGTCCAAATCTCCGATGCGTTGAACGAAGAGACGATGGACCGTGCTCTCCACGCCTTTGCACAAGTGGGGCAGCAACTCGGGCTGTTAACGTCCACTTCATGATCTGTTTGTTACCGCCACCTTGACCGGCCATCTGGCGGTGTCCATACTGCAATCAGCTGGTTCCTTATCGACAGGGATGCGTGAATAGTGCGCGCCGGCTCGATGGACGCCGATGTCAGGGAGGTTGATGCCATGCGTTTGATGCGATTCCCCTACACGATTGCCGGTCAGTGGGTAAGTGGGCTTACGATCGTGGCCCTGATCGTGGCGACGACCGGTTGCAATGGTTTTGAGTGGCTGGGCGCGACGAGTGCTGGCGACAACCCGTTCGGTGTCCTCGTGAATACCGATACGAGTAAGGACCTGATTGGCGGCGTACGGTTGGAGAGTGGCGAAGCGGTTTATGTCTACGGCACCTTCAACGAAGACGGTACTGTCAAAGAAATCACAGCGGCGGTGATTCAGAATACTGAGGGCGAACAAGCCAGTCTGACGTTCGAGTCGGGCCGGCCCAAGAAGGGCGTTGCGTTCGATGGCTCGACATTGGAAATGACCTACGATGAGGTCAGCAACGAGCGGTTAAGCGGGCAGGTCGTTCTTGTAGCGGCCGAAAGCGGCGTAACGCAGACGATTCCTTTCGATATTGATTTATTGAAGGCTGCAGCGGATCTGGCCCAAATGGTCGAGGATCTCACGGGTATTGCGATCACGGCTGACGCGCCGCCCAGCGATTCGGCCGCGCGCCAATTGAAGAGCGTCGAGTCTGTTGATGGTTCGAGCAAGTCGCTTCAGCGTACTGAGGTGTCGATTGTCGTCATCGCGCTGGTACCGATTGCGTTTGCGACGGCTGGTTTTTTGTTGACCTCTGTGATGGCGCAAATGATGGACGCCTTCGTCGAGGCGGCGGAGACGATCGCACGCGCGACGGTGATCGCGGTGTTTGCGCCCTTTATCATTATGGGCAATCTCATGCGGCTGGCGGTTTCGCAACCCATCTTGACGATTGACGTGGAGATTCAAGGTACGGCGTTGGGGATTCCGGCTCGGCCGCGGTTGTAACACTTCCGTTTTGCGGCCTTAGCGGGTTGACGGCAACAGATGTCGACCGAGGCCGAGCATCGCTAGGTCGCTTAACGGGCGAGTGCGTTGGTGATGGCCTCGACGCGATATTCTTGTTCTTGGTCCTCGAGATCGAGTGCGACGGTGTCGGTAACGGTGAGCCCCTTGAGCTTGTGGCACAGCGGGGCGCGGTAGTTGTAGATGGCTTTTTCCATATCGGCCTCAAAGGGGCCTAGAATCGTGAGTTCCTTTCGGCTGCCGTCATGGACGCCGACCAGGGTGACACGGGTGCCGATGTCGACCGCGTCGGTCGAAACATCGCTGGCGGTGATCAACCGCGCCAAGCTGAGCTCGTTTTGGATCATTGCGACACGCGAACGCAACAAGTCGCGTTCCTCGAGGGCGAACTTGTATTCGGAGTTCTCGCTAAGGTCGCCGTGCGCGGCGGCATCACCGATGGCCTTCGCGTTTTCCTTCATTTTGACGTTGACGAGGTGATTCAATTCGCGTTCGCGATTCTGCATACCCTGGAGCGTTGTGAAGAGTACGGCATCATCAAACCAGGGGTCGATCTGTTTTTTCGTGACAATCAATTCGGGGTGTGTCTCGTCGATGATTTTGATGAGCGTGACATGGACGGTTTGCCCTAGCCCGTCGAGCCTTTGGATTGTCCGCTTGACCGTGGAAGCCAGGCCGGGTTCCATTTCCTGAATGACCTGTTGGAATCGCACATATTTGCCGGAACTAAGGGCGGCCCGGGTCTTGATTCGCGCATCGCGGCGCACGTTCTGTGAAACGTGCTCACCAAGTGCTAGTTCGCCGAGATGCTGGAGCATTCGTGCCAGCAACGTCCTCGGCGGTATCGGCTGAAGGTTGGCGGCGGCTTTGCCTTGCCATAACCAGCAGACGGCGTCCAAGTGCTCAGTGAAATCGGACAGGGTTTGCTGTGCAGCCTCCTCAAGGAGGTCGGTCTTGTCCGCCTCGATCAATTTGCGCGCGATGGCTTCACAACCATTGATGGGCGCGGTGGGGAGGAGTTCGGCGTAGATTTGTGGCCAATCATCTGGATGAAGGGTTTTGATGTGCTTGATCGCCTGCAAGTAGAGTGAATTTTCTCTGGCGAGTCGTAGTAATGCTGGCAGGTCTTCACTGTCGGCCAGAATCTCACGAGCGGGGGCGTTTTTCCCCTCAGGGAGTTCCGCTCCCTCAATCAGTCGGTCGATCACGAGGGCTTCGGCGAGGGCTTCGGCTGGAGCGCCGGCACGGGCGGTCTGGATACGCCCCAGAAGATCGCGGTGCATACGCTTGACCATCGAAGCATTGATCTTGCTCTGCCGGGCCTTGCTTTCGCGGAAGTAGGTTTCGATGACGGCTAAACGCTGAGCTGGTGACTCGGCCGCTTGCCATTGGGGCTGGGTTTCCTCCGCAAGCGTTCGGCCACCGGCATGATAGGTGAGGACGACCGGGTTTCGGCCTTCGAGAACGACGTTGTGTGACCGTTTGAGTTGCGTCCGAGCTTTGCTCCACCATGCAGACCAAGCCTTGTCCGTTATGTATCGCGGCGACAGCATATGTTGGAGTTGGTCGGAATCGATCCGGCCGCCGTGCCCCTTAAGGAGGCCGGTAATCAGTGAGACCGGGTCGCTGTTCAATGTTTCCGTAACCTTATCGGGGTAGAGCTTCGTCAAGACGCGAAAGTCGTTGTCGTCCACGGGGTCGTAGTTGAGGGCAAGGGTGTCGGCATCGAGCGTCTCTTGGCCTCGTTTGGCGGCGATCGTGTATTCGCATGCATCCTTATCGACGGAGGTTACCCGAGCGACATGCTCGTCCGATCGGGCAAGCAGATGCGTGCCGACTTCAAGTCGTAAGCAGATATCAAGTGTTCGTAGGGCGCGTCGCGGCGACTTGCTTCCCGTCAGACCCGAGGCATCGATCAACCGCTCAATCTCGGGCCTGTCGGCGTAGACTTCCTGGTAAAGCGCGAGGAGTTCCTGACGCATTTCGTCGTTGTCATTGCAGCACAAGACAATCTCGCGAGCCAGGACAAGCGTGTCAGCGGGTTCAGCATTTTCCTTGGCTGTCGCCAACCACATCGAACCTAACGCCGTCGCTTCTGGCCCTCGGCCGTTTCGGGTGAGTGTGTCCAGTGCTTCCAGAAGGTCGCGATCCTGAGCGTTGGCGGTTTCGATGGCGGAGAGCCAGCAATCCTCCAGTTGTCGTAAGTCGCCGCGTTTTGCCAATTCGTTAAGGCTTACCTCTGTTTCTGCCATGTGTTACGGTATCCCCAATAGGATCACGCGTCCTGGAGCGTTTCACGGGTTTGGGTGCTTGGGACGCTTTTTGGATTAAGTCGAGAAGTCGGGCCTCGTTTCAAGCCCTCTGACGTAGCCAATCTCGAGCACTGTATGATCGCTCATGGACGTGCTGGTGTCCAGGCGTCGGCCTTTCGGATTAAGGTGGTTTTGTCATGGGGCGGCTTTTTTTTCGCCGGTTTTCGCTTTTTCCCGCATTTTGGCGATGTCGACTTCTTGGCCGATGACGACGAGCGTGTTACCCGCTCGAAGCACATGGTCGGCGGAGGGCATGAATTCGACTCGGTTTTGGTCGGGGTCTTTGATGGCGATGGCGAGGACCTGATAGTGTTTACGCAGGTGGAGCTGGGCAAGTGATTGTCCAACAAAGGATTCGGGGACGGCTATCTCGACGACATGGTAGTCCTTGGAAAGGGGCAAGTAGTCCAAGAGATCGGGGTTGACGATCCGGTTGGCCATTCGCTCAGCCGTTTCTTGCTCGGGGAAGATGACCTCGGTTACGCCGACGGCTTTCAGAATGGCGGCGTGGTCTTGGCTCGATGCTTTGGCACGGATTCGCTTGACGCCGATTTTGTGAAGGTGGAGTGTACAGAGAATGCTCGCTTCCATGTTTTCACTGAGGGCGACAATGGCTTCGTCGATGGTCGGCGACACAACGGACTCGAGTGCCTGTAGATTCCGGACGTCGATCAGTACGGCTCGTTGAACGTCGTCGCGGAGGGCGTCGATGGGCTTGTCTTCCATATCGATCGCGAGCACATCGCATTCCATACGCGCGAGCGTGCGGGCTAAGTGGCTACCGAATTGGCCGAGACCGATGACACATACTTGTTTCATGGCAGCGTTCCTGTTAGCCAATCATGAGCCGTTCTTGGGGCAACCGGACCACCGCTCGCTGACGTTCCATGACGACAAGTGCGATGGTAAGCGGCCCAAGGCGGCCCACGAACATGGTCAAGATGATCCATAATTTACCGGCAAGGCTCAAGGCCGGTGTGAGTCCTGTGGAGAGCCCTACCGTTGCGAAGGCAGATATTTGTTCGAACACAATATCTTCCAAACGAACCTGCGCTTGGGGTCCCCCCATTTCGGTGATCGACAGAAACAGGATACCCACAAGGTTGTAAACGGCAGCGATCCCGACCAGTAATCCGGTTCGTCGGATGAGATCCGACGGAATACGCCGTCCGGCAATGGTGACATCTTCACGTTGGCGCAAGCGGGCTTTCAGCCGCGCGACCCAAATGGCTAAGGTTGTCGTCTTGACGCCACCGGCACATGAGCCGGGGGAACCGCCGACAAACATCAACAAGACAAGCCAAAGCAAGGAGGCGGTCTCCAACGCGCTGATGTCAACGGTATTGAAGCCTGCGGTACGGGCGGTGATCGACTGAAACAGGGCGTTACCAGCTCGCGATCGCCAATCGGGAAGGTCGTTGGCGCTGAGTCCAAACACATCGAAGAAGATGGCGCCGATC
>Ga0180434_10005284_pt1 | contig 15273 bp, 8 predicted proteins | sample SS_ome_7_FD_132453 | JGI IMG/M metagenome (GOLD analysis project Ga0180434, IMG submission 132453) | Hypersaline lake sediment archaeal communities from the Salton Sea, California, USA - SS_1_D_2 metaG | ecosystem: Environmental > Aquatic > Non-marine Saline and Alkaline > Hypersaline > Sediment...
AATTCGTTGAGTACTTCTTTAACTTTGTCTGGAGAAAATACCGTGATTGTTTCCTTGTATTTTTTTTCATTTTCTTGCGCTTTGTATGGCAAAAACACCATCGGTTTCATATTGCCGGGGTTGATAAGACGGTATTTTTTTATATACTCCTTAGGATTCTTTTGGATCATCCACCTCCGGAAAAGCATGGCTAAGAACAACATATCTCGATCTCCCTTGGCAATGGGTGTCAGCATAGGTAATATCAATTTAAAGACTATTTCCGGAGGTAGGTGCGGTCGAATGATCTTGGTTTCCGTACCACCGCCTGGCATTTCAATGGTTTCACCAAATCCTCCCATGAGGCTTTCCGCCAATCCTCCGTAGTATTTTAAACCTTCTTTGCTTTCTTTTATAATACCTATACCATAAAGCTCTATTCGTGGATCTGTTAAAAGTCTATCTTTGATGTAATTGGGTATATTGTTGTACTTTTCTTGAAAGAGGTAGAGAATCTTGAGTGCTGTTTCACTTTTCATCTTTGAGTGTATCATTATACTCATCTGAGATTTTTTATCCAAATACTCCTCGCGTATCTCTTCCAGTTGATATTTAATCTCTCTTGTTCGATCAACAAAATATGCATTGAACCATTCTCTCGTTTTATCATATGCATTGAACCATTCCCTCGTTGTATCCATATTTTCGATTGCCATATGTTCTGGTCCAACACGGTACTGTTGTTTTTCTCCATTTGCGCCAATCATGATTCGAGCTTCGGTATATCGCTTCACTTCGTCATCTATGGATTTGGATGCGTAAAGTGTATCGATGATACGCAACACTTTATTTCGCATTGATTTTGTAGTTTGAAAAAAATTTATATCATCCATATCCATTGCATAATCTCCTGTAAATTTCCACCATCTAGGAATGCCATTGATCCCGGATTGTTCGTCCTCTAAGTATGATATGTATGCGTATATACGATCGTCCAAATAATCATCAAATCCATTTTTTTGTTCAAATTCCACTTCTATTGAGTCCAATTCATCACTGGCATCCCCCCTGCTATATAATTCATCCAAAGCATTATCATATCGATTCATCAAATTATCTAACGCCTCAAACGTCTCTTTTACTGAGGGGATTTTTTCCCGTGGATCCCGTGGATCCCGTGTACCAAGAATACGTAGGGGATATTGCCTTCTCTTCATGTATATATAATTATATATTTTTGGTGGTAAGCCTTCCATATCAAAACTGAATGGATTTGCCAATGGAACCCACTCTTCCTCTAGATATTCTCTAATAGCTTTTAAACGTTCTTTTTCCGCAACAGTGTGGGTATTTCCACCGAAATCAAGAGTATAAAAATCCTTCATAAACAGGCTATGGGGTTCGGGCAATAACTCTTCTGGGGAATTGCGGAAGATCTTTTGTAGTACATCTTCCGAAAATGCATAGACTTGCTGTTGTTTGTCTTCTTCCAACGTATAAAAGCTACCGATGTTTTTTTGCCACTCTTCGATTTTTTGTTTGTAGTAAACATACGGATTCAAATCGGTCAACTCGGCGGATTCCATCATTCCTACTGTTCAGTATGTATATATAAAAGTTAAGTTTTTACATTGCATGATTTTAATGAAAACAACTCGATTTTTTTCTCCTTTTTTTCCATCTCCCAACAGTTTATTTCTTTTTTTTTTGAAATGTCTTTCTCCTTACCAATATTCATCATCTTGAGCAGCACTTGTTCTATTTTCCACATTTTCTACAAAATAGGTAAGAAGTTCTGAATCTGGTATTTCCTCTTCTAGTGGATCTGGAAAAGTAAAAGTTCTCAAAAAATCAGTATAGTCAGCACTATCATCATCTTCCCAAAGTTTATATTCCTTATTTTTTTTTTCTTCTTTCCAAGATATAGCGGAATTATAATCCTTGACAATTTCTTTTTCAATTAACGTTCTCGCTTCGCCAAGCGATAGATCTTCACGGGTTTCAATCAAGATGGAAGCCAGATATTCTTTTTGTATCTTTTTGACAAATTTTTGAAATTGTACGTAAACTTTCGCTGCGTGTATTTTTAGGGCGGCCTTTATATTCCTTAACTCAGGAGCGTCTTTCTTTGGTTCCCAAATGGACTCTATTTTTTTGGATAATAAACCATACGCATCCAATCCACCATAATTATAACCATCTAATTCTATCTTCTTTCCCATCCTTTTTACCCATTTTCCAGCCAAACCAGAATCAGGCCCATCAGCAGTCGGCGAAAGTGCAATAAGATATAGTTGGTTTATTTCTCTATTTTCGTTTGGATTTGTATACCAGGTCCGCCGAATGGGGGGTCTATCCAAATCTTCACCAAGAATGGCACGTAAGGACATTTCTCCTCTCCAAGATAATATTTCCTTCTGATTAGATGCAATCACTTCCAGCGCTCCCGCAAAGTTTTCGTATCCATTTTGGATAAAACGATCTACCGCATCAGGGTAAAACTGCAGAAAAAAATCGCTCCATTCTTCTCGCATGTTTTCAGTATACAAACGCGCAATAATTTCGTACATTATATCTAAGTCTGATTCATTCATTTCAAGTGGTTTCGGAATCTTAGGCACATTGCCCATCACTACACCTCCGCCTCCTACAACCTTTACCGGAGAATCTCTCTGTTCATTTGTTGCGCCAGGTTTGAGGGGAGGACTAGGAGGGTCCCCTGGGGGACCAATATAACGAGGAGACCACATAAGTTATTATCAATTTCCTTTTATAAAAAGTATAACGGTTGTTTTCATTATTATACATTTACATCACTCATTTTTTTCCCTTCCATTACCAACTAAATGATCCTTAGGGGATGTAGATAATTAAATTCCTGCACGGTTTCTTTGATAGCCTTCATTGTGTTGCTGAAGGGGTCAGAATTGATATCAGCATCTTCCGGAAACTCAATCAATACCCCTTGTCCGCCATTTTGCGCAGCTTCGTAAATGATATCATTATCCAAACTTCCACCTAACAATGCCGCACTTACGCCATGGTTTTTCAATTGACGAAGTAGAATCTCGGCCAACGCTTTATCGTATTTATAAAGAGCGAGCAAGACGATATAAGGCTCCGTTCCCGGGGCATATCCAAACGCGCCGACATTCCTCCCAAAAGAATGAACGTCAAAGAGCAAAAATGGCCGGCCTTTTCTTTTAAGTTTCTCCATATGTTCGGTCAAGGCTATCCGCATATCGGAAACGGTGCTACATATCTTTCGGTTGGTATCACAAGATCTCCGAGCTATATCCGTAACAAATAATCGAGCGTTCAAATATTTAACACCTGAATTTTTTACCGCGTCCAATACTTCTTCCGCAAATTTATCGGTTCCATAATCACAAGAACGATCAATACGTTTGGGAATCAAACACACATGTGGTGCGGTGACAATTACGTTCATCAATGCTGGTTTTTACAACTTTTTTAAAGGTAGGTGAAATTATATGTTTACATATGCGGAATAGTATTACTTTTATTTTATTTACTTTGGTAAATAAAATTTTTTTTAAATGACATCTTTGGGTCTCCAAAACACATTGATACATTGAGTCTCAAAATCACAAGTCGTACGGAAACCCATTTTTTTAAGCTCTTCCGTAAACAGTATTGTTTCGAGAGTCAATTCTCTGAATTTGTCTTGGTAATACACATTAAAATGGATAGGGTCATACGCCGCTTGGTACCTAATATAGGGGGGTTTGCATGACAATAAATCTCTGATCCATTGGTCAAATTCTTTCATTTCCTTCTGCACATTTTTGATTCGATCCTTTTTTACTGATTTAATATTGTGATATGTGAGTTCAGCGATATCTTTTGCGGTAATCATACTGAAGGACACCTTTGTGTAGCATCTTATCTACCAAATGGCGGCGGAGGGATATTTTAAATAAAATTGCATTTTATTTACAAAATAACATTTTTTATAAAATTATCTTTTATAAATGGGTTGATTTTGTCGCCCTGACACCCATTTTGAGCGATTTGCAGAGATGGCCTTTTCCGGAGCCGGTTCAGGGGCGTTTGTTTTTTCCACAAACGCAGCATGGGACGAAAAGGACTTGGATGCTATTGTTCGTGGTGGAGGCCTGGAATACGTGGATTCAGAAGAGTTTGCGGAAGGGAGTTGGGATGGAGAAGATGAGTATGACCATTGTGCGGAGCGTACGCACGTTGAAAAAGAAAGACTAGAATATGACAATAGGCACTATGGTGAATTTTACGGGAAGACTGCGCGTGCGACTTGGAAAGAACTTCAGATGGACCCGAGTGATGGGGGAATGGAAGATTTTATATGGCCTACGGATTGGTACCGACCCGACGTACCGACACTTGTTAGTAATGCTTCTATTGTGGGACGGACCGATTTTAACTTGGCGTTCCAAATGACCGATATTGATTACTCTATGGTGGACTACGGAGGAAAATCAGATGCGAGTGATACCACTACAACCGCCACACTACGCCCGGAAATACGTATTTATGGCACTACGGGTGATGGAAACTCCATATGTGCTCGTGTGAGGAACTTTTATCCGTACTTTTACACACGTATCGACCAATCTATTCTTGCATATCCGCAATTATCTGCGGATAGACGTAAGAAAGAAGAAGAAGAAGTGACTCTTCGTGCTATTATACGAATGGAAAGGTATTTGGAGATGTCACCGGCACAGCAAGAATTATATCGTGTCGCTGCTATGCACACGATACCTTCGCTGTATGTGTTATACATTCTTAGGAATGTATTATCTGCTTGCATGAACACACTAGAGATAGAATGTGATTTATCGTATGATGATGTTGCCTCTGGATGGGTTGAAAATTTTAGAGAGATGAACGAAGAATTGAGTCATTTGATCGCGTTGTTGGAAATACGTGATTCCGGAAACAAGTTTCGAACAAATTATGCTGCTTTTCTACCAACAAACGAAGACGGAGAACCAGACGAGGAAATGTTAAACTCTTTGATTTGTTGTCCTCATTGCCGGTTTCTTCACCAACAGAATGATCCGTATATCACGCAAGCCACTACGATATCTTATTTGAAGGAAGTATTTTGGACACAACAAGGTATTCCGTTACCACCAATGCCGGTGGATACACACTCGTTTATCGAGCGGAGGGGATGCGAATGCCTTTCTACATTTCTCCCAGAAAAATCTTCCACAAAAAGTACGAGACGGTTTTACTCTTTTGTGGAAAAACGACCTTCTTTGTGGGAGAAACCCAAACTTCCTGCTGGAGTGGAGATGGAATGGGTCATGATACGTTGTTTGGTTTGTCGAGAACTCTTTATGCTTGCGGAAGGGTCTTTGGAGGCTATACGCACTATCATGAACAACTTATTAAGCAACAAAGAATTGGGTACCGATGAAATCGATACGAAACGATTTGAAAAGGTGGCTAATGTATTTATTGCATCTTTTAGAGCTATTATTGGATATGTTCGAAGCGAAGTGCATGAACCCATTGTATATTTTACCAGACTTTGCGAGAAAGATGAGAAATGTAGAAATGGTCATGGTGGAGGCTACTTGTCTGATACAAAATATATTCGAGACGTGAGGGTAGAAAGTGATCACCGGTCCGTCTACGGAGGAGAGGAAACGGAGACCTCTTTTCTACGAATTGAATTATATTCCCCACGTAACTGCACACCCTTGCGTACGGCCATCCAATTTTGTGGGTTACTGCTTAATTTGACTTTGGATACGAGTTGGTTGGAAACCTACGAGTCCAACATTCTCTTTACATTGAGATACATGGTGGATGCGGATATTGTAGGCATGGGATGGGTAACCCTTTCCGCAAATCACTTTCACGTCGTACCGCCCACTAGTAAGGATCGAGTAAGCAAATGCCAAATTGAGGCTCTCGTTCCGAATTGGGACGGTGGGTCTATTTGTGGGAAACTGGCAGAAAGGGACGGAGATGAATGGGGAATGATGGCCAAACTTCGTAGTTTGTGGGTGGATATAGAAGTTGCGGGACAAGAACGGACATTTCCAATTCCTTCGCAGCGCGGAGCCGTCGTTTCTAATATTGGAATAAGTGTTTTTGAGGAAGGTGTGAGCGAACCGGTGGAATCTTGTGTATTTTGTTTAGGTGGGGCCGAACCTATGCTTCGTAAGATTTCTCCGCAAGATGAGTTGACCGAAGCAGATCGTAATTTATACGCTGGCACACGAGTATACACTTTTGGAACAGAGCAGGACTTGTTATTGGCGTTCCGGAGAATGATGGAAATTGTAGATCCTGATTACGTTGGAGGATACAATATCAAAGATTTTGACTTTCCTTTTATGGTAGAACGGTCTATGAACCATGCCTTAGGAGAACGTCTTTCTGATGCTTTCCGCAAGTTGGGTCGGTTGATTGAAGAATATGTTCCGGAAGAGAAAACCATGGGCACCGGTAAGATACGCGGAGGATATTGGAAAGGTCTTTCAAATGTGAGAGAAGAGGTCTTTTCTTCGAGGGGCACTGGTACTCGAAGGAACAAGAACGTGCCCATGTCAGGGCGTATCTCTTTCGACGCTCTTACTATGGTCAAAGCTAATCATAAACTCCGGTCCTATAAGTTGGATAATGTGGCTGGTGAATTTCTTGGTTTGCGGAAGAGAGAAATATCATACCACGAAGTAACGCAACATGCCATTGGATATTATGACATACACCGGACACGTGTCAATGATTACGTCAAGACGGATGACATACTCCCCAAATTGATTGCTATTGACAACAAGACGTATCACTTGACATACACGGAACAAGCACGGGTTTGCGGAATACCAATGAGTTTCTTGTTGAGCAAGGGGCAAACCATCAAGATTCTGGCCAAACTTTTGAGACACGATAAATCTTTGAGAGATCAGATGCGTTCCGGAGACAATGAATTGAAAGAAGGAGAAGAAGACGTAAGGTCCCATTTGATTCCTTACCGCAAACGGTGCATGGCTGAAGTGAATCCCAATTCGTTGGATTTGCATACACAAAAGGTTTGTGACAAACAACCTACCAGTAGCGGACCGTACGAACAACGTGAATCTTCCGCAACGAAACGGAAGGCCGCGTACGAAGGAGCAACAGTCATTGAACCCAAGCGTGGATTCTATAATGATCCCGTACCTACGCTAGATTTTGCTGCCCTATACCCATCTATCATCTTGGCTTGGAACTTATGTTATACAACACACATTCGCGGAAAGAGTAAGGAACAACTCATTGCGGAAGGGTATGCATGTGCGTGGGATTACCGCCTTGCGGAAGAAGGTGGAGATTATCGCATATCGGTGGGGGGTAAGGAGATGGATGGATCTTTTATTGTTACACCCAGTGGACAATGCTTTTGGAAAGCCAGTGTGAAGAAAGGACTTCTTCCGGAAATTCTGAAAGAGGTGTTGGCCGCTCGAAAAGGTCAAAAGAGAAAGATGCGGCAATACGAAGATGGTACTATGGAACAAGCACGACACAATGCCGCGCAACTCGCCCTGAAACTAGTGGCCAATTCCCTATACGGGTTCACAGGATGCGATGCCGGATTGAAAGACTTGGGTATCAGTGAATCCGTCACGGCTTTCGGGAGGTACTTGTTGGAATACACTCGTGATTACGTCCGGGAGTTGGGAGAACAAGACCCGACGTATGCTAACGATTGTCTTTATGGAGGTGTGTTATTTTTTTTTCCTTTGCATTTGTTATAATTTCTACTGGTGGTAACTAAACGCTTTGTTAGACACGGACAGCGTGATGGTACGTCTTCAAACGGTTCCCCGAGTAGTGGTACGTAAAATGGGTAACTGGGATGCGTATGAAAAGTTTCCTCTCGGAACGCCAGTACCTCCGGAAGGCGAATGGAAAACGGGCGAAGAATGGATGGAGATGGTGGATATGTGGGAAGCTGCTGAAAGGGGCAAATGGTTGGCCGATAAGGCCACCGCTCTGTTTAAGTCTCACGGACATTGGAGTATTGTTTTGGAATTTGAGAAGGTCTATGAGGTTTTCTTGCTCCAGAACAAGAAAAAGTATAGTGTTAAGAAGTGGGAAGAGGATCAAAAGACGGGGAAACTCAAGCCTAAGAAGTCTTCCAGTGGATTGGAAAACGTGCGGAGAGATCAATTCTTGTATACGAAGAATACCATCAATGGAATCATCGATCGAATGATCGACAAGGGAGACATCGACTCTGCATTTCAATACGCATACGAGCAAATGGTCCGATTGATTAACGGAGAGGTGCCTACCGACCAGCTCATATTGACGAGTAACTTCAGCAAGCGTCCAGATTTGTATGCTACGCCTAACGTAGCGGTTGAATGTGCAAAAAGGGCCATGCGTAGGGATCCGGGAACGGCGCCTACCGTTGGATCACGTATCCCCTACATCATGGTAATGAGAACCGACGATAAGATCAAAGAGCGTAAGATCAAGGCTTTCGAAAAGAGTGAAGATCCAGAATATGTCAAGGAGGCCAATCTTGCTATTGACTACGATTGGTATGCCAAGCGATTCATGGGTCCTCTTTGTCGATTCTTTGCTCCTGCCGTCGCTCCCAACATGGAGCAGAAAGACGCAGAAGCGTATACCGAATACGCGATATTCCGCAAACGGTTGGATTACTTGGCGGAGCAACATTCTCGAAGGAATAGTACCCTTATCAAGATGTTTAAACGAAAGCAAGCCGAATTGGAAGGAGGTATGGATATAGGAAAAGAGGATGAGATGATTCCTCTTTCCGAAAGTGTCATTTCTAGTGCTCCTAGCATTGGAGATTGGATTTTTACTCCTTCTTTGTATTCTTTCGATACCATTCATACTGGATCAAGCGATCCTAAGCAAGCCTTGGCGGATTTAGAAGTGGAGATTGCTTTGATTTCTGCATCGGAAAAGAAGCGTATAGCAGAAGTTAGAAAGAGGAAGGGTGGATATGGAACGGTGCCTGTAGGTCACCGTTCCATTCCTCCTTCCTCTATGGGAAACAAAAAGAAGAAGAAGAATATGGAAATGGAAACCAATACACGGACGACAAGTATGATTTCTTTTTTTTCATGATAAACACAATCTTTTATATCCATTTTTTTTTAATTCTACCGTAAGTAATATATATATTTTAAAGGGGTAAAGATAGTTTACCAATAGATCATACCGATTTCATCAATTTTCTAAATTTCTGAGTATCATGGGAACTGGTTGGTCTTATTATTATTGGCCAGGATATTATCCCTATCCCTACGTCCATTCCTACCCAGTTCCTTATCCTTATCATCCCACTTATGGGTCTATAAAAGAAAACGAAGGTGTCTCCGACAACTATTACGATCATTTGTACAATAATTATGCGGAAGAGGAAATTATAGGAAAACCAGTGCATGATGGATTTCATGTAATTGACGAAGATACCTTTTTCCATCTAGCCAACGAAGCTATACCAAAAGCACCTACATCCGAACTTCGTAGTTGGAGAAAGTCTGCGGAAAAGCATTACCAGCGATTAAAGGAAAACGGAGACCATGAACTTGCCGTTCACATAAAGGATCTTTCTACCCATATCAGCGAAGAACTCCTGGAACGAAAGAGCACTGAGGACCCGACCCATCCGGATTACAGCGATGACGAAGAGGAAGATATTGATGCCGAGATGGAGCATTATGACTCTTCCGTTTTTACCAATCATTACGCTGCGGAAAAGGATGCCTTGAAAAGACGCAACGCCGACAACTTGGAGATCCTTAAATCACTTGCGGAAGCAAGTGATATTCATGAGTTACAAGAAAACCACAAGGTTGCTTCCCATCCATGGAAACGCATGCACATTTACCTTTTCGGAAAGGGTAAGAAATTTGGAGATGGCAAGAAGATGGTCAAAGTAACTGTAAAAACCGTCCATGCCGTGACATACCACGACGATTACACCAAAGTCATGGAGATGCATGATACCCTAACTTTTCAATACGTCGTTACTGCTTACCTTCGCGAGTTTTTCGCCAGGGCCGCAAAAAACACGGATCATGTTTCCTTGATGGAATACCATAAGGACCAAAAGAATTTTTCCGAATGCATTGCCAACGCATTGAAATTACAAGCGGTCGATTTTACCGTTGGTATGATATACCATATCTGTTTCCACTTGCGGAACGTCGAAACCTCGTCCGTGCTAGAGGAGCCATTAATTATGCTTGAAGAATATGTTAATTACGTAGTGGGGCAATTCGAAAAAATCATGTCCGAACATATCGACTTGGAACGTGCCTACATCGAAAACAGCGTAATTGCCAACATTGGTCCAGAATCTGGTAAGGATGACGCCAAGGCCCGTATTGAGGAAACACGAGAAAGTCTCGATTCAAGTTCCATGAAGATGGCCACACTGTTTGCCAACGTATTTGGCGGTGGTTTCCAGGAGCTGGATCAGTCGGGGAAAACCGTTACTCGTCGTGAATTGGCGCCCAATATTCGTATTCGAAAGAAGGAACTCGATTTGTCAGGCTTGAAAGATTGGGGATTGAGCGTCGTATACCCGATGATTTTGAGAAACTGGAAAAAGCACGTCAGTACAACTCTTGCATACACCGACTTGCTTACGTCCAAGGGATTTACCCAAACGATTTCTGAATCCGATAAGGCACTTCTTAATTACCTCGAAAGTGGACAAGAGCTTGGAAAGTACCTGAATGCACTTGCCTACAAACTCCAAGGAGATCCACTTTCAAAGGGTAAAGCCATAAGATACATTGCGGAAACCATGAACCTCGCAAAGGAAGCTCCCAAACCCGTCGTACGCAAACTCCCTCCATCTATTCCACCTCCTCGTGGCAGAACTACTCCACCTACTCTACCTACTCTACCTCCTCGTGAACGAGGAGATAGCCCCCGATATACGTCATTTTTTGATGCCGAAGAAAAATATCAAAATGCATTAGCTGCATATAAAAAGGAAACTCTAGGTTATGGTTACCATCCTCGTAGAGGTGGTTATGATTACCGTGGCCATGGTATGGGCTATTGAGGTGTGGTGGTCCCACCCGGTTTCGTGTTTCCCCGTTAATGACACAAAGTTTACAAAAAAAATACATTTTTTTTTCTTTATTGATTAATTTGTCCGTTACTTTTATTATCATCCCTACCACCAATCGCATCATTACTCCCACAACACATTTCTTACAATCGAGGAATATAGAAAAATACAAACAAGTATGAACTTTTTTGGGGCAGCATTCGGTAAAAGAAACACGCAATCTAAAACCGAAAGGGCGTCCATTTCTCCTAGTGAAAGAGGGATAGGGAAAAGAGAAAAACTTATCCGCAGATCGGGACAAAATCTATCAAAGAAGAAAAGAAGCTTGCCCCAAAATATGAGATCTCCTCAACCAGCATCCATAAGGATGAAGAAACGTCCTCGTGGTAACGGTGGTGCTACTGGAAGAGGGGGAGGAAGAGGAAAAGGTTCATATAATCCTTCAGGAAACCCTTTTAACATGTTTACTATCTCACATCCAAGACATCCAGGAAGAGGAAGAGGCAGGCCTTCTTCCGTGGGATCCCGTTCGAAAATCATGCGTCGTCCACCTCCGCAAAGGGTAAGAGGGGGTCCAAAAAGCCGTAGACGTGGAGATTACTTTAGCGAAGAAGATGGGTACTCTGTATCTGGATCTTCTGGAAGTTATTCAGATTCGTCAGATTATACCAGCGATGACATGGATTCGGATGATATAACGCCTCCGCGTAGAAATTCTCCGCCCATGCAAAGACCTGAACCTTCATCTCCTTCGGAAAGGGATTTGGGTATTTTAGGGGACAAGGAAAAAGAAAAGGAAGATCATTCCGACGATGAACCTACTGCGGAGGATGATTTAGACGCGACCCAATTACCTCCAGGATTTTCTCAAGCCACTATCCAAGAATCTTTGATGGATGAATTGCCCACCCTAGACGTGAGGAGTGGCGAGAATAATACTAATCAAACAGGTACAGAAATACCTTTTTATTGTGATTTGACTTCTAATCTTTTTGTTTTAAAAGACACAAAAGGAATAGATGTTTCCGGGACACAATGCGTTGAGAAAGAAGTGTCGGTGGAGTCGGAGGAACAAATTCCTCTTTCTCATTCATCTGAATATTCTATGCAAAACATATCCATCCCACTGGAATATAGTACCATGATAACCGTGGAAGAAATTTCTGAAAATCCGGTGCGTTCGCTGAGTACTCTTGCATCTATTTCAAGAAACGACAAAAACGAAGAGGCTTTGTCTACAGAAGTCACTGAACCCATAGAACGTGATTTAGTAGAAAAACAATCCCGAGAGCACCAGGAATATGATCAATGTGGAGTGTTGTCGTCCTCTTCGTCATCTGATGAGGAGGATAGGGTCCGAGTTGAAATAGGTCATACTTCTCCACAAAAGTGCCTTTCCATTACCACCAAAAAAAATGCGGAAAAGAAAGTGGTAAAGGCAAGTAAAAAAAAGGCATCGTCCGCATCTGGTCCGCACGCTAAGGGACGCAAGCAAAAAATCAATACGGCGGTACACAAGAATACCAAAAGGTTGATTGACATACGTTCAATAATGGAGAAGATGAACTACAAAGCTCTTCGGGTTACCGGAGAAGGGAGGAAGGCCATTTCGGATGCGATCAAATTCTTTGCTACCAAAATAATTTGCGGATTGCAAGACAGCAAAATGTCCAAGGAGAATCAAGCAAAGACTATCAAGGACAGGGACGTGGTACATTTTATTTCCACTCTTATTCCCTCTGGACCGGTAGGATCACGGATGCAAGCCGCAATTCTACATGCCGTGTCCACCCGAAAAGAGTTTGTGGAAAAAAAACGGTCTCAAGGCAAGGTTTCAGAAAGCAAAAAGGCTGGCCTCTGCATCTCTCGTGCTATGGTTAAAAACATGTGTGATGTTTATGCCACCGCGACGACCTTTTTCAAACCTTCCTATATATGCATTGCAGCATGTTTGGAACAAATGACAAAAGAGATAATTCAACGATGCGTTGGGATAGTTCTTAAAGATACCAACGATTTTGATTCCATCGAGGAAGTGCCCATAAGCAGGATGCATACCACCATTGAGCTTTATCATGTCAACATGGCACTTCATTACTCTTCCGGTATCGATACGATCCGTTCTTATTCTTCCAACCCTCTTTTTGCCCACCGCAAACTCGATTATGAGGAAGAATTACATAAAGAATTGAGCAAAAAGAGGAACGTTGGCAGGCCCAAGATGCCCATCAAAAGAAGAGTAAGGAAAACTGTAAAGGAACATAACAGCATTGGATTAATGTACCCCGAAGAAATTATTTACCATATGATGGTGGATAATGTGATTCCCATTTTGTTCTCCGATATGAAGTTCTCATCCGCGGCTCTTATTCCAAATATACGGTTTGGTATGCTCCCAGATTACATGGTAGATAAATATTCCGGGCGTGTTACTGGAGAAGCGTACACGAAAAACCGTTCCGAATCTGTTCATATGCTGGAATTCTTGGCCCAAACATATTATCATGATGCGGAAACAAATACCCAGTGGAAACGTTCACGAGAATGAATACAAAAGCAAATATTATACATTTTAAAATACAAGTTTTACAATCCTAATCCTTCCATCGTATGCACAATTTCTGAAGATAGCGAGGATTCATAAAATTCCGAAGGTTCAGACACATCCGAATATTCTGGTAAATCATCCGGAATGTTACCGTAATACTTTACATCCGCAGGTGGGTTTTGCGGAAAGGGCTTTTCTTCTTGAGACCCGCCACATACAATATCACATGGATCTTCGGGGAGGGCGTTTCGTTTTCTATAATGTTGATAATATTGTTCTAACGCTTCCAACCATTCATTGTTGTCAAAAAAGGAAACGTGTGTCTCCATTTTGAGTGCCAATCGATCTACCGGAGGTAAAGAAAAGTCCCGAATGGTATGTTTTATGACATATTCGTCCTCTTCCTCCTCCTCCTCTTCCTTTTCCGCAAATTCATCTTGTTCATTTTCGCCTTTTTCTGCAAAGTTTTCGTTGCTAGATATGTGTGGTTTGAGGTAATTTGCATCTCCCTCTTCTTGACATACATCCGAAAATCGTTCGTCTTTTATATCTCCCATATACCCAACGTCGCTTTTCGGAACACTTTTTACAACGCTTCGATTTTCCAGAGCGGATCTCCCAAGTTTAGGAAAAGTGATTTCCAATTTCAAGATGATATCTCCCAAGGACCTGTATATCATAGGTATGGCCGGATCATACCAGTTGATCATATCAAAGTATTTCACAGCGCCACATGTCTTTCTGTACAATAAAATGGCATCTTCCATTGTGCGCTCTATTTCTTCATCAGTAACGTTGTATAAGAGTCTATCCCGAAACAAAATATTGTTCAATACTTCGGATTCATTGATGATTGAATGTGTACCATATGCAATTGCACTGGCCTCTTGGAAAATACCAGATGCTCCACCATCTACTTCACATTCCGATAGACTCATACGGTTACCATTCATTTGTTCTCGCCTACGAAATCCCACAACCTTTCGGAGTTGTTTGTGTAGTTGGGCTTCTATAAACTTTTTGTATCGATCAAATACCACGGCTTGATTATCCCCGCATTCGGAATTTGTAAATGCTTGCTTGTAGTTCATACATAACTTCTGACCTTGACAAGTAGACCAGTTGACTGAAGCCATTTCTATAGGAACACGACCAGATAAAGGCGAGTAATCATCTCCACTTTCTTCATTTACACTTGTCGTGCCTTGTGTACTGCGCGGATAAGAAATAGAAAGATCAGTTTTTTGATATGCAGAATGTCTTTTGTGAAGACGGTTCAGGTTTCGGTAATCATGTGTTCCAGTAGACCCAAAAGGTTGATCTAAACTGGTAATTGGTATTCCAGAAAAGTTTCTCTCCAAGGATGAGAATAGAGGAAATTCTTCTTCATCTTCATCTTCACGCAAAACATCCTCATCATCATCCTCGTTCTCATAACCATATTCTTCATCATCCTCATAACCATATTTTTCATCATTATCATAACCATCTTCTCCCTCTTCTTCCTCTTCGTCGTTTTCCTCATAGATATCATCATCGTAATGTTTTTGTATTGTCTCTTTTTTTTCTCTGTATTTACTTTCTTCGTCGAATATGAAAGAAAGGTCTTTAGGAGCAGGCATATGTGTACCGTAATACATGCTTACGTAATCTCTTGAATATCGAACATTTTGCGGAG